>Ga0163162_10003744_pt1 | contig 14570 bp, 8 predicted proteins | sample S55metaG_FD_115310 | JGI IMG/M metagenome (GOLD analysis project Ga0163162, IMG submission 115310) | Switchgrass rhizosphere microbial communities from Kellogg Biological Station, Michigan, USA - S5-5 metaG | ecosystem: Host-associated > Plants > Roots > Rhizosphere > Soil | place: USA: Michigan...
CGCAGACCTCGCGGATTGTGGTTCGTGCAGTGCATTGGTGGCCCTCTCCCCCTCCCCATAGTTAAGTGTGCAAAATCTTCAAAACAGGAGACATATAGGGGTACTTCGGTATCGCTCTGTTCTGTTTAGTTTAAATGCAAAGACCCGGCTGAATGGCCGGGTCTCGAGTGTTTTCCCTGATTTAAGTTTATCAGGGGTGTCAAGGGTTTTTGAAAGGGCAGGTGATTGGAGAAGCGGGTTTCTCCAGTCTGCGCACTACGGTGGAGCGCTGGATTAGGTCGCATGTAGTTGCCGGGAGGTCCTTCTTTCGCGGTGTGTCACTTGTGATTCGTCGTTTCCGCATTAACCTGCAGCCTGAGTTCAGTTCGAGGGACCCAAAAAGAACGATTGAGCCAGGTAAGTTGACACGAGTAAAGAGCCGGGCATAGGGTAGCCAGTCATCCCTTGCTGCAGGGGCAAATGCAGAGGCCATTCCTACGCATCATTTGCGAGCGGCCCGGAACTTCTTGCCTGCCTATTACGTCGGTCGGATTTCATCGGACCGGCGAATTGTTCAGGCCCTCAAAACAGCTTTGGCGCTGCGAGACAGTTCGCAGAGCCGCACGCAATTCGGGGGTTTCCTCGATGCGAGTCCGTTGCACTGAATCTTCCCAGGCCTGACGCACCACGGCTACAGAGATGAGTGTTTGGCTGATCTCTGGTTGTCCGTGGCAGGGCCGCGCGCACTGAGCGCTATCTCGATAGCACCACGCCAGGAGGAATCACCATGGCAAAGACACCAGCAGCATCCACGTCCACAGTTGAGAAGGAACGGAGCGAGTTCAGGCAGTTGCTCCTTCAGAACCCAAACTACTTTGGCAACCTTGAGAAGAGCGCGCTGAAGCCGGTAAAGAAGTTGGTCGCCAATACCGGATACGAACAGCTGAACTGTGTGGGCTATAACCCCGACAAGCAGTTCCTTGAAGCGACGATTTCGATCAAGCAGCCGTTTGGGTACGCTGGCGACCTATGTCACGCGGGCTCGACGGAGTATGTGCGTTTCTTTATCGACTACGGATCGGGCTGGGTCGATGCCGGTCTTGCGGGCGCGGTGGTCCACGACATCCCGACCGAGCATGACTGCGCGAAGCAGCCGACGAAGCCGCTTATCTATGTTGCATCGTTAAAGCTGAGCCCGAAGATTGTTCGTTGCTGCACGCATCCGGTGCTGCCAAAGGTCCACGCGATTCTTTCGTGGAACCTTGTGCCTCCTGCCGGCGCGGCCAATGTAGGTTGGCTTCCGCCATGGGGCAATGCGTTGGACTGCCATGTGCAGATCAAGCCACGACCGTGGAGCATCTTCTGCCTGTTGGAGGAGATCTCGGGCAGTTTGAATCAGAAGCTGAAGGTTCCGCAGCTGTTTGAGCAGGTGCAGTACAACCCGATTCCGATTCCTGATCCTCCTCCGCTTTCAGTAGGAGAGCTTGCTCTGATGTACACGGGCAAGGAGGCAAAGGCGCAGAAGATCGAGGTTGAGTCGCATCGGTTCGGGACGAGCGATCTTCACATGGCGCTTAGCAGTGGTGCGTTCAGCGAACAGTTGATCACGCAGCAGTCTGAGAACTGGAAGGCGGCAGGTATCGATCTTTCAGCGGCGATCGGAGCACTGCAGGAGACGAATGCGAATACAACGTACGAGCAGATTGAGTGCCTGGGAATCGACGACAGCGCTCCGGAGAGGTTGGTAGCTACGTTCCGGATCAAGCGGCCGAATGGATACTCGGGAAATCTCTGCCAGGCGGGAAGCAAGGAGTATGTTGCCTTCTGGGCTGATTGGGACAACAAGTGCAAATTCAGCTATATGGGGACGGTCGTGGTGAACGTTCACGACATCGCCTCGATTCCCAAGGACGGGCTGTGCTACTCGGCGATTCTACCGGTGGACCTGACGTATCATCGGCGGTCTTGCAAGGAGCCAAAGGTGGCGCGGATTCGCGCTGTGCTTTCGTGGTCGGTGCCGCCATCGACGACGGACCCGAATGCTCTGAACTATTGGGGCAACCGTCTCGATACGCATGTGCAGATCAACCCGGGCGAGGTAGTCACCGGCTTGCCGCCTGCGAAGATTCGCAATCTCGGCGGAGTTCCGGTGGAGGACATCGACACGGCGGCCAACGGCATGACGCTGCCTGCGGCGGTGTTCGCGCATTATCCGGGGAACGCGGCCGATGCATGGGGACTGAGCCGGGCTTGCCCGTTCGGTGGCCAGGTGGTGGTGGAAGGCAATTACTACCTGCCGTACTACTACCGCGTAAAGGTCCACAAGGCGACCGATCCACCCACCTCGTACACGGTGTTGGGAGACAGCTTCCTGGTGGAGCGTTGGGACACGGGGTTTGATCTGCAGACGTCGACGGGAGGGTTCTTCAAGTTCCTCGACCCTGCGACGCACTTCGACAGAACGCTGGCGCTGTTTAACACGAGTGGCGATGCTCTGTGGGAGGTGCAGCTGGATCTGGCGACAGCGCCTAACACGGCGTCGATCTTCGCCAGCAGCCCGTGGTATCGCCTGCAGCTGGACAACACGGCACCTGAAGGGCCGCCTGCTTCTCCGCTGACGATGGACATCCACATCACTTCTGGTGGTGGGGACTGCAAGGACATCGGACAGGGGGATACGATCACCGGTAACTTTATTGCCGATGATCTGCACTTCGGCGGCTGGGCGTTGTCGACGGAGCCGAACACGCTGACGACTCCTTCGAACCAGCCAACAACAACTCCGTTGCTGCCGGGTACGAGTGCTGCGCCTGCGCCGGGCGGACACACGTGGACGGTGAACACTGCTGCACCGATTGCCATGAAGCCGTGCGGCTACGTGGTTCGGCTGGATGTCGTGGACCGCACGATCGTGAACAGCGTGCCGGGACAACACAATAGCAACCATATTGAGGTTGGGTTGTGCCTGCGAGCGAAGTGAATAGCGTAGGTTGATTTATGGGCACCGGAGATCTCCGGTGCCCAATTTTTTTGGGGACGAGTGGTTACGCCATGACTTGCAACTCGGCGTCGGCCTTTAATGTGGCTGGCTTGAGGACGGGCGCGAGCCAGTGGCCTGTGTGCGAGGCAGGGTTAGCGGCTATTTCTTCGGGGGTGCCGGTTGCTACGACCTGGCCACCACGGAAGCCGCCCTCGGGACCCATGTCGATGATCCAGTCGGCGGATTTGATGACGTCGAGGTTGTGCTCGATGACGAGGAGGGAGCCGCCGCCTTCAATGAGTTTGCGGAACGCGGCGAGGAGCTTGGCGACGTCGTCGAAGTGCAGGCCTGTGGTGGGCTCGTCGAGGATGTAGAGCGTCCGGCTGCGGGCTTTGGCTGCGGCGTCGTTGGTGCCGGTTCGCGAAGAAACGGAACGAGCGGCGGCAAGGTGCGAGGCGAGCTTGACGCGCTGCGCTTCGCCGCCGGAGAGTGTGGTGGCAGACTGGCCGAGACGCACATAGCCAAGGCCGACCTCGTCGAGGACGTAGAGCTTGTCGACAATCTTTGGGTGGCCAGCGAAGTAGACGAGGGCTTCCTTGACGGTCATATTGAGGACGTCGTAGATGTTCTTGCCCTTGTAGCGAATGTCGAGAATGGACGCCTTGTAGCGGGTGCCGTTGCACTCTTCACAAGGGAGCTCAACATCGGCGAGGAACTGCATCTCGACGGTAACGGTGCCATCGCCTTCGCAGACGTCGCAGCGCCCGCCGGGGACGTTGAAGGAGAAGTGTCCCGCGGTTAGACCGCGGCGCTTGGCGTCTGGCTGCGCTGCGAAGAGGGCGCGGATGTCATCGAAGGCCTTGATGTAGGTGACGGGGTTGGAGCGCGGGGTGCGGCCAATAGGGGACTGGTCGACGAGGATGACGTCGTTTAGGTGCTGAACGCCGGAGAGCTCGCGGTAGAGTCCCGTGACATCGACGCCATCAGCGGTGCCTTCCTGCCCGAGTGCCTGGATGAGAGCGCGGTAGAGGACCTGATGGACGAGCGTGGATTTACCGGAGCCGGAGACTCCTGTGACGCAGACGAGCATGTTGAGCGGAATGTCGATGTCGACGCCGCGGAGGTTGTGGATGCGTGCGCCGTTGAGTTTGAGGTGCTCGCGACCGGGCTCTCGGCGATGCTTTGGAATAGGAATAGTAGCGCGGCCTGAGAGGTATTTGCCGGTGATGGAGTTCGGGTTGGCGGTGACTTCTGCGACGGTGCCGGAGGCGAGGAGTTGGCCGCCGAGTTCGCCAGCGCCGGGGCCCAGGTCGAGGAGATGGTCGGCGGAGCGAATGACGTCGGGGTCGTGCTCGACGACGAGGATGGTGTTGCCGAGGTCGCGCAGCTCTTCCATGATGTGGATGAGGCGGGCGGTGTCGCGTGTGTGGAGACCAATGGAAGGCTCGTCCAACACGTAGAGCGCGCCGACGAGGCGTGAGCCGAGCGAGGTGGCGAGCTGAATGCGCTGCGATTCGCCGCCTGAGAGTGTCGAGGAGAGGCGATCGAGCGTGAGGTAGTCGAGGCCGACCTGGTCGAGGAAGTGGATGCGCTGACGGACCTCCTCGAAGATCTTTCCGGCGATCTCGGCTTGCGAGGGCGTGAGGTTGAGTGAGTCGAAAAAGTCGCGTGCGGCGACGACAGTGAGCGCGGAGACCTCGCAGACGTTCTTGTCGTTGATGAGGACGGCGCGGGCCTCGGCGCGCAGGCGCTGGCCGCGGCAGTCCGGGCAGGTGGCATAGCCGCGGTATTTCGAGAGGAAGACGCGGACATGCAGCTTGTATTTCTTGTGTTCGAGCGCGGCGAAGAAGCCGCGTATGCCCGGGAAGCCCTGGCCGCCTTCCTGGATGAAGCTCTGCTGCTCGGGGGTTAGATCGTACCAGGGCACGTCGGTGGGAACGCTGGCGGCCTTGGCGGCGCGGAGCATCTCGCCGTGGTGCGGGCGGTACTTGGTCGTGGTCCACGGAGCGACTGCGCCCTGGGTGAGGGTCTTCGACTTGTCTGGGATGATGAGGTTGGGGTCGAAATCGATGGTGTTGCCGAAGCCCTGGCAGCGCGGGCAGGCTCCGTAGGGATTGTTGAAGGAGAAGAGGCGTGGCTCGGGCTCGCGGTACGCGCGGTGGCAGGTGGTGCACTCGAAGGCTGCGCTGAAGCGTAGGGTGCGGGAATCGCCTTCACCTCCGCGAGGCACAGTGAGGAAGCGAATCTCGCCAGACTCGCGGTAACCGGTCTCGATAGCGTCCACAAGGCGTGAACGGATCTCTGGAGAGAGGGCGAGACGGTCGACAAGGACAAAGATGGGTCGGGAGAAGTCGAGTTCGAGGAGGGACTCGGGCGTGGAGAATTCGACGATCTTGTCGTTTTGGAAGAGGCGGTTGTAGCCGCGGCGTCGCAGTTCAGTGAGGCGATCTTTGAGAGCGTCGGTGAGGTCGAGGATTGGTTCGAACTTTGTGACTTTGAGGGACTTCTTTGCGGAGGTTTTTCTGGCCTTCGCAGGTTCGGTGGTAGTTGCCTCTTCGGTAGAGGCGGGCTGCATGGGCTCGAGTTTGATTTCTGCGCGCTGGATGGGGAAGAGAGCGTAGACGCGTGTGCCTTCGGGTTGAGACAGAACAGAGGTAACGATTTCGTCGACAGTGTCGGTCTTGACGGTGCCGCCGCAGTGAAGGCAGGTCACGGTGCCGCAACGGGCGTAGAGGAGGCGGAGGTAGTCGTAGATCTCGGTGGCGGTGGCGACGGTGGAGCGTGGGTTGCGTGTCTGATTCTTCTGCTTGATGGCTATGGCGGGAGCGAGGCCGTCGATGTGGTCGACGTCGGGCTTCTCGATGCGCTCGAGGAACTGGCGGGCGTAGGCGGATAGCGATTCGACGTAGCGGCGCTGACCCTCGGCGTAGACGGTGTCGAAGGCGAGCGAGGACTTGCCTGAGCCCGATACGCCGGAGACGACGGTGAGGGCATTGTGCGGGATGTCCACGTCGATGCCCTTGAGGTTGTGCGTGCGGGCTCCGCGGATTGTGATCTGGTTCAGGTTCTGCTCGGGCTTTTGAGTGCTCATGGCCAAACTTCTATTTTCAGGCATTAAGCCGTAGAGCGCGAATTTAACCCCGGGGACGTGATTGCAAATGACTTTGGCAGGTGGGTATAAACGAGTCCCCACGGGGAATTCAGGCCAACATTCGGGAAAGGAGACGTCATGGAAGACCACAGGATCACAGGAGGAGGTGGCATTCAACTTCACGTTGTTGAGACCGGAAACCCACGGGGGCGTCCGATCCTGTTCCTTCATGGCTTTTCACAATGTTGGCTCTCATGGAGCCGACAGCTGAGTTCGGACCTGGCAAATGACTTTCGGCTTGTCGCAATGGACATACGAGGCCACGGCCTTTCCGATAAGCCTCACGAGGGCTACGCCGACTCCAAGTTATGGGCTGATGACGTTAATGCGGCCATAAAGACTCTCAGACTTGATCACCCGATCCTCGTTGGTTGGTCGTACGGGCCTCTCGTCATTCTCGACTACATCCGGCACTACGGAGAGGACGGCATCAGCGGGATCAACTTTATCGGTGGCATCACAAAGCTGGGCAGCGATGAGGCGACGTCAGTTCTGGGGCCGGAGTTTCTCAGCCTCGTGCCAGGGTTTTTTTCCACGGACGTAGAAGAGATCGTGCGCAGTCTAGATTCGCTCTTAAGCATGTGCTACGTGCAGGAGCTTTCAGCAGAGGACCGGTACCTGATGATGGGGTATGGCCTTTCGGTTCCACCCTATGTTCGTCAGGCGTTATTCTCTCGCGTTTTCGACAATGACGATCTTCTGCCCCGGATCCGCAAACCGGTACTGATTACCCAGGGTACTGAAGATGCGATTGTCAAACCCAGTGCAGTTGATAAGCACAAGGCAAGCTTGCCTCATGCTCAAATTCAGATGGTGACGAACGTGAGCCACGCACCTTTTTGGGATGATGCGGCCGGATTCAATCAACGCCTCCGTGAGTTTTCTGCAAGTTCGTAGAGGCGGGAGCACCTTCAGTTGCTTTGTGGAGTTCGGGCGTAGATTCGGCTGCTTTCTTTGAACCGTCCTGCATGAGATCGATGACTGTCTCGAAGAGATGATTTCTCTTTTCTAATCTGACGCCCGCCCGGGTGATGTAGCGGACGAGAATGTCGATGCCCGAGCCTGCGGGCCTGAGATTGACGGATGGCATGGCGCTGAACTGGGGCGATCCCTCTTCATGGGTGACTCGCTTCCACTCCGCTTCTGCCATCTTCGCGTCGGCTTCCGTGGCCTCGACCGTAACCTGATAGATCCTCTCGATGAGCGGATGAATTCCTGTACCGGGCGGAACGGTGACTTTGATCTCGTCCCACATCCATTGGCCGACGGTGGAGAAGTTGAAGTACTTTCCGCGGATGGCGTAGCCGTTGAGGAACGAGACTCTGCGTCCGGTTGGGTGGCCGTGCGCGGTCCAGTTTCCAGTTTCGAGGAGCCAAGTGCGGAAGATTCCGAGTTCGACGACTTCTCCCCCGACGCCGTCGATCTCAACCCAGTCCCGGATTCGGATGCCGTTTGGGCCCATGAGGACAAACCATCCACAAAAGGCGAGGATGAAGTCCTGGAAGACGACGGTGAGTCCTGCTGTTGCGAGGCCAAGGATCGTCGGCATCTGTTGGGGGATTCCGAAGACGACTAACAGGACGAGCAAGAAGCCGACAAGTTGGGTTCCCAGGTTGACAACCGTCTTGAGCGTCTGTCGTTGCCGATGATCGCGAAGAAATTTCTCAAGAGCCTGGTGGAGAGCCCAGCCGATAAGTAGTGTCAGCACGCAAAGAGCAGCAATGATGGCAAGCGACTGCAAGAGTAGATGAATGACGATCTTGTTCTGTATCTCGACCTGTTTTCCCCAGCGGCCGTACAAGGCTACGAGTTGCTTCTGCGTGTTGAGTCGGTCGCCAAGAACGCTGAGGATGCTCTGCTGAGACGACATCAGCTGCAGTTTATCTATTCGTTCGGATTTTGAGAGAGGTGTGCTTTTTGCAGATGCCTGGTCATTGATCTGGACGGCCTCGGAGTGAAGCCTTGTCTGATCGCCTGTCAGTGCATCGACGTCTGCCTGGGCCAGTTGTTCGGCCTGCGCGATTAGCTGCCTTCTGGAGCGAAGTGATTTCAGGACGGAGATCTGATCTGCAAGCGTCTTATATTTTTCCGCTGAGGCGACCGCGTTTTGTCCTTCGTCCCGTGAGGCGTTATCGCTCGCGTACTTCTTCATAGCAGCCTGTCGAGCCGCCAGTTCCTGCTGAATCTTGCTGCGCTGGTCGCCGCTCTCGCGCGAGAGATCTTCGAGGGCGTCGGTCAGTTCGTTCTGGTCGAGTCCTAGCTGGGCTTTTGCGACCTCAAGGTCGCCACTGGATGCTGCGTCGGTTGCCGCGCTTGCGGTGAGCGATGCAATTCTTTCCTGATCATTTTTGATCGTCTGCTGAAGTTGGGTGACTCGCTCTTGCAGTTCGAGAGCCCTGCCACTTAGTGTTGGCTTGTCGAGGCTGGCCTGCCGAAGAGATTGTGAGAATGCTTGATCGACTTCGTGATCTGCGAGGCGCTCCGCCTCTCGTGCAAGCTCCTTTTCCTCTGCGGACTGGGCGAGAACAGACAGCGTAGCTGCGGTCTGCCAGGGGCGTTGGTCGACAACTCCTCGCGAGACGTACTCACCTGTCCAGTTACCTTTTTTGGCCTGAAGGAACGGCAGATAGGCCATAATGCCGCGCGTGAAGTACACGCCTGCCGATGTCGCAGCAAGCACGATCAACAGGATCAGGATGGATAGCTTGCGAGATCGACTCATGCAGCCCTTTCAAAGGAAGATCCGGACGAACCGGCTTCAGAGCCGATGCAATCCAATACCGCTACCTGTGGGATGCAGATTGCTGGATCTGGCGTTTGAAGGTCCCTTAGGAGTTGTCTGCTGAATTTTCGGGTTGCTTTCGGAAGATCTCGAGCATCAGCAGACACGCACCGATGACGATCGCGGTGTCGGCGAAGTTGAAGGCGGGCCAGTGCCAGGGGCCGAGGTGTACGTCGATGAAGTCGATGACGTAGTGGTAGACGATACGATCGTAAAGGTTGCCGATGGCTCCGCCGAGGATGAGAGCAAGCGCGATGCAGGTGGGAGAGAGGCAGCGGCAGGTTCGCATCAACATGATGCCGACGATCAGTACCGCGCCGACGGAGAAGAAAATCAGGCCCTTGCGGACGGTGTCAGGTGAGTCGGAGTCGGCGAGAAAGCTGAATGCGGCTCCATAGTTGACCACATCGACGAGTCGGAGGAGGCCGGGGATGATGTCATGGGTCCTGCCTACCGGCATACGGATGAAGATGAACTTCTTGCTGGCGTGGTCTGCGACAGCAACGAATGCAGCGAGCATGAGCAGGAGCGGGAAGTAGAACCAGTGGCCCGGTTTGCCGGCGCGACGTGGCTTGGGGTCAAACTCGGTGGGGGGATACTCGTAGCGCTCGGCCATTCAGTGGTTACTCCGTCGGAGATGTGGCGGTGTAAGGAGGATACCCGATGGCGTCGAGGGCTTCAGCGCAACGGAGGCAGACAGTGGGGAAGCGGGAGTCCTTGCCCACGTCAGTAGTGTAGTTCCAGCAACGCTCGCACTTGAGGCCTTCGGCGGCGGAGGTGGTAACGCGGGTCTCGCCATTGGGATGCTCGATATGCGCGACGGTGACCTGAGAGACGTTGAAGAGCTCTTTGAGGCTGGACTCATAGCGCTGCAGGAGCGAAAGCGTGGGCTCGCTGGCTTCGAGACGAACCTGAGCATCGAGGCCTTTGCCAACAAGCTTGGCCTGACGGGCCGCTTCGAGCGAGACGAGAACTTCGCTGCGCACGGCAAGGAGTTTCTGCCAGTCTTCTTCTAGAAACGTCACGTTCCCGGGGACGATTTCTGCAACGGCAGGGAAGAGAGCGAGGTGAACGCTGGTTTCGCGATTCGCGACGGCGGGCAGCGACTGCCAGACTTCGTCGGCGGTGAAGCTGAGGATCGGAGCGACGAGGCGCGTGAGGGCCTCGGCGATGCGCCACAATGCGGTTTGTGCAGAGCGGCGTGCTGGATGGTTCGGTGCGAAGGTGTAGAGGCGGTCCTTGAGGACGTCGAGGTAGAGCGCGCTGAGGTCGGAGTTGATGTACTCGTTGAGCGCGTGATATGCGCGGTGGAACTCGAAGTCTTCGTAGGCCTGGCGAATCTTCGCGTCGAGTTCGGCAGTGCGCGCGAGGATGTACTGGTCTAAGGGTTCCAGCTTCGCAAAATCAAGCACGGCATCCGTGGAAGGGGAGAAGTCGTGGAGGTTCCCGAGCAAGAAGCGGAAGGTGTTGCGCAGCTTGCGGTAGTTGTCGCTGACGCGCTGCATAAGGTTTTCGCTGGCGGCGACGTCCTCGCGGAAGTCGACGGAGGCGACCCAGAGGCGGACGATCTCTCCGCCGAGGCGCTTTGCGATGTCGACGGGGTCGACGCCGTTGCCGAGCGACTTCGAGAAGGCGCGGCCCTGTTCATCGAGGGTCCAGCCAGAGGTGGCGACCATCTTGTACGGCGCCTTGCCGCAGACCGCGACGGACGTGAGGATGGAGGAGTGGAACCAGCCGCGGTGTTGATCGCCGCCTTCGGTGTAGAGATCGGCAGGCCACTGCAACTCGGGCTCGACGTCGAGGACGGCGTGCCAGCTTGCTCCGGACTCGAACCAGACGTCGAGGATGTCCATCTCCTTGCGGAAGTCGTGGCTGCTGCAGGAGGCACAGGTAGTTCCGGCGGGCAGCAGGGAAGCGACATCGTGCGCATACCAGGCGTCGGCGCCTTCCTTATGGAAGAGCTCGACGATGCTCTCGTTGATCTTTTTGTCATTGAGCGGCGTATGGCACTTCTCGCACATGAAGACGGCGATGGGCACGCCCCAGATGCGTTGCCGCGAGATGGTCCAGTCCGGACGCGTGGCGATCATGTTGGAGATGCGTTCCTGGCCCCACGAGGGGTCCCAGACGACGTTGGCGATCTCGTCGAGGGTGCGCTGGCGGAAGGTGGTGGCCGTGCCGTCGGGCGCGGTTACGGGCGTCTCCATGGAGATGAACCACTGCTCGGTGGCGCGAAAGATGACGGGGATGTGGCAGCGCCAGCAATGTGGATAGGAGTGATTGATCTCGCTGAGGCCCATCAGAGCGCCACGGGACCTGACCAGTTCGATGATGGCGGGGTTGGCCTTGAAGATCTGCAGTCCGTCGTATTCTGACAGACCGTTGCGCAGGCGACCTGCGGCGTCGACGTCACAGAGCTGCGAGAGGCCGTAGCGGGTGCCTGTGGCGAAGTCGTCGGCACCGTGCGCGGGGGCGGTGTGAACGGCTCCCGTGCCTTGCTCGGTGGTGACGTAGTCGGCGTTGACGCCGAGGATCTCGCGCTCGAGAAAGGGATGCTGGAAGGTGACGCGGTCGAGCTGCGTGCCCTTGAAACGGGCGATCTCGTTTGCATCAGGAAGATTGCAGGCCTGACGGGTCGCTTCGGCGAGAGCTTCAGCGACGATATAGACGTTACCGTCGGTGTTCTTCAGTGCGACGTAGTCGAGCTCGGGGTTGAAGGCGACGGCGAGCGATGCCGGGAGAGTCCAGGGCGTGGTGGTCCAGATGATGGTATAGACGGGCAGTCCGGCGAGCGCGGGGTCGACTGCCGCGGGATCGCTGGTGAGCGCGTAGCGGACGTAGATCGAGGGCGAGGTGTGCATCTCGTACTCGATCTCAGCCTCGGCGAGGGCGGTCTTGTCGTGGATGCACCAGTAGACGGGCTTGAGGCCTTTGTAGACAAAGCCCTTCTCAAAGAACTCGTAGAAGGTTTCAACGATGGAAGCTTCGTAGGCGAGCGACATCGTCAGGTAGGGCTGGTTCCAGCGGCCAAAGACGCCGATGCGCTCGAACTGGGTGCGCTGCAGGTCGACGTACTTCTGGGCGTACTCGCGGCAGGCCTTGCGGACGGCGAGGGGGTCCATCTCGAGCTTCTTGCGGCCGAGCTGCTCGTCCACCTTGATTTCGATTGGGAGGCCGTGGCAGTCCCAGCCGGGGACGTAGGGGGCGTCGTAGCCGGCCATAGTCTTGGTCTTGACGACGAAATCCTTAATGCACTTATTGAGGGCGTGGCCGAGGTGGATGGCGCCGTTGGCGTAGGGGGGGCCATCGTGGAGGATGTACTTGGGCGCACCGGCGCGGGCGGCGCGAATCTGGGTGTAAATATCCTGTTCCTGCCAGGCGGCCAGGCGGATGGGCTCGTTGACCGGCAGGTTGGCCTTCATGGCGAAGGCGGTCTGGGGCAGGTTCAGGGTCGACTTCAGGGGCTTGGTCTCGGCCATGGTTTGAGTCGTTTGCGGCTTGGTCTCGGTTACTTCCGGCATTCATTCCTCTTGATTCTGTTTCGGGGGCTACGCCAAAGCTCTATTGTAGCTGGGGCGCGTAAGAGACGTCGGAAGGTCCTGAAGATGCAAATTCTTTGTCAAGAGACCATATAACGCTCTCGTGCGTCCAATGAGACGAGCAGGGGATGGCGAATCTTTGTAGAATGTTTTTGGAGCCAGTAGCCTGCCTTCGCGGTAAAACATTAGAAAGCCGGCGAGAGACCGGTTGAGAGACGGGAGACATGCGATTCCCAAGGAAGCCGGCGGTGAGGTCGAGACCAACCGCTGCCGAGGCGGAAGCTGCATATGGCAATTACTGTGTTGATACCACCACCGGACACTGATCCGAACAAAGAAACGACGACGCTTTTACCAGCGGCCGAGGCTCCGAAGCTGAACGAAGAGACCGAAGGCTCCGTGTGGGCCTCGCTGTTCTCAAACCTGCGTGACGTCTTCAATCCTGTAAAACAGGCACCGCTGACGCTTGAATCGCGACCTGCAGATAACGATCTGATCGTCGAGGAAGAGGGAATCTTCTCCTCGTTGCGGAACAATTTCCGCGATGTCTTCTTCCCGGAGAAGCTGCCACCCCTCCAACTGGAATCGAAGCCCATCGCGGTCGTCGACCGGATGAAGGTGAAGCGGGACCCTACCTCGACTGCGGTTGCAGTTGTGATTCATGGTCTGGTGATCCTGTTTATTGCGTTTTTGATTGCAAAGCACGTTCAGATCGGGTCGAAGGCCAAGACGACGCTGGTGACTGAGGTGACCGTACCGCCAATGGCGCCGATGAAGGCGCAGTCTATGGGTGGCGGTGGTGGACAGCGTGGTCCGACTCCGGTGACCAAGGGTTCTCCGCCGAAGTTTGCCGACCAGCAGATTGTTCCGCCGAAGGCCCCTCCACTGCAGGAGCCGAAGATCAAGATTGACCCTACGGTGGAGGTCCAGAAGGACATCCACATGGCTACCAACCTGCCGAACTTTGGCCTGCCGAATTCGCCTCTGAATGGCGTTTCGATGGGCAACGGGTCGGGAACGGGACTGGGGTCCGGAAACGGCTCTGGTATTGGGCCGGGTTCAGGCGGCAACATGGGTGGCGGACCGAGGAGAATCGGCGGCGGTGTCTCTGCTCCTCAGGTGCTCTATTCGGTGGAGCCTGAGTTCTCAGAAGAGGCACGCAAGGCGAAGTTTGCGGGCAACGTCCTGGTGAACCTATGGGTTGACACGAACGGACTGCCAAGCCATATCCGGGTTATTCGGCCGGTTGGTATGGGTTTGGACGAGAAGGCCGTCGAGGCGGTGAGGCAGTACCGGTTCAAGCCAGCTATGGAGAATGGAAAGCCTGTTCTGGTGGAGCTGAATATCGAGGTGAACTTCCAGATCTTCTAGCGGGACGTGGTTGAAACAGCATGGGTCGGCTCAGAAAACTGAGTCGGCCTTTTGCGCATTAGCCGCGTGTTTGCTCACATGTGTTCATCGTTAGATGAAATAATGACAGTGTGCAGCACATCAATTTTGCCGGCTCTGTTTCTGGCTGGCGTGAACTGCGTATCAAGTTGGGACACAATGGAATCGACGTCAATCCGGCCCGCTATTCTTCACGTGTGCCGCCGCGAAATGCTGCGGCCGCTTCGCGATCAGATACTTCGTATTTCGGGATTCGATGTTGACTCCACGCTCAGCAGCCATGATGGTCTGAAGATGTTCTCGTCGAAGCCGTACGACCTTGTACTGATCGATGTCGAGGGAGTGTCCGGTATTCCTGAAGCGGAGAGCCTTTGCTCGGAGATCAAAACGGCACAACGGACCCAATGCGTGGCGTTTGTGTGCAACTGGCGCGTCGCCATCGAGACAGATTGCCCTGACGAGATTGTGCGGACTGAGTTTGATCCAACTGCCTTTGTTGGCGGTGTGCAGGAGATTCTCAAAGGCAAAAACTAGGCCTGCAGGCACCTGCAGGAATTCTTGCGGTCTCATTCCCACTGTGTTACAACAGATACATTCAGTCTGCTCCGGAAGCGATTCCTCGGCAGGCGCGAATTTCATGAAGAGTGGTTGAGGGACGAGCCCTGTGACGCCACGACAACCGGCCTGAAACCATTATTTCAGGCGACCGGTGTCAACTCTCTCCTGGAAACAGGGAACATGAGATTCGAG
>Ga0163162_10003746_pt1 | contig 14568 bp, 13 predicted proteins | sample S55metaG_FD_115310 | JGI IMG/M metagenome (GOLD analysis project Ga0163162, IMG submission 115310) | Switchgrass rhizosphere microbial communities from Kellogg Biological Station, Michigan, USA - S5-5 metaG | ecosystem: Host-associated > Plants > Roots > Rhizosphere > Soil | place: USA...
TGTAGTTTTTGAACTGGTTTTCACCCGCCAGTGTTTCGTGCTTGAGATAGCTATCGACGACGTGGCGGATGGTGGGCGGATCGGAAAGCAGCAGAAAATTTCCTACGAGCGCGTAAGCAAAAGCATTTGCGTATGAAACGATCTCCGTGTCTTCCTTGTTTTCGGTTTGTGCGAAGGCACTCGCGCCTTTAAATCCCATCGACTCAACTAGCCTGGGAAGCAGCGCCTTCATACCTTCACGATCTCGTAGCGAGACCATCACTAACGGGCCAGGCACAAAGGGTTCTGATGAGTTGGTTCCTTGCTTGGAGTCTGAAGGTTGAGTCTTTGCTCTCCGAGCTGGGGGCGCAAGGAAGTCCAAAGTTTGAATCGGGAGGCTAAGTGCTACCTCAGAGCCCAACAATGGTAGGAGATCATCTTTTACCTTGATGTTCAATTGCTTTTCCAGAGTGCCAAACGGCGTCCGGGTTTCGCTTGTTTTTGTACCACTTCCGATTGAGGAGTACTCTCCGGGCGCGAGTGTCGCCATCCGTGTGTAGATTTGTTGGAAGTCGAGTGAGAGGGTGATGAAGACTTCAGTGTCTGCGGGCAAAATGTAAGGTGATTCCGGCACCAGGCCTGACGCGAAGGCGAACATTGGCAAAAAGGGAATTGAATCGCCTTTCGTCCCCGGTGAATTTATCAATAGTGCTCGAGCGTCAAACGAGTCACCTTCGAACGAGATGGCCAGTCCTAGTGCATCTGGATACTTACCCTGCCCGGCTAAAAATGCGGTCGCAAGAGGTTGCAAGGTGTTGGTGAGTGTAGTTTCAGAAGGCTCCACCTTTTGGCTCTCCTGAGATTCCGGAGCTTTTGTTTCCGGAATCTCGATAGGTGGAGGCGGAGTTTCCTCAGCCTGTTCGGCAGCTTCTGCGGGTTGTGGGTTTCGCTCTAGCTCTTCCTCTCTTTTTTTTGCTTCCGCCGCATACTGTTTTCTCTGCTGCTCTTCTTCCTTTTCGATCGCGCCGAAGTCGATGAAGAAAAATAGAGACTCTGTGGCGAACCTGTTATGAGCGGTGCGAAATTGCGGATTCTCAGTAAGCGCTTTGCCGGTTTGGCGAAGGGTCGGTAACGAGAGTTTTGTGGTGGTGAGCACAAGCATTGTGCCATGTTGCGCGAGGTAAAAGCTCGGCTTCGTCGCTTTTGCGGATGGTTTTGCTGGTCCACTCTCGCTTTTACTCTCCGAAGTCTCTTCAGAAGGTGGCAGTATCTTATTCAGAAAAAGGTTGAGCGGTGTCGAAAATTTTGTCGCGTCTTCTGCCGTTGAAAAGTCTATTGCCACCACGACGTCCGGAACATTCTTGGCGGTAGGCCAAGTGGCGACGAGTAGTCGCGAAGTCATGACCTCTTCTGAGTGTAAGGTCAGGAACTTGACGATCGTCCTAAACTCGACGGGTGGACCAGCGAGTTTCATGATGGGCTCAAGCAGCTGATTCGCCGATTCGGAGCGTACCAGGGTTCCGACATTCCGCGCCTCGCCATAGAACTTGTAGCAGTCGTCACAAATGAGTGTCTCAAAAGTCGGGTTGTTGACTGCAACGGGTGGTTTGGTGCGAGTTCTATCGGCTTGTTGACGTCTCTCCTGGCTGAGGGCAGGTTGAACCAAAAGAAGCATGATCAGCAGGGTGAGGCCTCGAACTCTAAGTCTCATAACTTTCTCCGTTGTGTGTAACTTTCTACAACAAATCCGGAATCAAATTCTTACTCCAACTGACCGAGCAGTGCTGCATCGGTCATCTGAATCAGTTTGGCCAGGCGTTAGATAGGGACTGAGAAAAATCTGAATTTCATATTCTGCTAAATGCAATACGTGGGCCGCGGTCGCCAGGTTGCTATTCTTCCCTTGACCACTGGATTTCTGACAATAGTTTGTCAATAGTTGGTCCAGTTTGACATTAACAAAATCTAATGAAAAAGAGTGTTGCAAATTCCGTCCACGACGGGTAGATTGACCGGGTTTACCAAGACAAGGTAGCGGACTCTCCTAAGTACGGGCGTACGACTGCCATTTAAAAATTGCGTTGGAGGAATAAACCGTGCCGACCGGAACCTGCCCTGAATGTGATGCTGATGTCCACGTTGATATGGACACTGACAAGGGCGAAATTGTTTCTTGCGAAGAGTGTGGAACTGAATTAGAGATTGTTGGACTCGATCCTGTTGAGCTCGACATTGTCGAGGAAGAAGATTACGACGAGGACGAGGACGAAGACGAATACTGATTTAGATTGCAGCAGGAACAGGTGGCTGGTTGGATTATTCTCTCGCTCGTGTTCCTGCTTCTCTTGCCGATGTCGTTTTACTCTTTGCCCGCCGCTCGATACTCCAGCCTACTTTGACGCAACGTAAGGCCCGGTGGTCCTTCGACGCGTATCGTGTGTAACTTGCCATCTCTCCTTTTCTCGTCTGGCGGATAGAACGCCAGCACATAAGCTGAACCGACTTCCTCAGCCAAGGATCTGAACAAGGGTACGTAATCTTGTTCGTTCGCGTATACGTTTCTGCCACCGGTCAACTCCGCTAGTCCGCTGACATCGAGCGGCGTTGGCAAAGGAGTTTGAGAAGATGACGCCATCATTCGAGAATATGAAGGTAGAGTGACCACGAAAACGCTCACATCCGCTGCATTGGCGCGTTCAATGACTGTCTGAGGGGCAACCGTATCTCCTACTGGAAATCCATCAGTGACTACCAGTACAGTGCGCTTCATTAACCGTCGTTCGCGGGTTCGTGGCGCATTGCGGACCAGTAGTCTTACCGCATCATCAACTGCGTCGTAAGTGTGCGTTGAGAGACCATTGGGCGCATCTCTGGTCAATCGTTCCAAAGCTTCGTCCAGCTTATTTGGTTCATTCGTCAGTTTTTGCACCGTCTTGACCTTCATTCCAAAGGTCATCACAGCATAAAGCACTGAATGGCTCGAAAGCTGATCAGAAAAGGACATGAGTGCCCGTCTCAAACGGCTCATTTCATCCGGGGTCATGCTACCCGAGACATCCAACGCAAATACCACCGCCAGTGGCCGTGGTTCACCCAGACGCTTCTCGATTTGAAAGAAAGACAGCTGTTGCTCAATTCCATCCGAGAAGACCTTAAAGTCCTGAGGGCGCAAGTTGCGGATGGGCCGCCCTTCAGCGTCGATCGCTGTGACATCGACCGAGACGAGATCCGTGTCGACTCGAATCACATCTTCTGCGGGTTGCTCAGCTGGAAAAACTTTGCGGGGTCGTTTTGATGTCTCGGGTGTCTGGTTAGTTTGCGATTCGCCAGCTGCGCTCACAAGAGCTACGATAAAAATGAGGAGAAGGAATTTGGCCGCCAGTCTGTGTGCCATCGAACACTTCCTTAGTAATACGTGGAGCAAATTATACGAGCAAGCGAATTTTCTTACCACTCCGCGCATCAAAATCGGCTAACCGGAATACCTTAGTTCCCGGCTCGACCCAAGCCTCAAATAAGGTTATTTTTGAACCTGTGATGTATCATCGGACCCGAATACTCGCGGCAGCTTATAGTACGTGGAGACGAGAGAATGAGATTCAATAAATCGATCGTGATAGTTTTGTTGGGACTACTGGCCGGTGGCTTCGCTTTTGGTCAAGACAAGACTACAGGTGCCATTAAAGGACAGGTCCGTGTGGCTACGGGCACACCGAATGGAGTTACGGTGGTTGTTCGCCAGGGAGACCGCGAGCTGAGTCACGTCTCAACCGATAAGAATGGAAAATTTGTCATCGAACGGTTAGCCCCGGGCAGTTATGGTCTCACATTTCGGAAGCCGGGTTTGAGTATCGGGACTATCGAGAATGTGGTGGTAAAAGCCGGCGGCACGCGGTCGCTCGGAGACCGATTACTGCTGACGATTGATGAGGGCTCAATCGCTTTCATCCGCGGGAGTGTTTTTAGTGGCTCTGGCAGAAGCGTGCCCAATGCGAAGGTCGAGCTCGCCAAGGTCAACTCTGACGGTACAGTTAAAAAGATTGACGGTAGGATTACGACCGAAACAGGTTCGTTTGTGTTTCGCCTTGCTCCTGAAACTGCTAAGTATCGAGTAAGTGTAAAAACTGATGGAGAGCCGATCAGCAGGGACGTGGAAGTTGAAGGTGCGGCAGTTTATCGCGTCGCGCTTTCATTGCCCGAGAAACCTGCTAAGCCCTAGTGCATGGAAGAGCGGGAAGAGTTTCTCACAGCTAAACAATTGGCCCAGTTTCTGCAAGTCAGTGAATCGACTGTCAGGCGACTCGCTGCGAAACGTCGTATCCCTTCGGTTAGGTTGACTCCCAGAATCATTCGTTTTCATCTCGATGCCGTTAGAGAAGCGTTGGATGTTCCGCGTCATCGTATTCGTCATGGTGAGTTCACCGAACAGGTTGATGACGCGCAACTCTCGTTCGACGATTTTTTCTTAAGCTGAGTTAAGCCCGGTTGCGTCCGCCTCGAGGTCCTTTAAACTCAATCCATTCTCCATTCTGTTTGACGAAGACTTGCGGCTGCCGGATCTTAAAGCCCTTACTGAATCCCGGTGTGTTTGCGAGAAACTTTTTTACTGTCGTTTGATCACCGGTCGCAACCCGCCACTTTCCATCTTCTCGAACCAGATATTGTTGGGCCACAATTTTTCCTTCGGCCTGAATAGGCGCCACGACTCGGCCGTAGAGAACAGTGTCTACGACAGCAAGGTTGCCTTGAACTTTCAACGATCCGATCTCGAGGCGATCGAGTTGGTAGAAACCCTGTGCTCGCTCCAGCGCACTCACAAAGCGCTCTCGCGACAATTTGGTTCTGGAGGTGTTGGGAAGCAAGTCGTAAAGACTACTGTAGTCATGGTTGCGCAGCTGCTCGAAGACTCGCTGCACGGTGGCACGTACCTCGGTTTGGTCTGATGCGAATGTTGTCTGTGCAAATCCAATGAGGATTACAACTGCCATCAAAAAGAATTTATTTCTCATCTGATAGATCATTCTCATTGTCTTTGTCTGCTTGATCGACAATTTCTCTCATTTGTACGCGGTAGTTTAGAAACCATGCGATTGCCCCCGCCACTGCAACGATAAAGGCCTTCTCAAAGTCGCGTTGCAGCAGGAAAGCCCCGGCGCTAACGACACAAAGACCTGCAATTACCATCCAAAAAATCTTCACTGGATATTAACCGGAATCACGATGTCGCGTTCACCTGGGGGATAACAGACTTCTTCATCACATGCTTGGACGCGTAATTTGCCGGAAAAGTTCTGTTTTCCTTTAGGGGCACCTTTTTCAACTTTCAACTGAACCTTAATAACTATCTCTCCTTCGTACACCGCCAGTGGTTTCTCGGCAAACTGAAACTTTCGCGTGGTTGCGGTTGGATAGATGATTAAGTCAACTGAGGTTGGTGGCGCCGGTTTAAATACCAACTCAGTGGGTTTCAAGTATGGGAAGGTAGGTGGGTTGGCGTTGACGTGATAACCCTTGTCGATTGTCATCCGGATTGAGGTTTCAGCCGAACCACCCGGACGAATGGTGACCTCTTCGGGATTCGCCTTAACCACATTGACTGACGCTATTTTCACGGGTGCAGCCGTTGGAGATGCAGCTGGCTGCGTCGTCTGGTTCGGCCCAGATTTGGAACAGCCTGACAACAAGAGCGCAAAAAATGTCAGCGCGGCCAAAGTCAGATTTCTTTTCAATGTCGATCCCTCAATCAGCAGTTTTAGTGGAGTACCGGTGCAATTTGCTTTCCTTTGCTTTCTTAGTACTCAACAAAGGGCCTTGAGTTTTCAGAGTGGATTTCTCTGTGCGATCTCTGTGTTCTCCGTGCCTCTGTGGTGGAACTTTTGGTTGTCCTTGCTAACCACAAGAGACACAGAGCACTCAAAGGTTGCACAGAAAAGGGCTACAAGTTATCGCGCTACATATCTGCTCACAATACTGATGAGCAGGGAAGTTCTGACCTTTCATCACTCTTCTTCCTGGTCGCCCAGTCCATCGCCATCGGGTTTTTTGATGCCAAACTTCTCCAGCCGATACTGAAGGGTCCGAAAAGTAAGTCCTAATAATTTTGCAGCCTTGGTAATGTTGTAATCAGTTTGCTCCATTGCCTGGGTGATCAGATTTCTTTCTACATCTTCGAAGTTGATTCCCTCAGACGGCAGTTTGAAAGTTCCTTCGGGCGCTGGTCCAGTGTCTTGTCTCACCTCTGTCGGTAAGTCTTCGGGAGTTATTTCGTCACCTTCGCACAGCAGAATAGCGCGCTCGATGGCCGACTCGAGTTGTCGTACATTGCCGGGCCAACTGTAATCGCCCATCAACTTTTTCGTTTCACTTGTTAGACCACGTATCGGATGAGTTGTATTGCGAGTGTGCTTCTTGAGGAAGAAATCAATCAGCACCGGAATGTCTTCGCGGCGTTCGCGTAACGGCGGGACGTCGATTGAGAGTACGTTAATGCGATAGTAGAGATCATCACGGAAGCGACCGTCGGCAACCATCGCTCGTAAATCACGGTTAGTCGCGGCGATCACCCTGACGTCCACACTTATTTCGTGCGTACCGCCGACTCGTCTGATCTTTCGTTCCTGAAGAGCTCGCAGTAGCTTCGCCTGAATACCTACATCCAGTTCGGCGATCTCGTCCAGAAACAGAGTTCCCCGATCCGCGATCTCGAACAGGCCTTTCTTTTCAGCATGCGCTCCGGTGAATGAGCCTTTCTCGTGTCCGAACAATTCCGACTCAAGCAGGTTCTCGTTGATGGCGGCGCAGTTAACTGCCTGAAACATTTCGCTCGAACGCGGTGATTGATTATGAACTGCTCGGGCAATCAATTCTTTTCCGGTTCCGGATTCGCCTCGAACCAGTACCGTCGAGTTAGAGCGAGCCACCTTCAAGATCATCTTCTTCACCGTTTCCATCTTGGGAGAAGCGGAGATGATTTCGGTGTCAATAGCATCAAGACGATCGAGTGCCCGATTAATGGTCTCGAGCAGCGCCTTTTTGTCATATGGCTTTTCGAGATAGTCGAAGGCGCCCCGTCGCAGAGCTTCTTTGGCTGATTCGATAGAGCCATGTGCTGTCAACAGAATGACGATGATCGACGAATCGAAGGCCAACAGATGTTGGAGCAGTTCAATTCCATCCATACCAGTCATCTTTAAGTCCGTTAGGGCCAGATCAAATCGCCGGTCCTTGGCAAATTTGATGGCGGCCTCGCCCGAAGCTGCTGTGGTTACGTCATAACCCTCCTCTGACAAGATCAGTTCGAGGATCTCTCTTTGAGCTTTTTCGTCGTCTACTACCAGGATGTTCTTTCGAGCCATAGATGCGAGATGAAAGTGGGAACGAGGTCAAAATAGAGCTTAGCCCTCTGGATTCACCATTTCTCCTTTCTCATGTACAGGCAAAATCATTGTAAACGTAGTGCCAGTGCCTTCCTTTGATGTCACGCTTATGGAGCCATTGTGGTCGTCAACCGCCTTTTTAACAATCGCGAGTCCCAACCCAGTACCGGTTTCTTTTGTTGAGAAGTAAGGTTCGAACAGCTTGGCAATGTCCTGAGCGGGAATTCCACAACCGGTGTCTGAGACCTCGACTTTGACCGAGTCGTCTCCCGCTTTTGAAAGTTTTATGGCGACGCTACCGCCGGCTCCGTCAATCGCCTCGACTGCATTTACGACCAGGTTGGTAAAGACTGACCGCAGCGCCTCTTTGTCCGCCATGATAGGAGGTAGCGGTTCGTCCTGAATAATGCGGGTGCTGACTCCGCACTCTTCGGCGCGTGCGTTTACAAGCCTCAATGCGTCGTCAGCTTCAGCGCGAAGATCAACTTGTTGGAGCTCCAGCTTTGACGGTCGCGAATATTTCAGGAAGTCAGTAATGTGACGATTGATTCGCGCCACTTCTGACTTGAGCTGTTCCGTGAGTTTTACGAAGACGGCTCGCCTCTCGGGATCTTGTGGAGCATAAGAAGATCGCAAATGATCGAGAGTGAGGTTGATGTAATTCAGCGGATTACGAATTTCATGAGCGATTGCTGCAGCGAGTCGGCCAACGACTGCGCCTTTCTCGGCCTGGTGCAGCTGCGCCTCAAGTTCGCGTCCCCTTCCTAATTTTGCGGTCATCTCATTGAAGGCTGAGGCCAGCGTGCCCATTTCATCACGACGGTTCGCCGGAACCTGCACTTCAAAATCGCCCCCAGCCACTTTCCTGGCAGCGATTGAGAGCTGTTTGACAGGGCGTGTAAAACGCCAAACAAAAAATCCTGTTACTAAGGTGGTTACAAGCAGCAACAGCAAAGTGCCCAGCGCTGAGCGCGACGTTTGTTCTTCCAGTAGATCCGTCAGGCGGTTGGCTGAGCCAAGCACAACGATGATGAACCTGCGGCCCTGGTCAGTCTCGACGGGAAAATAAAAAGCCCCTGCTTGACCCAGGCTGACGTTGGAAGTGGGCGGCATCCAGGCAGGTAACTCATCGTCTTCGTTTTCCAGCAGCACTGCGCTACGAAGCGGTGGGAGCGGGAGATCGCGAAACTGTACGAACTTTCGAGATCCATCGTCGAGTTCCTTGGGTACATACTCTGCGAGGATGCTATCGACCACATTGCCCGAGTCGTCCACGACTATTATGTTCTTGACGCGTCCATTTTGGTCATTCAGAAGAGGCTCTCGCAAATCTCCAAGTGTTTTGTCCAGGTACTGGGAACTATAGAGGCTGCGAATGCCCAGGGCGACGCCGGTCATGATGGCTTGTTCCTGGTCGATAATGATGTGGGCGTTCGAGCGCACGGCTCGGAGGTTGAAATAGTACTGAACCCCCAATGTGATTCCGAGCATCAAAGCGAGCAGCAGTAAGAGCCGTGCGCGAAAACTTTCGATAAGAGTCAGAAGTTTCATTCCGAGACTAAGAGGCTTGACGTACTAAATGGGGTTGTCGAGTAAAGCACAGTAGACCTGCGGGCCTTTTGTACTTTGGCCGCCAAGCTGTCCGTTCCTGTAATTTATGTATAATCGGTTACTTTTTTGTTGCCCCTTAACAAAAGCTGATGTTATATTCGCTTTGGTCTCAGAGCAATGTCCCCGGAGACCGCCGTTAGGGAATTCTTCCCCACCTCAACGATTTGCAGCTGAAGTCTCTTTTATTGGCACTGAGAGAGCATTGGGTATTTCTCAGAACTGCAAGAGGTATTTAGGTATGAGGCAGATGCTTTTTAACAGTTTAGACGAAGCATCTAGAATTCAGACAGCGCTCACCTCGTGAGCAAAATCCCTTAGGAAAGGTACGTTGGCTCTAATGACTTTGCATTCCTTTTCCCCTAAGCGCGGAATCGTCTTCATTCTCTTTATTGTTATTTCCTTAAGTCTTTCTAGTGTTGTTCTTGGCAAGAAGAAATCGTCATCATCGTCCCGCAGCAAGAGCGCCAAAGCTCAAAAGGGGAAGAAGGCTTCAGCAAGAAACAGATCGTCACGTCGTGGTGGAAAAACCTACGCGCGCGCTTCGCGTAGAGGTCGTGGCAGCAAAATGTCTGCTCGCCAGGCTCGACGTCAGAGTGCGAGAGAACAAGCTTCATCGTTGAAGAGTCTTCAACGTAGATTAGGTAGACCGCTTACTAGACGTGAACGCGTTGCTGAGTTACGCCGGGTTGAGGCCGCTCATCGTCGCGCCATTCTTGAAGCCCGACGCCGTGCCGAAGCTGCGCGTCTCGCTGCACTAGCTCGTGAACGAGCGATGCGGAATGAAGTCCAGACCTTTATCGCGAAAGATGACACAACCGGAGAAGACCCGGAGGTTCGGCGAGTCGCGATCAACGCGCTCGGTAATCATGCCGGCACTGTGGTCGTCATGGATCCAATTACTGGCCGAGTTTATTCAGTAGTTAATCAAGAGTGGGGAATGCGACGTGGTTTCAAACCCTGCTCGACGATCAAATTAGTAACTGGAGTCGCGGGGCTTTCAGAAAATGTAATTCCGCCGGTTGATACGGTCGGCGATGGGTTCCACTTGGATCTCACGGCTGCCCTGGCCCACTCAAACAATCCGTTCTTCGAACAGGTTGGCAGCAAGATTGGTTTCGATAAGATGGTGTCCTATGCCAAAGAGCTGGGACTTGGTGAGAAAACCGGCGTGAATATGCCTTACGAATACTCGGGCCGTTTGCCGGAAATGAAGCCTGGTTTTATTGAGCGACGGATGTTCTCTTACGCTGATGGCTTTGAAGTAACACCACTACAGCTGGGAACGCTCGTCTCGGCCATGGCGAATGGTGGCAAACTCCTGGTTCCTCAAATCCCACGCTCCGCTAAAGAACAGTCAAAACTAAATCCGAAAGTTCGCCGGCAGTTGCCAATCACTTCAGAAGTTTGGCAGCGCATGGTTCCGGGAATGGTCGGTGCTGTGAACTACGGTTCAGGCCGAAGGGCTTATGATCCTACCCAAACCGTCGCTGGCAAGACCGGAACCTGTATCGGCCAAAACGGCTGGGTGGGTTTGTTCACTTCGTATGCACCGCTCGCTAGTCCTCGACTTGCTGTAGTTGTGATTGCAGAAGGTAGTGATGGTCGCAGACATTTCCCCGCCGCAGTTGCCGGTGAAATCTACCGCGAACTCAATCATCGCTTTGGCACTGCTATCAACATGCAGGTTGCTGCGACTGCAGATGATGAAGAAAAGGAAGTTTCGGATTCTGAGGATGGAGATGCTGCCGCTGACGCAGCCCTCGATTCCACCGCTACCAAAGATGCAGCGAAAGTTACGGCGGCGTCCGATAACACCGTTAGGACCGCTCCCGTAACAACCAAGGCAGCCTCAACTGAAACACAAACCCCGAAGAGCACTGTTAAGCGAGTTTTGATGCCTTTGGAAAAGAAAACAGTTGAGCCGGCAAAAAATAGCCCACCGCTGCCTGCCCCAAGCAACCTTCCTTCCAGCTCAAAAGCCGGAAGCGAACAACGACCTCGTAGAGCACAGCCCATTCAACCGTAAGTACACTTTCATTAACTCCTTTTGAGATGCGCCGTCGGTCAAAAGCCTACGGCGCAATTTTTTATGTGGATTGAGCCTTCACCGCCTTGACACATTGCGATAATTTGCAGGAATATTGCGCACGTTATTTTTTCGACTGAGTTTTTGGGCACAATTGGAGCGCATCCCCCCTTGGATGCAAAAAACGGCAACCGCTCTTTGTGCTCCTAGCATCCTAAACTTGCCGCAGGCGGACATCGCAGTGCTAGTGTTAGCCTTCGCCGCGTTTTGAAAAGAAGATTTTTTGGAGGTTCGGACAACTAATGAAAAAGACGATCAGGTTGATAGCCTTAGGTGCGGTGGCGGCAATGTTTGCTCTGCCGGTTGCGGCGAAGAGTTCCGTCGCGTCCGGGTTCGCATCTCAGGACCAATGCACAACGGAAAACAAAGATGCCTGGTATGCATCCTTCAGAGAGTTTCGACCTACCGACCAGCCAAAGGCCTATGATGCCGCAAAGAAATATCTTGGCTGCGTTGCTTCCAGTAGCGAAACTCCCACCGATGCCCAGAAGGCGATCATTGAGTATTTAAAAAAGTGGACAACTGCTTACGAAGAAGGAACGCGTAAGAACAAGCTTCCTACTTTAATCTATACCGATAAAAACTATCCCGCAGCCTACGCTCTCGGTAAAGAACTCCTGGCTCAGGAGCCTGAGAACTTGAAGTACCTTATCGACCTCGGCGCAAACGGTTATCTTGCGGCTGGTCCTAAGAATCCGAGCTTGACTCCGGACGCTTTGACCTACGCCAAGAAAGCGATCCAACTACTTGAATCTGGAAAGACTGTCGATAGCTGGCAACCCCTTTCGGGCAAGGACGAGGCACTAGCGTACCTGCATTACACGGTGGGCTATTTGACACTCGAAACCGATCCAGCTGGAGCTCTGACTCATTTGATTAAGGCTGCAAACGCGGAAACGCCGCTGAAGAAATCGGCGCTGACCTATGGTTACATAGCAGGTGCCTATGAATCTGGACCGTATGCAAAACAGTCCGAAGCATACAAAGCTTGTTGCGCGGGTAAAGAGGAGACACCTGACAGTAAGTTGATGCTAGCTAACATCAATCAGGTCGTCGATCGCATGGTTGATGCTTATGCCCGAGCGGTTGCTCTTGCAGGGTCTGACTCGGCCGTCGCTAAGTTAAAGACGGCGTGGAACGAAAGTCTGACGTCCTACTATAAGTTTCGACATAACGACTCGCCGGCGGGTTTGGACCAAATGGTCGCTGGAATCCTGTCGACCCCGCTGCCACCAGAGCCAACTCCGATTACGACGCTTCCGGCCTCAACACCAGCAGCGACGCCAATCAGTAACTCTGGTACAAAGGACAGTGCCGCGAATACACCGGCTGGTTCAACTACAGGAAAGACGCCTGCCACTGGTGCCGGCGCAGCGAAACCCGCTGCAAAACCCGGAACTCCAGGTGGCCCCAACAAGCAGCCCCGGTAGTTGTTGTTAGAAAAACCATCATCAAAACGCCGGAAGCTTGCCAGCTGTTAATGATTAGCTTCCGGCGTTTGTTATAATCCCACCTACTTTGAAAGACTCCGAAACCTCGAATCCGGACCTCGAACTCCTGCAAACGATCATTCGTTACCAGTTTAATAATCTTGGTTTGCTTGAACGAGCTGTGACTCATCGCTCATGGGCCCATGAACAGGTGGCACCCGGCGACGAATATCAGGCGCGTAAACTCCATAATGAACTACTCGAGTTTTTGGGGGATTCCGTACTAGGACTTATTGTGGCTGATTATTTGTGTACTTCATATCCGGAAGGGACCGAAGGCGAACTTTCGCGAATGAAGCACCGGCTGGTTAGTGCTCCAACCCTTGCCATGGCTTCCCAGAGACTTGATTTAGGAAACTTTTTGCGCTTCGGACGCGGAGAAGAAAAGAGTGGAGGTCGGCATAAGAATGCGTTGCTGGCGGATGTCTTCGAGGCGATTACCGGTGCAGTTTTTCTGGATGGCGGCTTTGCCCATGCGACGGCGTTCGTTTGTAATGCTTTGCAGGACGAACTAGCCGAGGCTGATCCACAAGAAGCAGCTAAATCTGACTATAAAACGATGCTGCAGGAGCGGCTCCAGGCGGAACGCAGATCGGCGCCTCGGTATTCAGTCACCGATACATTCGGACCGCCCCATCGCCGCCTCTTTCATGTTGAAGTCGCCTGGGATGGCGGAACGATTCAGGGGCAAGGCTATTCCATCAAGGCAGCCGAAGCTTCAGCCGCGCAGGCAGCGCTTGAGATCATGACCGAATCTGATACCAGGAATCTCGGTTTGCTCGAAGAGACGGACTCTTTGGATAACGGAACCGGCTGATACGAGCATTACTTGACCGTTGCGAGCAAACCTAACTAGGATGTTTTAAATGGCTAGCAATCTTACTACCGGCAAGGTAACCGACCGTGAAGCGGAGAAGTTGAAGGAGGACGAGAGTTTCTCGTTTTCGCGACTTTTTAATCGTAACGGTCACGACAAGGAAGCACCACCTCCTAAACCGAAGGGACCGCCAAAGACTGTTTGGAGGGAGTATTTCGAATCGGCTGTGGTCACCGTGATTATGGCTTTATTCGGAATGACCTTTATTGTACAGGCAGTTAAGGTTCCGACGGGCTCGATGCAAAATACAATCACTATCGGCGACCACCTGCTGGTAAATAAATTTATCTTTGCGCCGGGAGCGTCGCTGCCATTCTTGCCCCAACGAGAGATTCATCGAGGCGATATCATAGTTTTTAAATACCCTGGTAATAAATACGATCCTCGCCGCGACTACGAGCGGCCGGATAATCGCCCAATCCTGACAAACTACGTGAAAAGAGTAATCGGACTGCCGCACGACAAGATTCGGATTGAAGGCAAAAATGTCGTTGTAAATGGCCAGATTATTCCAGAACATCGCATCGAGGCGAAGGACAACAACCTGAAGGATCCACTTCAAATTGTGAATGCGCCGCCTCGAAAGCCTGGCGAACTCTACGATGTCTATTACAAACCGGGTGCGGACGACGACGACAGCAACGACTACGACGTTTTTCGAGTCGAAGGGAAGAATGGCGAGATCGAGGTTCCCGCCGATAGTTATTTCGTAATGGGCGATAATCGGAATAACAGTGAAGACAGCCGCTATTGGGGGTTTGTTCCTAGAGATCTCGTGATTGGTCGCGCGATGTTTGTCTACTGGTCCTACGACGAGAGTGCGGAGTCGAGCAGTGGCGGCATTTTAGTGAATTTCTTCAAGAATACTCGCTGGAGTCGGACCGGCACTTTGGTGAAGTAGATCCTTGGCGCTGCTTTGTGCTTTGTGCTTGGTACTTGGAACTTTGAGCTTTGTGCAGTCGGTGTTCGTCGTCTAAACCGAAACACCAAGCACAAAGCACAAAGTACAAAGCACAAAGTACAAAGTACTAAGCACAAAGTACAAAGCACAAAGTACAAAGCACAAAGCACAAAGTCCACAGCACCAAGTCCACAGCACCAAGTCCACAGCACCAAGTCCAAAGCACAAAGCACAAAGCACCAAGCACA
>Ga0163162_10003748_pt1 | contig 14565 bp, 15 predicted proteins | sample S55metaG_FD_115310 | JGI IMG/M metagenome (GOLD analysis project Ga0163162, IMG submission 115310) | Switchgrass rhizosphere microbial communities from Kellogg Biological Station, Michigan, USA - S5-5 metaG | ecosystem: Host-associated > Plants > Roots > Rhizosphere > Soil | place: USA...
TAGCTTTTTTTCACCGAAGAAACCAATCAATATTCTGTAATGATATTCAACTGAAAGATCCGCGAAATCCGCTCAAATCCGCAAATCCGCGATTTCATTTCCACATTTCCACATTCTCACTCATCACATTTGCTCTCAACACTAATTTGGCTATTGGCCTTTAATTCTGCACCTTTGCAGCCATTTTAGATGAAAGACATCCAGGAAATATTTTCATTGCTGAATCAGCCAAAAAAAATTGTGATAGTCATGCACCTGAAACCAGATGCTGATGCGATGGGATCATCGCTCGGACTATTTCATTTTTTAAATCAACTCGGTCACACGGTCACCGTGATATCGCCAACTAATTGGGCCGAGTGGCTTAAATGGATGAAGGGGTGCGACAAAGTCATCGATTACGAAATGAACGCTGACAAAGCAGATGCAATCCTTGACAAGTGTGACTGGATATTCTGCCTGGACTTTAATACACTGAGCCGTACACGCAAAATGGCTTCTAAATTGCAGGGATTCGCAGGAACAAAAGTTTTGATTGATCATCACCAGCAACCGCAATCGGAATGTTTTACCTATGGAATCAGTGACACTTCGAAAAGTTCTACCAGCGAAATGGTATATGACTTTATTCTTGATTCAGGTCATGCCGATAAACTGAACAAAGACATTGCGGAATGTTTGTATGCAGGCGTGATGACAGATACGGGCTCATTCAGGTTTTCGTCCGCGACAGCGTCCGTACATAGGATGGTTGCCGATCTGAAGGACAGAGGTTTTGATCATAGCAAAATTCATGAAAATCTCTTTGACAATTTTCTTGAAAATCGTTTGCGATTTACAGGGCATGTTCTTCAGAGTAGGCTCGACATCTTTTACGAATATAATACGGCATTGATAAGTGTTCCCTGGAAGGACCTGGTAAAGTACCAGATCAAAACCGGCGATACAGAAGGATTAGTCAACTACCCGCTGACCATTCAGGGAATTAAGTTAGCGGCGCTTATTATTGACCGTGATGAAGAAATCAAATGTTCATTTCGCAGCAAAGGAAATTTTGACGTCAATGTTTTCGCGCGTAATTATTTCGAAGGGGGAGGCCATATGAATGCCGCCGGCGGGCGAAGCAGCGACACGCTCGAACACACCGTGCAACGATTTATCAAGGCAATGAAAGAAAATGCTTCACAATTACAATAAATACAAAATGAAAAAAAACAAAGTTTATTTGTTAATTCTTCCCCTGATGCTTGGCATATTCGCATGTAATAACCAGGGTATGAAAAAAACCAAGAGCGGGTTGTTATATAAAATTATTTCCGATGGTAAAGGTGATGTTGCTAAAAAAGGACAATTTTTAAAAATCAGTTTTACTCAGAAAATACGCGACTCCATTTTATTCAATACAGCAGAGTCAGTTCCGGTGTATGTAAGAGTTGACAGTGTAGGTCCTGTTTATAGTCCTGCTGAAATTTTTTCAATGCTTCGCAAAGGCGATAGCGCCGTGATTGTACAAACCGGCGACAGCCTTCAACATAAATTCGGTCAGAATCTTCCTGCCTATATCAAGAAAAAAGACAGATTAGTTCTCGCATTGCGTGTGGTGGATCTTTTCACCAGCGACAGTCTCGTAAAAAATGACCGCGATCAGGAAATGGCCAAAGAAAAAATAAAAGAAGATAAGGCACTTGCAGATTATGTGTCTACTCACAAGATCAACGCGCAGAAAACAGAGAAAGGAACTTTTGTCGAAGTGACTTCACCAGGTGATGGCCCGGCTGTTGATTCGGGCAAGCAAGTCTCAGTACGCTATACTGGAAAAATAATGCCTTCCGGGAAAGTGTTTGAATCAAATATGACTCCTCCGGCCAATGAGCCGATTAAGTTTGTAATTGGAAGAAGAGCCGTGATTCCAGGATGGGATGATGGATTGAAATTATTTAAAAAAGGTGGCAAAGGAACATTGTATATTCCGGCATACCTCGCATATGATGCACAACCAGGTCCCGACGGAAAACCTTTCGAGAACCTGATGTTCGATGTAGAAATTGTAGACGTTACTGATGCCCCGGTACAGGCAGCACGTCCTACCATGCCTAATATGCCACCGGCTGGCGGTCCGCAAGGTACGGCCAAACCGAGAAAGTAGTTGTCAGATGATGGTGGGCAGTTGAGGAACTCCGAGTAAGTTGCTTCCGCGAGTCAACTGCCCACTAACTTCTGCATCAACCGCACAGCTTCCTTCGCTTCCTTCACATCATGCACGCGTAATATTGAAGCCCCTTTCATCAATGCAATCGTATTCATTACAGTTGTGCCATTCAACGCTTCCTGCACAGTTATTCCGAGTGTTTTGTAAATCGACGATTTTCTGGAAAGACCGACCAGAATCGGACAGTCGAGGATCTTGAAAATTTCAAGATGATTGAGCAGTTGAAAATTATGTTGTATTGTTTTTCCAAATCCAAATCCAGGGTCGATGATGATGTCCTTGATTCCTGCGCCTTTGCATTCCATTTTTTTTGCTATAAAAAAATCAAGTAACTCCTTGTGCAAATTTTCATATACAGCATTTTTTTGCATCGTCTCCGGATTTCCTTTCATGTGCATACACACGTACGGAATATTCATTGAAGCAACACTTGAAATCATATCATGGTCAGCATTTCCCGCACTGATATCATTTACTATCGAAGCTCCCATGGCGACCGCCTCCCGCGCTACCCGCGAGTGATAAGTATCAATCGAAATAAAACTGTCCGGAAAATAAGCCCGCACGGTTTCAATTGCCGGAATTACCCTGTTCAATTCTTCGGTTATACTTACCTGTTCGGCGCCGGGCCTTGTGCTTTGTCCGCCGATATCAATGATATCCGCCCCGTCATTCAACATTTTTTCTGCTTGTCTGATTATCACATCCCGCTCATTAAACCGGCTGCCGTCGTAAAAGGAATCAGGCGTGCAATTGATTATTCCCATCACCAATGTATGTTGCGCAGCAAGCAATCGGCCATTACAGTTAAGTGTGAACATCATTCTCGATTTTTATCGTGATCAAAGTAAATATTTTTCGCGCATATCGCCGGGCGAATGAATTATCTTTTTCGTAGGTTTGAAGTTTATTCAAGGTTGCGTCGGGCGTTTTGCCTTTTGCGTTCCGCATGAAAATTATAAATCAGAAGAGAATCGATGAGTCGGACTAACCAACAGTATAATATTGCCTTCCAGTCCTGCAAAGAAATTTTTATTAAAAAGACCAGAGACTATGGCACTTCTTGGCGTGTACTGCGTACAATCTCGATCGTTGACCAATTATTTATAAAAGCGCAAAGAATTCGGACGATCCAACAAACGGGAAAGCAAAAGGTCGACGAAGATATTTCCGGCGAATTCAAAGCCATTGTCAATTATGGGATCATCGGGCTTATCCAACTCGGATTAAAAACGGAGGCAATTGAAGATGTTCCTGAAGCAACCGTTGCCGCCTGGTATGATGAACAATCCGACATGGTAAAAAAAATTATGCTCGATAAGAATCACGACTATGGCGAAGCGTGGCGTGATATGAGCCAGGAGAGTTTTGTTGATTTAATACTAATGAAATTATTGCGTGTAAGGCAAATACTCGCAAACGATGGCAAGACGTTAATTAGCGAAGGAATCGATTCCAATTATGTAGATATTATCAACTATGCACTGTTCGCGCTTATCCTTATTGAGGAAGGAGTACATACATAGTATAATTGAACCAAACTTGTTGAATGAAATTATCAATTAATATATCCCGCATATTCGTGGGCGTTCTTTTTATTTTTTCCGGTCTTATTAAGGCGAATGATCCACTCGGGCTTAGTTATAAAATGCAGGAATTTTTTGAAGTCTGGAACATTCATTGGCTCGATAATCTTACGCTTTCATTTTCCATCATCATGATCGCATTCGAAATTGTTGCCGGCGTGGCCGTCCTGCTCGGATGGAAGATGAGATTATTCAGTTGGCTGTTACTGCTCCTGATTTTGTTTTTTACCTTTCTCACCGGGTATGCTTTTCTATCTGACAAAATCAAAGAATGCGGATGTTTTGGAAACTGTATTCCGCTGACCTCCGGGCAGTCGTTTGCAAAAGATTTGATCCTGCTGGTGCTGATCGTTTTTCTTTTTGTCAACAGGAGTAAAATAAAACCGATTCTGTCAAATCTCAATAGCCAGGTTATCCTGATTCTCTCACTCGTATTTTCCTTTTCATTTCAGTGGTATGTTCTTCAACATTTGCCAGTCGTTGACTGTCTCCCATACAAACTCAAAGCAAATATCAGTGATCAGATGAAAGTGCCGCCCGGCGCAATTCCGGACAGTACTGTCATTTCTTTTGTTTATGAAAAAAATGGCAAACAGCTGGAGTTTACGGCCGATAAATTCCCATCCGACTTTGATGATTCATACAAATTCATAAAGAGATATGACAAGCTGGTAAGAAAAGGAAATGCCGAACCGGCGATCAAAGATTTTAACCTGATCACACTTTCAGGAAATGACACAACCCAGGAAATATTACAGGCACCCGGGTATACGATTTTGCTTTTTGCCAAGGAAATGCCCGATGTCAATCCTTCTTGGAGCAAAAACTTCGGTGGCATTTTCACAGCGAAGAAAATAAAAAATATACCACTCTATTTTGTAACCGCCAATGCTGAACAGGTCGAAGCATATCTTGGAAAAAATGGAATTACCGTATATGATATCAGCATTTTAAAATGTGATGCGACCGCAATCAAAACGGCGGCAAGAGTCAATCCGACATTATATTTACTGAAGCATGGCGTCATTGTTAATAAATGGGCCGGCGCCGATTTCGATAATGCGATTTTGGAAATCAGCGGTCTACCTGTTCAGGCAGAAAGTCAGCCGTAGTAACGCGAACTAACGGTGATCAACATTTGATGATGATTAAATACCTCGCAAGAAAAATATTTTATGGGATGCTCGTGATGATCGGCATCGTCATCGTCGTATTTTTCCTGTTCCAGGGTTTTGGCGATCCTTCACGTTTAATCATGGGACAAAGAGCGGATGCCTCCACGCAGGAAAATATCAGGAAAGAATTATATCTCGATCAGCCTAAATGGAAACAGTTCTTATTCTATCTGAATGATGTTTCTCCCATCAGTATTTATTCAAAAGAAGAAATCAGGCAAAAGCAGGTTAAAGGAATTTTTATCGGTGGTGACACAAAGTTCGCGCTTAAATTTCCTTACCTGCGAAGGTCATATCAAACAAAAAAGGACGTGTGGTCGGTTTTGATGGAAGCACTTCCAGGCACCATTTTACTTGCAGTGTCAGCGATGATATTAGCAACCGTTGTGGGCGTATTCTTAGGAGTCATTGCTGCCGTGAAAAAAGACACTTGGATGGATACCTCTGCAATTTTTGCCAGCGTATTGGGAATTTCGGCTCCTTCTTTTTTTATGGGAATTGTTATCGCCTATTTGTTTGGATTTGTACTTAGTCATTACACGGGTTTAAATATGACGGGGAGTTTGTTTAATACAGACCCATTTGCCGGTCGTCAATTGCAATTACAAAACCTGGTCTTACCAGCTATTACACTCGGCATCCGTCCCTTGGCGATTATTACACAACTCACACGAGGTTCCATGCTTGATGTCCTTGACCAGGATTATATACGCACAGCTTACGCAAAAGGATTGAGCAAACGAAAAGTGATCTGGAAACATGCATTGAGAAACGCACTGAATCCCGTGATAACGGCTATCACCGGCTGGTTTGCCGAATTATTGGCCGGTGCTTTTTTTGTAGAGTATATTTTTGGTTGGAAAGGAATTGGAAAAGTGACTGTAGATGCCCTGGAAAAACTCGACTTCCCGGTTGTGATGGGATCCGTATTGATTACTTCTTCATTTTTTATTGCAATCAATATTCTCGCGGACTGGCTGTATGGCGTTGTGGATCCGAGAGTGAGTTTATAAACGTGATTAATAGAGAAAATAAATTGAGCGGCATATGTGCCACTCCGCTTTCTTTGTTCGCTGTATCAAATTTATTTAATGACAACTTGCTTTATCAGCTGTTCTCCCAACGCCTCATTCACCAGTTCGATAATTTTATCTTTTTTATAAAGTAACTCTTGTTTAAGAGGAGCAACGCTTGTGTTGATATAAAGTGTCTGGCCGTGAATTTCAATTTTGTCAGTGTACCTCGCAATCGTCTTTCCCATGATCTTCTCCCATATCTCATCAATCTGCAATGCAACAATAGATCCTTTCAATCGGCTTCGATTTAAAAATTGCTTGATTGCTTCGCCCAAAGAATATTCACCCATGAGACAAAGTTAACGACATGAAATTACCGACCTGAAAAAGTTATCAAGATGCAGCGCCGTTTTTTAATAGTGTCAACCGCCGACTGTCATCTGACAACTTCACTACTATTAAACGCCAGGCTCTATCAACTGATACTTCACCTGCAGTTTTTCAAGATGAGACCTGATTCGTTCACGATGCGTATCAGTGATGAATATTTGTCCTTGATTTTGTATGCAAACTCTTTCTAACAAATTATGCATCCGCTCCGCATCCAGTTTTTCAAATACGTCATCAAGCAACAGAATCGGCTCGAAACCCTTTACATCTTTCAAAGTCTGAAATTCGGCAAGTTTCAAAGCAAAGAGCAAACTTTTTCTTTGTCCCTGCGAGGCAATATTTTTAAATGGCTGTGCTTTTAATTTGATTTCAATATCATCTTTATGTATCCCGATATTGGTTCGCTGCAGCATGAGATCTTTGTCGCGGTATTTCTGCAAAAGATCTTTGAAAGATGAATTCATCAGGTCACTGTCATAAAGAAGTCCGAGTTCTTCCCCGGTCCCGGCGATATTCGCATAGTTTTGTTGTACTAACGGCAATATTGCCTGGAGAAAAGATTTTCTCTTTTCAAAAATATAGTTGCCTGGACGAATCAGCTGTTCGTCATAAACATCCAGCAAACTTCTTTCACTTGTTCTCCTTTCTGCAATCGATTTCAAAAAACTATTTCGCTGTTGAACGACCCTATTATATTCGATCAGGGATTGGAGATATGTTGCATCAATTTGGGACAGCAGTGCATCTACAAATTTTCGTCTTTGTTCGCTACCTTCGGTGATGAGTTGCGCGTCATCAGGTGCGATGATGACACACGGAAATTTCCCGATATGCAAAGAAAATTTAACGTACAAATCATCATTTAGAGAAATTTCTTTTTTCCCGGTTTCGCGGAGGATGCAAACCACCTTTTTTTCCTCCTCATTTACATCAAACAAACCCTCCACCCGGAAACCGGAATATCCGTGCTTTACGTTCTGCAGTTCCGACCTTGAAAAATAACTCTTGGTAAAGCACAGGTAATAAATCGCATCCAACAGGTTAGTTTTTCCAACACCGTTATTTCCAAGAAAGCAGACAATTCTTTCTCCAAAAGAAAAAAATGCCTTTTCATAGTTCTTGAATTGTACGAGCGATATGTTTTTGAGATGGAAGCTCAGGCAAATGTGATGAATGTGATGAATTGATATGGAATGTGAAAATACGATGAATAAAGAAATGTGGAAATGTGAAAGTGTGATGAATGTGAAAATGTGGAAATGTGGAAATGTGAGAATTCTGAAGGTCAATCTTTGATCATGAACACGACATCAATTTTGACCAAGGTTGGCCTTTAGAATTCTCACATTTTCACATTTTCACATTTCCACATTCATCGTATTCCATTTGCAAAAAATTGCCATTTCCCCCTTATCTTTGCCCCCGCTTATTTCGTCTTAGCGGAAGGGCACAAGAACCTAAAATTTTAAAACAGTGGCCACTAAGTTTTCCAAAGAAACATATTTATACTGGTACGAATTAATGCAGCTTATCAGGCAGTTCGAATCAATGGCTGAAGAAAAATATAAAATGGAAGGAAAGATTCGCGGTTTCTTTCATGCTTATATAGGCCAGGAAGCAATTGCAGCTGGTTGTATGACCGCGACCCGCCCGGAAGACCCTTTTGTAACCGGCTATCGTGATCACGGCCTGGCGCTCGCAAAAGGCATGTCTGCAAACGCCTGCATGGCCGAACTGTACGGAAAGGCCACAGGGGTAGCAAAGGGTAAGGGTGGAAGCATGCACTTCTTCGGTTTTGAACAAAAGTTTTTTGGAGGCAACGGTATTGTCGGTGCGCAGATAGGAACAGGCGCAGGACTGGCATTTGCTGAGAAATATAAAGGCACTGATAACGTATCACTGACTTTCTTTGGCGACGGCGCTGCCCGCCAGGGTATGTTGCATGAAGTGTTTAACCTTGCGATGCTTTGGAAGTTACCCGCTGTATTTATCTGCGAAAACAATAATTACGCAATGGGTACATCGGTTGAAAGGACTTCAAATGTTGTCGATATTTACAAATTAGCCGATGCTTACGAAATGCCTGGTGATTCTATCGACGGAATGAGTGCGGAAGCCGTTCATGAAGGTGTGGTCCGCGCCGTAAAAAGAGCAAGAGAAGGAGGCGGTCCGACACTACTTGAAATAAAAACTTACCGGTACAAGGGTCACTCTATCTCCGACCCGCAAAAATATAGAACGAAAGAAGAAGTAGAAGAGTACAAACAAAGAGATCCTATTCAACAGGTATTAAGTACAATTCTCACAAAAAAATATGCATCTCAGCAGGATATCGATGCGATCGACAAGAGAGTAAACGAAACCATCGTAGCCGCGGTAAAATTCGCCGAAGAGTCACCATGGCCAGATGACAGCGAAGTGTTGAAAGATGTTTATATCGACCAAAATTATCCTTTCGAAGTTGACTAACCTTTTTTAAAATAAATCTTAAATAATAATGACAGAAATTAAGAAGCCATTGCACGTGGAGGATGAAAAGACGCCTTTGACCCAATTTGAAAAATTCTGGGGCAAATACAGCAAGCAGACAACGTATGCTCTGGTAATCATTGTGCTTTTATTGGGTGGATTTTTTGGCTACAAATATTTTATTGAGGCACCGAATGAAAAGAAAGCATCCGAAGCAATGTTTCGCGCCGAAGAATATTTCCGCATGGATTCAGCACGACTTTCACTGCAAGGTGACAATATCAACGCCGGGTTCCTAAAGATCATGTCGAGATACAGTGGCACCAAAGCGGCTCACCTCGCAGGTTTCTACGCAGGATGTGCATATATGAAATTGGGTGATTTCAATAACGCAGTTAAATATCTGAAAGATTTTTCTACCTCTGCTTCGCAGGTGCAGGCAAGAAGTTTTGGGTTACTGGGTGACGCATATTCGGAGTTAAATAAAAAAGAAGATGCAGTAGCGGCATATAAGAAGGCAGGAACAGTTTCAGAAAAGGATGACCTGGTATCTCCCGAATATCTTTTCCGCGCCGGTTATTTATACGAAAGTATGGGGAAGAATAAAGAAGCGATCGAAATGTACCAGATGATCAAAGACAAATATCCAACGTCACAAAGAGGCTACGATATTGATCGGTTTTTGGCCAGGTTGGGAGCGTTCCAGTAATATAATTTAATTAAGGGCTTTGTGAAACAGACGGCTGGGTGATTGACTGGTTGAAAAGTTGTCAGACCTTTAACTAGTCAACCTATCAACTCAAGTCTCACAAAACTTTGAAGAAATTCACAACACTACATGTCCACCGGTAACAGCAAATTATTACAAATTGATACAGGCATTCTGAATTTACAGGATGCCTGTGTTATTATTGTCAAAACGGAATGGAATGAAGATATTATCGACGCCATGGAAGATGGCTGTCGAAAAGTTCTTGTCGAAAATGGATTGCAAAAAATTATTACGATCAGTGTGCCCGGTGCTTTCGAAATTCCTTTCGGAATAAAATCGTATTGGGATGCACTGAATGTGAGTGACCGTCCCAAAGCTTTTATCGGGCTTGGCTGCGTGATTCGCGGCGACACCCCACACTTCGATTTTATTTCCAAAGCAGTGACTGATGGTATCATGCAATTGAATTTATTGTTACCGGTGCCGACAATTTTTGGCGTGCTTACAGTAAACAATCATCAGCAAGCGGTAGAGCGCATCGGTGGGAAACATGGACACAAAGGTGAAGAAGCTGCATTGACTGCAATCAAAATGATGGCGCTCCAGGCGTCCATAACAAACAAGGAATAGCAAATCCGTGCAGAGTGTGCGGGATGAAATTTTTTACATTGCATATTTTGTACGCTTATGAAAGTACAATTATTCATACCGTGTTTTGTTGATCAGATTTATCCTGATACTGCATTTAATATGGTAAAGGTGTTGGAGAAATGCGGATGCACGGTCGATTATAATACCGATCAAACTTGTTGCGGGCAACCTGCTTACAATGCCGGGTTCCGGGATGAAGCAAAAGACGTTTGCACAAAATTTCTCAAGGACTTTCGGGGTGCCGATTACGTTGTTGCGCCAAGTGCTTCATGCGTAGGGTTTGTGAGAAACTATTATCCAACCTTATTCGACAATTCTTCTTTTCACAATGATGTAAAGGATCTTCAAAAAAGAACATTCGAATTTTCCGAGTTTATGGTGAAGGTCCTGCAAAAAGAAAATGTCGGTGCAAGTCTGAAAGGAAAAGCAACCTACCACGATTCATGTGCAGGTTTGAGAGAATGCAGGATCAAACAAGAACCTCGAAAACTTTTATCTAATGTGGCCGGGTTGGAATTACTGGAGATGAATGACGTCGAAACCTGCTGCGGTTTTGGAGGATCTTTCGCGATAAAATTTGAACCGATTTCAATTGCAATGGCCGATCAGAAGGTTGGACATGCAATGGCTACCGGGGCCGATTATATTATTTCAACAGATCTTTCGTGCCTGATGCACCTCGATGGTTATATTCGATACAAAGGATTTAAAATAAAAACGCTTCATCTCGCCGACGTACTCGCCAGCGGCTGGAAATAAGTATCCGCTTAATCTTAATCTCGTTCTCAACCTAAAAAAAAAGACCATCCACATTGCCGAAGCAAGCAGATGGCCTGACCTTAAAACAACCTGTCGCAAAAATTGAAATAAGGTAATTGAATAAACCTACAACAATAGGTATACGGTGATTTGGCAAAAAAAGATGTTTGTCTCCTGAAAATTTTTTGACTTCCGGAAACACCATTGAAAATGACTCGATAATGGTTATGACGGACCCCGCCGAAGACGCTCATGGCAGTCGGGACTTTAACGATCTGCATTTTATTTGCCGAATTTCGATCGCCGGATCATTGTTACAAATCAAAAAGCCCTGCAATGCAGGGCCGGCATAGGAGTCGGTTTTATGGCTATGATAATTTTGGAAAAATAGGAGAGAGTACAGTTGAGATACGATATTAACTTCGGAACGGATTTTCAAATCAATCATTTTTCTATAATTCTTCCCCAGACCTGCAAAAACGTAGGTTATACATGCCTTAATTTCCTGTAATTTTATTGACTTTAAAACTTGAATTATATGGCTTATTGGCTGGTCAAATCGGAACCCTCCGTATACGGTTGGGACCAATTGGTAAAGGATAAAAAAACCAGTTGGGATGGCGTTCGAAATTATGCGGCGCGCAATCATTTGAAGGGGATGAAAAAAGGGGACGAGGTCTTATATTATCACAGTAATGAAGGGCTCGATATAGTTGGTATTGCAAAGGTGTCAAAAGAATTTTACCAGGATCCGACTACTGATGAGGATGCTTGGGTTTCCGTGGAATTAAAGCCATATAAGAAATTAAAAAATCCGGTACCCATGACCGTTATTAAAAAAGACAAACGTCTTGCCGAAATGGCGTTGGTACGAATCGGTCGTTTATCCGTTCAGCCGGTTACGGAGAAAGAATGGAAAGTGATCATGGAACTGGCCGGCGAAAAATAGATCGGCAAGTGTGATTTCACAGTTTTTTTTTGCGTCTCGTAGGCGAGTTTGGTTTCACACAAAGAGACAAAGTGATATAAAAGACACAAAGCTTCATTCGATCCGCACCCAGAACATGACTTTTCTGAAGATTGATTGAGCGTCTATTGAGGATCACGCAAAGACGCAAAGGAGACGAAGGCGCAAAGGCCGCAATCGGATATTGCTGCGAAGATATTAGCCAGCCTTGGCGCCTTGATTTACTTCGCGCCTTTGCGTGAAAAATTTCATTGAGATTCCACCAAACTTCAAAAAGCTGGTTTAATCTCACAACAAAAAATTCACAAATTTCTTTTATACATCTCGATGGCAAGTTTGGTTTCACACAAAGACAGAAAATGATATAAAGACACAAAGCTTCATTCGATCCGCACCTAGAACATGACTTTTCCGAAGTTTGATTGAGCGTCTATTGAGGATCACGCAAAGACGCAAAGGAGACGAGGGCGCAAAGGCTGCAATCGGATATTGCTGCGAAGATATTAGCCAGCCTTGGCGCCTTGTTTTACTTGGCGCCTTTGCGTGAAAAATTTCATTGAGATTCCACCAAACTTCAAAAAGCTGGTTTAATTTCACAACAAAAAAATTCACAAACTTCTTTTATGCGTCTCGTTCTGTTAACAGGTGCCGGTGTCAGTGCGGAGAGTGGTCTCAAAACATTCCGTGATAGTGACGGACTATGGGAAGGATATGAAGTTACGGAGGTCGCAACCCCACGGGCCTGGAGAAAAAATCCGGCGCTTGTTCTTGATTTCTATAATATGCGTCGTCGCAACGTCCGCGATGCACAACCGAACGCTGCACACATCGGTCTTGCTGAATTGCAGAATCATTTTGATGTTCACATCATCACGCAAAATATCGATGATCTGCATGAGCGTGCAGGTTCCAAAAATGTACTTCATCTTCATGGAGAAATTTTCAAAATGCGCAGTGAATTCGATGAACGGTTGGTCTATGATATCCGTGAAGATATTTTGTTGGGGCAAAAAGCAGAAGATGGGGCACAACTTCGGCCAAATATCGTATGGTTTGAGGAGCCTGTGCCGATGATCGAAAGAGCAATACCTCTTGTAGCATCAGCAGACATTCTTGTCGTTGTCGGTACATCATTGGTCGTTTATCCAGCCGCAGGCTTGCTGGACTTTGCACATCCTACAATTCCGAAATTTATTTTGGATAAAAAAATTCCCTACACTTCATCTGTAAACAACCTGACAGCTATCGAGCACCCTGCATCGGTCGGCATTAAGATTTTACAGGAAAAGTTATTTTCGTATTTGTAACCAGGTTTAATCAATACAGGTTCATGGAACTTCTTTCGCCGCAATTCACTCAGATAATCCTGGTATTGGCATTTGTGATTCCGGCAATTCTGTTTGTCACAACCCAATATAAAACGCTGAAAACAATCCAACCAAAAAACCGTAGAACTTCGCCGTGGATAGTGTGGCTACAATTTATTCCGATTTTAAATTTCATTTGGCAATTTGTTGTCGTATCAAAAATATCCGGTTCAATAAAAGATGAATTTGCAGCGAGGGCCGATGAGTCTTCACTTAGCCTGCCGTCTGCAGAAGTAGTTGCACAACTTGGGAAACGTCCGACACTTTATATTGGACTTGCATATTGTATTTTGATAACACCGCCCTTTTTGATGAACTTTTTTATGCTTAATCCCCCCATTTATGGCGTTCCCATAATGGAACTGGCGGGTATTACCTGCTGGATAATTTATTGGGTGAACCTCGCGAAGTATAAAAGGATTTTAAAGCGAAATATGTAGCGGAAACATTGCGCCGCTATGAAGAGAAGACCACATTCCTGATCGTACAAATCTTATAGTTTTCCTAACAAGACTTTCTTTAACATTGCACTTCGCAAATGCAAAAATCTTTATTCGCATTACTGTCTTTTTTATTCTGCTGGAATATTTGCCTTTCGCAAACCAACAGGCAATTGGAATATTTTAAAGATTGGGTAAAATCAAATACGCCGGCTGGCTATGATTCCACATTGAATTACCTGAGTTATTATTCGGGAAATAATCTTCATTACTTGCGCCCGATGGAGCAACTATATCGCGATGAAAAAAAGTTTCGCCATTTGCTTACTGACAGTGGTTATAACGATGCCATGAGTGAAGCCGTGTCTATCGCCGGCGATTATTCCAGCGCACTTGAGTTTCAAAAATTAAATTACAAAATAGAAGTTGATGAAGTTGCACGCCGGCAAATTTATAAAGTGATACAGGGGATGAAAGACATCCGGCATGTGGACGCAGAAAAATTTATTTCATTTATATCCCGAAACTACAAGGTCATCATGATGAATGAAGCGTCGAATAAGCCGCTGCATCGTGCATTTATGATGTCATTGCTTGATGATCTCTATAAAAAAGGCTTCCGTTATTTTGCTTTGGAAATGTTGGATAATCACTCCACGCATTCTCTTGATAAATTAAATGCGATGACGGGTGGGTATAGCTGCGAACCGGTTGCCGGTGAAATGATCCGATACGCACTGGATCTCGGCTACACACTGGTTTCATATGAAGACACACTTGCTGCGCAGCACACACCAACTCAAAGAGACGCAATCCAGGCACAA
>Ga0163162_10003753_pt1 | contig 14553 bp, 10 predicted proteins | sample S55metaG_FD_115310 | JGI IMG/M metagenome (GOLD analysis project Ga0163162, IMG submission 115310) | Switchgrass rhizosphere microbial communities from Kellogg Biological Station, Michigan, USA - S5-5 metaG | ecosystem: Host-associated > Plants > Roots > Rhizosphere > Soil | place: USA...
CCGTGAATGGACCATTGCTCTCAGGCCCTTGATCGATATCCCTGTTTCCCTGATCGGCGCATTTTTCATCATGTATATCGCCGGGTTTTCTATAAATGTGCTGACCCTATTGGCCATTGTACTGGCTACCGGTCTTGTTGTTGACGATGGAATTGTGGTAACGGAAAATATTTTTAAGAAAATGGAGCGTGGCATGAATAAACGCAAGGCCGCACTTGAAGGCTCCAAAGAAATATATTTTGCCGTCATTGCCACTTCATTGACGCTGGCCATTGTTTTTCTACCGATCATTTTTTTACAGGGTTTTGTCGGGCGATTGTTTCGTGAATTCGGTATGGTTCTCGCGGGCGCTGTATTGATCTCTGCTTTTGTTTCTTTGTCGTTGACACCTGTATTGAATATATACTTTACAAAAAAGGATCCCACTAAACATTCATGGTTCTATCGTAAAACCGAGCCCTTCTTTTCCGGGTTGGAAAATGGTTATCGGAGAGCATTGCAGGGTTTTATGAAAGCCAGGTGGGTGGCTTTTGTTATTATCATCGCCTGTGTAGGCATCATTTTGGTTATCTTAAGATCAATTCCATCGGAACTTGCTCCGTTGGAAGATAGAAATCGCGTGCGCACATCGATCACGTTACCCGAGGGAACCGATTTTGATTACACGGATAAAGTCGCCTATAACATTACCCAAACACTCCTCGACTCAATTCCTGAAAAATATGTTGTACTCACTTTTGCTCCCGGTTTTGGAGGGGGCGGAAGTAATGCAGCCTTTGTGAGTATGGGTCTTGTGGACGCCAGCCAGCGTAAACGTACCCAGGACCAGGTCGCGCAGCAAATGACAAATATGTTCCGCCGTTTGAATAACGTAAGAGTATTTGCGGTGCAGGAACAAACCATTTCAGTAGGTACCGGGGGCCGCGGTTCTTTCCCTGTTCAATTTGTGTTGCAGAATTTGAATTTTGACAAACTCAAACTGAAAGTCCCGGAGTTCATGGAAGAGGTGAGAAAAAGTCCTGTGTTCTTAGCCTCCGATGTGAATCTGAAATTTAATCAGCCGGAATTGCAGATCACCATTGACCGCTTAAAAGCAAACCAACTTGGTGTCTCGGTACTCGATGTCAACAATACCTTGCAATTGGCGTTGAGTGGAAAAAGGTTTGGCTATTTTATCATGAATGGGAAGCAGTACGAAGTGATAGGCCAGGTAGACAGGGGCCAGCGTGATGACCCATTAGACCTTAAATCATTTTATGTAAAAAGTAACAAAGGCGAATTGATCCAGCTCGATAACCTGGTGAGCATGATCGAAACAGCAAACCCTCCCACTATCTATCATTTCAATCGTTTTAAGAGTGCGACTGTACAGGCCGGGCTTGTTCCTGGTAAAACCATTGGGGATGGAATTAAAGAAATGCAACGCATCGCGGATAAAGTATTGGATGAATCATTCAACACTTCCTTAGCCGGTGCATCCAGGGATTTTGCGGAAAGCTCATCGAATACTCTTTTTGCGCTAATTCTTGCATTGGGTCTTATCTATCTTGTATTGGCTGCCCAGTTCGAAAGTTTCATTGATCCTCTTATCATTATGATTACGGTGCCACTTGCATTTGCCGGTGCATTTTTAAGTTTGAAGCTATTCGGGCAAACCTATAACATTTTCTCGCAGATCGGTATAATAATGCTGATTGGGCTCGTAACAAAGAATGGCATTTTGATTGTTGAATTTGCCAACCAGAAGCGAAGACGAGGTGAACGAAAATTATCCGCAACGATCGATGCAGCGGCAGCCCGTATGAGGCCCATATTGATGACAACGCTGGCGACAACTTTGGGCGCTTTGCCCATTGCCTTGGCGATCGGGTCTGCCGGAAAAAGCCGAATACCATTAGGCATTGTGATCGTAGGGGGAATGTTATTCGCCCTGATACTTACGTTATTTGTTGTACCTGCCTTGTATACTTACCTTTCATCAAAAAAGAAACAAGTGAATTTGGATGAGGAATTGGGAGTTGGACAAACGGTAAGTCATGAAAAATTAGAGACTGCATAAAGGATACAACTATCAACCAAGAATTTATTTTTACGAATGCTGAATAGAAAAAAGAAAGTTCAAGAGAGTGACACAACCAAAGCTGATAGCAGCAAGGAAGCCCGTAAACAAACAAACATCATCCCCCCTTTCGTTTTGTTTCTTTTCATTTTCATTGCTCCAACCTCGTTCGGGCAACGGATATTGACCGTTGAAGAGGCGATAGCGAGTGCCCTGCAAAAAAATTACGACATTATTTTATCAAGAAATGATTCCACCATTGCAGCTATTGATTATTCTTACCGGAATGCGGTTTTCATACCCCGGGTCAATGCAGCGGCGGGCACAGTGTGGAATAACAATTCACAAAAACAAACGTTGGCCGATGGGACTAAAAGAGACCAAAGCGGACTAAGATCAAATAACATCAACTCCCAGGTCGCACTGAACTGGACATTATTTGACGGCTTAAAAATGTTTGTGCTCCGCGACAAGGCCGAGCAACTACTGGCGTTTGGAGAATTGGAAATAAAGAATCAAATCGTAAATACGGTCGCTACTGTCATCAACAACTATTACAATATAGTCAGGCAAAAACAACAATTGAGATCCATTGAAGAGCAAATGTCAATCGACAGCGAACGGGTACGCCTGGCTCAATATCGCCTTGATGTAGGCGTGGGGATCAAACCTGATCTCCTGCAAAGTAAGATCGACCTGAACGCCCAAAAGGCAGCACAGCTCCAGCAGCAGGCATTGATAGAACAATTGAAAGAGCAGTTGAACCAGGTCATGGCAGCACCACAGTTCAGTGTGTATGATGTGGTGGATACCATCACCATCAATACACAGATCTCACTCGGTGAAGTAATGAACGCGGCTGAAAAAAATCCTTCGATGATGATGGCCCGGAAAAACATCGATATCGCTCATCTCACATTGAAACAAACTAAGGCAGATCTTTATCCAACTATTTCCTTTAACTCCGCTTATAATTTTAGTCGCACCACCAACCAGGTGGTGATTAATAATTTCTCGACTCTTTTCAACCAGGTCCGGGGGCTTAACTATGGATTTACCGCAAATATCCCGATACTAAATAATTTAAACACACGGCGATTGATCAAACAGGCAAAATGGGATGTTGGGTATCAGAATATAATTTATGAAAATCAAAAATCACTAACAGACCTGAGTGTGATCAACGCTTTTCAAAATTATGAGCAGCAGAAAAAGGCATTGGCGCTGGAAGAAGAAAATATTTTGCTGGCACGAGAAAATCTTGATATTGTTTTCCAAACTTACAAATTGGGGGCCGCCACGTTGCTTCAACTTAAATTAGCACAAAACAGTCTTGCCGATGCAGAGAACAGGTTGATCGAAGCAAGGTATAATGCAAAACTTTCGGAAACAGAATTAATGCGACTGAGTGGACATTTACTTAGGTAAGGGCAAAAGCGACAAACTGCAAGCCACACCGCCATACAAACTAATCCTTGATCCTTGTGCCTTTTAACTTTTTAGTGTTTCTTTGCTTCTCAAATTCATTTAATGAATCCTCTTGTTGGAATAATTATGGGAAGTGACAGCGACCTCTCTGTTATGCAAGCGGCTTCCGACATTCTTAAACAATTTGATATTGCGCATGAGGTGACAGTTGTCTCTGCTCACCGCACACCTCTTCGGATGGTGGAGTATGCACAAAAAGCAAAAGACAGGGGATTGAAAGTAATTATTGCAGGGGCCGGCGGCGCGGCCCATTTACCCGGAATGGTGGCTTCAATCACTTCACTTCCTGTTGTCGGTGTTCCTATTAAATCTTCTAACTCCATCGATGGATGGGATTCTGTGCTTTCAATTTTACAAATGCCCAATGGCGTGCCTGTAGCAACTGTTGCATTGAACGCCGCAAAGAATGCAGGCATACTGGCTGCAGAGATCATTGGCAGTTTTGATGATGGCGTTTCAAAAAAGATCTCTGATTACAAAAAATCCCTCAACAATGAAGTGATCGAAAAGGTCGAGAAGTTAAAGAAAGACGGATGGGAGAATAAGTTTGATGTACCAAACCCCTAAAAGGGCTTTAAATCACTTTTCCTCAACAATGACAAATTCCTGATCTAAGGCCAGTGAATGCTGGTAGAGTTGCCGGATAAAATCCTTTCCCCATTTTGCATAATAATACATGAAGTTGTCGATCCTCTCCTGCAAACCATTTTTTGGAAACAGGTTTTCCTTGATCGTATGTATCTGGCGCTGTTGATCTGTGAATTTTCTTTTTTCTGCACGCAACATCTTCTTTTCTAATTCCTGGAGGCGATAGATCGATTGCGTTCTTAGGGCTTCAACATGCTTACCAAGTGTAGTATCCACTGCCACAGCCTGTTTCTTTAGCGATTCATATAATTTATCAGCGTCGGTAAGGTTGCCGTTCAATTTTATCTCATTCTTTGTTTCTCTCGCTACCAGTCTATTTATCAATTCCTGCTCCGGTAAAAAGAAATCTTCGATCGTAAATCCAAGTCTGCCGATCTTTTCCTGCCATTTCTTTTCAACGATCAGAAATGAATTGCGCAGCAGCAAAAGAGGATAAGGGGTCTTGTAAAATTCAAAAAGGTCCTTCAATTGCAACCAGTAAGCGATCTCCCCTCCTCCACCGATATAAACAAGGTTAGGTAAAATGGTCTCCTGGTAAATACCACGCAGAATGACATTGGGACTGAACCGTTCCGGGTTTTGCTTCAGTTCAGTGAGAATATCTTTTTCGTCAAACGTGAATCGTGTCCGAGAGGACTCCTTCGGAGAGTTGTGAGTGATGAATTTGCCATTCACCTTCACGATCCTGTCTCGAATATCATCCTTTAAATAAAACAAGTTAATTTCCCTTGGGTTCGCCTGCAGCTTGTAGCCTGCGGCTTGTAGCTTTTCAGCAGTCTGTTCAACAATTCCTGAAGCAATTTCATTCAACAGATCATCCTGAAAAATTTTTTCCGCCTGTTTTTTTAAAGCCGCATTATCCGGTATCAAAACGATCAGCCCATATTCGCCAAACAAAATGTTGATTAGTTTGAAAGTTGCATCCTGGATCAACATTCCTTCTTTGTAACAATCTTTTATTAAGGAAAGGATCTCCTTGCCGTAAGCCAATACAGATAGTTGCCCCTCCAGCTGTGAAATCAACTTCAGCAAGTCTTTATCGATCTTCATTCTCCCTACCGCGCCGGTTTGTTTGGTGTTCCAGGCTATTTTTTCTCCGTTCAAATAAAAATGTCCTAGCTCATCGAGATCTGCGTCCTCGGAACCTATGTAAAACACAGGGACAAAATTGTATTGAGGCAACGAGGCCGCGCAATACTCAGACAGTTTTATAGCATGCAGGATCTTGTAAATAAAATACAATGGACCCGTAAAAATATTTGGCTGGTGTGCCGTAGTAATGGTAAATGTATCCTGGGAGAGAAGAGATTCCATATTTTTTGTAACCGCATCGTTTTGCTTAACACCGGCATATTGTTTTTTCAATTCCCCAACAAGAACCTTTCTATTCGTTGAAAATTTTTGTCTTTCCACTATCGCCTTCTGTATGCCCTGCAACGAGGGGGTGTGATCATAAAACGGCTTTAATTCTTCTGCGTGATCCAAATAATCCAAAATGATCTTTGTAAAACAATTGGTTTGCCGGTAAGGCAATCGGGCAGAAGTGCAATTCATAGAAGTAAAAATATAAAGACCCCGGTGCTATAGAAATTTCTTATTTCAAAATTAACGTTACTTTACCTGGAAGGCGATAACGGAATTTCGAAAGAAGGTTGGGACATACACAATTTTTGTTTTGGGATCAAACCCAATGTCAGCTGTGTTTGTTTTTTGCGATTTCCCATCAAACAGCAATTCTTTTGTTCCGTCAGCATGCACGTACCACAGGGCCCCCTGCCAGCAGGAAACAAGGAAATCATTCCCACTAACATTTTCAATTCCGTCCGTCCCTCCTTCCATCCCATCACTGATCTTTGTGATCGTTTTATCGTCATTCACTTTGTAGAAACCACCGGCATCCACTATGTAAAAATCATGTCCGCGCATCAGGACACCATTAGCGCCTTTCAGATTTTCCACATAGACAGATGATTTATTATTGTTCACCCTGTAGATCACATTGTTCTTTGAGTCAGAGACCCAAATTATCCCATCCTCGCCAACTGAAATATCATTCAATCCCTTTGCTCCTTCAATCGGAATTTTTCTGTCGATGGCTCCCTTTTTTATATCGATCACAACAATTTCATCAATATCGGCCGCATACAATTTGCCCTTATACATGCCCAAACCTTTCGGCGCATTTAAGCCCGTCACCCATTCTATGGCGATGATCTTTCCATCCAATCCAACTTTCGCAACAGACCCTTTTCCATCTTTTGCCCATCCATCCGTTCCATCAATATTGGAAACATACAGGATCTTGTTGTCTCCATCAAATAACACTGACTCGGGCACTTTCAATAAAGTATCTGTTTCCCAAAGTTTCGTTGCGGAATGTTGAGCAACCAAAGTGGCGGAAGTAAAAAAAAGAATGGCGACAGCAAGAATTGGTTTCATAATTAAGAATTTTACTAAAGATACCAACAAAATGAAATGAAAGATTTACGAAAATCTTCCCGGCTCAAAAGCAAAAATGTCAATGGAGGTGGGCCGGTTACCGATGATCTCGTTTACTAATTTTCCCGTGGCGGCGGCTGCCGACACTCCCAGCATCGCATGACCACCGGCAAACATGAGATTGGAGAATTTTCTATGCTTGCCAATATAAGGAAGACCATCAGGAGTCACAGGCCTGTAACCATACCATGCTTTTTCGGGTTCAGGCTGCGAAATATTCAATGAAGGGAAATATTTTTTTACTGAATCATAGATAGCCGTAACCCTTTTCGGTAAAATATAATCGCTGTGTCCACTCAATTCCATAGTGCCGCCAATCCTTAACCAGCGATCAATGGGCGTCATCGCCGTCCGTGCTTCGACCAGTATTGCCGGGCGACGAAGATTCTTTTCCATATTTTCATAGACGACGCTATACCCTTTGCCGGGTTGCATCAACAAATGGATCCCGGCCATCTTTGCTACAGCGGGCATCCATGAACCATTGGCAACAATTATTTCATCGGCATCTATTTTCTCCTTACCGGTGATCACCGAATTTATTTTCCCGTTTGTTCTTTCGAATCCTTTCACTTCTGCATTCAGGATAAATCTTACGCCCGCAGTTTGCAGGTAGCGATGTAGTGATCTCATCAACTTTGCAGAGTCCAAATGACAATCATCCAGCCACAACACACCACCGGCAACATCCACTTCTATTTCCGGCTCCAGTTGCTGAACCTGCGTTGCTGTGTAAGTTTGTGTTTTCAAACCCAAACTCATTGCCTGCTCCGTTAAATGCTTTTCATGATCGCCCGTCCTTTCATTTTTATAAAGTGTCCAGCAACCTTTTTCGATCATGGTGAAAGAATCATTCAGGTCTCTTTTCAGATCATTCATTAACTCGCGGCTTAACTGCAGCAAATTGTTGAGATGAGGAACATTTGCTTTTACCTTGTGTGCATTGGAGTTTTTCCAGAACGTAAGTCCCCATTGCACGAGGTCCCAATTTAGCCTGGGTTTAATATAAAAAGGGGAAGATGAACTCAGCATCCATTTCAATCCCTGGCTAACGATCCCCGGCGATGCTAACGGAATAAAATGGCTGGGAGAAATATAGCCCATGTTCCCAAATGAGCAGCCATCTGTTATATCATTGCGATCGATGACAGTTACTTTATATCCTTCTTTATTCAGGTAATAGGCGCAGCATAGTCCAACAACCCCACCTCCTATTATTGTTACTTTCATAATTTTTCAGGGCGCAAACTTATGAATTTTTCATATAAGCGTTCGACCTTATCTGCTTCCATTGGTCAATTTGATTACCCTCCCATCTTTCGAACTCATGATTACTTCAAAAACGTCTCCCGTATAATTTTTAGGAAGAGTGCCTCTCAGGAACCAATACCCATCCACCAGGTAACATTCGTAGGGTCTTTCTGTGGTAATCATCGCCTTACCGTACATTTTGAATAACATTATTTCAGCCACGGCGATCGCCGTTTCTTGATCCCTGATCAACGTGTCCGATGATAATTTAAGTGAACTATCGCTTACGATATTTTTAATAATTTGTCTTGCGCTGTCTTCACCAATAACAGCTCTGTTTTTATAATTCTGACCAAAAAAACTAAGCGGTAATATCACAGTCGCCAGGATCAAAAAAGTCTTTATCATAAGTTTTTCTGTGCGATAGATTCGCTATTAATTTTTCCCGGTTAAGTTTTTTATCATAGCAACTTCATTTTTATCAAATGGAGTTCCGTCTTTTCTGAAAATATCGTGAAACCAGGTTTTGGGTTCTGTACTTCCTTCTTTGCTTCCCCATGGAAAAATAGTATTGCTCTTGCCACTTACAAACCCCCAATTGATCGCTCCTACGTTGTATTTCTTAAGAATGGGAAGGTGTGTTTCAAATTTGCTGCCATTGGTCCTGGCCATGTATTCAGTGCAGATCAATGGTCGGTTCCTTTTCAAAAGCTCTTTTATCTGCTTCTCCAGGTCCTCCGCCTTGTTGTAATTATGGAAGGTAATGATATCAGAGTTATTTAGCTGGAATTGATTCAGCTCTTTGTTATCGTACCAAATGCCCACTGTCAAGGGTTGAGAAGGGCGAATGGTCCAGGCCCATTCAAATACCTTTTTTAGTAATGGCATTGATGTCAAATTATAACCGCTGTTGCCCGGTTCGTTATAAAGATCCCAGCCAAGGATTCTCGGATCATATTTAAAACTTGCGAGGATGTCCTTTACATATCGTTCAAGAATATTCCACCTTGCCGTATCATTATGTACAGACTCGGCGGGGCTTCTCATCCAACCCGAATTATGAACACCTTGTTTCGGTAGTGGTTGTGTACCATACTTTGGTTCGGGATTCCAGCAGTCATCAAAAAAAACAAACAAGGGCTTTATGTGATGGCTGGAAGCAATGGTTAAAAATTTGTTGATCCGTATTTTAAAACCAAAAGAGTCGTTGGCCCATACAAGATCGTGAAGAAAAACACGGAGAGTATTAAATCCTATTTCTTCGGCCCAGCCCAATTCACGATTGATAGTGACCGTGTCAAAAGTTTCAGCTTCCCACATCTCCAACTGGTTAATGGCAGTGCTTGGCAAAAAATTACAGCCTACCAGCCAGCCTTGCTGCTTATACCATTCGTTAGCTTTTTTCTCGGACCAGGTATTTGGCTGGGCATTGGTCACCAATGAAAAAGCAAAAATCAAAAATGCAGTCAGCGTTCTCTTCATTTTTCACACATTTTCAAAGTGAATACTCAAACTTTTGGAAGTGTATACCCGTTGTGATATTCCGCGGCCAGATATTTATTGGCTTCCTCATCGGTAAATTTATTTGAACCAGCATCCCAATAAATCTTCTTTCCCATCCGGAACGCAATATTTCCCATATCACAAACTGTGGCTACGTGAGCAGCCAATTGTACCGGGCATTTCAAGTCTTCAACCTTCCTCGTTCTTACCGTTTCAACAAAATTTTTTGTATGCAGGGCTAAGCCATCATCCACTTTCTTTTGCCTGGCTACGGCCTCCATTTTATTTTGTCCGTTTATAACCTCCGGGATCACTTCCCAACCACCACGGTCAACAACCAGCGTGCCGTTGTTACCAATAAATGCAACCCCATGATCACGTTGATACGGCCCATCATTGATACCCGTCGCATGTTCCCACAGCATATTAAAACCATTAAATTCAAAAACTGCTGTTAATGTGTCTGGTGTTTCTTCAGCGTCATCCGGGTAGGCAAACTTACCACCACTGGCCACAATGCTTTTCGGCACTTCAGCTTTTGCGCCCAGCAACGCGTAATCGATCATATGAACTCCCCAATCGGTCATCAATCCACCTGCATAATCCCAATACCACCTGAAATTGAAATGAAAGCGATTCGGATTAAAAGGACGTTTTTTCGCCGGACCAAGCCACATATCATAATCAACTCCGGCGGGAGCATTGCCATCAGGTTGAACAGGAACAGGCTTCATCCATCCCTGGTAGGCCCAGGCTTTTACCAGTCTTACATTTCCCAATTTTCCGGAATGTGCGAAGTCCATTGCATCCTGGTAGTGTTTGTTACTGTGCTGCCATTGACCGACCTGCACAACACGATTATATTTTGATTGCGCGGCTACCATTGCCCTGCATTCCGCTATAGAATTGCCAACCGGTTTTTCGCAATACACATCCTTTCCGGCCGTGCATGCATCCACCATGATCTTACAATGCCAGTGATCGGGTGTACCAATGATCACTGCATTTACGTCTTTTAATTCAAGCACTTTCCTGTAATCACTAAAGGTCTTCAGCTTCGACACGTCCACGTTCATTTTGGAAAGGTCAGCCATTCTTTTATCGAGAACATTCTTATCGATATCACATAGTGCAACAAGATTCACACCTTCATGTTTCAACATCGCGCTTAGGTCGCTAAAACCCATTCCGTTGATACCGATGGCCGCGATATTAATTTGATCGGAAGGAGCGATCCGATTTTTAAAAATGGAAAACGTTTTATTATCGAAGGAAGATAAAACCACTCCTCCTGCAGCAAGCGCAGAGGCATTTTGCAAAAATTTTCTTCGGGATGACATGTTGATATTTTTAAATTACAAATAACAAATTTCAAGATCCAAGTAAATTAAAAATTTAAAACCAAGACGACGTAACAGATTTGAATTTATAGCTTATATTTTGACATTTATTTGAAATTTGAGATTTGCTTCCTGGAATTTTCTTTTAATAGTTTCCTCCATCTTCATATTTCGACGAATAATTAATTTTCACCTCTTTGATCTTTGTCGGCATCCAGACCTGCATATCATTCGCTCCACGGTTAGCCCAGCAATAATAAGGAATGGCTGTGACCTTTCGTTTTCCAATTTGAATTCCGTCTCCATTTTCATTTGCTTTTGCAGAAGGAAGTTCTGCCTGGAGGGCGATCACAGGTTCATCCAAAACTTTATAATCAGTTGCAGTAAAACTTGTATTTGATGGAAGAATTAAATTCCAAACTCCCTCTTTATTATCTGCAGTTTCCACGCAATATATCAATGGTCCCCGCTGAAGAGCGATGCGATCGGCATCCATTTTTATATCCTTTCTTGCTACGATTGCTTTCGGCGTCATGTCAAAAATGACTCCAATTTTGTCGTCTTTCTGCCAATTTCTTTCAATAACTGCATATCCGTTTTCAATTTTATATTGTGCGTTATGACCATTAACCGTGATGGGCGGATGAGCAAAATTACTTTCTCCATTAGCTGGAGCACCCAAGGGGTAATATAAATTCCCTGGTGATGCTGTTTCTTTACTCCACTCCGGTAATCTTAGGTACAATTTAAAACTTGCCTTCTTCTTCGGATCAATAGTCAATTTCACTTTTCCATCCCATGGATAATTCGTTTCCATCTTTACCGCGACATCCGTATTTCCGATTTTTATAGTTGTATTACTCGCTACAAATAAATTTACCCAAATACCATCGCTGCTTTTTCCATAAATATAGTTCCCAACAGACGTAACCAACCTGGCAACATTTGCCGGGCAACAAGCCGTACCAAACCATTCTCTCCGCTGGTGCTGACCATTGGATGCAAGCACATTGTCATAAAAAAAATGATCACCACTTAAACTTAGCCCATCTAACGCGCCATTGTATAAACTTCTTTCCAATACATCAATGTATTTACTGTCGCCCGTCAACTGGCACATGCGTTGGTTCCATAAAACCATACCGACACTCGCACAGGTCTCACAATATGCATCTTCATTGGGCAGATCATAATCTTTGGTAAAACCCTCATTATCCCCTGCGGAACCGATCCCGCCAGTGATATACATATTGCGATACACTACATCCTCCCAAACTTTCTGCATCGCATTCATGTATCCGTTATCACCGGTAAGAGCGGCGACATCAGCAGCACCGGTATATAAATACATAGCACGGACCGCATGACCTGTAATTTCTGTTTGATCTTTCACTGGCTTTATATCCTGCCAGTAGGCTGGAGTGGCCCATTTACCTTCGTAATTATAAATTCCTCCTTTCCCTCTTTGCTGCAGATACCAGTCAGCCAATTTCAAATAGCGATCATCATTTGTTACCCGAAACAATTTCACGAGAGCCAATTCAATTTCTTCGTGACCACTGAACCAGTTTTTGTTTCCCAAACGAAAAGTAGAGTCAATGTGATTGGCCAGCCGAATGGCAACATCCAGTAATTTTCTTTTTCCCGTAACATTATAATAAGCAACGGCAGCCTCGATCAAATGCCCGGCATTATAATCTTCGTGAGCATCAATAACTGTCCATCGCTGGTTGATATCACGTAACGTAAAATAAGTATCCAGGTAACCATCCGGTAATTGTGCAGCCGCCACTTTATCGATCCATTCATCGGCCTTTGCTTCCAGTGCAGGATCAGGATGTGTCTTTAATGCATAGGCCATAGCTTCAAGAGCTTTGTACACATCACTGTCGTCGTAATAAAGTCCTTCAAATTTTTCTCCCTTGTTCCTTGCCACCTTTTCAAAATTGCGAATGCGTGGTGTTTTTATCTCGGTTTGATAGATACAAGCCTTCATCGTAACGGTCGCAACCTTATCGATCTTTGGCTTCCAGAAATTATCGGTGATATTGACCTGGGAAAAATTGACAAATTCAAATTTCTGCAAAGGAGTTTGCGAAAAAGTTTTAATACACGCGATCAAGGTAGTCAATAAGAAAATTTTTTTCATGTAGCAAGCTTTAGTAATTCTAGTTAGCTTTCGTTGCGTCGCTCCGAAGGACGCACGTCGGGGCACTCTGTACTTTCAGTAATCCTGCCCGGCTTTCGTGGATCGTCAAACGTCAAAAATGAAAATTCTTTATCACGATTCACAATTCACGACTGACGAGCCACCATCCGCCATCAGACAACCTGGAATCCATACGCATAAGGGTCGTCCTCTTTGTCAATTGAAATAACGTTGTGCCCAAAGATCTTTGCCCAGCCTTCGATGGATGGTCTAATGGCCGGTTTCCCGTGAACGGAAAGATCTTCTTCAATCCTTCCCATAAATTTACTGCCGATGATGCTTTCATGAATAAATTCATCCCCTTTTTTCAATAAACCTTTTGCATACCATTGCGCCATTCTTGCTGATGTCCCGGTACCACAGGGTGATCGGTCAATAGCTTTGTCGCCATAAAACACAGCATTTCTGGCAGTGGAAGTTTTATCTATAACTGCTCCTGTCCATAGGACATGTGTGCAATAATTGATCGTCGGATCATCCGGATGAATAAATTCATATTTTGCATTGATGTTGTTCCTCAATTCTCTTGCCCAGGTAATTAATTTATCCGCCGAATAATTTTCCAGTCCTTTGAAATTCTTTTGCACGTCAACGATCGCGTAAAAATTTCCACCGTAGGAAACATCAAAGACCAGTTCCCCCAATTCAGCACAATTTGCTGTCAATTCAGATGAATGAAGAAAGGAAGGAACATTTGTGAATTTAACTGATTCTACTTTTGTACTGGCAGAGTCTTGAGCAAGTCCTCCTTGAGGATTTCGCTGGGATCTATATTCACCGATCACTAAACCGGCTGGAACTTCTAATCTCACAACACCGGGAGTTTTTGGTTTTATCAATCCCTCTTCGATGGCAATAGTTATCGTTCCAATCGTTCCATGACCACACATGGGCAGGCAACCGCTCGTTTCAATAAATAAAACGGCGGCGTCATTTTTCGCATCATGTGGAGCATATAAAATACTTCCGCTCATCATATCATGACCACGGGGCTCAAACATTAGCCCGGTCCTTATCCAGTCATATTCTCTTAGAAAATGCTGACGCTTTTCACTCATGTTGTTTCCGTTCAACGTTGGTCCGCCTTTTTTTACAAGGCGCACAGGATTGCCGCAGGTGTGGGCGTCGATGCAGTCGAAAATGTGCTTCATTGATTTGTTGCTATAAAGGCGCTAAGACACAAAGATGCACAATGGAATCATTGCAATCTTAGTGTCTTCGTGTCTTAGCGGCAAGATATGATGAATAGAATTACCGGAGGTAAAGGGTTCCCCGACCGGGCGACGCAAGGGACGATCAATAGACTTGTTGCCGCTGATCCCATAAAAATTATCGCTCATAAAAAAGATGTTTTCCAAAAAGTGTAACGTTTCCGAACAGTCTGCGTCTCAATGTTAAAGCCTGTTAAAAAAAGATAAAAAAGCTTGTGTTTTTTTGTTCGTACGAAAATAGTCGTATATTCGGTTTCAAATTGATCGGCTTTATGTCAAACACTAAATATGTAAAACCTACTGAAAGCGAACTGGAGATCCTCCAGATTCTTTGGACAAAAGGCC
>Ga0163162_10003756_pt1 | contig 14544 bp, 12 predicted proteins | sample S55metaG_FD_115310 | JGI IMG/M metagenome (GOLD analysis project Ga0163162, IMG submission 115310) | Switchgrass rhizosphere microbial communities from Kellogg Biological Station, Michigan, USA - S5-5 metaG | ecosystem: Host-associated > Plants > Roots > Rhizosphere > Soil | place: USA...
AAAAGCCCAACCCCAAGCGCCAGCGCCCACCTTGTGCACAGGGGCGAAGCTAATAGACCAATATCAAAGCAAGTTTCGTGAAGGCACGAGCGCATCAAACGGTTCTACACGGCCAACGGCGAACCGCGAACCACCAACCCAACCCCAAGCGCCAGCGCCAAAAAAACCGATCACATACACGCATGGTGCGAATGCACCGACCCCAGCACGGCGACTTCCGCGGGCGTGCGCTTGAGCGCATCCTCATTGACCTGCTTCGCATCGGCGAGAAAATCGTCGACGATACTCGACACCTTCGTATTGTCCAGGCAGAGCGACACGCGCTGCGTCTCGTTGGCCGGCAGCGACGACCGCTGCCCGAGGAACAGCACGCCGTACTGGTAGCCGCGCACGATCCCGCGAACCGCGCCCACGCACTGCCCCTGCGCCGTGTTGTCGGTCTTCTGCGCGCACTGCTGCGCAAGCGACCACGCCGAGAAGCTCGGATCGACCGCGGCGGACTGGCTCTGCTGGGCAAGGACGGCGGCACTCGCGCCCAGCGCGCACGCAGCGGCAATGACCGCGGCAATCGAGACGTTACGCTTCATCGTTGTATTCCTCATGTCGAACATTGAATTCGATTCAGAGGGCGCGTTTCGTCGATTGGTTCCGCTAGGTTTGCACGAGTTGCAGCGTGCGCAGTTCCTGAACCGGAATGTGGCAGCGGATGCGATGGCCGTCGCCGGCGTCCGCGAAGGGTGGTTCCCGCTCCTCGCAGATCGCGCCGAGCTTGCGCGGACAGCGCGTGTTGAACACGCATCCCGAAGGCGGATGCGCCGCGCTCGGCAATTCGCCCGACAGGCGGATGCGCTCGCTCGCAGCGGCGCCGCCGTTGGCCGCATCGAGCGACGGCACCGACGACAGAAGCGCCTCTGTATAGGGATGCTGCGGACCGCCGAAAACCTCGGCCGCGCGGCCGATCTCCATGATGCGCCCGAGATACAGCACCGCGATGCGGTCCGACAGATAGCGCACGACATGCAGGTCGTGCGAGATGAACACGTAGCTCACGCCGCGCTCGCGCTGCAGATCGGCAAGCAGGTTCAGGATCGCGGCCTGGACCGATACGTCGAGCGCAGACGTCGGCTCGTCGCACACGACGACGCGCGGATCGCCCGCGAACGCGCGCGCGATCGCCACGCGCTGCTTGAGCCCGCCCGACAATTGCCGCGTGCGCGAAGCGAGATAGCGCTCGGGCAGCCGCACCGATTCCGCGAGTGACTGCAGCCGCGCTTCCTTCGCGGCGCCGCGCAGCGCGGCGAGCTTCGACAGCGATCGCGCAATCAGCCGCCGCACCGAATGCGCGCGATTGAGCGCCGAGTCGGGATTCTGGAACACGATCTGCAGCGACTTCACCTGCGCGCCGTTGCGCCTCGTCACGCGCGACGCGAGGCTGGCGCCGTCGAGCTCGAGCGTCGCGCCCTCGTCGGGCGACACAAGGCCGAGCAGCAGCTTCGCGAGCGTCGTCTTGCCGCTGCCCGATTCGCCGACGAGCCCGAGCGTCTCGCCCTGCGCGAGTTCGAGCGATACGTCGTGAACCGCGCGCACGAATTCATTCCCGACATGAAACGTCTTCGATACGTTCTGCGCGCGCAGTGCGACGGGTGCCCGCGCGAGATCCGCCGGCTGCGCGGGCTGCGCAGGCACTTCGGAACTCGCGCGCGGCAGGTCGATGGCGCGCTCGTGATAGTGGCAGCGCGCCATCTGGTCGCCGTTCGCCGAGGCCACGCGATACGGCGGCGGCGCGTCGCGCAGGCACCGTTCGTCGGCGAGCTTGCAGCGCTCCGCGTAGATGCAGCCCTGCGTCACCGTGCCCGGCAGCGGCAGGGAGCCGGGAATCGTGTCGAGACGGCCGGTGTCCTTGCTGCGGCCCGTGCTCGGCAGGCAGCGCAGCAGGCCGACCGTGTACGGATGGCGCGGGCGCGCGAAGACGTCGCGGGTCGCGCCTTCCTCCACGAGCTTGCCCGCATACAGCACGCCCACGCGGTCGCACATCCGCCCGATCACCGCCAGGTTGTGGCTGATGAAGAGCACGGCGGTGCCGAGCTCCGCGCGCAGTTGCGCGATCAGGTCGAGCACTTCGGCCTCGACAGTCGCGTCGAGCCCGGTGGTCGGTTCGTCGAGGATCAGCAACTCGGGGTTGCACGCGAGCGCCATCGCGATCACGACGCGCTGCTGCATGCCGCCCGAAAGCTGATGCGGATAGCTTTCCATCACCCGCGCGGGGGAGGCGATGCGCACGCGTCGCAGGATGTCGGCGGTGCGCTCGAGCGCGTGAGCCGCCGATGCGCCGGATGCCTCGAACGCTTCCGACACCTGGCGCGCGATGGTGAGCGATGGATTCAGCGCGCGGCCGGGGTCCTGATAGACCATCGACACCGCATTGGCCCGCATCTCGCGCAGCGCGTCGGCGTCCAGCGCGGCGATATCCTGCCCGCCGATCGAAATCCGGCCCGCCTTCACGCGGCCATTGCGCGGCAGGTAGCGCAGCACCGCGAGCGCGGCTGTCGACTTGCCGCAGCCCGATTCGCCGACGAGCCCGTACGCCTCGCCGCGCCGCACGCGCAACGTGATGTCCTGGAGCACGTCGCGTTCGCGCCCGCGCGTCCTGTACGCGACCGTCAGGCCGACGATGGTCAGCGCGTCGGCGCGGTCGCGCTTCGAAACATCGAACGCGGGGAAGGCGGCGGGCGGCGGTCCGTTCATCGGTCGAGCACTCCCTCAATGGCGTCCGCCACGAGATTCACGGCGACGACGAGCGACGCGATCGCGGCGGCGTCGAACACCACCGTCCACCATGCGCCGCCCGCCATCAGCGTGTAGCTCTCGGAGAGCGCGAGACCCCAGTCGGCGGACGGCGGCTGGATGCCGAAGCCGAGAAACGACAGCGTGGCGACCGCGAAGATCGCATAGCCGAGCCGCACCGTGGCCTCGACGATGACCGGCTGCAGCACGTTCGGCAGGATCTCCGCGAACATGATGTAGAACGCGTTCTCGCCGCGCAGCTGGGCCGCGAGCACGTAGTCGAGATTGCGCTCGGCGAACACCGCCGAGCGCACGGTGCGTGCCGTGATCGGCGTGAAGGTGATGCCGATCACGAGGATCACCGTGGTGTTGCTCGCGCCGACCGCCGCGAGCGCGAGCAGCGCGACGATCACGAGCGGCAGCGCGAGCACCGCGTCGATCAGGCGGCCGACCACGTTGTCGACCCAGCCGTCGAAATAGCCGACGATCAGGCCCACCGCGGTTCCCGCGAGCGTGCCGAGCAGGGTTGCGAGCGGGGCGATCGTGAGAATGTCGCGCGCGCCCACGATCACGCGCGCGAACACGTCGCGGCCGAGCTGGTCGGTGCCGAACCAGTGCGCGGCGCCGGGCGGCGCGAGCGAGTTGAGCGGATCGGAGGCGTACGGGTCCTGCGGCACGACGTGCTGCCCGATGAGCGCGCACGCGACCCAGAAGAGCAGGATCAGCGCGCCGATGACGAACGTGGGCGAGCGCAGGAGTGCCGCCGTGCGCTCGAAGCGCGGCGCCTTGATCGACGGCGAGGGCACGCTGCTCATTGCGACTCCCTCACGCGCAGGCGCGGATTGAGCACGACGTAGAGCGCATCGGCGATCAGGTTCGCCGCCGTGTAGACCACGCCGACCGTCAGCACGCCGGCTTCGAGCATCGGAAAGTCCTTCGCCTTCGCCGCGTTGTAGATCAGCGAGCCGATGCCCTGATAGTGGAACAGCGTCTCGACCACGACGAGCCCGCCGATCATGTAGCCGAGCTGCGTCGCGGCGACGGTCACGGTCGGCAGGAGCGCGTTGCGCAGCACGTGCCGCCAGATCACGGTGCGCCGCGGCAGGCCCTTGAGGATCGCGGTGCGCGTGTAGTCGGCGTCGAGCGCTTCGACCGTGCCCGCGCGCGCCATGCGCGCGATATAGCCGAAGAACACGAAGACGAGCGGCAGCACGGGCAGGATCAGGTGCTTCAGTTGCACGAGCGGGCCGGCGTCGGGGGCGAAGGTGGCTTCGATCGGCAGCCATTGCAGCCACACGCCGAACACGAGAATCAGCACGATCGACGACACGAATTCGGGCACGACCGTCGCCGACAGGCCGGTGATGCTGATCGCCCGGTCGATCCAGCGCCCCGCGTGCAGCGCCGCGTACACGCCGCCCGCGATGCCCGCCGGCACCACGACGATGAACGCGAGCGCGCCGAGCTTCGCGGAGTTGGCGAGCGCATCGAGGATGAACGGCGCGACGGCGGCGCGGTACGCATACGACTCGCCCATGTCGCCACGCACGAAGTGGCTGATCCAGCCGGTGTACTGCGTGAGCCACGGCCGGTCCACGCCGAGCTGGTGATTGAGCGCGGCGACCGCGCGGGCGTCGGCGAGCGGCCCGAGGATCGCCCGGCCGACATCGCCCGGCAGCAGCTGGCCGCCCGCGAACACGATCACCGACAGCAGCCACAGTGTGATGAGCGCGAGCACGAGCCGCGTGCCGATGAAGCGCGCCACGCGCCACGCGCGGGCGTCGCCGCGTGCGGGCCGCGTGCCTTGCGATGCGGGTGGCGAGGCCGTGTTCATGGTCGAAGAGTCCTCATGCGAAGCGTGCCGGGGCGCGCCGCGCGCAGTCGCCCGGGTGTCTGCGCGCCCGGGCGCCTACGCGCCGATCGTCGCGCGATCGAGGAAAAGTTGCGAGATCGCGTTGAAGCGCACGCCGCTCACGTTTGCCCGGGTGACGATCAAATGGTCGTAGAAATACGGAATCACGACCGGCGTTTCGTCGAGCAGCAGATTCTGGATCTGCCCCGACAGCTTCTTCTGCGATGCGACGTCGAGCGCGGCGACGAATTCCGCCACCAGCTTGTCGTACTGCGGCTTCCTGAAGTGCGCCGCGTTCCACGTGCCGCCGCTCGTGAGCGGCGCGTTGAGAAACACGTTCGGCACGCCGCGATGTCCGTAGTCGGTAATGCCGAGCGGCGAATCGAGCCAGTCCGACTTGCCGAAGACGCCCGCGCCGTAGTACAGCTCCTGGCTTTCGACCTTCAGCGAGATGCGGATGCCGACCGCCTTCGCCGCGTTCTGGATCACGACGGCGAGATCGGGGATCTCCATGTACTTTTCGGTCGTGAGCGTGACGTCGAAGCCGTTCGGAACGCCCGCCTGCGCGAGCAGCTGCTTCGCCTTCGCGACATCGAGCTTGCGCTGCGGCACGGACAGGTCGCTCGACGGAAACACGGGCGCGAACGGGCTGTCGTTGCCGAGCGACGCGCGGCCGCGAAACAGCCCCTTCACGATGACCTCGCGATCGACCGCGAGCGCGAGCGCCTGGCGCACGCGCTTGTCCCTGAACGGGCCCGTGTCGTTGCGCATGTGCATCTGCCGGTGCGCGCTCGACTTCACCCCGAGCACCTTGAACTGCGGGTTGTTCAGCACGCTTACGCCGCCCTGCACGGTGAAGTCCCCCATCACGTCGGCCTGGCGGCCCTGCAGCGCGAGCAGCTGCGCCTGCTGGTCGGCGTAGAACGCGAACGTGACGCGATCGGGCAGCGCCTTCTCGCCCCAGTAGTCCGGATTGCGCACGAACGACGCGCCCACCTTCGGCGTGTACTTCTCGAACTTGAACGGCCCGGTGCCCATGAACGACTTTTCGTACGTACCCGAAAAATTCGCGGGCAGGATCACGCCATTGAAGTTGTCGGAGGAAACGTAATACGGAAAGTTGCCGTTCGGCGCGTCGAGGTGGAACTCGACGGTGAGATCGTCGATCGCCTTTACCGAATTCTTCGAAAGCACGCCCTTCAGCACCGACAGCGCCGCCGAGCCGCTGCCGGGGTCGGCGAGGCGGTTGAACGTGGCGGCGACGTCCTTCGCGGTCATCTTCTGGCCGTCGTGGAACTTCACGTTGTCGCGCAGCTTGAAGGTCCACACGTCGCCCTTGTCGTTCGACTTCCACGACAGCGCGAGGGCAGGGCGCAGCACGAGCTTCTCGCCGTCGTCGTCGATCAGGAACTCGCCCGTCTGGTTGATGAGCACGAGACCCGCGGGATCGGTGACGGTGAGCGGATCGACGGCGCCCGCGGGCGTGAGGTGCGCGACACGAATGGTTCCGCCCGGCTTGCCCGCCACGCCTTGCGCGCGCGCTTGCCGCATGCCGGCCATGCCCGCGACACCCGTTGCCGCAAGCGAAAAGCCGAGCACGCTCGCATGGCGCAGCAACTCGCGGCGCGAAAGACGGCCGGCCCTGAACTCGTCGATCGCGTGATTGCCGAGTTCGCCCGCGCTCGCGCGCGACTGTTCAAGGGCGCGTTCGGCGGCCTGTGCCTCGTCGGTCGGAGAGTTCTTCATCGATGGCGTTCCGTTGCGTATGTCGTGTGAGTTGTAGTTGTCGCGAGCGGCGATACGTCCGTGCGCGGTCACGGAATCACGGCGGCCGCGCCAGGACTGGCGGAGCGACCAGTTTAGCCGAGCCGGCAGCGATCGGACCCGCCGCGGCGTGCTGGAGCGGCGATTATTCGTGCGGTGTGTGGACGCCATGCGACGCTTTCGCCCGCGCCGGGTGCGAGGGCATGCAAGCGCCATGCCGCGGCGTGCGGCGGGCCCCGTGAAAGCGATCGCGGCGGGATCAGTGCTCGTGCGGATGCTTGTGGATCGGGTCGACCCAGTAGACCTCTTGCGGCGTCTCGACGGCGTCGATATTCAGGTTCACGACCACCGCTTCGTTGTCGCTGCGCACGAGCACGCATTCGAGCGGCTCGTCGGTGCGCGCGTTGATCTCCTGGTGCGGCACGTACGGCGGCACGAAGATGAAGTCGCCGGGACCGGCCTCGGCGGTGAATTCCAGATGCTCGCCCCAGCGCATGCGCGCCTGTCCGCGCACGACGTAGATCACGCTCTCCAGCGCGCCATGGTGGTGCGCGCCGGTCTTCGCGTTCGGGTGGATCGTGACCGTGCCGGCCCAGATCTTCTGTGCGCCGACGCGCGCCGCGTTGATCGCCGCCGCGCGGTTCATGCCGGGCGTCTGCGGCGTGTTGGTGTCGAGCTGGTCGCCCCTGATGACCTTCACGCCATGCTCGCGCCAGTCGATCTTCTGTTCATCGCTCATTGCGGTCTCCGTGGCGGCCGGTTCAGCCGCCAGGCATGCGGATAAAAAAATCCATTGCCGCCACGCTTGTACCCGGGCGGCAACGGACTCGGTTCAGACGAACTGCAATTTCAGCGTGCTTCGGCGGCTTACTTCACCTTCGCATTCACGATCGCATCCGCGACGTTCGTCGGCGTTTCCGCGTAATGCTTGAACTCCATCGTGTACGTCGCGCGGCCTTGCGACAGCGAGCGCAGCGTGGTCGAGTAGCCGAACATCTCCGCAAGCGGCACCTCGGCGCGCACGAGCTTGCCGCCGCCGCCCGCGATGTCCTCCATGCCCTGCACGATGCCGCGGCGGCCCGACAGGTCGCCCATCACGTTGCCCATGAAGTCTTCCGGTGTTTCCACCTCGACGGCCATCATCGGCTCCAGCAGCACCGGTTTCGCGCGGCGCATGCCGTCCTTGAACGCCATCGATCCGGCCATGCGGAACGCGTTTTCGTTCGAGTCGACGTCGTGGTAGGAGCCGAACGTGAGCGTCACCTTCACGTCGACGACCGGATAGCCCGCCAGCACGCCCGATTTCAGCGTTTCCTGAATGCCCTTGTCGACGGCCGGAATGTATTCGCGCGGCACGACGCCGCCCTTGATCGCATCGACGAATTCATAGCCGCCGCCCGGCTTCTGCGGCTCCATCTTGAGCACGACGTGACCGTACTGGCCGCGTCCGCCCGACTGCTTGACGAACTTGCCTTCCACGTCTTCCACCGGCACGCGGATCGTCTCGCGGTAAGCCACCTGCGGCTTGCCGACCGTCGCCTCCACGCCGAATTCGCGCTTCATCCGGTCGACGAGAATTTCGAGGTGCAGCTCGCCCATGCCGGAGATGATCGTCTGGCCGGACTCCTCGTCGGTCTGCACGCGAAACGACGGATCTTCCTGCGCGAGCCGGTTGAGCGCGATGCCCATCTTCTCCTGGTCGGCCTTCGTTTTCGGCTCGACGGCCTGCGAGATCACCGGCTCCGGGAACACCATCTTTTCGAGGACGATCACATGGTTCGGGTCGCAGAGCGTGTCGCCCGTCGTCGCTTCCTTCAGGCCGACCGCGGCGGCGATGTCGCCTGCGCGCACTTCCTTGATTTCCTTGCGCTCGTTCGCGTGCATCTGCAGGATCCGGCCGAGCCGTTCCTTCTTTTCCTTGACCGGGTTGTAGACCGTGTCGCCCGAATTCACGACGCCCGAATACACCCGAAAGAAGATCAGCTGGCCGACGAACGGGTCCGTCATGATCTTGAACGCGAGCGCGGAGAACGGCTCGTCGTCGCTCGGATGACGTTCCGCTTCCTTGTCGTCCTCGTCGTGACCCAGGATGGCGGGAACGTCCACCGGCGAGGGCAGGTAGTCGATCACGGCGTCGAGCATCGCCTGCACGCCCTTGTTCTTGAACGCGCTGCCGCACAGCATCGGCACGATTTCGTTGGCGATCGTGCGCTTGCGCAGCCCCGCCTTGATGTCGTCTTCGGTCAGGCTCTCGTGATCCTCGAGGTACTTTTCGAGCAGCTCTTCGCTCGATTCGGCGGCGGCCTCGATCATCTTCCCGCGCCACTCGTGCGCGAGTTCCTTCAGGTTGTCCGGAATCTCTTCGTAGGCGAACTTGATGCCCTGGCTTTCGTCATCCCAGAGGACCGCCTTCATCTTCACCAGGTCGACGACGCCCTGGAAATGCTCCTCCGCTCCGATCGGAATCTGGATCGGCACCGCGACGCCTTTCAGCCGCTCGGCGATCTGCCGCTGCACGCGGAAGAAGTCCGCGCCGACGCGATCCATCTTGTTGACGAACGCGATGCGCGGCACCTTGTATTTGTTCGCCTGACGCCACACGGTTTCGGACTGCGGCTGCACGCCGCCGACCGAGTCGTAGACCATGCACGCGCCGTCGAGCACCCGCATCGAGCGCTCGACTTCGATCGTGAAGTCGACGTGTCCGGGCGTGTCGATGATGTTGATCCGGTGCTCCGGAGAATTGCCGGCCATGCCTTTCCAGAAGGCCGTCGTGGCCGCCGACGTGATCGTGATGCCGCGCTCCTGCTCCTGCTCCATCCAGTCCATCGTCGCCGCGCCGTCGTGAACCTCGCCGATCTTGTGAGTCACGCCGGTGTAGAAAAGAATGCGTTCGGTGGTGGTGGTCTTGCCGGCATCGATGTGAGCGCTGATGCCAATGTTGCGGTAGCGCTCGATGGGAGTCTTGCGGGGCACTTGAACCTCCTGTGGATAAGGCAGAGCCGATGGCGGCGTTCCGGTGAAACAGCGCAAGGCGCCTCGCGAAATACGCCTTTTCGCGGAAGCGCCGCACGCGGCTCGCACCCGGAACAAGCGCTGACGAGGGTCTCGCCGGTCTATTAGGATAGCGCTTCGGCAGGCTCTTTGCAGGAATCTTGCCAGCCACGGCAGACGCCGCTCGCGCGGCTCGTGCGGCGCGCAAAAAGCCGCGGCGGGCGCAAAAAAAACCGGCGCGTCTTGCGAACGCGCCGGCTCAGGGTAGGGTGCCTTCTGGTGCTTTTTAGTGCTTCTTGTTCGATGAGGCTCGCGATCAGCGTCAGACTTATCGCGGGGCGGGCAGGCCCTGGATCTTCATCCCCGGCTTGATGCCCTTCGCGTCGAACCAGCCCTTGCTCATTTCGAGCGCATAGACGCCATTGTTGCGCGGACAGTGATTGTTGGTCGTCTCCGCCTGCATCTCGTCGATGTCGGTGATCGTGCCGTCGGCGCGGATGAACGCGATCGACAGCGGGATCAGCGTGTTCTTCATCCAGAAGCAGTGCACCGCGTTCTCGTTGAACACGAACAGCATGCCTTCGTTCGGGGCGAGCTGCGTGCGGTACATGAGGCCTTGTTCGCGATCGGCGTCGCTGGCCGCGACGGCCGCGTCGATCACGTACATGCCGGCCGTGAGCTTCGCGCGCGGAAAGTCGGTCGGCTGCTTCGCGCCCGGCGGCATTTGCTGCGCGCTGGCGGCGGAAAATACCGCGAGCGGCAAAGCGAGCGCGACCGCCAGATTGCGCAGGGCGCGAAGGAAGCGCCCGCGGCGCATTACGCGATGAAACGGATCAAGCGAGCTGAATGAGCGCAGCAAAAGACGCACGGCGAAACTCCTCTGAAAACCTGATTGCCATGAAAAGCCGAAAAGATCTGGCGCATGTTACTTGATGCGTGCGCAAAAAGAAAAAAGGCAGATCGCCACGCGGCAATCTGCCTTTCAACGCCAAATGAATGGCGGCACTGCTGATTCTTGACTTCGCTTTACAGCCTCTTACAACGAACTTACTGCGATGCGCCCGTAGCGGCAGCCGGTGCAGCTGCTGCCTTCTTGTGCGACGTCTTGTGGGAGGTCTTCTTGTGTGCCGACGACTTGTGAGCCGACGAAGCAGCTGCTGCCGGAGCCGTAGCGTCCGAAGCTTGTGCGAAAGCAGCCGATGCGAACAGGCCAGCGACGAGAGCAGCGATCAGTTTGTTCATCTGTGAATCCTCAGCATTAGTTAATTTAACCAAACGACCCGGTCTTGAGTCATGTCGGTAAACGAGCTATCCACCTTTCGGTTGACAGTGATATCGACAAATAAAAGCGATACCGCTGCGAGCGCTAAAACCTTACAAACAGCCTGTGGAAACGCAGGTTATCAATGCAGGGTCATTCGCGAATGCCGGATAGCTTTGCAGGCATCTGCGTCCAATAACGCAGCGTACCGGGAGTCGGTTGACGCAAATCTCATTCGATATTCATGCGTCGCTCGTCATTCTTTTCACGCGCCAATGCCTTGACGCGTGTTCGTGACATTCTGGTCAAGCAAAACGAATCACGCCATGCCGTTCCATGGCGCGCGCGGCGGCAGCTCCGTCGTCTCGCCGGGTGCGAGCCCGAGCGCGAAGATGTCGAGTGCGCCGATTGCCACGCGTACGAGACGCAGTGTCGGATAGCCCACCGCCGCCGTCATGCGGCGCACCTGCCGGTTCTTGCCTTCGGTGATCGACAGCTCGATCCAGGTCGTCGGGATCGCGGCGCGAAAGCGTATCGGCGGATTGCGCGGCCAGAGCAGGCTGGCCGCTTCGGGCTCGATGAACTTCGTGCGGCAGGGTCGCGTGACGTAGTCGCCGAGATCGACACCCTTCGCGAGACGCGCGAGCGCGCTCGCGTCGGGCGCGCCCTCCACCTGCGCCCAATAGCGCTTGACGAGCTTGTGTCGCGGCTCGGCGATGCGCGTCTGCAATGCGCCGTCGTCGGTGAGAAGAAGGAGACCCTCGCTGTCCGCGTCGAGGCGGCCGGCCGGGTAGACGCCCGGCGTCTTCACCCAGTCGCCGAGCGAAGGGCGCGTCTCGTGCGGCGAAAACTGACAGATCGTGCCGAACGGTTTGTTCAATGCGATGAGCGGCATGGCGGCGCGGAAAAAAAGTGGAGTAGGGCGCAACGCCTTGAGGCGCGTGCTTTCGCGGGCGTCTTCCCTATGGCGGATGACGGGATATTAATGCATAATATGAAACAGCAACTCTTTTGTCTTATATAAGACCTGAACCGGGCCTGCGCCAGACGTGCAGCACCCGCACCCGATCTGAACAAGACCTGAGAGACGATTGAAACGATTTGGAACGATCGGACGGTGTTCCCGGTGCGCTCTGGCGGATTCGCCTCGCGAGCCGCGTCTGTCAGCGCGAGCATGCCGGCGCGCCTCCCGGCGCCTGTGGGCTAGAATATCCTTCTGGCTGCCTCGGGGGCGACCGTCGGTTCCGCCGGCCGTGGTCCTTTCCATCGTCGCAATCTGCTTCAGCTAGCTTTCAACCAGCCCAGCCTTCTTTGGAGTCGACCATGCCGTATCAGCACATCAAGGTTCCGACGGGCGGTGACAAGATCACCGTTAATGCGGATTACTCGCTCAACGTTTCCGACCAGCCGATCATTCCCTACATCGAAGGCGATGGCACGGGCTTCGACATCACCCCGGTGATGATCAAGGTCGTCGATGCGGCAGTCGAAAAGGCTTACGCAGGCAAGAAGAAGATCCACTGGATGGAAATCTACGCCGGCGAGAAGGCGACGAAGGTGTACGGCCCGGACGTGTGGCTGCCGGAAGAATCGCTCGACGTGCTGAAGGAATACGTCGTGTCGATCAAGGGCCCGCTCACGACGCCGGTCGGCGGCGGCATCCGTTCGCTCAACGTGGCGCTGCGCCAGCAGCTCGACCTGTACGTCTGCCTGCGCCCGGTGCAGTACTTCAAGGGCGTGCCTTCGCCGGTGCGCGAGCCGGAGAAGACCAACATGGTCATCTTCCGCGAGAACTCGGAAGACATCTACGCCGGCATCGAATGGGCGGCGGAGTCGGCGGAAGCGAAGAAGGTCATCAAGTTCCTGCGGGAAGAGATGGGCGTGAAGAAGATCCGCTTCCCGGAAACGTCGGGCATCGGTATCAAGCCGGTTTCGAAGGAAGGCACGCAGCGTCTCGTGCGCAAGGCGATCCAGTACGCGATCGACAACGACCGCCGCTCGGTCACGCTCGTGCACAAGGGCAACATCATGAAGTTCACGGAAGGTGCGTTCCGTGACTACGGCTACGAACTCGCGCAGAAGGAATTCGGCGCGGAACTCGTCGACGGCGGCCCGTGGATGAAGTTCAAGAATCCGAAGTCGGGCAGCGAGATCGTCGTGAAGGACGTGATCGCCGACGCGTTCCTGCAGCAGATCCTGTTGCGCCCCGCGGAATATGACGTCATCGCGACGCTCAACCTGAACGGCGACTACATTTCGGACGCGCTCGCCGCGCAGGTGGGCGGCATCGGCATCGCGCCGGGCGCGAACATGTCGGATTCGGTCGCGATGTTCGAAGCCACGCACGGCACGGCGCCGAAGTACGCGGGCAAGGACTACGTGAACCCGGGCTCGGAGATTCTGTCCGCCGAGATGATGCTGCGCCACATTGGCTGGACCGAAGCGGCCGACGTGATCATCAGCGCGATGGAAAAGTCGATTCAGCAGAAGCGCGTCACGTATGACTTCGCGCGACTGATGGAAGGCGCGACGCAGGTGTCGTGCTCCGGTTTCGGTCAGGTGCTGATCGAAAACATGTAAGCACGATGCTGCCGCAGGCGGAAAGTCTGCGGCATCGCCGAAAAAAGAGCCCGGGCGCTGGTCCGGGCTTTTTTTATCGCGCACGCGGACGGTGCATCGGCGATCGCGCTGCCCGCGGGGCGCTCCAGAAAGCAAAAAACCCGGCACAAGGCCGGGCTCCACAGGCAAAAATGCGATCGAACGGTCAGGCCGCGTCCTGGATATTCGATGCCTGTTTGCCCTTCGGTCCCTGGACGATCTCGAAGCTGACCTTCTGGCCTTCCTTGAGCGTCTTGAAACCGTTCATCTGTATCGCCGAGAAATGTGCGAACAGATCCTCGCCGCCTTCATCGGGCGTGATGAATCCGTAGCCTTTCGCGTCGTTGAACCATTTGACCGTACCAGTTGACATACCTACATCCCCTCTAACTCTCGTCGCTACCACGAGCACGCTCGAAAAGTTCGGCGGATCACACCATGTGCCGCCCCCTCCTAACAAGCTCACCTCGGCCTTTTTTCGTCTGAATGGCCTTCGGAAAAAAGTGCCAGTTTGATTGTTAAATCTCTTAAATCGAGTGTCAAGGAATTTTTGGGACAGCAGATATGCCGTTGTAAAGAACGCATTTGTAGGGTTATTCCTGCTTTCCGTGTGCGGTGCCGCCCAAGCAAGGCATCTTGAAAAGTCGCATAATCGACTCACATCAGTTGTACCGGCGACCCATCCGAGACAGCGTGCGGTTTGTTTTTTTTGAAGCTGTGCGATACTGGATTCAGGGAAGTTCAAGCGGGCCGGCGCGCGAGTGCGTGGCGGCGGGATTCAGGGGTGACAGGCACTTGCTCCGCGTACTTTGCGCCAGTTTTTCCGACCGGGCGGTCGGTGTTTCGGCGGCATTGCGGGCCTGTCCGAGTTGTTTAGAATGGGTGTATGGCGATCAATCCCAACAAGCAGGATGGCACTGTACTGGAGCGGCAGGAACAAAAGCTGAAAAAGCCTGCCATGTACAAGGTGGTGCTGCTGAATGACGACTTCACGCCGATGGAATTCGTCGTGATGGTCGTGCAGGAGTATTTCAACAAAGATCGTGAGACTGCGACGCAAATCATGCTGAAGGTTCATCGCGAGGGCAGGGGAGTTTGTGGGGTCTACACGCGGGACATTGCGTCGACCAAAGTTGAGCAAGTCGTTAGCCATGCACGGCAGGCGGGGCATCCGCTGCAGTGTGTGATGGAGGAAGCATGATTGCCCAGGAACTGGAAGTCAGTCTGCACATGGCGTTTATGGAAGCACGTCAGGCGCGGCACGAGTTCATTACGGTCGAGCATCTTTTAC
>Ga0163162_10003757_pt1 | contig 14544 bp, 10 predicted proteins | sample S55metaG_FD_115310 | JGI IMG/M metagenome (GOLD analysis project Ga0163162, IMG submission 115310) | Switchgrass rhizosphere microbial communities from Kellogg Biological Station, Michigan, USA - S5-5 metaG | ecosystem: Host-associated > Plants > Roots > Rhizosphere > Soil | place: USA...
CCAAACCTTCCAATGGCCGAAAGAATTCGTCCGCATCTTCGCCATCTTCGGAGGCATCTGGCTGCTTTTCCTCCTGCCGTACGAAATACCCCGTTACAGCGATATCCTGATCGACACGCTGGACTGGTATCCTATCTATCTTCCCCTGGTTTTCATGATCTATTGGCTGGGTGTCAAAGGATATTTCATCAGGTACCGGGTCACCCCCGGCAGTCCGGGCTCCGAAAAAAAAGCCGCCAGGCCAGCCCTCCCGGCCGGGACCGCCGACCAGGTGGCCCTCGTGCTGCGAAAATGTATGGAAGAAGACCGGCTCTGGCTCAATCCGGAACTGGATCTCAATATGCTGTCGCAGCACGCCAGCATCGCCGCGAAGACCCTGTCCATGGTGTTGAACCAACACATGAATACAACTTTTAATGAGTTCGTGAATGCGTATCGGATCCTGGAAGTAAAAAACAGGTTATTAAGACCCGAAAGCAGAGCGCTCACCATCGCCGGCCTCGCCTATGAATGCGGCTTTAATTCCCTGGCCACCTTCCAGCGCGCTTTTAAAGCCGTCCTGGGCTATAGTCCCAGGGAATTTCTCTCAAGGAACGCCGCCGTCACACCGCCACCAGGGAATGAGTGATCAAATCCGGATTTGAATAGGACCGCCTCCCTGGTTACGCTTCATTTGTGCAAAAAACCAGGACCATGCAAAATTATTTCCTCTTCGCCATGATGATCCTTTCGCTGCTCAACGGATCCGCCCAGGAAAGGACCGACCCCCGGCAAGACACATACGGAGAATACCGTGCAAACCTCGCCGTCCCGATCATCTTCAGGATCTATAAAGACGGGGACAAGCTGCAGCTGCAAATTGTGGGACAGTGGACAACGGAACTCATCCCCCTTCAGGGCGACCATTACAGGGTCGCATCCATCAAACCTGTGGCAGATCTCGCATTTATGAAAGACAGCCTGGGAAGGATCGAAAAATTCCAGTGGACACAAAAGTCCGCCCCCCTCAAATGGACGAGGTGCTCCCCGGAAAACAACAGCACCTATGCAGGCAAATACCAGCTGCAGGTCAACCCTTACCGCCAGTTTCATATCACGGAAAGCGAAGGACGGCTGACAGGCAGCCTGGTTGGCTCGCCGGAAATGCCGTTTACCCCGCTTGGTAAGGGCCGCTTCATCTATAAAAAAGGTAAGCAGGAATTCAGGCTGTCGTTCGACCCGCAAACGAAGGAACTGACGACGGCCGGCGATGAACGGGTGGATTTTAGGAAGGTCTCATCCACCATCCCTCATATTTCCAATCGAACCAACGGCTTTACCCGGGCAGACAGCCTGCAAGGGGGCCTTACACCGCTGCGAACCTGTTATGACGTGCTATTTTATGACCTCGACATCCTTGTGGAGCCTGAAACCAAATCCATCAGGGGCAATACGGCCATCCGCTTTAAGACCATCCACACCTTCACCCGCATGCAGATAGACCTCTTCGCCAATATGAAGATCGAGAAGATCCTTTTCCATGGACAGGAGCTGCCTTATACCCGGGAATACAATGCCGTATTTATCGATTTTCCGCAGCCCGTCAAAGAAAACACCGAAAATTCCATCCGCATCCTTTACGCTGGCCAGCCCAACGAACCCGAGATCAATGCGGACAAAGGCGGCTGGTTCTGGTTATGGAACAGGGATCACAAAATGTGGATCGAGACGGTCAGCCAGGGCGTGGGCGCCAGCCTTTGGTGGCCCTGCAAGGACCATCTTTCAGACAGACCGGACAGCATGAAGATCAGCGTCACCTTCCCCACCGGACTAATGGAGATCTCCAACGGCAGGCTCCTGGGCAGGACCGACCTTCCCGGCGGACACACGCGATGCGACTGGTATGTCGGCTACCCCATCAACAATTATGATGTGGTCATCAATATCGGCGACTACACTCATTTTACAGATACCTGCACCGATGGCAACGACACCCTGGCATTGAATTACTACTGCATGTCCTATAACCTGGCCATCGCAAAGAACATCTTCTCCCGGGTCAAACCCATGCTGGCATTACACCGGCAAAAATTCGGCGCCTATCCTTTCCGGAAGGACGGGTTCACCGTGATGGAATCCATTTACCCCATGGAGCACCAGGGAGCCATCAGCATCGGCGCGATCAACAGCCCCTTCAACAGCACCCGCTACGATTCCGCCGAACTGGTAAGGTTGATGTGGCATGAGTCGGCCCATGAATGGTGGGGTAACAGCGTCGGCTGTAAGGATTATGCGGACTTCTGGATCCACGAATCGTTTGCCACCTATGCCGAAGTGCTGAACTATGAGTCCTTCGGAGGCCGCCAGGCCGCCCTGAAGTATCTGCACAGCGATCCGCCGAAAAATAAGGAGCCCATCATCGGTATCTATAACGTCAACCATTTCCACATGGGTGACATGTACCCAAAGGGCGCCCTGATGCTGCATACCCTGCGTAACATCATCGACAACGACTCCCTCTGGTTCAGCATCCTCAGGGGCATACAGGATCGCTTCCGGTACCAGCCCATCACGACGGAAGATCTGACAGGCTATATCAGCCGGGCGGCCGGCAGGGATCTCACCTGGTTTTTCGACGAATACCTCCGGTACGCCGCTCTTCCCGTATTGATGCTGACACTGGAGGAAACAGGGAATTCTTTAAAGATAAAATACAAATGGCAGGCGAATAGGCCCGGATTTTGCATGCCAGTGAAAGTGACAACCGCAAAGGATACATTCACCTTCATCTACCCCGGGAATGACTGGCAGACGATGGAATTGAAAGACATGCAGCGAAAGCACTTTAAGGTAGATACCGAAGACTTTTACATGGATGTAAACCAAAAAGACATTTAGTACAGATGAAGATCGACGAGTTTAAGGCTACCCTGAACGGGCAACATCCGCCCCCCGGCATCACTGCCAGCCTCGCAGCCATGTGGTACGACGCCAAGGGAGATTGGGAACAGGCGCATAACATCGCACAGGACATCCCCACCCGGGAAGGATCGCTGGTGCATGCCTACCTGCACCGGAAAGAAGGAGATAAATGGAACGCCAATTATTGGTACAACCGGGCAGGACAGCCGATGCCCGAGCTTCCCCTGGAACAGGAATGGGAGGATATTGTACGGGGTTTTCTCGGCAGCAAACCCATGTAAATAATTCGTTAAGCAAGTGTATCTATCCCCCTTATTAGTATATTTAATCTATGCTTCTCTCCTCCCGGCAAAGGTCCTCTGATGGTGTTCTATGGAAAATTGTTTTCCTCCTGCTCACAGGCTTGCTGGCCTGGCAATACTTTTACAACAGGAGCCTTTGGCTGGACGAAGCCATGCTCTCGCTGAACATTATGCAAAGGAATTACGGGGGACTGACACACCCCCTGGATTATGTCCAGGTCGCCCCCATCCTTTTTCTGTGGATCGAAAAGCTCTTCACCTCCCTCCTCGGCAGCTCAGAAATGGCGCTGCGCCTCTTTCCGTTCCTTTGCAGCATAGCATCGCTCATCCTGATATATCATTGCACCAGCATTCTCACAAAGAACAGGTACATCGCCCTGATAGCCGTCTGCCTGGTAGGCCTTGCCCCTCCCTTCATTTATTATGCTTCCGAGGTCAAGCAATATGCCACGGATGTCACCATCTTCCTCACGATCTATTTTATCACATTTTCCGAAAATGGTTTCGTGCAGCGACGCCGCTGGGTCCTGCTCTCCCTCACCGGGGCTATTGCCATATTCATATCGAATGTCTCCGTCATATCACTTTGCACCGTAGGTATCTGGTGGCTCGTCCGGGCAGTGCGTCATCCGAAAGACAGACTGCCGGTGACAATAGTCCTGGGAACCTGGGCTATATGCTTCGGGATCAATTTTTGGCTGTTCATCTGGCATCATCCCTCCGAAGCAATTATGAAATCCTACTGGAAGGACGCCTTTATGCCCATGGGACATCCGGTGGCCACGGCAAAATGGCTGATGAACAGGGCCTTTCATTTATTTGACGAGCTGTTGCCTGGTCTGGGGATCTCTAAATTCTATATCCTCACTTTCTGTCTCTACGCCGCCGGCCTGGCACATCTGCTGTTCACGAAAAGATACCGCCTCGTATACCTGCTGACCGCGCCGATCCTTTTACACCTGATCTTATCCGCCCTGAAGATGTATCCTTTCGATGGGCGGCTCACACTTTACCAGTTGCCCCTGTATTGCATTGTGCTTGCCCATGGGATCTGGCAGCTGGCCATCTTCATAGGAAAAAAGCCTCCGCTCACGCTGCTGCTCTGCGGCCTGGGCGTCCTCCTTTTTGCAGGGAAAGGGGTGAGGTCCATACCAAAACCCGTCGAAGAGATGCGGCCGATGCTCGCCCGTATGAACGCAGGCATTAAACCCAATGAATCCGTCTTCATCTATAGCTACAGCAAACCGGCTTTTATATATTACTATGAGACAGGCAGGGTGCATCTGGGAAATGCGCCGTTGTACGTCGGTCAGCCTCAAACAATGGACCTGCAGCAGGTAAAAGGACATGTCTGGCTCCTGTTCTCCCATGTCCATCCCAGCGATGGCAGCCGGGGGGAAGAGCGCATTATGGTAAAACACCTGCTCAAAAGGGGGCGGCAGCTGCAGGTAAACGAGACCACAGGTTGTTCCCTCTACCTGATGGATCTCTGGTGAGCCTGACCGCAGTCCCGGAATAGTTCTCCATGAAATAAGTATATTAGCAGGGCTTATGCGTCCCATTTGACATTTCCCTATACCATACCTTTCGGTCACACACGCGTACCCTTGCATTCCCTGCTGGAACCCCTGGCATTTTTCACCGGCTTCCGCCATTTTTTATACCTCCGGGCACGTAAGGGCGACCCCATCAATACATCCAATCGTACCAGCATATTCATAGGCGCCATTTTTGGCGCATTATTAGGCAGCCGCCTGATAGGAGGCCTGGAGAACCCACCGGCCATGCTCCATGCCAGGCACATACTGTTCTATTTCTATGAGAACAAGACTGTGCTGGGTGGCTTTCTCGGCGGTCTCTGGGGCGTGGAGCTGGCGAAAAAGTTCATCGGTGAAAAACAGGCTTCCGGCGACCTCTTCGTATATCCTATCCTGCTGGCCCTGATCATAGGCCGCATCGGATGTTTCACCATGGGCGTATACGAAGAGACCTATGGCACGCCTGCTTCCCTGCCCTGGGGCATGGACCTGGGCGACGGCCTTCGCCGGCATCCAGTGGCGTTATATGAAATAGTGTTCCTCGCCTTACTGTGGATGACCCTGAAAAAGATCGATCCCCTGCTGGCCCCCGAACAAGGCGCACGCTTTAAGGTCTTTCTCATTGCCTACTGTGCTTTTCGGCTGTTGCTGGATTTTATCAAACCGCATTATACATTTCCCTTCGGGCTTTCCACCATACAGTTGACTGCCATGGCGGGCCTGATCTATTATTACCCTCATATCATTCGTTATGCCCGAAAGACCTTACACTTATTATGATTTTACGGTAAGCATCTGCCCCGAATGCCTGCGCCGCGTGGACGCCAAGATCGTCTTCGAAGAAGGTAAGGTTTACATGCTGAAGCACTGTCCCCATCATGGCTCCTTCAAAGTCCTGATCGCTTCCGATATAGCGTACTACAAGAACATCCGTAATTACAACAAACCTTCCGAGACGCCGCTCCGCTTCAACACACCCACCGTATATGGCTGCCCGTATGACTGCGGACTTTGTTACGACCATGAGCAGCACAGCTGTCTCACCGTAATAGAGATCACCGACCGCTGTAATCTCACCTGCCCTACCTGCTATGCCATGAGCAGCCCCCACTATGGCCGGCATCGCACCGTAGCCGAAGTGGAAGAAATGCTGGACATCATCGTCGCCAATGAAGGCCGGCCCGATGTGGTACAGATCAGCGGGGGCGAACCCACCCTGCATCCCGATTTCTTCACCATCCTGGACATCGCACGTAAAAAGCCCATCCGCCACCTCATGGTCAACACCAATGGGATCAGGATCGCTAAGGACAAAGTATTTGCACAACAGCTGGCGGCCTACATGCCCGACTTTGAGATCTATCTGCAATTCGACTCCTTCAAGCCGGAAGCCCTGCAGCAGCTGAGAGGTAAAGACCTCACCGACATCCGCCTGCAAGCCCTGGAACACCTGAACGAGCTGAACCTTTCCACCACCCTTGTGGTCACCCTCCAGCAGGGCGTCAATGACGACGAGATCGGTAAGATCATCGAATTCGGCCTTCAACAGCGCTGCGTCAGGGGCGTCACCCTTCAACCTACCCAGGCGGCGGGGCGGACGGAAAACTTCGATCCCGCAAAGGACAGGATCACCATGACCGATGTACGCACTAAGATCCTGGAGCAGACCAGCCTCTTCCAGCCCAATGACCTCATCCCCGTCCCCTGCAATCCTGACGCCCTGGTAATGGGATACGCCCTGAAACTGGCCGGCCAGGCTTTCCCCCTCACCCGTTATATCGACCCGGCCCATCTGCTGGACAACAGCCGCAATACCATCGTATATGAACAGGACACGGAGCTGCACAAACACCTGATCAATATCTTCAGCACCGGCATTTCCGTCGACAGGGTAGAGGACAACATGAAACAATTGCTCTGCTGCCTCCCTTTCGTGGAAGCGCCGGGCCTGGGATATGACAATTTATTTCGTATTATTATCATGCGGTTCATCGACGCCTGGGATTTCGACGTGCGCGCCATTAAGAAGAGCTGCGTACACATTGTGCATAAGGACGGGCGTATCATCCCCTTCGAGACCATGAATATGTTCTACCGGGATGAAAAGGAGGAATACCTAAAACAATTGCAGCGGGAGAGAAAAAATGCGCTGATATGAAAAAACATTTTACCATATCGCTGATCGTCGTGGGGCTCGCCGCCTTTTTTGCCGTTTTCTCATCTAACCACGAAGGCGTCAGGTCTTTTATTTTTTCATTCGGCAGCGACTGCTGTTTCCTTGGCCTGCTGTGTATGATCATTGGCCTGATAGTAGTCACCACTCGGGAGAACAATGAACTTGGGAAAGCGTTTCTTATGAGTGCCGGTATTACTTTCCTCGTTGGCACAGGACTTTGTAGCACCATGCTGATCACAATGCACTAGCGAATTCGTTACCTAAACTAATTACAACAAGAGAAAGAAAATACTGCTATGAAAAAACATTTCAAAATATCCCTGATCATCATGGCCGTTGCCTTCATCATCGCCATCTTCGCCGCTGTCAAGGCCGGCTACGAAGGATTCATCATTGCCTTTGGCAGCATCTGCTGCATTGGAGGCCTGGGTTGCCTGGTCGCCGGGCTTTTCCTGCTTATTGACAAAGACAGCAGAGACGACGGACAAGCTGTGCTCCTAAGCGCCGGCATCGCCTTCCTCATCGGCACCGGCGTCTGCAGCACCCTGCTCATGCAATAAGATGCTTCACCCAACATACCGCATCATCCCCAGCACCAGGTCCGGGTCCGGGCAATTCGCCAGCCATTTATCCTTCTCCGAAAATTTACAAACCCCCGGGTAGTCCCCTTTCCAACCCTCCGTATCCACGATCAGCTGAAAATGCAGATGCGGCGGCCAGTTACCGTTCTCAAAACGCATCCCGAATTCCGCGATCACCTCTCCCTTGCTGACATGCTGTCCTTCATGCCTGTTCTTAAGAGAATTCAGGCTAAGATGCCCGTACAGGATCTGAAAACCCACCCCATCCAGGTGATGTGTCAGGATCAATGTAGCGCCATAGTCACTGTCATTATTGTTAAAGGCGAAACTATGTACAATGCCGTCCAGCGGCGCCATCACCGCCGTGCCCGCAGGACCCCAGACATCGATGCCCAGGTGCAACCGGCGGGGCTCTTCCTCCGTATCAAAATGCCGGCTCCGGGCATACAGCGTGCGATGCTCTCCATAGCCGCCGATGCCATAGCGTGCCCCGTGCTGCCGCAATGTCTCGTTGATATAGCCCGCAAAGCTTTCCGTATCGGCTATCTGCTCAGGCCGGAGCGCTTTATTATTTTCCGTGAAATCGAACGGGTATAGCCGGTCCCGCACGGGATCAAAGGGCACCACGGGATGAAACTCCTTCGCGTGCGCCTGTAATACGGCCGCTATCGTCTCTTGTCCGGATCGCATTGTCATGCACATTATTTCAATTGTCCGTTTAGTCCGCCCTACTTCTTTACCTCCGACAGTACTTCCTCGACTGCCTTTTCCACCTGTGGGTCCCGCCCGTTCAATTTGTCCTCGAATGTATTGATCACTTTGATATCCGGCGTCACACCCGTAGCCTCGATATCCTTCCCGTCCAGCGTGTAACAACCCCATGACGGCAGCCGGACAAAAGATCCGTCTACCAGGCCGGCGCCGCTGGTGAAAATGATCCAATGATACGTTTCGTTACCAATGATCTTACCCAGCTTCAGCGCTTTGAACCCCTGGGCCGTCATTTCCGCATCGCTGAGCGACTGCTCGTTCACCAGCAGGACGATCGGCTTGTCAGCAGGCGTAAAATTTCCCTGCGTCGTCAGCTGTCCGCCCCTGTATTTCCACTGCAGGTAGGAACGCTGGCTGAGGAATTTCAGCACTTCGTCGTGCACATTCCCTCCTGTATTATACCGTAGATCAAGGATCAGGCCATCCTTGCCGTTGAGCTCCTGCGTCATGTCCACAATGAAATGCTCCAGCTCCTGTGTACCCATGTTCTTCATACAGCTGTAAGCGATCCGGCCCTTGCTTTTTTCCGTCACCCGGCGGCGGTTCTCATCGATCCATGCATCGTAGAGATCATCACCCAATGAGTAGGAGTATTGCGGATGCAGCTCCACCTCGAAAGGCTGTCCTTTCCGGTCGAACGTCAGCTTCACCTCCCGGCCCAGGGATGGATGGGTGAAATAGTAGCTGCGGTCCGTGTGCTTGTCCACAGCAATGCCATCCACCTTCACCAGCTCGTCTCCCGGCAGGATCTCCACTTCTTTCATATCAGCGGTCGATCGGGCAACAATGCTTTTCACCTTATACGGATCGTCGTTCGTGAACAGGATGCCCGTCTCCATGGTGCTGGCCGCATATTGCACCTCTTCTTCATCGCCGAAAGAGCTGAAGCCCTGGTGGGAAGAGTTCAGTTCGCCTAACAGGTCGTTCAGCAGCACCCGCAGGTCCTGCCGGCTGTTGAGATAAGGTAAAAAAGTATTGTAATGATCCCGGGCGGCTTTCCAGTCCAGGCCGTGAAAATGCTCGTCGTAGTAGTTTTCCTCCACCCTGGCCCAGGCCTCCTGGAATACCTGGGTGAATTCGCCGGATAGATTCTTCCTGAAAGGGAAGCTCAGCGCCACGGCATCCAGCTTATTCTGGTCGAGGTTTAATTTATAGACCGTGCCATTCAATAATACATAATATTTGTCCCCCGCCACCGATACATTGATGTTCCCGCCTTCAGCGCCCGTGATCTTTTCCGTCTTGTTCTGCTCGAAAGGCTCGATCACCGTCTTCCAGACCGCCGTTTTCCCCTGGTCCTGGTTGCTGAGGAAAAGCACGTTCGTCTTTTCGCCCTTTTGGATAAGGTCTACCAGGTATTGGTCTCCAAAGGAGGGACCTACCTGCTCTATCCTTTCCATGATCCTGGCCGCGTCGATGACAATGGGCGCGATCGAATCCTTTTTGGTGCTGTCCTTTTTCGGTGTTTTGAATAGTTCATCATATTTATCCGACCGGAAAGGCTGGCTGAATTTTTCCAGCGGCAGCCGGTATACTTTAGGATCACGCATCCCGAAAGGATACGAAGGCCGCAGCCGGGCCGAAGTAAAATAGATGTATTTGCCGTCCGGCGACCAGATGGGATCGGCCTCCGAAACGCCCGTACTGGTCAAATTGACAGAAACCCCTTTCACTATATCATAAACAAAGATGTCCTGTTCAAAATTCCGGTGCGCCGTATAGCAAACATATCGCCCGTCCGGAGAGAATCCCGGGTCGGAAGTCTGAAATGCCCAGATCTCGTCCTTTGCGATCGTCTTGCTTTCAAATGTCTTCAGGTCCATCAGCCGCACTTCATCGCGGCCGCTGAGATAGGCTCCTTTCGTCTTTGTTTTATTGAAAGCCATGGAGCGGTTGCTGCGCGTGTCGCTGGTCAGCGGTTTCAAAGGCGCGCTGCCATCCGCGGCAATGGTGTACCAGTTCAGATATCCCTCCGCCGTCTGGTTGAATAAGAGCGTCTTGTTATCGGCAAGCCATTTTACTTCCCACACCCTTTCAGCCGAGCCGCGTTCTATCTTCCGGATGAATTTACCTTCCGCATCGCTGACAAATAATTCGCCCCTGGAGACAAGCGCCAGCTTTTTTCCATCGGGAGAAAGGTCCAATGCGCTGACCTTACCTTTGATATCGAACTCTTTTTCCTTCGGCAGCACATAATTGCGGGCAAGGGCAATATCCAGCTTACGGGCACTGCCTGTCCCGATATCGTATATGTAAAGCTGATAATCTTTTTCAAAGACCACTTCACCGCCCTCTGCGTTCACGATGGCATTTTTAATGGAAGACTTAAAGCTGGTCAATGCAGTCTTTTTACCATCTTTGAAAGTATACAGGTTATACTCTCCATTGCCTTCATCCGAAATGAAATAAATATTCCCCTTCCTGTCCAGTGTGGCGCCAAAATCCTTGCCTGCATAGTCCGTGTACCGCTTATATGTATGCGCCTTTGGATTGTACGACTGGATCTCGGGATTAAAAGGACCTTTATAATGTTTGCGCTGCACCTGGTTACTGCTCTCCCATGTGTCATTGAAAAAGACCTCCCCCGAAGAAGGATGTTCGAATAGATTGTGATCATACAGGAAGAAGTAGTCCCCGAAGACACTTACCGGAGTGCCGCCGTCTATGCTGACCTTGTACCCTGATTGCCGGCCCATGCGATCGGAAGTAAAATAGATCGACCGGGAATCCCAGCTCCAGGAATTGACGGCATCGCCCGCGCTATGCCAGGTGAGCTGCCGGATCTCGCCGCCGCCCGCAGGCATGATATATACGTCCGCGTTACCATTCTGCCTGCCTGTGAAAGCTATCCATTTCCCGTCCGGGGAGCAGCGGGGATTGGTCTCGTATCCCTGCATGGCGGTGAGGCGTACTGCCTGCCCGCCTTTTGTACCGGCCCGCCACAGATCGCCTTCAAAGCTGAATATGACAGTGGCGCCGTCAGGGCTCAGACAGGGGTTGGAAAGAAAAAAAGGACCTTTGTCCTGTGAATAGGTTTGTAAACCCAACAGCAACAGTGAAAGAAAGCAAGTAAGGCGCATGTGAACCTGGTTTTGGTGATTTCAAGGTACGATGGATACCTTTGATTACCAAACCACTCAAAGGCAAAAAAACACGCTGAGCACACACCCTTTTCCCGGTGATGTATCTATCTGTATCTTACCCCCGAACACATTCACCCTGCTGATCATATTCGTGATCCCGATGCCCGTCCGCTGACGGGAGACGTCAAATCCTTTCCCATTGTCCTTTACCCGGATGTTCAGGCGGTTGCCTTCGTGGTGGACGAATACATCGATGCGGGTGGCTTCCGCATATTTCAGGATATTGTTCAGCTGCTCCTGCACGATCCGGTAGATGGAGATCTTCAGCTCCTGGTCGATCGAATCTTCGTCCAGCCCTTCGATATTGAGATGGATGTCCTTGTGTGCGATCTGCAGGGAATGGATCAGCTCCTCCAATGATTGCCGCAGCTGCAGGTGACCCAGCGAGGGCGGCGCCAGGGATTTGGAGATCCGGCGCAGCTCCTCCATGCTTTTCATCAGGAGATCCCTGCCCAGGCAAACAAATTCCCTGAGATGGCTGTCGTCCTTCAATCCCGTCTCCATATAAAGTTTCACCGTCGCCAGCATCTGGCAGACATTGTCATGCAATTCCTTGCCGACCTCGAATCTCTCTCTTTCCTGTGTAAAAAGGATGATACGTGCGATCTCTTTGGGGAGTGGATAGGTTTCTTGATATTGGTTATCCTGGTGGATGTTTTCCGGCACAGGCAGACTTGTTCCGCTGTTATCAGGATCTGCGATACGATGCGTCATGATTAGTTATAAAGGGGCCTTCGTTTTTGCTACTACGTTATTGCCCAATAATAATGCCTTCGTCTATACGAAGAAGGTATTTCCATGCCCTTGCAAGCGTTTTTTTCGCAATCAGGATTTTAGCTTTGCTAAACAACCACGTTGATCATCTTATTCTTGACGTAGATCACTTTTTTGGGAGCCTTCCCTTCCAGCCATTTTTTCACCAGGTCATCAGCCAGCACCAGCTCTTCCACCTGCTGCTGCGTAGCATCCAGGGCGATGTTCAGCTCCGTGCGGGTCTTGCCATTGATGGCGATGGGATAGTTCTTCGTCGACTCGACCAGGTATTTCTCCTCGACGGCCGGATAAGGCGCATCCAGAACAGAGCCTTCGTTGCCCAGCAGCTGCCAGAGCTCTTCGCTGATATGGGGAGCATAAGGTGTAAGGATGATCAGCAGCTTTTCCAGCACTTCTCTTTTATGACTATGCAGGTCCGTGAGCTCGTTGACACCGATCATAAGCGCGCTCACGCCCGTATTGAAGGAGAATCGTTCCGTGGCATCCTCCACTTTTTTAATGGTCTTATACACCAGCTTCAGCTCTGCATCAGTGGCTTTTTCCGTCGTCCATATCTTACCTTTCATCTCGTCGAAGAACAGCCGCCAGAGTTTGCGCAGGAACCGGTGGACACCCTCGATCCCCTTGGTATCCCAGGGCTTGCTGGCTTCGACAGGACCCAGGAACATCTCGTACATACGGAAAGTATCGGCGCCGTATTTGCCCACCAGGTCATCCGGGTTCACTGTATTATAAAGCCGTTTGCTCATCTTCTCCACTTCCACGCCGCAGATATATTTGCCTTCTTCCAGGATGAATTGTGCATCGCCATATTCCGCCCGCCACTTTTTAAAAGCTGCTCTGTCCAGCTCGACACCATCCACGATATTGACATCCACATGAAGTGTAGAGATCGCGATCGACTCCAGCTCGATCGATGGGTCATTGTAAATATTCCTTACTTCCAATGTCACCAGTTCATGAAATTCCGGTGTGCCTTCTATAGCCCTGATGCCGTATGACACAAAAACAGGTGCATCCGATCCTATGGAAGTATCTCCGCCCTTGCCTTGTCCTTTCAATTCCTGCGTTTTGAACTTTAGCTCCAGCCTGTAGACAAACCGGCTGCTGCCCTGGATCATACCCTGATTGACCAGCCGCTTGTACGGCTCATCATGCCCGATCAGCTCCCTGTCAAAGAGGAACTTCGTCCACATACGGCTGTACAGCAGGTGCCCAACGGCATGTTCCGTACCGCCGATATACAGGTCCACCTGTCCCCAGTAATCCGAAGCCGCACGGCTGCAGAAGCGCTCGTCATTATGCGGGTCCATATAGCGGAGGAAATACCAGCTGCTGCCGGCATAGCCGGGCATGGTATTGGTTTCCAGGTGCCGGCCCGTCCATGCAGGAATATTGGCCAGGGGACCCTCGCCCTCCGGACCGGGGCCATATTTTTCTATATGCGGCAGCTCCAGGGGCAGCTCTTTTTCGTCCATGGGAATGGCGATGCCATCTTTCCAGATAATGGGAAACGGCTCCCCCCAGTAGCGCTGACGGCTAAAAGCCGCATCCCGCATACGGTAGTTGACCTTCCGGACGCCAATCCCTTTTTCTTCCAGCTTATTGATGGCGATGACGATGGCGTCCTTCATGACAAGCCCGTCCAGGAAATCGCTGTTCTCCAGGACGGCGTCTTTTGTAGGATTGGCTTCCAGGCCATTGAAAGCGTCCCCGATGATATTCGTCACCGGAATATTAAAATGTTGGGCGAACTTGAAATCCCGTTCGTCGCCGCAAGGCACCGCCATGATGGCCCCCGTGCCATAGCCCGCCAGCACATATTCGGAGGTCCAGATGGGGATATGTAGTCCGTTGAACGGGTGGATCGCATAGGCGCCCGTGAAGCAGCCCGTGATCTTTTTTTCCGCCATCCGCTCCCGCTCGCTGCGGCTCTTCACATAAGTAAGGTATTCGTCAACTACCGCCTTTTGACCGGCAGGGACAATGCTGTTCAATATTTCATGCTCGGGCGCCACCACCATAAAATCCACGCCGAACAGGGTATCGGGACGGGTAGTGTACACCGTAAGGCGGGGCGCCTCGCCGCTGCCGGACCCATTCGAGCCTGCCCTTTCACCCACCGCCGCCGTGTACACCTCAAAGGTGACCTCGGCCCCAAAGCTCTTACCGATCCAGTTGCTCTGCATCTCTTTCATAGCGTCGCTGAAATCCACTTTTTCCAGCCCTTCCAGCAGGCGGTCCGCATAGTCAGTGATGCGGAGGTACCATTGCCGCAGCTTCTTCTTTACCACCGGATGTCCGCCGCGTTCACTGACACCGTTGACCACCTCGTCATTCGCCAGCACGGTGCCCAGG
>Ga0163162_10003758_pt1 | contig 14543 bp, 9 predicted proteins | sample S55metaG_FD_115310 | JGI IMG/M metagenome (GOLD analysis project Ga0163162, IMG submission 115310) | Switchgrass rhizosphere microbial communities from Kellogg Biological Station, Michigan, USA - S5-5 metaG | ecosystem: Host-associated > Plants > Roots > Rhizosphere > Soil | place: USA: Michigan...
AATCGCGCGGCTTCCATAAAATCGAGATCCCGGGCAGCTTTTTCCATTTCCTTCCGCACTTTCGCGATGCCCTTTTCCATCTGCGGCACCGTGTTGTATTCTTCCTGCTCTTCGGCAACATTGCTCACCAATTCTTCATCCGGACCGATGGCATACCTGTCGTTGGGATCATAACCTTTGATGTCGAGCACAGAGGTTTGAGCAAATACCTGTTCACGGCTCTTTATTACCGTTCGCGGTGTAATGCCATGTTCAATATTGTAGGCAACCTGCTTCTCCCTGCGACGTGAGGTTTCATCAATCGTGCGCTGCATGCTTTCCGTCATGATGTCGGCATAAAAAATAACGAGGCCATCCACATTTCTTGCGGCGCGACCTGCCGTTTGAGTCAGGGATCGTTCATTCCGCAGAAAGCCCTCTTTGTCAGCATCCAGTATGGCCACCAGGGAAACCTCCGGAAGGTCCAATCCTTCTCGTAACAGGTTCACACCCACCAACACGTCAATTTCACCCAATCTTAACTGCCGCAGAATTTCCACGCGTTCGAGCGTGTCTACCTCGCTGTGAATATATTTCGATTTGATGTTGATGCGATGCAGGTATTTGTCCATTTCTTCGGCCATGCGCTTGGTGAGGGTAGTTACCAACACGCGGTCTCCTTTCTTCACACGCTTGTCGATTTCGTCCAGCAGGTCATCGATCTGGTTTACACTGGGCCTGATGTCGATGGGAGGATCCAGCAGTCCGGTCGGACGCACCACCTGTTCAATTACCACGCCGCCGGTTTTCTCCAGTTCGTATTCACCCGGCGTTGCAGATACATAAATGGTTTGGTTCAGCATGGATTCGAACTCGTGAAAATTCAATGGCCGGTTATCAAGAGCAGAAGGAAGTCTAAATCCATAATCTACAAGGACCAGTTTGCGACTTCGATCGCCGCCATACATACCGCTTACCTGGGGAATGGTTTGGTGACTTTCGTCGATCACGCATAAAAAGTCCTTTGGAAAATAATCGAGTAAGCAGAAAGGCCTTGTGCCGGGCATTCGGCGGTCGAAAAAGCGCGAATAATTCTCTACGCCGTTGCAATAACCCAGTTCGCGAATCATTTCAACGTCGTAATTCACGCGTTCGCTGAGTCGTTGCGCTTCTATAAATTTGCCCGAGGCCTTGAAGTAGTTCACCTGGGCCGCACTTTCGTCCTGAATTTCAGCAAGAATTTCCTGCATCATGTCTTTGGGCGCCAGGTACAGGTTGGCCGGAAATATGGCTGCGTCGAATACTTCGCCGATTCGTTTGCCCGTTTTTTTCTCCAGCGTTTCAATACTCTCTATTTCATCCCCAAAAAAACTCACGCGATATCCGTAATCAACGTAGGGTAAATTAATGTCTATTGTATCGCCCTGCACGCGGAAGGTGCCGCGGGTAAATTCCAGCTGGCTTCGGTTATACATGGCATTTACCAGAGCGTGCAAAAAACCCTGGCGGCTTAACACCTGCCCCCTTTGAATCCTGATCACGCCATTTGCAAATTCCGTGGGGTTGCCAATACCATAAATACAACTCACCGAAGCCACCACGATAATGTCGCGACGTCCACTCAACAATTCAGCCGTGGCTTGCAGTCGAAGCTTATCCAATTCGTCGTTGATCGAAAGATCTTTTTCGATGTACACACCACTCACGGGCATATAGGCTTCCGGCTGGTAATAATCGTAATAGCTTACGAAGTAACCGACGGCATTCTCCGGGAAAAATTGTTTGAATTCGCCATATAATTGCGCTACCAGGGTCTTGTTGTGTGTAAGCACCAGCGTAGGTCGCTGAACATTCTGGATCACGTTGGCAATGGTGAAGGTTTTGCCCGATCCTGTAACGCCCAGCAATACCTGGTTCCTTTCATCTGATAAGATGCCCTCGGTTAGCTGGCGGATTGCTTCCGGCTGGTCGCCAGCCGGTTGATATGGGGTGTGTAATTTGAAGGACATGGAAAAATTTGGACAGTAAATTTACTGAGAATGCGCGAGTATCCAATCCAAACAATCCTTCAATACTTCGTCCCGGTTTATTTCGTTGAGCATCTCGTGTCGTCCGCCCGGATACAACTTGTATTGGATATCGCTGGCACCGGCATTTTTCCAATTTTCATATAAGCGAATCACGCCCTTGCCCTGGAGCCCAACAGGATCCTTGTCTCCAGCGAAAATATAAACGGGCACATTCTTTGGAATCTGACTGATATGTTGAGCGGAAAAAATGGATCGCAGTCCACGAAAGAAATCATAATAAAGTTGTGAAGATACCAGGTAGCCACTCTTGCTGTCATCCACATATTTTTTTACTTCCTGTGAATCGCGGCTTAACCAATCGTGCGGAGTTTGGCTCGGTTTGAATGCGTCATTGTATTTTCCAAAAGTGAGTTTGTCGAGCAATTTGCTTTTGTGCCGCTTTCCAAAAATCCTTGCATCCATTTTTGCGAGTGCAATGCCGATGGTCAATAAAGGATCAGCAACACCATTGCTGGCCGATAGTATCAGTCCGTCGATTTCATTTCCGTAGTGCTGAAAAAAATACTGGCTGATGAAAGAGCCCATGCTATGCCCGAGCAAGAAAATTTTCTTACCAACATGTTTCTCCCTGTCAAGTTTTAACAAGAAGCGAAGGTCATTCACCTTCTTTATAAAACTATCTTCTCCACTATAGCCCAGATCCTCTTCCGAACTAACAGCGTCGCCATGTCCACGATGGTCATGGGCGTATACGGCAATGCCATGGGCATTGAAAAATCGGGCTGCACGGGTATAACGCTGAGCATGTTCTGCCAGTCCGTGCGCGATGTGCAACACTGCAATGGTATCCCCCTGCGGCAACCATTCGTATACCGGAATGGAATGACCATCTTCTGTTTGCAGGCGATAGTTGCTAAATATGGTGCTCATGTCATAAACCTAGCGATTATCCAATAAAAAAGGGGCCTCGCGGGCCCCTCATTTTGTTGGATTTTTTATTTTTTTGAAACGGCGTCCAAATAATCACTTAGTCCGTTAAATACACCGGCTGCCACCTCAATTTGTTCCTGCGCCTCCTTCCAGTTGCGCTGTTCAATGGCTTCGCGAATGCCGGGCAGGGTTTTAACACCATAGCCGGTATAAAATCCGGGCGCGTACACCATGTGGTGATACCATGAACGTCTTGGCAATCCGGCATCTGTAAGCATTTTTTGCTCTGCCTTGTACAGGGTGCTGTTCAGTTGCTGTTGCTGGGCGGCACTCAGGTTTGAACTAGCATAAGCCTGCAGTGCGTTGGTGGATTTTTCCAATTTCGACATAGCATTTTGCAAACTCGAAAAATTCAGGAAGGGAACGTCAGCCTTTTGTTTGGGAGCAAGCAATTTGTCATTCGGATCGAAAGCGTAAGAATAAGATTTTTCCTTCAGCAGTTGCGATTCAACTTCCGTTCTTTCACGCATTGACGCCGTAGTTGAAATCAATTCTGATACGTATCCATTTACCGTAGTGTACAAAGTCCTGAAATCAAATGGCAATGCATTGGCGTCCGCCAGTCGCAGTGCCATGTGGCCACCCAGTTTAGCCAGGGCTACGCCGTATACAAATCCCGGATCTTTGAATCGGGAATAATCGTCATATGAATCATAAATAGAATGGTATTCACCGCCATCGTCTTCTCCGCCAAAACCTATATTGAGTGAGGTAATGCCGGCGAACTGCAGGAAGGGCGTAAAATCAGAACCGGAACCCAATGCATCGATGGGCATTGTTTTCTTTCCCAATAATTCTTTTTTCTTCTTAACATCGGTGGCGTCAACAATTTCTTTGGCGCGGGCGCGATCCAGTACACTGATATGCGTTTGAGGATCTTCAATGGAAGCCGCGGCTTCATTACAGAAGTTTTCCAGCGCGTGCGAGCCGCCAATGCCTACAAAGCCCCGGCCGCTTGCGTCTGAATTAATATAGGCCACTGCTTTCTGCTGCAACTCGGCACGATGTTGCTCAACCCATTCTGTAGAACCCAGTAGCCCGGGCTCTTCGCCGTCCCATGCGCAATAAACAATGGTACGCGCGGGTTTCCATCCCGTTTTTGCGAGTTCTCCAATCGACCTGGCTTCTTCCAACATCGCAGCCTGGCCGCTCACCGGATCATTGGACCCGTTTACCCAGGCGTCGTGGTGGTTGCCGCGGATCACCCATTCATCGGGAAGCGTGCTGCCTTTCATCTTCGCAATTACATCGTACATGGGTTTGATATCCCAGTTAAAACTGAGTTTGAGGTGAACTTTGGTTTTGCCCGGACCAATGTGATAAGTAAAAGGCAATGCACCGCGCCAGCCATCGGGTGCCACCGGACCTTCCAATGCGCGAAGCAGGGGCTCGGCATCGTGGTAGCTGATTGGCAGCACAGGAATTTTAAGCAGGTTAGTGGCTTCATTGTGCCCAACTCGCTTTGCATCTTTAGTTGATCCGTAGCCGGGTGTTGAAGGATCGCCGCAATAAACGGGCATGTCCATCACCGATCCGCGCTGCACACCATATTCGTTTTTGAAAGCGCCTTTGGGATACACATCACCCTGGAAATAGCCGTCCTGCATGGGATCAGAATATATGATGCAACCAATGGCGCCATGTTCCTGCGCCACTTTGGGCTTGATGCCACGCCATGAGCGGCCGTACTTGGCGATTACGATTTTTCCTTTTACATCAATGCCGCGCTGTTCAAGCACATCGTAGTCTTCGGGCAATCCGAAGTTTACAAATACCAGCTCACCGGTAACATCGCCATCGGCTGACCAGCAATTGTAGGTAGGCAGTTGTTCTTTGGTTTGTCCGGAGGTTGCGTCTTCCTTCAGCGCGGGTTCCGACAGGATGGCTTTGAAACTGGTTGGTGAAACCATTTCCAGCACTCTTTCCTTTGGCGTTGGAAACAAGGTGTAAAAGGTTTCTATTTCTGTATCGAAGCCGAATGACTTGAATTTGGCGGCGATGTAGTCGGCTACTTCCTTGCCATATGGGGAACCCACATGGTGCGGTCGTGCTGACATCCACTTGTTGTGCCCGTCGATGACTTTCGCCTGCAACATGGCGTCAAATTTTTTCTCCAGCTCTGCTTGTTGCTTTGAACCGCTTTCGGTGAATCCCGAAATGTTTTGCGCCTGCGCGTGCAATACCATTGTGCACGCCAATACAAGCGTGATTAAATTAAAAATTTTTCTCATTGTTGATGATTGTTTAGACAGCCCTGAAATTAGTGGTTTCACGCAAACGCGCAATAAAAATTCAATTGGCGCGAGCATTCGCTCGTGCCTACCTATTTAAAAAGTGGCGGATGCACGTCTTCGAAATTGGTGGCCTGTTGAAAAGCCTTGCCCACTGCCAGCAATATCGCTTCCTGGTATAAATTGGCGACCAGCGTAATACTGGTTGGCAGTGAAGCTTTCACTCCGGGAGAAATTTCCTGGTTTGCAAACCCGGTGGGCATGCAAAGTGCCGGATGCCCGGTGAGATTGGTAATGGCTGGCTGACTGCCTTCGAAGCTTGGACAAATCACAATGTCATAGTCCTTCATGAATGCGTTTATTTTTTGCATCAACAGGTAGCGATGACGGTTGGCATTTACATATTCAACAGCGGGAATATATCTTGAAGCACGAAAAAAATTCGGCCAGTCGTTTCGCGTTTGACGGGTGAGTTGGTCATCAATATTAAGTCGGGTCATTTCATCGAATGCGGCTGCCGATTCGGCGCCGATTACAATTCCAATGATATCGAATGGATAGACTAGTGAATCTGGAAAGTCAACCGGAACCGGATTCAATCCCATCTTTCTAAAAGCCGCCAGCGTCTTCCATTCATTGGTGCTGCTATCTGTTTTCGAAAAATAATTCCTGGCATACGCGATCCTGAGTTTCTTCAAATCCACTTTACCCGTGTAATTAAAAGGCATGTCGGTGGCGGCACCATCGTTGCCATCGGTTCCGTGAATGAAAGCGAATACCACCGCGGCGTCTTCAGCGCTTCGGCAGATGGGACCAATTTTATCGAGGCTCCAGCACAAGGTCATCCCACCCCATCGGCTAATTGAACCAAACGTAGGACGGAGGCCGGTAGCGCCACAAACATGACTGGGCGAAATAATAGAACCATAGGTTTCCGTGCCGATGGCGAAGGGAACCAATCCGGCTACTGTGGCCGATGTTGATCCTGCCGATGAACCCGATGATCCGGAATTTAAATTCCAGGGATTGCGTGTTTGTCCGCCATACCACCAATCACCCATGGCCAGGGCACCCAGCGTAAACTTGGCAACTAAAACGGCGCCCGCTTCCCTGAGTCGTTTATAAACATAGGCGTCTTCGTCAATCACCTGCTCTTTGTAAGGAGCGGCGCCCCAGGTTGTTTTTGTTCCTTTAACCGCAAACAGGTCTTTCAATCCATATGGAATGCCATGCAATGGTCCGCGGTATTTTCCGGCGGCGATTTCGGCGTCGGCCTGTTTGGCCTGTTGCATAGCAATATCTTCTGTCAGGGAAATCAGGCAATGCAGTGTGTCGCCCCATTTCTTTAACCGGTCAATGAAAAATCGCGTCAGTTCGACGGAGCTGATTTTTTTTGATTTGATGAGCGCGGCCAATTGCGGAATAGAATAGAATGCAAGGTCCTGGCGATTAGCCGGTAGGTTAACGCCTGTCGGGAGCGTCCACACGATCGGTTCCTGCTTTTTGGAAATGTGCATGCCCGGTAACAGGGGACTTTGCCAAAGGCTCATGGGCACACTGTTGTCGAGTTTAGCGTTGTGCATTTTTTTGTACTCTTTGGCCTCGTCTCTTACGTCAGGATAAAACATGGCCCTTTCTGAATCTGTAAAATGCATATCCATGGCGCGCGCGGCAGATATCAGATCGGCGGGCGACAGGGTATCCTGTGCATTTGTGAACAGCGGACAAATTCCAATGACTGCGAAAAAAAGAATCAGCTTTCTCATATGTATTCGATTATCGAGATTGTTTAGACGCCAAATCCCGGTTTGAAAATGGCGTAGATATATTCGTCAAGGTATTTTTGATTTTTGAACAGGCTCTTTTTGTGGATGGCCTCCAGCATGAAGCCATTTTTTTCTAAAACCCGCATAGATGATTTGTTGAAATCATATATGCCGGCAAAAATTCGCACGACATCGAAATGTTGCCAGGCATAATCCAACATCAGCTTAACGCCTGTTGTTGCATAGCCCTGGCCCCAATATTTTTCGCCGATAAAATATCCGATCTCCAGGTTTTTCCGGTGTACATCGTTAAAACGAACCACACCGATATTTCCCACCACTTTGCCATCGGCTTCTATGCAAAAATTCTCCAATGGCTTTTTCGCAAAGGCCATTTCGAGGAAATCAATTGCATCCGCGCGGGTGTAAGGAAATGGCATGAGATCCCTCAGGTTGTTCCATACTTTCCTACTATTGCAAATGGATGCCATATCATTTGCGTCTTCCAATTTCCACGGTCGCAAAATGACATTTTCCATTGTTTGTTGTTTGTGGTTTGTGGTTTGTTGTTCGTTGTTTGTTGTTCGTTGTTCGTTGTTCGTTGTTTCGAGTTTGGTTTAATGTTTAAACTAGTATCTTAAAACCACAAACAACGAACAACAAACCACAAACAACAAACACCTGGTAAGACTAGTTTGAAAATGAAACTATTATTGGCACATGATCACTGTATTTCATCCATCCTGCGTGATCTCCAATTTCCACACCTTCCAGCTTATCGGTAAAGTCGCGTGATGCAAAACAGTAATCGATGTGATAAGGCCTGTCTTGATGTTTATAGAGATAAAGCGTGGGATGCATTTCCCTGCCCTGCGCCTGTTTGAAATGATGGTGGTAAAGGCTGTCGATTCCTTTCTGTTGCAATCTTTCAACGATGGTAGTGTGATTGAAAGGCCGGCGTGGTTTGTCCCAAATGGTATTGCTGTTGAAGTCACCGATTAGAATAGTGCTGTGTTTTTTTATGAGGCGGTCATAATGATGCAGCGCTTTCCATACCTGGCCGATATACTGACCATCAGGGTCGCCGGGACTATTGGCCCAAATTGCAAACAGCATAAAGTCCGAATTGCCATTGCTGACTTTAATGGGCGCCACCAATCTTATTTCGGGATCGTATTTGTTGTGAAGGGATATTTTAAATCCGTTGTAGCTGAAAATGCCGAGTCCTTTGTTATCGTTCGTACCAATCCAGATCATCTCGTCTGGACTGGCTATTTCGGTTGGGAATGATAATTTGTCGGGGTGTTCGCATTCCTGGACAATTAATAGATCTGGCTGCAGTGCCAACATCATTCCGGCTTTTTTGCGGAATGCCATGTTACAGTTCCAGGAAATGATTTTCACAATGTGACTATCTTAAAAATCTGCCCAAGTTATTTTTGCTTACAGGACTTATTTGATTTTCCTTTTTGCATACTCGCTATAGTCCGGAAGATATGAATCATATGTTTCGTGCATTAGCGGTGAGGTCATCATAAAGTCGGCTGTCGCCCGGTCGCAGGCGATTGGAATATTCCAAACAACGCCCAATCGAAGCAGGGCTTTGATATCCGGATCGTGGGGTTGGGCTTCCATGGGATCCCAGAAAAAAATAAGGACGTCGATTTCGCCTTCGGCGATGAGTGCGCCAACCTGCTGGTCGCCACCGAGGGGACCGCTGAGTAATTTCTTCACGGGCCTGTCGAGACTGTCTTCCAGCATTCTTCCGGTGGTGCCGGTGGCCAGGAGTTCGTGTTTAGCCAGTACAGATTTGTTGTATACGGCCCAGTCGATGAGATCGTGTTTTTTATTGTCGTGCGCCACCATGGCGATCCTCTTCCGCGGAGCCAGCTTACGGGTTATCTTCATCCTTTGAGTTTTGGTAATGGATGAATAGAAAGGTAAGATAAAAATGGGGGGCTTCACGCAACCTCTCCCCCTGACCCCCTCTCCGAGGGAGAGGGGGAAGGGAGAATAACAGTTTCACTAAAAACCTTTCAAGTTCGATTAGCGTTCAAATTTGGAGAATTATTTCAAATTCCGGCCAGCGGCTTAAACCCTATTTGTTACCCCCTCTCCCTCGGAGAGGGGGGTCAGAGGGAGAGGTCGCGCCTTGGCGTGAAGATTTATGCGGCTGCCATTTCCTTAATCTTTTCCCTGATTTTGGTTTCCAGCTCGGTGGCCAGTTCGGGATTGTCGATGAGGAGTTGCTTCACGGCGTCGCGACCCTGCCCTAATTTGTCGGTGTTATAACTGAACCAGGATCCGTTTTTCTGGATGACGCCCAATTCTACACCCATGTCAATGATTTCGCCGGTTTTGCTGATGCCTTCTCCGAAAATGATATCAAATTCGGCCGCCCTGAAAGGAGGTGCAACTTTGTTCTTAACCACTTTCACTTTTACACGGTTGCCAACGGCTTCGTCACCGTCTTTGATTTGGGCCATGCGTCTGATGTCGAGCCTTACGGAAGAATAAAATTTGAGTGCGTTACCGCCGGTGGTTGTTTCGGGGTTACCGAACATCACGCCGATCTTTTCGCGAAGCTGGTTAATGAAAATGCAAATAGTATTTGTCTTGCTGATTGTTGCGGTGAGTTTACGAAGTGCCTGGCTCATGAGGCGGGCCTGCAGTCCCATTTTGCTGTCGCCCATTTCTCCTTCCAGTTCTCCTTTGGGAACCAGGGCAGCAACTGAGTCGATCACAACCACGTCGAGCGCGCCTGATAAAATCAAACGGTCGGCGATTTCCAATCCCTGCTCACCATAGTCAGGCTGCGAAATCAAAAGATTGTCTACGTCAACACCCAATTTCTGCGCATAGGAACTGTCGAACGCATGCTCAGCATCGATGATTGCACACATACCGCCTTTCTTCTGCGCTTCTGCAATCACGTGAATGGCGATCGTGGTTTTACCAGACGATTCAGGTCCGTAAATTTCAACCACCCTGCCCCTTGGCAAACCACCGATACCCAAGGCCACATCCAGTCCGATTGATCCTGTAGAGACCACTTCCATAGCCCCTTCTCCTTTTTCATTCATGAGCATTACCGAGCCTTTCCCAAAATCCTTTTCGATTTTGTCCATTGTAAGCTTTAGTGCCTTGAGTTTTTCCGTGTTCGACATAAAAAATGGTTTAGAATAGTAAAATTAGGGTTTCGATAAAGGTAGTATTTATTTATTATGCACACTAATATTTTTAGTATTTTTTTACTAAATTTCTTTGGAGGCGTTAAAAACAGCGGCAAGAAAAACCCCGCCGTAGCAAATCGGCGGGGTCAACATGAGAAAAATATTGACTCTATAACTTTCGGGCACTGCCCGGTTCTGCATTACAAATAGACAACAAATAAGACGAGCGCACAATACCCTCTTCCGGTTATTTCGTACGTTTTTTTCTTTGCAGAGATGCGTGAAATTCAGGTAAAGCCGGGAACCAGAAACAAGAAACAAGAAACTATAAATTGCTTTTCGCCCAATCATCCATCACAGTCTCCAACACATCCAGCGGCATGGGGCCCTGTTTCAGGATATAATCATGAAACTTCGCCAGGTGGAATTTATCGCCCAACTGCTTTTCATACTTTGCCCGCAATTCCCGGATCTTCATCGCACCAATCTTGTAACTCAATGCCTGTGCGGGTATCGCCATGTAGCGTTCAATCTCGGCGGTAGCGCCCTGCTCGCTGATGGCTTCGTTCTCCATCATATACTTTATCGCCTCCTCACGCGTCATGCCCTTCGTGTGCATGGCAACGTCAACCACTAACCGAATAGCACGATGCATCTCATCGCCCAGCGCACCCATATATTGATAAGGATCGGTATACAACCCGAGTTCCTTTCCCAACGATTCACAATACAATGCCCAGCCCTCCTGGTAAGCACCATATCCCGCGAAGCGGCGGAATTTTGGCAGACTGTCATTTTCCTGTTGCAGACTAATCTGGTAATGATGACCGGGAATGGCTTCATGCAGGAACAAAGATTCCATGCCGGAAGTTGAATTGAATTTCGTGGCATCGAGTATCGGGACATAAAAAATGCCCGGTCTTTTTCCATCGGCGCTGCCCTGCAAATATTCCGCGCTCGCGCTGGCCGCGCGAAAAGCTTCCGTTTGCCTGATCTCAAATGGCGTCTTCGGATTATTGGTAAACATCTTCGGCAGGTTGGGATCAATCCTTGCCCTGATTGAGCGGAAGGCATTCAATACTTCGTCAGGTGTTTTGTAAGGATAGAACCTGGGATCCTTCGCCATAAATTCAAAGAAGGCTTTCAGATCACCATTGAAACCGGTTTCATTTTTCACCCGCTCCATCTCCGCTTTTATACGGGCTACTTCCGCCAAACCGGTGGCATAAATACTGTCGGGCGATTTATCGGTGGTGGTCCAATACCTGATCAAATACTGGTAACGATCTTTGCCACCCGGCACATCTGAAATGCCCGTGGTGGTTCTCGCTTTGGGCAGGTATTCCTTCTCCAGGAAATCTCCCAACCTCGTATACGCAGGAATGATCTGGTCCCTAATGGCCTTGGTGTAGGCTTCAGTAAGCCGTTGCTTATCGGCGGCACTGAAACCAGCCGGCAGTTTTTCGATGGGTCCGTAAAACAAACTCTTTGTTACGCTATCACTTTGCATGGCGCGCATTTCAGGAATCATTTTTACAACCAACGCCTTGGGCAACACCACACCTGTCGCCATTCCTTTTCTGAAATAAACAATGGCAGAATCGACCCAGCCTTGAAATCCATTCACGCGTCCCAGCCAGTTGTCGTAATCAGCAACAGTTACAAAAGGCTGGTTGCCGCTGCCACTTCCCAGCTGACCAAAGTCGAGCGGTGTAGCATAAAATTGATTGGCGGGCATGTACTGATAAGGAAAATTAAAATTCTGGAGATTGATGCGAAGGTCGCGCTGGAACATAGCCAGGCTTGCCTTGTCATTGGGAGTTAATTCAGCACCGCGAAATTGGACCAGCGAATCGCGATAGCGGGTATAAAAAACCGAAAGGGTATCGCGGAATCCATCGGTGAAATCGGCATACAGCTTATCGTTATACCGGGGATCGCCAATAGAAGTGGCTTCGAGCGGATATAATTTCATCCGGTCTTCGAAGTAGTTTTCGAAAACGCGTTGCAGTTTATGGTGAAGTGCTACGGGATCTACTTCCTTGTCCATTAATTTGCAGGAAGAGAACATGAGAGCGCCCAGTGCAAGGGCAAAGCAAAATCGCATGTGAGTTTTATTTCACGCAAAGATGCAAAGATAACTTTAAACCTTTGCGTGAGACTGGTACATCTCTTCCCTTAATTGATGAATCCTTTCGTCGGCAAGGTATTCATCAAAGGTGGTAAGGCGATCTATAATGCCATTCGGCGTAAGTTCAATCACCCGGTTGGCCACCGTTTCAAGGAAAGTATGGTCATGCGATGTGATCAGTACAACGCCTTTGAAATTCACCATGCTTTCGTTGAAAGACTGGATGCTTTCCAGGTCAAGGTGGTTCGTAGGCTCGTCCAAAATCACCAGGTTGGGATTCTGCAGCATCATTCGACTGATCATGCATCTCACTTTTTCGCCTCCACTTAGCACGCCTACTTTCTTCAGTATTTCATCTCCACTGAATAACATCTTTCCCAAAAATCCACGCAGGAAGGGTTCGTCAACATCTGTAACCGTTGGCGGAACAAACTGGCGCAGCCAATCCATCAGGGTCAGGTTCTTGTCTTCAAAAAATTTCAGGTTATCGTTCGGCAGGTAGGCCCGGGTAATGGTTGTTCCCCATTCAAACTTGCCCTTGTCCTGCTCCATTTCTCCATTAATCACCTGGAAGAAAGTGGAAAGTGCGAGGTGGTCTTTCGAAACAAACGCGATCTTATCCTGCTTGTGCACGGAAAAACTCACGTTATTGAAAAGCCAGCGACCGTCTTCGGCACGCTTGCCCAATTTTTCAATATTCAATACCTGGTTGCCGGCCTCGCGATCCTGTTTAAAAATGATACCGGGATATTTCCTGTTGGAAGGCTCAATTTCTTCAATCACCAGTTTCTCCAGTGCCTTCTTCCTCGATGTGGCCTGTTTACTTTTCGAAGCATTGGCACTGAATCGCGCGATGAAGTCCATCAAATCGCGGCGCTTGTCTTCAATCTTCTTATTCTTATCGGTCTGTTGACGCGCGATCAATTGAGATGACTCGTACCAGAAAGTATAGTTACCGGTGTAAATCTTAATTTTCTGACGGTCCACATCAGCTACGTGCGTACATACAGCGTCCAAAAAGTGACGGTCATGGCTCACCACGATCACGATGTTTTCGTAGTCAGCCAGGAAATTTTCCAGCCAGCCAATTGTTTCCACGTCGAGATCGTTGGTAGGCTCATCGAGAATCAAAATATCAGGATTACCAAACAGGGCCTGCGCCAGCAACACGCGCACTTTCATGGCGCCGGGCAATTCTTTCATGAGGGTTTGTTGCAGATCTTCTTTCACACCCAGTTCGCTCAGCAAACTGGCCGCATCGCTTTCGGCGGTATATCCTCCCATCTCACCAAATTCTCCCTCAATTTCACCTGCACGAATGCCATCGGCTTCGCTGAAATCTTCTTTGGCGTAAATGGCTTCTCTTTCGTGCATCAGGGACCAGAGTTTGTTATGGCCCATCAACACGGTATTCAATGCGGTTACTTCGTCAAATGCAAAGTGGTTTTGATTCAGTACGGCCATACGTTCGCCGGGCGTAATATCCACCGTACCCTTGGTGGGATCAATTTCACCTGATAATATTTTCAAAAAGGTGGATTTGCCCGCGCCGTTGGCTCCGATCACGCCATAGCAATTTCCCTTGCTAAAGCTCAGGTTCACTTCGTCGAAAAGCACCCGCTTGCCAAAAGAGAGGGACACATTATTCACACTTACCATACTTCAATTTTAAGTGTGCAAAGGTACGACTATTCGGGGTTTTATACAAGGGTTTTTAGGTCTTTGAAACCCTTTACTGGCACGGATCCGGCAAAATTCTGCCCCAATTCAAACTGAATTTCGTATCGCCAAAATGGCCAATTCGGTTAACGGAAATTGCGGTGATTGTATATCTTTACCCCACTCACTAAAAACCAATATTATGTCCCTCAAACGATTTTTAGTTCCCATCGCCGCTTCTGTGTTTTTATTTTCCTGCGTAAGTAGTAAATCATATAAAACCCTCGAAGCCAAGAATGCGGACCTGAATGCTGCTTATACCAAATTGCAAAATGACCTGAAGGATTGCAATGACAAGAACGCCGAAGCCGCCCGCAAACAAACTTCCCTGGAAAGCGATATCGCCTCACTTCAAAAGGAGAACGCTTTCCTCAAAGAAAACAATACTACGGTGTTGAATCAGCTGAAAGACCTCAGTGTAATCAGTGGAACACAGGCTGAAAGTGTGAAGAAGTCGCTCGACAACCTCGGCGCGAAAGACGCTTATATCCAGGACCTGCAAACGGCCATGGCCAGGAAAGATT
>Ga0163162_10003762_pt1 | contig 14537 bp, 12 predicted proteins | sample S55metaG_FD_115310 | JGI IMG/M metagenome (GOLD analysis project Ga0163162, IMG submission 115310) | Switchgrass rhizosphere microbial communities from Kellogg Biological Station, Michigan, USA - S5-5 metaG | ecosystem: Host-associated > Plants > Roots > Rhizosphere > Soil | place: USA...
AGATTCGCGCTGTCGATGGCCAAAAGGCATCACTCAAGATTGGCGACCGCGTGCCCGTGGCAACCGGCTCATTTCAGCCAGGTATCGGCGGCGTCGGCATCAACCCGCTGGTTAACACTCAGTTCCAATATCTGGATGTCGGCGTGAACATTGACATCACGCCCAAGGTGCATGCCGGCCGCGAAGTCACGTTGAAAGTTTCCATGGATATTTCATCGGTGACCGGCCAGTCGAACATCGGCGGCATCAGCCAGCCTGTCATCGGACAACGTAAGATTGAGCATGAAATCCGCCTGAAAGAAGGCGAGGTAAATATCATGGGTGGAATTCTGGAAGATCAGGATATCCGCTCGCTGAGCGGCATTCCGGGTCTGGCGCAGATTCCCATCCTGAAGTACCTGTTCGCGCAGAGCAATGTTGAGCACAAGGAAAACGAAATTGTGTTCGCGCTCATACCGCACGTGATTCGAGCCCGTGACGTTACCGACTTGAATGAGAAAGCGTTGGAAGTCGGGACAGCGGCGGCTATTCAGCTTCGCACCTCTAGTGCCGCGCAGGCTCCAGTGCGTGTGAACGAAACAGCTCCGGCAGCTGCGCAGCCTCAGGCTGCGGCACCGGCGCAACCCGCGCAACCGGCGGCCCAGCCGGCAGGTGCGGCAGCGTTCGCGTTTGATCCGGCCACCGTCACCCAGGCGCCAGGTTCAACCTTTGCCGTCAACATCATGCTCCGTGGGGCGCAAAACGTGTACTCGGTGCCTTTGCAGGTCAGTTACGATCCCAAAGTTTTGCAAGTGGTGAATGTGTCCAACGGGGGCTTGCTCTCGCAGGACGGCCAGCCCGTAGCCCTCGTGCATCGCGACGACGACACGACTGGCGCGCTCCAGATTACCGCGACCCGTCCGCCGGGAGCGACGGGAATTTCCGGACAGGGCACTGTGGTGACGCTGACGTTCATGGCTAAGGCAGCTGGACAATCCACCTTGACCATCTCGAAAGGCGGAGCACGTGATCCGGCCATGCAAGCCTTGCCGGTGGCCGGCGCAGTCGCCACAGTCACGGTGCAGTAGCGGCCGGTCATTCATGGACAGCTACGCGAAGGGAAGCCTGGAATTGGAACCTTCGTGATACTTCGTGTCCTTTGTGGTGAAAGGTTTGCGGGGACTGAAAGCGGCCCGCTACAAAAGGTTTCTGACGCTTAAAGTACACGTTATTTTCGACGATAATAGTTCCATGAAGTCCGCCGCATCGAAACGCACTTCCGCACGCGGCCCACTCGGGTTCACGCTCATTGAATTGATCGTGGCCACCGCCATTCTGGTCATCTTGACCGGGCTGGCAGTCCCGTTGGCGCGCGTGGCCATCAAGCGGGAAAAAGAGCGTGAACTGCGGAACGATCTATGGGAGTTGCGCGACGCGATCGATCGCTACAAGGATGCTGCCGACCGCGGCGCTTTCCAGATCAAGGTGGGCACCGAGGGGTATCCGCCTGATCTCGAAACCCTGGTGAAAGGTGTGGATGTGGGCGGAAAAAAAGTTCGCTTCCTGCGCCGCGTCCCTGAAGACCCCATGACCAATAGCACGGAATGGGGGATGCGGTCGATGCAGGACGATCCCGATTCGGATTCCTGGGGCGGACAGAACGTATTCGACGTATTCACCAAAGCGCAAGGCACCGGGCTCGACGGCACGGAATACAAGACCTGGTAATGGCAAAACGAAACACAAAACGGGAACGCGGCTTCACCCTGATCGAGTTGATGATCGTCATCAGCATGATCCTGATCCTGGTGTCGATGTCGATCCCGGCTTATAACCAATCCATCTTGCGGGCCAAAGAGTCGGTGCTTAGGCAAGACCTGTTTCAGCTTCGATCCCTGATTTCTCAATACACGCTGGACAAACAGAAAGCTCCTCAAGGGCTTGACGACCTGGTACAAGCGGGATATATCAAGCAGATTCCGACCGATCCGATCACTGGGAGCAACGGCAGTTGGACGGTCGAGCAGGAAGACTCGGTGATGTCTGTGGACCAACAGGAACCTGGCATCAGCGACGTACACAGCGGTGCGGAAGGTATGTCGAGCGATGGCACGGCTTACAGCAGCTGGTAGGTCGGACTTCGGACCTCGGACTTCAGACCTTTCGATCTCATAGTGTCCTGATTCGACGCCCCTTTGCGTCCTTTGCGGCTTTCTTGGCGAACTTTGCGGTTTTGAGTTTTTACTCTGCGGGCCTCCTATTTGAAGACTTCCTGCCCAGGCACTAACATCTAACTATGCCGGTCGAGACCGATATCAATACTTCAACCTACTCTCCGATACACGCGCCGCGCGGCAACCAGATCATATGCAAAGGCTGGCAGCAGGAAGCTGCCATGCGCATGTTGATGAACAACCTCGACGAGGAAGTCGCCGAAAGGCCGAAAGACCTTGTCGTCTACGGAGGCACGGGACGGGCCGCGCGCAGCTGGGAGGCGTATCACAGAATCGTTGCATCGCTAAAGAGTCTTGAAAATGACGAGACGCTGCTGGTGCAGTCTGGCAAACCGGTGGGCGTGTTCAAGACTCACGAATACGCGCCGCGAGTGCTGATCGCAAATTCCAACCTGGTGGGGCATTGGTCCAATTGGGATAAGTTCAATGAACTGGAACGCGCCGGCCTGATGATGTACGGACAGATGACGGCCGGCTCGTGGATTTATATCGGCTCGCAGGGAATTGTGCAGGGCACGTTCGAGACTTTTTCGGCCGCTGGCGAAAAACATTTTGGCGGAGACCTTGCAGGCAAGCTGATCGTCAGCGGTGGCATGGGTGGGATGGGAGGCGCTCAGCCGCTGGCCGCGACCATGACTGGCGCGGCTTTTCTTGGGATTGACGTTGATGCCGAACGCATCAAGAAAAGATTAAAAACCGGTTACTGCGACTTCATGGTCACGACGCTCGACGAGGCGTTGCGCATCCTGAAGAACGCGATCCGAAAAAAAGAAAACGTTTCCGTCGGCCTGGTAGGGAATTGCGCCGACCTAATTCCAGAGATGGCCCAACGCGGCGTACTGCCCGACATTCTGACCGACCAGACTTCGGCACACGATCCGCTGAATGGCTATGTTCCCAACGGAATGACTTTGGCGGAAGCGTTGGAGTTGCGGCAGCGCGACCCAAAAGCCTATCAGGAGCGGTCTTTAGACGCGATGGCCCGTCACGTCGAAGGCATGCTGCGCCTACGGAAAATGGGTGCGGTGACTTTTGACTACGGAAATAATATCCGGACGTTTGCTTTTCAGCGCGGCGTGAAAAATGCGTACGACTTTCCCGGCTTCGTTCCGGAGTATATCCGTCCCCTTTTCTGTGAAGGCCGCGGACCATTTCGATGGGTTGCTCTGTCAGGCGATCCCGCGGATATCGCAATCACCGATGACTTAGTGCTGGAGTTATTTCCTGACAACCGCATTCTCCGCCGCTGGATTGACCTGGCGCGCAAACGCATCAAGTTTCAGGGGCTGCCGGCGCGCATCTGCTGGCTGGGCTACGGCGAGCGCGCGCAATTCGGTCTGGCGATGAACGACTTGGTCAAGAAGGGCAAGCTCAAGGCACCGATTGTCATTGGCCGCGATCATCTTGATTGCGGATCTGTGGCTTCTCCATTTCGCGAAACTGAAAGCATGAAGGATGGCAGCGATGCCGTAGCCGACTGGCCATTGCTCAACGCTTTGGTCAACACCGCAGCCGGGGCGTCATGGGTCTCGATCCACAACGGCGGCGGGGTGGGCATCGGCTATTCACTGCATTCAGGACAGGTGACCGTAGCAGACGGGACGGAGATGATGGCCAAGCGAATCGAACGCGTGCTGACCACCGACCCAGGAATGGGAGTAATCCGGCATGTGGACGCCGGTTACGACGAAGCTGCAAAATTCGCGTCGAAGAATAGCGTGAAGGTGCCGATGGGGAAGTAAGCTTTTAGCTCTTAGCTTTTGGCTGTTAGCCAATGCCCAAGCGGGGATGGGATTATGTGGGGACGGTCTTTGACCTATCCCCAGACAGGCCATTCCCACACAGTCACTGCTAAACTACCTACTCAGTGACTGCTTCCAGCAAGAACGAAATTCCCGACGATCGTCCGCTACTGCTGTTGAACATCAGCCAGTTGCTGACGCTGCGGTCTTCTTCCAGGAATTCCGGCCCACGTCGTGGTTCTGAGTTGCAGGAACTCGGCATCATCAAGGACGGAGCGGTCCTGTGCTCGGGCGGAAAGATCGTTACAGCCTGCAGTACCAAAGACGCGCTGCGCGATCCGTGGATCAGAAAGAATCGCAAAAAGATCGTCGAGATCGATTGCGCAGGACAAGTCGTTCTGCCCGGATTTGTGGACTCGCATACCCACCCCGTATTTGTTACGCCGCGGCTGGTGGATTTTGAAAAGCGCATCACCGGTGCAACCTACGAGCAGATCGCAGAAGCTGGCGGCGGTATTCGCTCGAGCGTCGAAGGCGTGCGCAAGGCGGGCAAGCAGTTGTTGGTGGATAAAGTCCTCGATGCACTGCGTGAGATGGCTGAGCAAGGCACAACCACTGTCGAAGCCAAGTCCGGATACGGACTGACTGTCGATTCCGAAATCAAGTCGCTCGAAGCCATCCGCGCCGCCGCCGCTAAATGGCCGGGAACGGTGATCGCAACCTTGCTGGGGTCGCATGTTGTCCCCAAAGAATTTCAAGGACGGGCGCAGGAATATGTCGATGTGGTCTGCGAACAGATGATTCCGCTGGCGGCCCGCCGAAAATTAGCGCAGTTTGCTGATGTATTCACCGATCGTGGAGCCTTCACCGCCCAGGGCACAGAAAAGATCTTTGACGCCGCTAAGAGACACGGCCTGGGAGTCCGCGCCCACGTCTGCCAGTTGAGCGCGACCGCGTTACAGCCCCTGCTGCGCTTCGAGGTCGCGTCGTTCGATCATATGGATTTTGTCAGCGAGCCGGATATGAAGCAGTTGGCAAAGACCAGTACGGTTGCAACACTGGTGCCGGGAGCAAATTATTTTCTCGGTCTGGAGAAATTTCCTCCCGCCCGCAAATTGATCGAGGCCGGCGTCGCCGTTGCGCTCGCCACGGATTACAATCCGGGTTCGTCTCCGACGCTTAGCGTGCCGTTCGTGCTGTCTCTGGCATGCACGCATCTGAAGATGTCACCAGCGGAGGCAATCGCCGCAGGCACCATCAATGGTGCCTGGGCTTTGCGCGTGCACGAGCGAAAAGGTTCGATCGAGCCTGGAAAAGATGCCGACCTGGCCGTCTTCGATGTTGAAGACTATCGAGAAATTGCCTACTGGATTGCATCAAACCGCTGCGCATTTGCGATTCTTAGCGGCGCCATGACAGCCTCCGCGCCGCATTAGCGCAAGGCAGTCGAAGTCACGATTTGAGGGAACCTAGGTCCGTTGCTATAATCGTGGCTGTTCCAAATGCTTCCAGCGTTCTGACTGCCTGAATTGATTGGCAATTCCGTCCAAGTCCTCGCGTGCTCCATGACGCGCCCGGCGCCGGCAGACAAGCTGTGAGCCCAAATGTGGCCAGGTAGCTCAGGTGGTAGAGCGCAGCCCTGAAAAGGCTGGCGTCGGCGGTTCAACTCCGTCCCTGGCCACCACATTCCAAAGGACTTGAAGTCAAACCGCCAAAATTTCCCAGCCCGCATTCAGCCCGCTTTTCAACCCGCTTCTTAATTCACTGCGCTAACCGGCTGCAAAATGGCCCGAAGCATTTCGCCCTGTGCCAAGATAGCTGCTGCGCAGCGACAGCGTTGGGCTAAGGTCAGGAAAGCAAATACGTAGAAGTGCGAATGTGAGTATGCGGGTCCAACTCAGTCCTTCGGTCTTCGACGGTGTAAAAACCTTTGCAGGATTCGATGATCGGTCACCCTTCGGCGCCTGCCATCGGTTGTGTGTACATCGCTGACTCGATCAATCGAGATCAAGAGCACAACTGTGATAACCAAGATGAAGACAAGGACTAGCATTGCGTCGGTGACTGTCAGCAATCAGATGCTTTTCGCTAAGCCGCTCCTTTGCTGTGCGTCTCTGCCGCAATGGAGACTGCCCTCACAAAGCGTATGTGTTCTTTGATGGCGTTTTTCAGTTCTGTCAGAATCTCGTTCAATTGGACGTCAGTTTCGGCTGCCATAGCCTGATCAATAAGTAGGCGAATACGGTCTTCTAGATTGGGCGACATGGCTGTCGCAAAACTGACACATACGATCGCCTAAGGCGATACCGTGTTTGAGGTATGCGGCGGAGGAGACTACCCTAAGGGATATGATCGACCAAAAAAATGCCCCAAGACTCGTTTAAACCGTGGGGCATTTTCGTGCCCTCCCTAGGCACCCATGATTGACAGAGATTCGCAGCACTCAAAGTCGGAATCAACCTGCACAGAGACGACTTTGGGCTAAGTTCGGAAAGCAAATATAGGCCACGGAGGCCAGCGATGTGAGTAGGCGGGTTCCTTGATTAGCTTCCCGAATCAGGCAAAGCAGCTTTCTTGAGAAATTGAAGGCTTTTCAGCGCGTCTTCGATCACTTGCCTTTCGGTGTGATGATCAGAGTCGTGGGCTAGTTGATGCAGACGCTTCTGTATTGCTCTTTCTGCCGTTTCAATTAGTCCTGTAAGCTTTTTGGGGTCGAACTCACAGAGTGCAGACTGATATTCCGTCTGCCAATGTCGATACAGAATCTCGGGAGACGGTGAATCTTCGGTTGTCACGACTCGATCTCTAATCCCCGATTTGAAGACAAACTGGTGCTGATGAATTGCTTTGTTCCGTCCTGAATCGGCACTATTCTGAGAAAAAGCCCAAATCAGTGTCGAAGGTGGAGATGATCTTTACCGAGAGATTCGTGTCGATAGTGTGGTAACTAATGCGCAGGGTCAAGAGTTCGAGCTAAAGAAAGGTGCGAAGGTCGAGGTGACAATCCACGCTGAAGCTGGAGCGACCACGAAAATCTGATCTTTCGCTCAATTGTACTAGCCAAGCATTGTGCGAACCAAGAACGTGTCGCTCATTCCGTACTGGCTTCCTAACGAATAAATGCGCAGCGTGGTAGTCGTAGCACTGACCGCAGAATGATCGCCCGCGAAACTCCGCGCTCAATCTGTGGCGATCAATCGACGGTCACGATGAGGCTCACTGCGCGGCTGGCCAGTAGCAAGTTGGCACTCTTCGCCCTGACTAGCACCACAGGTCGGACAACGGACAACGAGTATCTGTTTGCGGTCGGGTTCTTTTTTCATTTCCGCATGATGCGATTTTCATGCAGGAGAAATCTGGTCAATTTTGACCAAGCTGGATCAAGATAATTAGCAGTCTTGCCGCAGCATTCCTACGTCATCATTGGCAAATTCAATTTAACCGCGGATGTTCTGCGCTATGCCTTTGAGTGCCTCATGTTTTAGCTCTAGTACCTTGTTCAGCGTCGTATCCAGAAGCGTCGCACTCGTAACATTCGTCTTTGGCCCTTGTGTAGCGGCTTCTCCGCCAAGTGCGCCTTTGAGTATCTCGTCCAAATTCTGGGTCGCCTCTTGTACCCCCTGATTGATATTGGCCTGAGAGTCTTGCGGCGTTGGAGAGGCGGGGCCGCTCGACTGGCTGCTTATGGGTGCGGGTTGTTCTTGCGGCAGACTCAAAGGGCCGACACTGCTGATGTTTAGCGGCATGGTTTCCTCCACTCCTGTTATCACCAAAACAGGCACATCATGATGCCATTTTCTTAGGGTAGGACGCTACTTTATTCTGAATGTAAAGAGTCTTGCTACCCCCACCCGCTGTCGATCTTCTGCAAAATCCTCTTCCGCCCATTGGATCGCAGCCGCTACCATCTTGTCAGTCCGTGGGCTACCCTGTGGTCCTCCAAACAAATCGTCAGCCGTGTCCAGATGACGAGCGACCATGATCCCTGCGATGATTGCCACAACGCGTTTACGGCCTTCGTCCTGCCTTCATATTAGAGCCTTTCGCATTGTATTCGCCAGCAGAATCGTGCTACTCTGCGCAGCCGATGATCGTAGTCGCAAGAACCTCTAAGGAAAGCCCATGTTCAGATCAATGCTGGCTGTTTGCATGCTTCTCTCCGTTAGCGCTACCCAACAACAAGAGTCGAAGGAACCCGATTTCCCGACAACTGATGAAATTCAACTAGTTGTTACTCAGTCCGAACGGAGTATTGAGCAATATCGCCAGTCCGTAGTTCTGGAGGCCGAGCTCGTATCGGCAAAAGAAGATCCATCGGGCGTGAGGAAGGATCAAGAGCTGATTGAATCTGCCACAAAACTGATTGCTGCACTCAAGAAGAATCCCGAAGGATTTCACGTGCTAGGGGGCTTGCTTCTGTTGTCGCTACTGGACGACGCATCTAGAAATGCCGCACTTTGCTCGAATACAGGCATGGCAGAGATCACACAGGGCTTAATAGCCAAACCGGACGCCAATACCGCCTATCGAATTCTGAACATATCGAACGGTTGTATTGCTGCCTCCACGCACCTCTATACGGTCAGTGAGTCAGTGGAGGCGATGCTTGAGCGAGAGATGAAGGCACAACAGAATCTTAATGAAAAAGCGATGAATGTAGCCAAGAAATGTACTGGCGTTTTGAAACAGATGACACCGAAAGATGGCCCAAAGAGGTAGTCACGTAATCGGCCGCTACTTCGGGCGAATCAAATACAGGGTAGGGACTGCTTTCATTCTGGACGAGCTTCCTCACGCAGTCATGAGTAACGTGGTAGTCATAGCACTGACGGTAGAAAGTTGCCAAACGTAACCCACAAGGAAACTCAAATTAGGACATTACCAGCCGTTGGTCAGTCGGGTTGGGGCAGCCCCATCCGGCGCAGCAGGTCAGCGTAGCGCGGGTCGGAGCGCATCCCGTACCAGAACCCGTCTACTGTGAGATAGGGCATGCTAGCCGAATGCTCTTCGTAACCCTTTTCGAGCAACCGGAAAGCCTCGTCTTTGTCGGCGAGGCCCGCATAAATCCCCGCAACAAAATAGAAATCGACATAAGCGTGCGAGGACAAGTCCCTGAATTCTTTGGCGATCTTCAGCGCATCAGCCCGCCTGCCCGAGACGGCATAAACCCAACCGAGGCCGCCAGCAACCAACTGATTCTCTGCCGCTACAGCTTTGTCCTGATCTTGGATTTTGTCGTATTCGGTAAGAGCTTGCGGATACATGGCCTTCATTGCGTATGCCCAAGCTAGCAGGGCACGCACCACCGGAAGGTTTGGATTGAGGTCGAGCGCCTTCTGGAATTGAGGTATAGACTCATCGTATCGTCGCGCCAACAAAAGGACACTCCCCAGTTCGGAAACTATTTCCGGAGAGAGAGGGTCGAGCTCTTGTGCCCGCTGGGCCTCCGCCATGCTTTCTTTGAATCGCAGTCTCGTGTTCAGGCATCTGGCATACCGATCATGGGCGAGCGCACTATTCGGGTTAAGCTCGATCGCCCGCTTGAACTCTCGTTCCGCCCTCGGCCAGTCCCAGTCAGCGTAGTACACAACGTATGCCAGCGCAGCATGTGCTTCGGCGAGTGTGTCGTCAATTTCCAGCGCCTTCATCGCAGCCGCTTTCGCCTTCGGAAAACTGTCGATCGGGGGTAGGTACACCCATCCGCCTCCAAGCGTAGAGTACGAGTCAGCGAGACCCGCGTAGGCCAGAGCGTAGCCGGGGTCTTTGTCGATTGCTTGTTGGAAATAGTCGATGCCCTTCTTCACCTCAGCTGCTGTTGTTTGGTTTGCGTGATACCTGCCCTTCAAATAAAGCTGATAGGCCTCAGGATTTGTCGCGGACGACTTCACCAAACGAGTCTTTTCCTCGCTCGTCAGCCGCACCCGTAGATTTCCAGATATCGCAGTTGCAATCTCCTGTTGGACTGAGCCAGCGTCCGCGAGCTTCCGGCTGTACTGCTCGCCCCAAAGCTGTTTGTCCTCGCGTGCGTCCACGAGTTCGGCGCTTACCGAGAGGTCGTCGCCATGCTGAACGACTCTGCCCGTGACCAAGGCGTCCACGCCAAGCTCTTTCGCCACCTTCTGCGGCTCGATGTCACGCCGCTTGTAACGGAAGGCAGAGGTGCGAGAGATCACCTTCAGAGTTGGGAGCCCCGACAACCTGTCGATGACGCCCTCCGTGATCCCGTCGCTCATATACTCGGTTGACGGATCGCCGGTGGCGTTGGCGAAGGGCAGCACAGCAACCGAGTTGATTCGGGTGCGACTACTACTTCCAAAATAGAATACTCCCACAGCAATAAGTGCGATGATCGACACGACGGTCATCGCACCAATCATCATCGTGTGACGTAACCACCGGGGCCTTTCGCTTTCGCTCAATGTGATCTTGCCTGACTCCGAGTCTCGCTTCACTCGCTTCAAGTCGGCCCTAATCTCGGAAGCGTGCTGATACCGAACATCACGGTCTTTCTCTAGTGCCTTGCTGGTGATCTCTTCCAATTTGTGCGGCAGGTCAGGATTGAGCCTGATTGCTGGGGCAGGCACCCGATTCAGAATGGATTCGAAGATCAGACCGCTGGTGTCGCCTCGGAATGGAAGCGTTCCGGTACACATCTCATACAGAACCGCCCCGAATGAGAAAAGGTCGGTGCGAGCATCGAGTTCCTTCCCTCGAACCTGCTCCGGCGACATATAGGCAACGGTGCCCAGAGTCGAACCGGGGCTGGTGAGGTGTTCCTCTGAGTCGATGGTCGGGGCGCTCATGGCAACGCTCTCCGGCTTCAGCGACACTTTGGCCAGCCCGAAATCAAGAACCTTTGCCTGACCTCGATTCGTGACAAAGATGTTCGCTGGCTTGATGTCTCGATGAACAATTCCTTTGGAATGTGCCGCGTCGAGAGCGTCGGCAATCTGGATGCCCAGATCGAGCACCGTTTCGATCTGCAGTGGCTTGCCAGCGATCCGGTGCCGGAGTGTTTGCCCCTCCAGCAGTTCCATGGCGATGAAGGTTCGTCCATCGGCCTCGTCAATCTCGTAGATCGTGCAGATGTTCGGGTGGTTCAGGGAGGACGCGGCCTTGGCTTCCCGCTGAAAACGGCTGAGGGCTTGCGGATCGTTTGCGAGTTCGTCGGGCAGGAACTTCAGGGCCACGTGGCGACCGAGCTTCAGGTCTTCTGCCTCGTACACCACGCCCATGCCCCCACCACCGATCTTGCGGAGGATGCGGTAATGAGAAACCGTCTGCCCAACGGGTTGGGAGGGCGTAGACACTGGCGGGAATGTTACGGGGAAGCTTGGGGAGGGTCAATGGCGAACCACCGCCTTACCAGAGTGACTCTTTTTTGCCGCAAGACCCTTCGATTTTGCGCATGGCGAACAAAACACGAAAGGTGCTAAACTGCCTTCGTGGACGAAGGCCGCAAGCGCGTGATCCTGATTGCGGCCGCAATTCTTGCAGCGCGGAAACTGGCTTCGTGCGATCCTGACAGAAAGGTGCCAGCTTCGATCACTGCAATCAGCGATTCGGTGAAGTGGGCCGCGCAGATTTTGAAGGAAATTGATGAGCGGTGGCCGACGAGGTAATCTGTTGTCCTTGATGAAAAGGATTTTTGCTCTCGCTGTAATTCTGGGTCTGTCGCTCGGGCGAATACTCGGCCAAGAGAACGGCCAGAAGATAATGTTCCACGTCACAGCAGTTCGTTCAGAAGAAGCGCATGATTGGTGTACGACTGGCGAGTGCAGCGCAATGAGATACACGGTAGAAGGCTACTCAGACGTAAAAGGTGATTCGACTCCAACGGAGTGTGTACTGGAATGTGTGGAGGTAATAGCTTCAAAACCGAAACCCCACCTTACGAACGTTTGTGGACGCGTACATGCTCATAACGATTACGAAGCCCAATTATGGTCTGACTCTATTTTCTTTGGCGACGAAACCAAACCACAATCATCCGAGGGGGTAGTCACAGTTGGTTACCACATAGTGTCAGAAAAGGAAGTCAAGAAACACAAGACCTAAATCGGAGGCCACAATGAAAAGTTACAAATGCACTGCTCTGTTAGCAGCGGGGACGCTTGGCTTTAACCTTATCGTTGTCGGACACAAGCATGATTCCGCACATGCCGAAAATCGTTGCTACGAAGAAGCACCAAACACGACTCGGGGACAATTGAGGCCAGATTCTGGAAGCATGAGCAGCGTGACTTTTACTGGCACTACGCTGCTGATGAGCTAGCCAGCCTTGCGAATTAAAACCTGCCACGAAGCCACTACGAACGAATCCAGTCTATCCTGTCGGCTCTTGACCCACTTGGCGTAATGCTTCTCACAGACGCGGATGCTGTTGCCCAGAGCCCGAGCAACCTCTTCCATCGGAGCCCCACTGTTGAGCAGATTCACAGCGAACGTATCCCGCAGGCAGTGCGGAGTAAAATCGGTATCCTGTCCGAATGCAGTTCGGAAGACCGTGCGCAGATCGTGCTGCCAATTGGTGACCAGAGATTGTTCTTTGCCGCTGCCGCTGTTCCAGAATACGTACTTGGGATTCCCGTTGAGGACCGTGAGGACTTCGTTAGCCACAGCAGGAGGAATGACCACGGACACATCCGTACCTGTCTTCTGCCGCGATGTCACGACGCGGTAATGCTTGTCCTTGATAATCTCGCCGCGCTCTAGGGTGACCGCATCCCTGATAGCCAGCCCCGAATGCTTCATAAGCTGGATCAGAGCATGAACCCTCGCCGCTTTGGGCGCTGGGAACACTGCCAGCGATGTCTTCAGCAGCTTCGCATACTGTGCTTCATCCAGCGGCATCGTGGGCGGCTCATCCACCTGAATCTTGCTCAACTGAGGAACGATCTTGAGCCATCCGCACTGATGGCAGAACTTCAGAAATGCGCGAAGCCGTTCCTGCACCTTCTGCCGCGTCTGTGTCGATGGGTACTCAGCCTTCCAGCTCCCGCGAAATTCAGTCAAGGTTGCTTTGTCCAGCTCATCCGTGTAGAGCTTGCCGATCTTGGCAAAGTACGTCTGCAGACGAGCAAGCTCCCGCCGATATTTCTTGATCCCCTCTGCATCAATCTCCTGTGCTTCCTTGTCGAGCAGGAATAGGTCAATGGCATTGCTGATGGTCTTGCGATCACCGTTCTGCACCAAGAGGTGACCAGTCAGCTTCTCGTTATATTTTTTGCACAGAGTTTCAGCTTCCGCCCACACCGAGGTCTTTGCGCTGACGCGATGCTGCACTCCGTTCTGCGACCAGCGAATCCATTTTCTGCAGCCGCAGCTTTTGAAAAATTCGCCTGCATTCGGACCTGTGGGTTCCTTGGCGTGTGGGCAGTCAACGTGGTGTCGAACGAAAATAACTGCTGTGGGTGTGAACACGGTTCCTCCTAATACAGCGAGAGGAACCTAACACAATTGTGTTAACGTTTAACACAATTATTTATGCATTTGATTAAAACGTTTGTTTTCAGTAGTTTGAAAATGGAGGCGCGGGTCGGAATCGAACCGACGTATAAAGGTTTTGCAGACCTCTCCCTTACCACTTGGGTACCGCGCCCTAGTGCCTAACTTAGCGCCATCGCCGGGAATTGTCCATCTGGCGCAATGAACTCTTACGTTGAAAAAGCCCTCGCTGGGCGCGGGGCTTTCTCCTCAAGATCTGGAGCGGGAGACGGGGGTCGAACCCGCGACATCGACCTTGGCAAGGTCGCGCTCTACCACTGAGCTACTCCCGCTCGCGCGTGTCTGATTATAAACAGGTGGCGCGGTTGCAGCAATGGATGATGGTTGGCGCACCTCGGCGGCCTTCTGGGGACTTCGGTTGCGAAACATCTCGCGTGTCAGGCTAAATCTGGGCGGAGGTCAAACAGCGGCGGACGAGACTGTGTCCGGACCCTTCTTTCGCCCCTCTGGGGCTCGCTCAAATCGTCTTATTTTCCCACGGCTTGCGCCGTGGGCTTTATTCTTGCGCCGCGCCGCGGCTTCTTGTCGATACCTGCTCTTTGCACGAGCCGGGCGCTCGCGCCTACATTTGTTACCTCTTAACCTTGCATCGATTGAGCCGTGATGCGGTTGCGGACGTCCCAGAGGTCTTTGTAGAAGAGGTGCTCCATGCGCTGGTGGAGGACTTCGACTGGGGTGCCCATCGTACCTACTACCCCGCCGCCGATGATCCGTTGAGCCAGTTTCAGGTGGTGGAAGCGGAAGAGGTGGACGCGTTCGTCGAAATCGAGGAGACGCTCGGCTACGTCGTGGAGACCGAAGAATTCGGTGTGGCGACGGTACAGATCGTCCACGCTGAGGTTGAGCTTATCCAGTTGCGATTGGAAGGCTTCACCCAGGCGGGGGCCAATGTGCAGCAGCGCGAGGAAACCTGGGGAGTCGAGGCCGCTGCCGTGCCCCAGGCCGGCGCGAATCAGATGATAGTCGTAGGGCGTGATAGTCTCCAGTTCGTGCAGCATGGAGATGGGATACTCCAGCATGTGATTGCCGCGGCGGAGCAGCCGGGCGGAGTTGAAGAGATCTCCTTCGGCGATCA
>Ga0163162_10003764_pt1 | contig 14537 bp, 14 predicted proteins | sample S55metaG_FD_115310 | JGI IMG/M metagenome (GOLD analysis project Ga0163162, IMG submission 115310) | Switchgrass rhizosphere microbial communities from Kellogg Biological Station, Michigan, USA - S5-5 metaG | ecosystem: Host-associated > Plants > Roots > Rhizosphere > Soil | place: USA...
GGCTCAGCATCTGCAAGTGTTTCATTAGCTGTTGGCATTAATACCATTACAACAAAGGTAACCGCGCAGGATGGAATTACAACAAAGACTTATACGGTAGTTGTAACGAGGGCCAGCGGCGTAGCTCCCTCCACACTTACCAACCTTACAATCAGTGCCGGGATATTGACGCCTTCATTTGACCCCTCAACCAATAATTATACGGCGAGAGTAGGCAGAACAATATCTTCTATCACTGTAACACCGACAGCCCGCGAGTCTAATTTCAAAATAACGGTTAATGGGATAGCTGTAAGTTCGGGATCAGCATCGCCAGGGTTGCCGCTGGTGGCGGGAATCAATACTATCCTTGTTAAGGTAACTAATGGCAATGGTTTTACAAATACTTATTCAATAGTTGTTACACGGGAAGCGACACCGCCGGGTGGCAGCAGTTTCGCGTTCGCATCGCTTGAATATCAGCCTGATAATATTCAAAGTGAAGATGTGGCAGTCCGACCGGCAATATCCCCTAATGGTGATGGTGTTAATGATGTGCTCACCATTGATAATATTCAAAAATATCCTGAAAATAAAGTGACACTGATAGATATGAGCGGCGTTGCGATATTCCAGGTATCGGGGTACGACAACGTAAATAAAGTATTTAATGGACGCTCAAATATAACGGGCGCAATGGAGGTACCGGGTACTTATTTTTATCTTCTCGAGTACAAGGCGCAAGGCCAGTCTGTTAGGAAGACCGGATTTTTTGTATTGAAATATTGAAGGGTCAGTAACTAAGGATTCAAAATCTGTTTTCCTTTTATGCCTATAATTGTTTATGTCGCAAGGTTTATTATTTTTACGGCTCTATTTATCGTAAAACTGTAAAATAGCTGTTGAGACATGATAGTGATAAAAAATTATGCTGAATTTGAATCATACCTGGGCAAGGAATTGGGCATATCCGGATGGCATACCATTACACAGGAGCAAATAAACAAGTTTGCCGACGCCACTATCGACCATCAATGGATACATACCGAACCGGAAAGGGCGCTAAATGAAAGCCCGTTTAAAGCAACTATTGCACATGGCTACCTCACGGTATCGCTGCTGCCTTATTTTTGGCACCAGATTGCCGATGTGCAAAACCTGAAAATGCAGATCAATTACAGCATCGACAACCTGCGATTTGCACAGCCTGTTGTGGTTGACAGTCAGGTGCGGCTTAAAGCCCGGTTGGCAGCAATAGTAAATTTACGTGGTGTTACCAAGGCCACCATCGGCGTTGAAATGGAAATTGAAGGACAGAAGAAACCGGCTTACACAGGTGAGGTTATTTTTCTATATCATTTTATAGATTAAAGTATTCTAATAACAGCAGGTCATTAGAAATGTCGCAGCCGGAGATATAGGGCAGTATACTTAAATACCGATATTTTTTTAACTAATATACTCCTTATAAATCGACTCAAAAAGGACCTTATTTTCTACAGCCAGGTCAAACGGCTGATCGAGGAAGGTGCTGCTGTAGCCGATGGCTTTGGCCAGATTTTTCAACACTTTAAAGTAAGTGATCTCAATACCTTCTATCTGCTGTAAATAAAAAAGAATAAAAACATCCTTTTCGAGGGCTGTTTTGCCGGCTTTTATGGCAGTGAGGTAAGCCTCGAGCGTGGTAGCTTTTAAACTTAAGGTGCTTATTTTTGATGGCGTTTCGCTGATTGCTGTATATATTTCATCAAGTTGCTTCAATTGACTTTCGGTATCATCAATACCTTCCTGTATAGCCATCTGCAAAACCCGCAAAGCAGCCATGCCCTTAACTTCGCCAAAGAAATTCAGCAGGTGGTGTTTGCCGTAATAAATATAGTTTAAGTGTTCGAGAAAGGTTTTTTTAAGGATCAGATCGTCAATCTGTACATCCTTCGGTTGTAAAGAACCCAAAGTGCCGCTCATGAAAGTAAGTGAAATGTTAATTTGCCACTAAATGTACAAATTAATTACTATTTTATTTTACACGCTATAAACACATTAAACAATAACTAAAACAATCCTATCTTTGGTCATTATATTATAGTAAAATGTTACAACGAATACAAAGTATTTATCTGTTGCTTGCCAGCTTGGCGCTGTTTGCGCTGTTTCTCTTTCCACTCGCTCACAACGTTTATATTGATAATAAAGCCGTAAGCATCATGGTAACCGGCGTTTTCCAGGATGTTAACGGCGGCCAGGTACATACTCAGTTTTTTACCGCCCTTACGGTTGCTACGGCCGTGGTTGCGTTGCTGCCGCTGGTTATTATCTTTTTATATAAAAACCGGAAACAGCAGATCGCGCTATGTTACAGCACCATACTGGTAATTTTTGGATTTAGTTTTTGGATGGCTCAAACGGTGAAAAAAGAAATGGGAAGCATTGTACTGGATACGCACAATTGGGGGATAGGTCTTTTTTTGTCGTCAATCAGTGTACTTTTTATGATTTTCGCTGTTAAAGCCATACAGCGGGATGAAAAACTCGTCAAATCTGCCGACAGGCTACGGTAATATACATTACAACCCGCCTTTACTGTGCTGTTTTCCCCACTTTATCATTTCGTCAACAACAGGGGTTAGTGTATAACTGTAAGTGGTCAATTTGTAATCAATGGTTACCGGACGGGTGTCGTTGACTATGCGTACAATCAGTTTATTTGATTCAAGGTCTTTTAGCTCCTTTGATAATACGCGTGTAGTGATAGCCGGAATACTGCGCTGCAAATCTCTGAACCTGCTTTTGCCTTCATACATCGATATTAAAATAGGCAATTTCCACTTCCCGTTTATCACATTTAATGTATCCTGCACATAGGCTATCTTATCTGCGGAAGTTGAACTCTTTTGCTTCATTTAATATACATAAGTTATCCGATATCAAATGTATATCAATTAGTTTGATTATACAAAACGTTTTTTTTAATTAATTGAGGGCTATCGACGCGAAAAAGTCATCCTTCCCGGTGAAGGTAAGGCTATTGGGTAATACGGCAGTTAAGGCATATAATTTACTGCCAATAAGTACCATAAAGGTATAAATCTTGATTTTCATTTCGCCGTTACTTCCGTCTACATTATAACAGGTATAGCCTTTCCAATTGCCTATTTTCACTTCGCCCAAAGTATAGCCCGGCATTTTTGACAACATACCTGTTTTAAGGCTATTTGCAAATTCGGCCGTTACTGCCATCGGCGCTATTTTAGCGGAATCTATTCCTGCCAGCTTTTCAAAATCGGCAATGGTAATAACATAAGTGGCGCCGTCGTTATCCGACGACATTACGCTGTTTTCATCAACTGGCTTTGGCTGGGCAGGAACCTTCACAGATAGCCGGCTGTCAATTTTATAATTTATCCATGCGTTCTGTGCCTTGCCAACAGATATCAGCGATATGGATAAAAGTAACAAGAGTGAGAATTTTTTCATCATTAAGAGTTAATGAGTTACGATTCTTAAAGATAAATAAAACTTCAATTAAACAACGGGTCATTAAAAATTACCGTAATTATTATTTTATTACATGTAGCATTTAATTATTTATCTATAAATTTATAATATAATACCTAAATTTTTTGCCATGAAAAACAAGCTCTTGTCGGGTCCTTCTGCCGAAAAGTACCTGCATGTTGCCTCAATAAAACCATTCGAAAATATCGCACTTGCATTTTCGGGTGGCGGCTTCCGTGCTGCATCGTACGCAATGGGGGTTTTATCCTATTTAAACAGGGCGAAATTTGATGGAACGGCCGATCCGCTGAACGGTAAAACACTTTTGCAACAGGTAACTTATATGTCTTCGGCATCGGGAGGTACTATTACTACCGCGCTATATTCTTTATATAATGCACAAGGAAAGTCATTTGGCGATTTTTATGTTAAATTGTTTGAAACACTCACCGGCGAAAGGATACTGGAACACGCCCTGGTAACGCTTTCGGATAAAAAACGATGGACAGAACGGCCCGGGAAAGGGCGTAATATCATTAATGCTTTTGCAATGGCCTATAATGAATCCATCTTTAAGGGGGCTACCCTGCAATCGCTTATACAAAGCCAACCGGGCAACGGTCATCTGCAGGAGGTTTGTTTCAATACCACCGAATTTTTTACCGGCCAATCTTTCAGGCAGGATATTAAATTGGTTGATGACCCGGAGCCTGATCCTTTTTACAAATTCGGTAATGAAGTGATAGACCTTGACCACGCAGTGGCAAAAAAAATAAAATTAGGGGATGTCCTGGCCGCTTCTTCCTGCTTTCCTGCCGGCTTTGAACCCATCGTATTCCCCGGTGATTTTGCGCATAAAGAGCTACCTATAGACGAGTTGACAGGGGCGCTAACCCTTCAGCCGCAAACCGGCGACGAGCAGGAACATAAATTTATAGCACAAAAGCGGGTGGGTTTTATGGATGGCGGCATCACTGACAACCAGGGCTTGCAGAGCATGATGTATGCCGACGGGAGAAGGTTGAGAGGAGAGACTTCGTTTGGCCATTTTGATTTTATGCTAGTGAATGACGTGGGAAGCCATTTCATTAAACCGTATGTAATGCCGGATCAGCCTGAGCATTCGGGCTGGAGTTTGTCAGGATGGAACGTAGTAATAATAATTCTATTTTTTGCTGCGGCTGCACTCGCGGGCTATGGCATTTATTATCACTGCGCAGCAGCGGCTTTTATCGGCGGATTGTTTACTACCCTTCCCCTGATTTTTATGGGGGTGGTTTACTGGTTGAAAACTAAGATCAGGGGCGTTTCAAAATCTTCATCTCCTTTAAATTTAAGAAAAAGCTTTACCGATAAGATAACCGGGCTGTTGATCCGTTATTTTACGAAAGCACCGCTTGGCGTGCTTAAGCAAATGCTGGAGGAAAGGTCTGAATCGGTGCTAATGTTAAACCTTAGTATTTTTTTAAAGCGTATTCGTCAGCTGCTGTATAACAAATTTTATTACTCGCCGCAATGGAAAAACAGGGGCAAGGGCAACCATATTTACGACCTGTCTTTCTCCAACGATATTAACAGGAAACGTAAGGACCCCGATAACCCGGTTACGCCCCCTTTTTTAGATCCCAGCCGCGATATGCAGATTGTTGCCCAGGCAGCATTTAATATGGGCACCACGTTATGGTTTGATAAAACAGCGGCGCATCAGCAGCACAGCGAAGCGTGCATAATTGCCTGCGGTCAGTTTACTACCTGCTATAATTTGCTGGAATATATTGATAGACTGCTTAACAACCCACCTGTATTTGAGTCTGCCTATCAAAACAGGCTAACCGGTTTAAGGGAGCAATTAGCCCACGATTATGAACGGTTTAAAACCGATCCCTTTTTTATGTATAACAACGCGGGCAGAGAATACCACATTGAAAAATTTCAGTTATTAACGGTAAATGACATCCCCTTTCCCGAAAATTGGAAACAATTGGAAGTTGTTGAATAACACTCTTATCTATCATTCGCTCCCAAAAGCTAACTTTGCAGGTGAAACGTGAACTTTCACTTTATGACAAAGTCAGAACAAATCAGTAACGAAGTAAAAAACGTATTATCAGGCAATCCCTGGTACGGAAACGCCATTTATACCATAATTAACCAGGTAGCATTTGAAGCTGCTTATGAGAAACCGCCGGGCTCAATACACAATATTGCAGGCATCCTGCTGCACATGATGGCATGGACGGAGGAAATAATGGATAGGATGAACGAAATGGCAGCACAAATGCCCTCCAGCGGCGACTGGCCCGATCCAGGCGATCCTGATGAACAAAAATGGCAGAACTATGTTAATGATCTGAAACTGGTTAACGTAAATTTGCTGGGTGTAATTCAAAACTTCCCGGAGGAAAAATGGGATGAGCCCATCAATGATACACGAAATACCGAAACGGTGCTCACTTATCTGGAGATGATAAATGGTTTTATTCAGCACCAGGTGTATCATGCCGGGCAAATTGCACTACTAACCCGTATTTTACAGGTTGGTAACTAATTAGCCGAATCGGTGGTGTCAAAGCACAATCGGTGAAATCAAACTAAATAATCGGTGAAATCATCAAATAAAAAAACGTTAGTATTAGGCGCGACACCCAACGAGGGACGTTATGCAAATCTTGCCGCAAACAGGTTGGTGAAGCATGGACATCCTATTGTAAATGTGGGCCTTAAAACCGGCGAAGTGGCCGGTGTGGCTATAGAGAAGCCTGAAATTATTCACACTGATATCGACACGATAACATTGTATGTTGGTCCGCACAACCAGCCGCCTTTGTACGATTATATTTTGAAAACACACCCTAAGCGGATCATTTTTAACCCCGGCACCGAAAATCAAGAGCTTCGCCGTATTGCGAACGAGAATGGTATAAAGACCGATTATGCCTGCACGTTGGTGCTGTTGTCGATAGGACAGTATTGAATGCCTCACCCAACCCTCTCCAAAGGAGAGGGCTTAAAAAGTTTAAAGTTTTCAGCTGTATCTCGTGTAATAATAATAGATAATTATAGAAAGGCGAATCTCAAGTCCTCTCCTTTGGAGAGGATTTAGGTGAGGCCCTGAGACGAGAACCCAGCTTTTCGCACACCTCTTTAATAGAAACGCTCAGCGGTTTAAACTTAATACCGATTGCATTTTTAATTTTCGAGTTATCGTAGTTTCGTGTCATGGTAGCAGCTTGCGCGGATACTTTGTCTATCGCGGGGGCTTTCCCTGTGATAGCGGCAAAGAACGCTGCTGAACGCCAGGCCAGCCCCATCATCCAGGCATTAGCATGTATAGCGGGAGGCTTTATTCCAAAGCTGTTGGCTATCTCGGCGGTTATTTGCTTGTAGTCGCGGTTTTCGGCGCTGATAATATAACGCTCGGCGTGTTTATCGCTGTTCATCAGCGCTATCATGCATCGGGCAACATCCTCAACATCAACAAAACCGGAGCTGCCCGAAGTATAAAATTTAAGTCCTTTTCGCACCGTCTCAAACAGTTGGCCGCTCCCGGCGGTGCCCGCATTGGCACCAATAATAATAGAAGGGTTAACGATTACAGCATCCAGCCCTTCGGCAATGCCGCGCCAAACTTCCATTTCACTTTCCAGTTTCGATATGGCATAGCCGTCAGTTTCAGTTGCCTGGTCCAGGTGATGATTTTCTGTTATCAAATCGCCCGGCTTTGCCAGCCCGATTGCGGCAACCGAGCTTACATGAACCAACCTTGCCGGATGTAAGAGACACAAATTAACCAGGTTGGCCGTGCCGGTAACATTGGCGTTGATCATTTGCTTTTTGTCGGCCTGTTTTAAAGATACCCACGCCGCACAATGATAAACTTGTGTTATGCCATTCAGCGCGTTTTCAAGGGCGAAAACGTCCATCAGGTCGGCATCTGTCCACTCTATTTTATCCACGTAAGGTATAAGTAGTTCGGGAATTACGGAAGTGCTGCGTTTTATACAGCGCACCCGGTTTCCCTGCTGCACAAGCTGCTTAACCAGTTCAGAACCTAAAAAACCAGTTGCCCCGGTAACTATTATCATGTGCAAATTTTTTGATGTGCAGATATGCAAATGTGCAGATTTTTGTCTGAACCTGAATTAGACGAATTAAGGAATCGAAGAATTTTTACCGTACAAGGCCTCTGGTACAAATAAATACGTAATTGGAATTTTACTCATTCGATTAATTCAAAAAATTCCGGTTCAGACGGAATCGCTAACCAAAAAATAATCCGCACATTTGCACATCTGCATTGCAAATCACAAAAATGTCTTTATCCGATTTTTTTTCACCTGTTGATATTGAAAAGATAACGCCGGTAAAAGGGTATTACTCCACCCAGTTGGGTAGTAAAATAACCGCTTTTTCAACAACTTTTCCTGATCTGGAACAACAGATAGATATAGCGATTATTGGCGTCAGGGAAGACCGAAACGCCGTTAATAATTCCGGTTGTGCGCTGGGGCCTGATTATGTACGCGAAAAACTATATACACTGAACGAGGGTAATTACAATACAAAGATTGTGGACCTTGGAGACATAAAGCAAGGCCAAACGGTAACCGACACTTATATAGCCGTTAAAACTGTGGTTAACGAGCTGATCATCAAAAATATAATACCCGTTATATTGGGAGGCGGACAGGATTTAACTTATGCCCAGTATATGGCCTACGAAACACTGGAGCAAAAGGTGGACCTGGTGGTCATCGATTCGCACTTTGACTTATATGAGGATGAAAATGATGGCGACACAATAGAAACAACTTCTGCATCTTATCTTAATAAAATATTCCTGCACGAGCCCAACTATCTGTTTAACTACAGCAATATGGGCTACCAGGTGTATTTTACCAGCCAGGATAGTTTGCGGGTAATGGATAAGCTGTATTTTGACGTACACCGCCTTGGCGAACTGAGCGGAAAGATAGCCGTTGCCGAGCCTGTTATCCGCAATGCCAGTATGATCAGTTTTGATATTGGCGCCGTCCGTTCGGCGGATGCCATGGGTAACGCCAATGCCGGTCCGAATGGTTTTCAAGGGGCGGAGGCTTGCCAGATTGCCCGGTACGCAGGGTTTAACGATAAACTGAGTTCAATAGGGTTTTATGAATTTAACCCGGCTTATGACAGTAACGGCCAAACTGCTTTGCTGCTTGCTCAAATGATATGGTATTTTATCGACGGTGTTTATAATCGCAAAAAAGATTTTCCGCTTAACCCCAAATCGCAATACCTTATTTATAAAACCAATTTAAAACATGGCGGGCACGAGCTGGTGTTTGTAAAAAGCAAAAAATCCGACCGGTGGTGGATGCAGGTTCCGTATCCTGCGGGCGGTTCAAAAAACGAGCGATTTCATTTGGTACCCTGCCAATATGACGACTATAAAACTGCAGTTTCGGGCGAAATGCCAGATCTTTGGTGGCGTACCTACCAAAAATTAAACTGATACTGTAATTCATTTACTTTTTAAACGTTATCACAGATTAACAACTGTTCAAATTCAATGAAGAAAATATTTTTTTGTATTGTAGCACTGCTCCCCTTGGCAGTATTTGCCCAGGATACGGCGCCATTTGCTATAAAAGGCAAAGTCGGCAATTTTAACTTCCCGGCAAGGGCATATCTTTTATACCAATTAGGAGCTAACAAGGTAATCGACTCCGCATTGATAACCAATGGCGGCTTTGAATTTAAAGGGAATATTATAAACCCCACAAACGCTTACCTGGTGTTAGATCGTAAAGGCGTAGGCTTTGCAAGGCTCGACAGCACTGCCGATGTATTGAATTTTTTTATCGATAAAGGGGAAATCGCAGTAAACAGCGACGATTCTCTTTCAAAGGCGAAAATTACCGGTTCGCAAATAAATGATGACAATAAAAAACTGTTAGCTCAATTAAAACCGGTAATTGAGCAGGCGCAAAAATTGCAGATTGAAGCAAATGCCGCTTCGCCCGCACAACAGAACTCTGCCGAGTTTCAAAATAAAATGCAGGCAAAGCAGAAGGAGCTGCAAATGGCGCAAAAAGCTACCTTAAAGATGTTCATTTTAGCAAATCCTGATAGTTACCTGAGTTTACTCGCCTTAAGATCAGTGGGCGGTCCATCGCCCGACCCGGCTGAACTCGATCCGCTTTATGATGCATTGTCCGAAAAGATTAAAAGCACTGAAACTGCCAAAGTTTTAAAAAAGTCGCTGGATGCTTTAAGAAACACGTCGGTAGGGGTTATAGCACCTGATTTTACCCAGGCAGATGTCAACGGTGTTCCGGTTAAGCTTTCTTCCTTCCGGGGTAAATATGTTTTGGTTGATTTTTGGGCCTCCTGGTGCGGCCCGTGCCGCCAGGAAAACCCGAACGTGGTAAGGGCTTATAACAAATACAAAAACAGAAATTTTACCATACTGGGCGTTTCGCTCGATAGGGCAGGAGACAAGGCTAGCTGGCTTGCCGCGATAAAACGCGATGGGTTAAGCTGGACACAGGTATCTGACCTTAAATTTTGGAACAACGAGGCAGCGGCCCTCTATGATGTAACCGCCATACCCGCTAACTTCCTTATTGATCCAAATGGAAAAATAGTAGGTAAAAACCTGCGTGGCGACGACCTGGAGAATAAGCTGGAACAGGTGCTGGGAAAGTAACACCTTTATTTTTGTACACAAATTAGTATAATTGCCTGCTAAAGAGCGAGTCGCTTTTATGAAAAGAATAGTTATAATATTATTAACCTTTTTGCCTGCAATGGTTTTTGCTGGTGGCAAATTTACTGTGCAGGGAACGATAGGCGCTTATAACGCCCCGGCAAGGGTTTATCTTCAATATGACGTTGACGGAGAAACAATCACCGAGTCTGCTAAACTTAAAAATGGCGAGTTTAAATTCAACGGTTCTGTAGGCGAAGTTCCAATTAGCGCATATTTGATATTTAACCCTAAAGGGGATGGCCCCACTTCCAGGGATTACAGGGCATTTTACCTGGAACAGGGCATAATTAACGTAACCACAACCGACTTGATTGCCAATGCAAAAGTTGAAGGCCCGAAAACCAACCAGGAAAACGAACGTTACCTGCTTGCTTATAAGCCAATAAACGATGGCCGGAAGGCAATAGAAGAAAGGGAGAATGCCGCTGGCCAGGATCAGAACTGGTCGGCTGAATTTAGAAAGCAGGACTGGCTGGATCAAAAAAAATTGGATGCACAGGAAGCCGAAGTTAACAGGACATTTATCAGGCAAAACCCCGACTCCTATATTAGTTTGGATGCTTTTGAAATGTATGCTGCCTTCGGTGCAGACTATGCTGACGTAGCGCCTTTGTATGATAGCCTTTCGCCGGCAATAAAGCAATCGCCTGGTGGGAAAAAAATTGGTCAAAGGCTGCCTAAACTAAAAGCAGTCGCGTTAGGAGCAATAGCCCCCGAATTTACCGAACCCGATACCAGCGATAAAAACGTCATCCTGGCCTCCTTCAGGGGTAAATATGTATTAATAGATTTCTGGGCGTCGTGGTGCGGCCCGTGCCGGCACGAAAACCCTAATGTGGTAAAGGCCTATAATCATTATAAAACTCAAAACTTTACGATCATTGGGGTATCGTTAGATCGCCCGGGCAATAAAGCAAAATGGTTAAATGCAATACATAAAGACGGGTTAACATGGACGCAACTGTCGGATCTGAAATTCTGGGACAGCAAAGCTGCCGGGCTGTACGCTATTCGTGGTATCCCACAAAACTTTTTAATTGACCCCAATGGGAAAATCATAGCCAAAAACCTCCGCGGCGAAGATTTAGAAAATAAATTAGCCGAGTTGTTTGGAAAGATATAGTTGAGTTGGGAAAGTCCGGAAAGTCAGAAAAGTCCGAAAGAAAGGAACAAAAAAGTCCGACAGCAGGGAATTGTAATACCTGACTTTCGGGCTTCATCATCAATCAACATGTGAAACTTCATTTCGGACTTTCCCGACTTTCCCGTCCCGATAGCTATCGGGATTCGGACTGCTTACAGCAAATCAAATCCAATATCCTTGCGAAAGTACATCCCGTCATAGTAGATGCGTGCTGCATCGGCAGTAGCTTGCTGTACGGCCGTGAAAAGATCGTCCTGTAAAGAGGTAACTGCCAATACGCGGCCTCCTGAGGTTTTTATTGATTCTCCATCAAGGTAAGTGCCCGCATGAAAAACCTGCGACTCACGCACGTTTTCGATACCGGAAATAGTTTTATCTTTTAAATATTCGCCGGGATATCCGCCTGCTACCATTACTACTGTTGCCGCCGTTTTATCGGATATAATTAATTCTTTAGTGTCCAGGTTCCCTTCTGCAACGCCCGAAAGTAAATCAACCAAATCTGAATTGATCCGCATCATCACGCTTTCCGTTTCCGGGTCGCCCATGCGGCAGTTATATTCAATCATGTAAGGGTCGCCCCCGCAATTCATCAATCCTATAAAAATAAAGCCCTTATAGGGAATATTTTCTTTCTTTAGGCCTTCTATAGTGGGGATAATTACCCGCTCTTCCACTTTTTGCATAAAAGCGGCATCCGCAAAATGCACCGGCGAAACTGCCCCCATACCGCCGGTATTTAAGCCGGTGTCGCCCTCGCCAATGCGTTTATAATCTTTGGCGCCTGGCAGGATTTTATAATGGGTGCCGTCAGTCAACACAAATACCGAAAGCTCAATCCCCTGTAAAAACTGCTCCACTACCACCTTCGAACTGGCGTCGCCAAATTTGGCTTCGGTCAGCATTTCTATAAGCTCTTGCTGGGCTTCCTGCAGGCTGGTACAAATTAATACGCCTTTCCCTGCGGCCAGTCCGTCAGCTTTTAATACTACGGGCAGCCCTGCGGTGGCAAGGTATTCAAAACCTTCCTGCAAAGTGCCTCTTGTAAAGGTTTTTGAAGCTGCTGCCGGAATACCGTTCCTTACCATAAACTGTTTGGAAAAATCCTTGCTGCCTTCCAACTGGGCGCCTTCCCGCTGCGGGCCAATTACTGGAACGCCTTTTAACTGTTCGTCGGCCAGGAAAAAATCATGTATGCCTTTAACAAGCGGCTCTTCCGGGCCAACCAAAACCAGGTTAATGTTGTTGTTTATAACGGCTTGCTTTATGCCTTCAAAGTCGTTTGCCTTAACATTAATATTTGTACCGTACTGCCCTGTGCCGGCATTACCGGGTGCTATAAACAATTGGCTGCATTTTGGACTTTGTGACAGTTTCCAGGCGAAGGCGCTTTCCCTTCCGCCCGATCCGAGGATAAGGATGTTCATAGCGGCAAAGATAGTTTTTTGAGTCGGAAAAGTCCGAATCCCGATAGCTATCGGGACGTGAAGTCCGAAAGAACAATATTCAAATTCATTGCCGTCACTTTCAAGTGACGGATAACGATTATTAAAAGAAATAAAATGGGCTTTAGCCCCATCTCCACCCGGCACTCAGCACAACCACTCTATAAAACACTTCTAACTAAAATTACGTATAAAGGAAGGATATACTTTGTTTAAATAGTAAGCCATTGTTTATCAGTACATTTTAGACAAATAATTAAAAGTATGCTCACCGCGGAAATACAATCAAAACCAAAATTTACCGAAACTATCGGCGTCGACAAGCGTACTAATTTGTCGCATGGGGAATTTATCAACGAATATGTAAAACCTTCGCGGCCGGTGGTGCTAACTGATGCCGCCAAAGACTGGAAGGCGATGAAAAAATTAACGCCTGAATTTTTTAAAAGTAATTACGCGCATATCAACAAAAATATAAATGGGGTGATTTACAACATGGGCGACTTTATCGACATGATGCTTACCTCAACAGCAGAAAACCCAGCGCCGTATCCCTATAACTTTGATGTGGAAAAGGTTTTTCCAGAGCTAATGGCAGATTTTTTGCCGGAAATTATCTATGGCAACATCGACAGGATAAACCATAAATTAATGCCCCGTACTTTACTTAAAGGCACCGTACTTTACGAAATATTTTTGGGCGGCAAAGGCTCCAGCTTTCCATACCTGCATTTTGATGCACTATATATGCATACGCAAATTACGCAGGTATATGGTTCAAAGGATTTCATCATGTACCCGCCCGACCAAACGCCCAATATGTACCCCTACCCGGATAATCCGAAATTTTCGCAGGTGAACTTTTTGGATCCGGACTACGATAAATTTCCGCTCTTTAAAGAAGCGGTTCCTATTGAATTTACGCTGCGGGAGGGCGAAACCTTGTTGTTTCCATCCGGATGGTGGCATACCACAAAAATTACTGAACCCTGTATATCATTAGGCCGGGCCCAACTAAACGGCAATAACTGGGATAATTTTATAAACGACCGCTACGTAAACTGGAAGAAGAAAATCTCCTTCGCCGCAGCCCCGGTATTGCTATATGGCAAAATAGTGGGTGGCATAATGAATAGGCAGGAGAAGGTGATCACAGATTTATAGTGATTTATATGATTACACTGATTTGCCTTTAGAACACTAAAGCATTTTTACAAATACAAATAAATGTCCTTTATCATAAGTAAGGGACATTTTTTATTTTTAATGATCTGCGAAATCACGATAATCAGTAAAATCTGTGATCCCCTTCTCTAATCTGCGAAATCACATTAATCAGTAAAAATCTGTGATTAAACTGTAACTTTGCCTGTCATAATGGCTCATAATTGCTGTGGCGTAATTATTGAGTTTGATGCACCATACGAAGAACAACATGTTAGATTTTATAAGTAAGCTTTTTGGAAGCAAATCAGAACGGGATGTAAAGAGTTTATTGCCGATAGTGGAAAAAGTGAAGGCCGAATTTGCCAAACTCGACCAGGTAAGCAATGATGATCTGAGATCCAGAACTATAGGTTTTAAAGAAACCATAAGTGAAGGTTTAGCCGACATTGACAGCCAAATACAAGATATTAAGGATAGAACCGAAAATAACCCCGACCTTGAAGTAAGCGAAAAGGTAGCGTTATATACGCAACTGGACAAGCTGGAAAAA
>Ga0163162_10003765_pt1 | contig 14535 bp, 5 predicted proteins | sample S55metaG_FD_115310 | JGI IMG/M metagenome (GOLD analysis project Ga0163162, IMG submission 115310) | Switchgrass rhizosphere microbial communities from Kellogg Biological Station, Michigan, USA - S5-5 metaG | ecosystem: Host-associated > Plants > Roots > Rhizosphere > Soil | place: USA: Michigan...
AGGGCCGTTGATGGTCCAGATCAACGAGATCGGTTTCCGTCTTGACTTTGCGGCTTTGGAAACCAACGACGGCAATCTCGGCCGCCTTGAGGTCACGCCGGGATTCAAACCGCCCACCGGGATCGCCGTCTCCGTCAACTCCGCCGGTTTTAAAGGAGGTGGAACGCTCGATCTCGACCCCGACAACCATGAATATTTCGGGGCACTCGAACTGGAATTCCAGGACCTGTTCACGCTCAAAGCTTTCGGCATTATCAATACCCGACTCCCGGACGGAAGCGACGGATTCTCGCTGCTAATTATCATTACCGCCGAGTTCAACCCGATCCAGCTGGGCTTCGGTTTTACACTCAACGGAGTAGGCGGTTTGATCGGAATAAACAGGACCACAAGGATCGAGGTCTTAAAGGAAGGCATTAAGACGAATGCGATCAAAAGCATTCTTTTTCCTGAAAACCTGATCGCCAATATCAGCAGGATCGTTAGTGATATCAAACAGGTCTTCCCGCCGCAAAATGGTCATTATTTGTTCGCCCCTATGGGAAAGATCGGCTGGGGAACCCCGTCGATCATCACTTTAGAGCTTGGGTTACTGATCGAAATTCCGGTGCCGCGACTGGTCATTCTTGGCGTGCTGAAAGCTCTGCTGCCGAAGGAAGACGCTCCCCTGCTCCAGCTGCAGGTCAATTTTATCGGCGATATCGATTTTGAGAACAAGACCATTTCTTTTGACGCCGTCCTTTATGATTCAAAACTTTTGACATTCGCCCTGACCGGACAAATGGCACTCAGGATCGGATGGGGCGATGCTCCGGTGTTCGTGCTCAGCGTGGGCGGTTTTCATCCGGCTTTCAAGGAGATCCCCGCAGGACTCGGCAATCTCGAACGCCTCACTATTGCCATCCTCAACAAACCAAAGATCCGGATCACCGTGCAAAACTATTTTGCGGTCACTTCCAACACCGTCCAGTTCGGCGCCAAAGCGGAATTGTATGCCTCGAACGGTGGCAGCTGGAATATTTACGGATTCGTCGCCTTTGACGTACTTTTCCAGTTCGATCCCTTTAGATTTATCGCCGACGTGGCCGCCGGTCTGGCCCTGCGCCGGAATCAATCGGTCATCATGGGGATCCGCGTGTCCGGGTCACTTACGGGACCCGCACCGTGGGACGTCAAGGGAGAAGCCAGCGTTTCATTCTTCTTCTTCTCGGTCTCCATTCCTTTTCATGAAACGTGGGGTCCCGATGCCGATCCGGCGACCTCGCAAACGATAGATCTGATGGAGATGCTGCGGGAGCTGATCGCGGATGACCGCAGCTGGCGGGCCGATATTCCGTCAAATAACAATTTACACGTCAGTATCAAGGAGATCCTTACGCCACCGGCCACTATGGTGATCCATCCCTTCGGCGTCCTGACCTTCAGCGAACGACTTGTTCCGCTCGAGATCGACATCGACAGATTTGGAAATAAGCTCCCTCAGGATGCCCGGCGTTTTGAGATCAAACCCACCGCTGCGGGTCTTCGAACAGAACAGGTTCGGGAACAGTTCGCTCCGGCCAATTTTATCCAGATGACGGATTCCGAGAAGCTTGCCCGGCCATCTTTCGAACCCTTGAAGAGCGGGTTCAAAATAACGGGTTCCGATTCTCTCATGGCTCCGCTCGTGATCAATAAGAGCGTCCAATATGAATTCAGCTATCTCGGCCGCAAACCGCACAACCGACCGGTAAAGAATCCTTACCTGTACGAAAAACTGACCTTTAAAAGCAACGCAAAAGGCGGGGCCATAGCCAAATCGCCGCTTTCCGCGAACGCCAAGCGGAACTCGCTGAATGCTCCCGAAGGGCTCGCCGTCAAGGAGGAGCGTTTTGCCGTTGCCAACGTCAGCGATATGACCTTGTACGACGATGGATCAAACGATCTCGGCTATACCGAAGCCGTTCAGCGTTATGACGACCTGGTCCGGCAGCGGCCCGCCCTCCGGGACCAGATACAGGTACTCTCACAGTTTGAGGTGAACGCAGCCTGAGCTTTATGGAAATAGAAGTCGGACGGTACCAGTTCCATTCATGGTCAAGAAAAGGGATCGCCTCCAGGATCACCGACCCGGACGATCTCGGTGAGGAGACCTCAACCGGCTCAAAGCGGGTCGAGATCATCTTGCCGGTGGTTCTCAACGAGGAGGCGAGAAGCAAGAATTTTGCGCTCATTGGTCCAGGCGACGTGATCGGTATCAATCGCGACATGATCGTGCGCTCGGAGCCGTTGCCCCGGATCACAAATTTCGAGCCAAATTACCTGGTTTTCCTTGAGTTCTATGACGAGGATTTCGCGTGGCGCTACACGCCGGCGGCGCCGATCGTTCCTCCCGTGGGCTCCCCGACAACGCCTTATCAACCCAGCAAACTCCGGCCATGGGTATTCCTTTTGGTTCTCAAGGAAGATGAATATGAAAGGACCGACAGAAGGGTCCCTTTGCCTTCGGTCGTTATCAGGAGTGCCGACGCCCTGCCGCCCGCCAATGAGACCTGGCTCTGGGCGCACGTCCACAGCAACGCTGATATTCCGGATGCTGATCTTACAGACGAAGAAAAATTTCTTATCTCGCTTAACAAGACGGTCGATGACGATCCCGATCAGCTTTATTGCCGGCTGTTGAGTCCGCGGAAACTTGAACCGGGGGTCGCTTATCGGGCCTTTTTGATCCCGGCCTTTGAAACGGGCCGACTGGCCGGTCTGGGGCTCCCGACCGACAATGTCAATTCACAGCTCGCGTCCTGGCGCGAACAGAGCACCGGGACCGAAATGCCGATCTATTACGAATGGTCATTTCGGACCGGTGAGAACGCCGATTTTGAATCTCTTGTGAAAGCGCTCAAGCCGCTCAAAATGGATCAGCGAGTCGGGATAAGGGACATGGATTGCCATGATCCGGCCTTTATGAAAGCGGACGGAACTATCCCCTTTCCCGGAACCGAGCCCACTGTCATCGGGCTTGAAGGGGCCCTGAAATCTCCCGAGACCGTATCGACTGTTTTTCCAACCCCCGACGACGCGGACGAATTTGGGGTTGAACTCGAAAAACTGATAAATCTGCCTATAACGATCCTCGGCACGAACGCTTCAGGAGACCCGGTGATCCCGGTTCCCCTCTATGGCGGAAAGCATGCCAAAAAATCCCTGACCGAGACCGTTGTTTTCGATCGCCAAAAAGATACCTGGTTAAACCAGCTCAACAGGGACCCCCGCACCCGGTCCGCGGCGGGATTCGGGACTCTTGTCATTCAGGAGAACCAGGAAACCTATATGCGGAAAGCCTGGCAGCAGGTGACCGATGTCATAAAAGCCAACCGGCTGATCCGCCTCACTCAGTTCCATATGAATGTTACGCTGGGGTTCACGAGACAGACCTTTAGCAAACTTCCTCCGACCTCCCTTTTGGCGCTAAGCAAGCCCGTGTTGAGCCGCATCATGGGAAGTCCAACGACTATTTACCACCAGATACAAGCGAGTCAGTTGCCCGCGGTGGTTTTTTCAGGTGCCTTCCGCCGCGCGTTACGACCGGGAAATACAAAAAAATTGAGTCCCGAAGCAAGATTTGACTTTGGGCAATTGGTAAGGAGATTAAATGACGGAGAATTGACCGCTGCTCCTCCGCGGACGGCCCCGGCCGCAACTCCAAATGTCAAGGATCTCGCCGGGCGGATATTCCAGGATGATCTGCCGAGCTGGCTAAAATGGGTGATCGAGTACCGGACCCTCCTGCTCACTGGCCTGCTTCTACTGTTCCTCGTGCTCGCCGTAGCTACGGCCTCTTATGTTCTGTTCGGGATACTGACTGCGGCGGCGATCGGCGGATATTTCTATGCCAACAGGATCAGCAACCGGAGCGATCTGGCGGCCGCCCTCGTCGATCCGGAAAAAGAACTAGCCAGCATCGCCGCCACTCCCGCCCGCCCGGCCTTTACGCTAAGACTTTCAGACGAAACGGCCACTCCGTCGCCCACGGCCACCTCTTCGGGAGCCGATAGCGTGGAAGCGAAAAACTTCAGGGAGGCCGCGATCGATCTTACCCGGCGCTTCGTTGTCGAACCACCGGTAAAGGAGGTGAAAAGACTTGACCTCGAGAATGCATATCAAAAAGTAAGCGCGGCGATCCATCCGACCACCGCCTTTCCACGCCGGCTCTCGCGTCTCGTGAAAGGTCCGGCCAACATTGATATGAGCGAAGCGGAACAGATTCTTCCCGTCATGGCCTATCCGGATTTCGACGATCCGATGTATAAAAAACTGACGGAGATCTCGTCTGAATTGTTGCTGCCTAATCTTGAGCTCATTCCGCAGAATTGCATCTCCCTGCTCAAGACCAACCCCGGATTCATAGAGTCCTATCTCGTCGGATTGAATCACGAAATGGGGCGCGAGTTATTGTGGCGCGAATATCCCACCGATGAGCGGGGCAGCTATTTTCGCCAATTCTGGGACGTTAAAGGGATCATTCGGCCTTCTTCAAATACCGACAATACTTCCCCGGCCGAATTGGCGGAAAAATACAAGGACATCGAGCGCCTCGATACCTGGCTGACCGACAGTGTCCTGGGCGAGCATAATAACCGGGGCGTTCAGGGAGGAAGCCCCGAAAAACTGGTTCTGGTGATACGGGGCGATCTATTGAACCAGTATCCGGAAACGGTCATTTTCTGCCAGAAAGCCGTCGCCGGTGCGACCCCCGAAGAGCCCGAGATCATTGCCGCACCGACCGACGCCCAGTTCAAGGACCATGTGAAGTTCCCGCTCTTCAAAGCAGAGGTGTCCCCGGATATTAAACTCTTCGGTTTCGACCTCACCATCGAGCAGGCCCATGGGACCGCGGAGACAGCGCCTTTCACAGGCGACACGTTGGGATGGTTCTTTTGTATCGCTCAGCCGCCGGGCGAGGCCCGCTTTGGCATGGACATCGGTTTTGACGCCGGAACGGACGGTGTCTCCTGGGACGACCTGGCATGGACCAATTTTGCGGAGGAAATAAAATTTATCAAAAGAACGGTGGTACCAGAAGTTCCCGGCCTCAGCGTCGCCGAAAAGGCGCGCTGGGCTGCGGATGCGGCGACGATGGCGGATATTCTTTTTCAAAAACCCAACCTGATCGCGGTCCATGCAGATCAGATGCTGGAGAGTCTGACCAACTAGTTTGACCAATTAAGGGCTTTCAGGCGGATCTCATGTCTAACTGGAAAGAACAATTACAAAAGATCAGCAGGCTACGCGCCGAGCGGCGGCACAGCGCCGACGATCTTTACTCGGCGCAGATTGGGATTCAGAAGATCGAGGACGTGCTCAAGCGAATAAACCGCCGGGAAGCGGCTGGCCCGGCCGACCCGGAGGCCGTAAAGAATTTAGGCGAACGGATCGGCGAGCTTGAAAGATCTCTCCAGGATCTGAACCTGGTCCTCGCCAGAATTACCGGCACGCTTGCCGCGTTTCGGGAAAATGCTGAACTGATCGCCTTCCTCGATAAAAAAATAGAGCTTCTCGATGGAGAGATCGCTGTCGTAACGGATGAGATAGCTCGGGCCAGGGAAAATTCGCCACCCGACAGGGAGAAGATCAAGGAGCTCGAAAAACGCCTCGACGAGCTATCGGAATTGCGTGGATCGCTTGGCCGCGACCTCGAAACCGCAAGTACTGAAAAAGAGGTTCTGCGAGCTCGTTCACAGGCGGCCGCGGATGAAAAGCAGGAACTCGATCGAAAGCGAGAAGATCTCAGGCAGGAGATCTCGAGGCTTCGGGACGAATTGAATTCCCTGCTCATATCGCAGGACCAGTCACCCGAGGAAGCCGAAAGGGCTAAGCGTGCCCTCGAAGAAAAATTCCGGCGATCCCAAAGCGACTTGGCCGCCACGAGGGTCGACCTCGAAAATGCGGTGGCTTCGATCTATGTCGATCCGCATCCACGGAGCACTCTGAGCAATCTCGATGACGGGATCCCTTTCCTGCTGATGCCGGTGAGGCTCGAAACCCGATTCGCGACCACCGATGGTCGCCCGGAGCTCTGGTTGAGGATCTACCCCGACGATATCGCCATTCATACGCACGAACCGCTCCTGACGGACACGGAGGTCGCCGAGGGCGAAAAATACTGGAAGGCCATATTCGAGGCGGACAAGAATGAGGAACCCGAAAGAGAAGATCAGAAAAAACAAGCCTGGAGCAAGATGGCGGGTTTATTCGGTGCACCGCGTTCGGCCTGGGTCGCTCTTGAGACAAAACCCACGAATTGGGAACAACGAGGCACATTTTCCGATCCCGGCCAGCTGATCTTCCCGGTTCCCGAAACTACGAAAGCAGGTGCGTGGAGCCTGGCCCCGCGCGTTTACGAGCTCCCCGATCGGTTCGTGGTCATGCTCTACGAAGGAAATCAAATTACGGCTGAGGTGACGGGCAACATCATCCCCGATGAACTGTTCGTCGGGCCGGATCCGATGGAAGCCGACGCGGCGTTCGTCACCGTCGATGAGATGCTCGATTTCGGAGAGGCATATGACTGGACCTCGAATTTTGATAAGGCGGTTCAGATCGGGATGGGATTCAGGATACCTCTCACGACCACCCAGGCGGCACGCGGTTTCAAAAAGATCGTGGTCTTGGGGCTCTCGCTTTCCCTCGATGAGCTCGAAGGTCAAAAGAACCTCGAAGCCCTTCTTGATAATCACCACTATTCTTCGAGCGGGCTGAGCTTTGTCCCCCAGGGGACACCAACCAATAATACTGACCAGTCAGGGTCGGGCTTTACGACCAATGACTCATTTGACCATATCAGCTACTTTGTTGAAACCGGCGATCCTTTGTTCACCGAAGAAAGCGACTGCGACGGAAAAAATCTGGCTGATGCTCTGGGAATAAGCTATGCCCCGCTCGACCACCTCCGTCACAGCGACTCGGCCGACCTCAAGGAAGCCGTGGCGATGAATACCGCTTTGTATGCCTCGACCCTCGGCTATTATTTCGACACGATGCTCAGACCGGTGCTTAGAGAGGAGACCCAGGATCGGCTGAGAAGTTTTTTTATCGGACACGTTACGGGCCGCGGCCCGCTGCCCGCGATCAGGGTCGGCGATCAGCCATACGGGATCTTGCTGACAAGTGATTTCGGCGCCTGGCAGTGGAGCCGGCAGGAATTGGGGGCGGACGGGCAATTCCTGAGAGGCCTGCAGGAAGTCCTAGATCATTACGCCGGCATATGGCTCGACTTCCTGCCCCAATTGCTGCATACGGGAAAGCCCGGGGCCGACCCTTCGGAAGTATTGATGAATATCCTCGGTCTGCAGGCCGCCTCGGTCTCCTTTAACCAGCGGGTCGCCTATAGTACGGACGACCTGCTGAACCGCGCGGGTTTTAAGAGCGGCGAACGTTATGCCCGTGATCTCGAAAACGCCTTCGCCGATCAAAACCAGCTTTTGGCTTTTTTTGCCACGCTCGGGTATTCCGTCACGGATGCTGGCGGAAATCTCCGTGTGCCGCAATTGCTGCGCCTGGTCTATCAACATTTCCATCATGGTTTGGATGCGGCCAACCTTATCGAAAACGTACCGCTTTCGGAAAGCGATCAGATCCGTTTCTACGACGCTGACGCCCAAAAGAATTATATCGACTGGCTGATCGCGGCGAGCTCAGTTTCCCTCCTCGAGCAGCAGCAATTCGGTACCGGCATCGTTCCGCCAACCAGCTTGTTGTATTTGCAGCTGCGTCGTTCTCTTTTGCTTCAATTGAACAAATCGACGCATCGCTGGTTCAAGAACAATGGGATCACGATCGAGCCGACTTTGGAACCCATGAACTTTCATAACATTCGCCAGCCCGATGTCACTAAATGGGAGGTGATGAAGGGTAGGGTCGCGGTCGCCCTCCCGGATCATCCCCAAAAGGATCTTGCGGTTGCCGATTTTCTGCTGACCACCGGATCCCAGCTAGATGAAGCCGCCTTTCTAAATAAGATGAAAGCCTCCTTGGAGACTCTGGCAAGGGTGCCGACGGCGAGGTTGGAGCGTTGTTTTACCGAGCATATAGATACCCTGAGTTACAGGCTTGATTCATGGCAGTCAGCCTTCTTCCATCGGCGGCTCAAAAGCCAACGCCAAAATACTCCGGCTGACGGCGAGACCCCGGGACGGAAAATGGGAGTTTATTTGGGTTCCTACGGATGGGTCGAGGATGTCCGGCCTTCGAGTAAGAGAGTGGTAGTCGACCGGGAGTCCGGACCGGGAGAAGGTACCCCCGTAATTGACCCGTTGTATGAATATGCGGATAACGGGGGATTCGTCCATACCCCCTCGCTTAATCACGCTCTGGCGGCGGCTGTCCTGCGAGCCGGATATCTTAATCATGCGAGCAGCCAGCAACCCGAGACGATGGCGGTGAACCTGTCTTCTCAAAGGGTCCGCCGGGCTCTATTTATATTAGAAGGAATTCGCAACGGTAATAGTATTGAGGCACTTCTGGGCTACCAATTTGAACGCGGACTGCATGACCGGGGTTCAGAGTCCGACAGCATGAAGATCCTCAATGCATATATTTACGATTTCCGGGATGCCTTTCCCCTCCCGCAACACCTTTTGGAGCAGGAAGGCGCCCCGGCTTCCACGGTGACGATCCCGGCCAGTAATGTCGTCAACGGGTTAACGCTGGCCGAAGATCAGCGCCCGTTCCCCTTTGGGGCCGTCGGCCCGGTGACATCTGCTACCCCAGAATTGAGGGATGCGGTTATAAAGGAAAAGAATAACCTAGCCGACACACTTGATGCTGTGAAGGATCTGTTGTTAAGCGAAAGCGTGTACCACCTTGTCCAAGGAAATTTTGACCGTTGTGCGGCGGTGATGAGCGCGCTCAAGGATTCGAATATTCCTCCGGGGCTAGAGATCATCAAGACACCGCGGAGCAGCCGCTTTACGTTTACCAACCGGGTAACCATCCATTTCGAACGCGTCTTCCCCGATGAGACCGCCACTCCGCGGGCGCGAATGGAAGCGGGAATCAATAAATGGCTGGGCACCCTTTTAGGCGATCCAAGCCGACTTGCGTTCCGGGTCTCGCATATCGGTGCGGACGGTGTGACGCAGGCCGAGGATGTCACCGTCGCTCAGCTCGAGATCCAACCTATCGATCTCATCTATATTATCGGACAGGAATTGAACACGGGGACGGGTAGACCAAATAATGAGGATCGCACGGCCGCGTCGGAACTCGAGACGCGGATCGCTTATTATTACCGGAAAGCGAATGTTCTCGCGGACGAAATACCGGTCGAGATAGAGTTCCTGACACTTGAGCAGCCTGCCGACCGAACACCTCTAGGTAATTTGTTGCCGCTTTTAAGGATGCTCAAGGCATTGCTTACTGATTCCCGCAGCCTTAACGCGGAAGATTTTGTTCCCCCGGTTGAATCAAGTTCCGCCGAAAGCACAAATCCAAAAGGCTATGACGCAGAAGAACTCCTGCAACGGTTGAGTCAGGCCAAGGCACTTTTCGATTCCAATCTGATAGGGTTGAATGAGACGGACATCTTTCTCCTCGAACCTGTCGGAACACTTAACGGCACAACCAAATTAAGCGCTCTGTTTTCAGTGCTCGCAGAGACTGGAAAGAATCTGGCCGATCTCGCTATAACTCTCGATGCGAACAATGCCGCGAATCTTTTGAATACACTGGTCCGGGTCTCGAATTTTGGCCTGCCGGATTCATTTCCGTTGGTGACCGCGGCTCTTGGCGATGATCAAACGCGGCTTTTGCTGGGTCAGGTGCAGAATGTCATCCGGCAGATGACGGACCGGAGTCAAAAAGCGATCGACATAATAGACGAAGCGGGTCCAAGCCAGGAAACAACGCGAAGAGTGGAGAAATTGCTCGAGGCCGGAAGATCGCTCTTCGGAGAGGTTTTCAACATCCTGCCTCTTTTTGCATACAGCAACCCGATAGATATTCAAAAATCTCACGGCGATCGGGAACAACTGCTCAAATATGCGGGCGAGCAGTTGGAGATGACTTTAGCAGCCGATGAATGGCTCCAGAATATATCCCTGGTGCGGCCCCGCCTCTTTCGCTGGGATTCGATCCGGACCCTCCACGAACTGTTAAATCAAGAAACGCTGGAGATCCAGCCGATCCAGCTGCCCTATCGGGCCAATGACAGTTGGATCGCAGTCGAGTTTCCGCCCGAAGTTGAACCGGGAGTTCCGTTTGACATTGACCGGGATACTTTATCGATCCTCGTCCACGGAAGCGCCGCGTTTGAGAACGGAACTCAACAGAGCGGCTTGCTTGTCGATGAGATAGTCGAAATGATCCCTTCGAAGGAAGAAATAACGGGGATCGGCTTTAACTATAACCAGCCCAATTCCGCTCCCCCGCAAACATTGCTGCTGGCGGTTACGCCGCGCGAAACCGGCCAATGGGATTGGGATGAACTCGTCGGCATCCTGAACGATACTTTTTTGCGGGCCAAGCTTAGAGCGGTCGAACCGGCTTTGCTCGACCGATCAGAAAGGCCGGAAATCGGGGTCCTGTTGCCGGCGATTTTGGCTAACTTCTCCGAGTACGACTTGGATCTGGCCCTTGACTACCGTGTCAACGTTGGATTTTTTGCTGATCACACTCCGGTCAAGACCGTGTTGACCGACTAGCGTATGATCGCGACCTTTGCAGGAATTTTCGACTATTAAATGGAAACGAGATGCCGGAGTTTCAACTATCAGAATTATTGATCGAGGGTTACCGCCTCGCCTCGATCACCGCCTATAACCGGTTGGAAGCGAGCCCTCGGACGGTTGACTTTGACCGAAGCCTGGCGGCCGAGGTGCGTGACCCGTTGTGGATGTTGACCCGTCAGTGGCAATTCGGCGAATTCCAGGGCGAAGATGCGGCAACAGCCGTCACAACACAGATCGAGGCCGGGCACACTCTCATCGACCGAATGGAATTTGGCGGCGATAATGTCGCGGCTTACAAAGCAGATGTTCCACTTGAAACGGTCGTCGAACAAGAAACCCTGCGTCCTGATCTATTTCTGGCAATTCAGCTGGGAAGATATTTTGTAAAGCTGATGAAGAATTCCGGCCTTCCAGCCTTTGTTCAGGATCTTCAATTGTTGTTGGACAGGTACCCGCTCAACTACCTGCCCGACGAAAATGACTCTGAAGGCAAACAACTGCTTTTCTCTACGCAAGGAAAGATATTTGACGGGTTTCTCCTTTATCTCGATATCGTCACCCCCGAAGCGGGATCGACGGTTTTCGTCAATTGGGTCGAGAACAACGCGGTCCCGGACGCGGGACCGCTGATCGGGTTAAGCGGGGTTTTCCTGAATTGGTACCGGCGGAATTTTGTCCAACCGGAGGACAAAACCCGTTTCGCCTGGCAGCCCCCGAAACTCGAGTACCAATTTACGGTATCATCGCCTCCCATCGCGGATCACCAATCTACATTGGTGGCGGAGCGCTATCACGAGGGCTATCTCGACTGGTATTCGTTTGATCTCTATCGAGACAAAATGGTGTCGGATCCCGCGGGGGCGGACCCTGGCACTGGCGACACACCAGAGCTGAAATCCTATATTCCTTCGCCCGTGACGTTCAAGGGAATGCCTCATCCCCGCTTCTGGATGATGGAGGAGAGCCGGACGGATTTCGGAAAGATCGATACTTCGCCGACCGGATTGCTTCACCTTTTGCTTGCCGAATTCGGGCTTACCTATTCCAACGACTGGTTCATGCTGCCCTACGAACTTTCGATCAATACCCTGTGCGAGATCAAAAAGATCATTGTACGGGATGTCTTCGGTCAATACACACTTATCCTTCCATCGGGCCATGCGCGGGAAAACCAGTGGGAGCAGTGGTCGATGTTTACCCATACCGATCTTAGCGCCGATCCTTCGGCGAGCAACCTGTTCTACCTCGCTCCCGCAATAACCAAGGTCCAGGAAGGGGAGCCGCTGGAACAGGTCAATTTCTTGCGCGATGAAATGGCTAACATGGTCTGGGCGGTGGAAGATACCGTGCCTTCGCAGGCCGGACGAGGGGTCAGCGGTAAGGAGATGGCATTAAGGCACGAAGCAGAAACACCCTTCGCCGCCACACCAGGTGTCAAGATACGGTACGTTTTAGGAACCACGGTGCCGGACAACTGGATCCCGTTCATCCCGGTCCACCGGGACGCGAGCACAAGCGAGATCCAACTCCAGCGAGCGGCCCTGCTCGGCTCCAAAGGAGCCCTGGGCGTCATCGTCACGGAAAAATCTGCGCCTTATTATATCAACGAGGAGGTCATCGAACGCTCCGGCGCGATCGTAAAACGAGGGTTTCAACGTACACGTTGGGTGAACGGGGAAACATATGTCTGGATCGGCCGCCGTAAAGGACCCGGCCGGGGCGAAGGTTGGAGCAATTTGAAATTCGACCAAATTGAAAATATTTCCTAAGCATTCTTGGATCCAGTGCAAACCGATGCCGTTCCGGGAAGACTTAGGAACAAGACCAACAATTTACTGCATACGGAATTTTATATCCGCTCTCTGAGATAGATTTGCAACATCTGGGTTCCCGTTGCTAGATCAATTGCCGGTTTGGTGTACGTACACTGGAACGCCGACCTTTTTTGCGTGTGTTATCGTGTGTTTGGTAACTCGGCTCTCTCGCAAATACCGGAAAAGGTCTCATAAACGGATACAACCTTATTTCCTTTGAATCTCATGCTAAACATCATGCTCCATAACTTCTCGAGAGAAACATAAAAATAGCGACCATCCAAGGAATACCGATCAACAAAACTGCAAGCAGGCCAAAAAGACTAAATCTTTCATTAAATTTCTCGGAGCTGAAACCGATCAGTTCCAGTACATAAAGGACAAGCGAGCCGCCGCTCAAGGACCCAAGCGGAAATAGATTAAAGACAAGTATTTTCGCGGCTAAAACACCAATGCCAACAACAAATGGCCCTTGCGTAAATAAGATCGCCAGGGCTTCAATTAATTTCGTCCCAACTGTTAGCGGCGAAAACACACCGGAAATTATCTGTCCAAACCCAGTAAGAATTTGATGAAAAGTTTCTTCAAAACCCAAGCCGATAATAGCCAACGTCAGGTAGGACCCTATCCCCGCTAAAATAATAAGGATTTTCCTGAATGGATGTAAAAAACTAAAGTCTTGGGTAAATCTTACATAGCTTCCTGAAGGAAAGTAATTTAGTTTGAAAACAAGCCCACCTCTTAAATCAATCTTGAGAATGGCGGAGCCCTGGAATATTCCAAGCTCTTCAACTCGCGCTCCGAATAGTCTTCCACCAACAGCCTGGAAAATCATAAAAACAACGAAGATCGTTAACGTCGCTGCCAGAATATAGAAAGCACCAATCATATTTTCGTACAGAAAAAACTGCCAAAGACAATCGTAAACCGGTCTCGCGATCCGAATAAAACAAACCAGTCTTCGTAAAAACGCTACTATTACTGGATGTACTCCTTATATTTTTCGGCCTTCGAGAGCAGTCGTATCGCGAGATACCGCCTGGGGGGTTAGTGTGCAGACTCCAAGCCGACCCAAAGAGTCTTTTTTTGGCCGATTGACAGTTGACTTGGTCCGCTCATCCGGATTGCCCCACTCTAATGCCCTTAGATAACATCACATTAGATTTTCCTATTCCGTCCGTAAGTCAGGAGTCCAAAAAAGAGCATCTGTTTTTCGGAGTCCGTGGCCTTCGGACCGCGGGTGTCGGTCATCCGTATACGACCGCTACCACCGCCAAAAACAGCTAGAAGCATGTAGTTCGTCCATCTATCGGAGAGGTTCTTTCAGGGGTTTACCTCACCATAAGGCGAGAACTCCAAGCACCAACAATACGGTGCAGCGATCACGAGCATCCATCCGATCCACGAAAAAAAGAACAGTATTCCTCAGAATCGACGATAACTCGTATCCGGCTTTCTCATAAGCCTGCGTGTCCATAAAGCCGGAACTAGAAACTGAAAAGCAAAAAAGAACGCGAGGGCACTAAAAGCAGAAATTGGGTTATGAGCAAATTCCGTAAAGTGATTGCTCCCGCCACCTTTGTATTGGAGGCATTCAGAAAGGAACACGGCCGCTACAACGCCGACCCAGTTCAACGGCGAAGGTCGGGTGTCTTCAAGGTCAAATGTATTGACGGCTTCTGTTTCGTCGCATCCAAACATACGGGCAAAATACTCATGTTTTGAAAAGCCAGCTGCCTATATCCGGGCGAACGCGGCTTAAATTTGTCCTCGTCACAGGCTAGGACGCTGATTCTTTCATCGAAATAGGTAGCGGATAATGATAAGGCCAATTAATAGGATGAGTCCCGTTAATACTGCCGCACCAATTTGATAAATTACGTAACCTTTCGGGGAAGCGGCAAGCAAGCGAGTTTCCCACTCCTCTTGCTCCGCAAGTGGTTCTTTCGTTGGCTTGTTGTCCATGTCTCAGGAGAATGCAAAACCTGTGCCTCCCGTTTTGCGTTTATTTTTGA
>Ga0163162_10003777_pt1 | contig 14516 bp, 14 predicted proteins | sample S55metaG_FD_115310 | JGI IMG/M metagenome (GOLD analysis project Ga0163162, IMG submission 115310) | Switchgrass rhizosphere microbial communities from Kellogg Biological Station, Michigan, USA - S5-5 metaG | ecosystem: Host-associated > Plants > Roots > Rhizosphere > Soil | place: USA...
AGAGCGCAGGCGCTCGCGCTCGTCTTCCGCCTCGATTCGCGACGAGACGCCGACGCCGCTGCCGTTTGGCGTCATCACGAGGTAGCGCGACGGGATCGTGATGTGGGTCGTGAGCCGGGCGCCTTTCGTGCCGAGCGGCTCCTTCAGGATCTGCACGAGGAGCTCCTCGCCTTCGCGCACGAAGTCGCGGATGTCGGCCTCGCGCGCCGCGGGTGCCGGCTCGTCGCCGTTGCGCGCGAGCACCGTGCGCGCGACGTCCGAGGCATGCAGGAACGCGGTCCGCTCGAGACCGAGCTCGACGAACGCCGCCTGCATCCCCGGCAGCACGCGCGATACCTTTCCTTTATAGATGTTGCTGATCAACCCGCGGCGGCTCGTGCGTTCGATCAGCACCTCTTGGAGCACGCCGCTTTCGACGAGCGCCGCGCGAACCTCGCGCGACGTCGCGTTGATCAGAATCTCCTCGCGCTTCATTGCGCACCCGACGCGGCGTGCGACGGCGTGCGCCCGCCCGACCGCGTGCCCCATAGGACTACGCCGCAGCGTGCGAGCAAGGCCGCCGTCTCGAACAGGGGCAGGCCGACCACGCCGGAATAGCTACCCGCTAGATGCTCGACGAACATCGCCGCCCGCCCTTGGATTCCATACCCGCCCGCCTTGTCGAGCGGCTCGCCGCTGCGACAGTACGCGGCACGCTCATCGCGCGTCGTGGCACGAAATCTCACTTCGCTGCTCGACAAGGAGCTCTCGGCCGCGTCGCCGCAACGCAGAGCGACGGCGGTCAGAACGCGATGCGTGCGGCCCGATAGCGCCGCGAGCATCGCCTCGGCTTCGACCTCGTCGGCGGGCTTTCCGAGCACGCGCTCGTCGAGCACGACGGCGGTGTCTGCCGCGAGCACCGGCCTGCGCTCCTCGGCCGGAACGCGCCGCCAAACGGCGTCCGCCTTCTCCGCCGCGAGCCGCAGCACGAACGCATCGGGCGCCTCGCCCGCCGCCTGCGTCTCGACGATCTCCGCGGGACGCACCTCGAACGGCACGCCGATCTGGCGCAGCAGCTCGCTGCGCCGCGGCGAAGCCGAGGCGAGGTAGACGAAATCCTTTTTCATTCAAAAGACTATACGAGGTCGCTGCGAACCCGCCTAGCCCCGCGGCGAGCAGCGGCGCGGCTTTGAGCGAACCCAAGGGCTGGCTGGCCCCTGGCCCGGGTCAGGCGCGGTGGTAAGGGTGATTCTGTAGAAGCGACCAGGCTCGGTAGAGCGCTTCGGCGACCAAGATACGCGCAAGCCCATGCGGTAGGGTCAGCGGCGACAGCGACCAGTGCTGCGCGGCACGGGCGAGCGCCTCGTTGCCAATCCCGTCCGGGCCGCCGAGCAGGAGCGCGACCGGCGCGCCGCGCTCCGACCACCGCTCGAGCTGTGCCGCCAGGTCTCGCGTCGACAGCGCCTTGCCGGCTTCGGCGAGCGCGACGACGTGCGCGCCCGACGGGATCGCGCGAGCCATGCGCGCGCCCTCGTCGGCGAGGGCACGGTCGGGCGGCGCGGAGGCGGTGCGGCGCGCGAGTGGCAACACCTTGAGCTCGAGCGTGCAACGGCCGCGGAGGCGGTCCGCGTATTCGGCGTAGCCCGCATCGACCCAGCCCGGCTGGCGGTTCGATGCGGCGATCAGCTCGAGGCGCAGCATCGTCGGCGCCTCGGGGCGTTCAAGCGCGCTCGGCTGCGGCGGCTTGATCGCGCTCGGACAACGTCCAGAGCTTTTCGAGGTTATAAAACTCGCGGGCGCGCGGCAGCATCACGTGCACGACGACGTCGCCGAGATCGACGAGCACCCACTCGCCTACCTTCTCCCCTTCGACGCCAATTGGGCGATGGCCTTGCTGTTTCGATTTTTGGATGACCGCGTCCGCGATCGCGCGCACGTGCCTGTCGGAGCGTCCGCACGCGACGACCATCGTGTCGGTCACCGTCGTGAGGTGACGCACGTCGAGAACGCTCACGTCGAGCGCCTTCAGGTCCTCGAGTGCGACGGTGGCGGCTTGGAGAGCCGTGAGCTCGATCTTCTTGCGGCGCGGTCGGTGCTCGCCCCGACGGGGCTTCGAGTGCGCGTCGGCGCCTTTCGAGGCGGCGTGCGAGTGTTGAGACTTTGGTTGGCGGCGGGATTTGTGTCTAGGGGGTTTCGGCATAGCACTCCGTTTCGAGAATGATCCTGCGAACGTTATCGGGCATCAAGAACTTGGGGTCGAGGCCTGCGGCGATCAACGAGCGCAGGTCCGTCGACGAGATCTCGAGCTGCGTGACGGGTTGCACGTGCACGCGCCCCGCAGGGTTCGCGTGCAACGCGGCCGGGTCTTGCGTGCGCCGCGCGCGCAAGAGATCGCCGAGGAAACCGCTGTCGGGCGCGCGCCATCCGGGCCGGTGGGCGACGACGAGGTGCGCGAAGTCGAGCAGCTCGTCCCAGCGATGCCATGCCGGTAAGCCTAGGAACGCATCCATTCCGATCAGCAGGCAGAGCGGCTGCTGCGGAAACTCCTTCCGGAAGCTCGCGAGTGTGTCGATCGTGTACGAGGGGCCCTGCCGCTCGAGCTCGCGCGGGTCCGCTACGAACTGGGGCTCGCCCTCGATCGCGGCTTCGACGAGCCGCATCCGGAGAGCGCCGTCGCTGATCGGTATTTTCTGGTGCGGCGGAGTCGCGACCGGAACGAAATGCACGCGCTCGAAGTCGAGCGTTTGCTGGAGCTCGAGCGCCGTGCGCAGGTGCCCGTAGTGAATCGGATCGAAGGTGCCGCCGAAGATGCCGATCGGCCGCATGCGGTTCGTGCCCGTCACGCTTTCTCCGGCTGCGACAACATGGCGATCAGGAGCCCCGTGAGCGTCGCCCACGGCTCGGCCGGGAAGACGCCCTTGAGCGTCGCATCGACCTGCGCTGCCTGGGTCAAGAGCGCCGCGAGCTGGCGGGTCTTGAAGCGGCGCATCGCCTGCTTCACGAGGGCCTGGCGGCGGCGCCAGACGCGTTGCTGCTCGAGCGCGCCGTCCAAGTGATCGCCGTGCCGCACGGCGTAGTCGAGCTGGGCGAGGAGCCCTATGTCGCGGTTCAACGCCCAGCTGATCAGCACTGGCGCGACGCCCTCGGCGCGCAGGCTCCACAGGATCTTGAACGCGCGCGCGGTCTCGCCCGCAAGCACCGCGTCCGCGAGCGTGAATACGTCGAAGCGGCTGTTGTTCGCGACGGACTCGAGAACCTCGGCCTCCTCCACGGCCTCGCCCGCGGCGCTCAGCGCGAGCCGTTTGATCTCCTGGTCGGCGGCGAGCAGGTTGCCTTCGACGCGCTCGGCGAGCGCCTGTGCGGCCGCCGGCGTGAGCTTGAGCCTCGCGGCCGTCGCGCGCTGCTGTACCCAGCGCGGCAGCTCCGCGCGATCGATCGGCCAGACCTCGACGAGCACGCCGTGCTTCTCGATCGCTTTCACCCACGCCGTACGCTGCGCGGCCGAATCGAGCTTCTCGCCGGCGCCGATCAAGAGCAACCGATCGGGGTCGTCGCGCTCGGCGAGCGACGCGATCGCCCGCGAGCCCGCGTCGCCGGGACGCGGGGTCGCCATTCTCAGCTCGACGATCTTTCTCGTCGCGAACAGCGACAAGTTGTCGGCCTCGCTCTCGAGCTCGGCCCAGCGGAAGCTGCGGTCGACGACGTGCAGCTCGCGCGTCGTGAACCCGCCTCGCCGCGCCGCGATCCTAATTTGCTCGAGCGCCTCGTCGACGAGCAGCGGCTCGTCGCCGGCGACGAGGTACACCTGCGAGAGACCGCTCGCGAGCTGGCGCTCGAGTTGGCGACCGGGGATTTTCAGGCGGGACCTTCGAGCTGCGCGAGCGCCATGGCCTGGTCCTCGAGCAGGATCGGCACGCCGTCGCGAATCGGATAGACGAGCTTCGCGGTGCGTGTCACGAGCGCCTGCTCGAGCGGCTCCACGACGATCGCATCGTCACGATTCTTGATTCGTCGGGCGCTGATCGCTTGGTTCAGCTGCGAAAGCTCACGGTCCGACAGGAGCTCGAGCGGCGACCGGCTCACGGGGCAACAGATGATGTCGAGCAAAGCGCGATCCAACACGGTCCTCAATCGACTCCGTTCAATATGATGGCGCGGCGCACGTTACACCGTTCTTACGACCGGCGCCCGGCGTGAATGTGCCCGCCCGCTGCCTGGTCGTGACTTGCACCGCCCTACGGTACGGGATCGTAACCCGATCCACCCCACGGATGGCACCGCCCGAGGCGCTTGAGCGCGAGCCACGACCCGCGCCGCGCCCCGAAACGCTCGATCGCCTCCGCAGCGTAGGCCGAGCATGTAGGCAGATAGCGGCATTGCCGGCCTAGCCATGGCGAGAGCGTGAGCTGGTAGACCCTGATCGCTGCGAGCAGCGTGCGGCGAGCCGCGGCCTCGGCGTAGCGTGCCGGCATCGCTCAACGCTTGGCCTCGTCGCGCGCGGCTGTCGACGCAACACCTTTGGCCTGCACGCTTGCCGTAATGGATCCGCTTGCGGCGGCGACGCGGCGCCAGCGCGCGCCGCCGGGCTTGTCTTCGATCACGACGCCCCGCTCGGCGAGCCGATCGCGGATCCGGTCCGCTTCCCCGTAGTTGCGGTCACGCCGGAAAGCGTCGCGCTGCGCGAGCAGCGAGTCAATCTCCGCCGCGTCGATATCGTCGGCGGCCGTGCCGCCCGAGCGGGCAAACCACGCTTGCGGATCGGCCTGGAGCAACCCGAGCAGCGCGCCGCCCGCGCGCAGCGTGCGCGCTAGCCGACCGCGCTCCGCGTCGTCACCGCTCGTGTTTATCGAGCGCGCGACGCCGAGGAGCTCGCTGAGCGCGAGCGGGGTATTGAGATCGTCCTCGAGCGCGACGAGCACGCCAGGCGGCACATCGACGGCCGCGTCGGGCGCGACGGCGGCGCCCGTGACGCCCGCATCGCGCAACGCGCCATAGAGGCGGTCGAGGTTCTGGCGTGCCTCGCCCACGATCGAGCCCGTCCAATCGAGCGGCTGCCGGTAGTGAACCTTCAGCAGCGCGAGTCTCACGGACTCGGCGCCGTGCTCGGCGAGCACGTCGCGCACGAGCAGGAAGTTGCCGAGCGACTTCGACATCTTCTCGCCGTTCACGACGACCAAGCCGTTGTGTACCCAGAACCGCGCGTAGGTCTTGCCCGCGTGCACGCACGTGCTCTGTGCGACCTCGTTCTCGTGATGAGGGAACACGAGATCGACGCCGCCGCCGTGAATGTCGATCGTCTCGCCGAGATGCCGCTCCACCATCGCGGAGCACTCGATGTGCCAGCCCGGCCGCCCGCGACCCCACGGGCTCGACCAGCCGACGATATCGGGCGGCGACGGCTTCCAGAGCACGAAGTCGCCCGCGTAGCGCTTGTACGGCGCGACATCGACGCGTGCGCCCGCGACGAGCTCGTCGGTGTCGCGGCCCGAGAGCTTCCCGTACGCCGCGTAGCTCGGCACGTCGAACAGCACGTGACCCTCGGCTTCGTACGCGTGCCCGGCTGCGATGAGCCGCTCGATCATCCCCACGATCTCGGGGAGATGTGACGTCACGCGCGGCGCGACATCGGGCGCCGCGACGCCCAGGGACGTCATATCCGCTAGGTACGCGTCGAGATAGCGCGCGGTCAGCACGCCGATCTCGACGCCTTCTTCGCGCGCGGCGTTATTGATCTTGTCGTCGACGTCGGTGACGTTGCGCACGTAAGTCAGCGGGTAGCGGCTGCGCAGAAGGCGCGCAAGCACGTCGAACACGACGGGCGGCCGCGCGTTGCCGATGTGCGCGAAGTTGTAGACCGTCGGCCCGCAGACGTACATCGTGACGCGCCGCGGGTCCGCCGGCACGAACGGCTCGCGCGTGCGGCTCAGCGTGTTGTGCAGAGTCAGTGCCATCGGCGGCTTAGGTACTCGTTCGGCTGCGCGCATGATACCAGCCGTGCCTGGCGCGCCGGCGGCGTTACGTGCTCGTGGTGCGTCCGTCGGCGTCTGCGGATTTGGCTCCGCGAAGGGATTCCGGCCGGATGGCCGTATAATTGCGGCCCATTTCCTCACGGACCGAGCCCATGTCGCAGAGATTCGCGGCCCGCACGAGCATCGAGCAAGTCGAAGAGGGCAAGGACCTTGCCCCGAAGTTCGACGCGCACGGCCTGATTCCGGCCGTCACGACCGACGCGACGAGCGGCGAGCTATTGATGGTCGGCTACATGAACGCGGACGCCCTCGCGAAGACGATCGAGACCGGCGAGGCGCATTACTGGAGCCGCAGCCGCAGGGCGCTCTGGCACAAGGGCGCGACGAGCGGGCTCGTGCAAAAGGTGAAGGAGCTCTTGATCGACGACGATCAGGACTGCGTTTGGCTCAAGGTCGACGTCGCGGGCGGCGCGAGCTGCCACGTCGGCTATCGTTCGTGCTTCTACCGGCGAATTCCGATCGGCGAGACTTCGAGACCCCTGGAGTTCACCGAGCAAGAAAAGGTCTTCGACCCGCAGAAGATCTACGGCGACGCCCCGAATCCCACGCAGCTGTAGCGGACCCTTGCGGTCGACGAGCTCAGGCCGCGTCGGCTTCGGGCTCCGCGATCACCGCGGTCCCGTAGCAAAGCACCTCGGTCAAGCCCGCCATCACCTCGGTCGCGTCGTAGCGCACGCCGATGATCGCGTTCGCGCCGTTGCGCTCGGCGTGATGAACCATCAAGTGATACGTCTCCGAACGCGTCTCTTCGCAGAGCTGCGTGTAGATCGTGATGTTGCCGCCGAAGAGCGTCTGAAAGCCCCCGAAGATGTTGCCGACGATCGAGCGCGAGCGGACGCGGATTCCGCGCACGATGCCGATCGTGCGAACGATCTTGTAGCCCGGCAGCGTAAGCGCGGTCGTGACCATGTCGTTCTTCATCGTCTCACCTCGTTTGCAGCCAAAAGCGGTTCGCACGAGCTCGTGTCGCGCAACCTGAATGTCGGCCGGTCGTCGGCGTCGATGAGCTCGCGCTCGAGCAGCCACTCACGCGCGAAACGCGCGTCGCCGGTCCACCAGGCGGCCGCGGAGCCCTCCCGGAAGCTGTAGCCCCACGCGTCCATGTCGGCGAGACAGCGCGTGCGGCCGAAGCCGCGGAGCTCGTCGGCGAGCAGCACCTCGAGATAGCACACGCCGCACTCCTCGTCGTCGCTGCCACCCGCGTCGGTCGCGAGCCGCGCGCGTCGCGCGTCGTCCATGCAAACGTAGTGGCAGAGCTCGTGCAGCGCCGAGTGCACCGGCGTGTCCACGCGCACATAGAGGATGTCGCCGACGAGCCCGGCCTCGGCCTCACCCCAATAAGAGCCCGGGATCTCGGCTCCGCGCGCGACGCCGATCACGCGCATTCCGTACTTCGCGGCGAGCGCGTCGAGGTCGCCGCTCGCGAGGTCGGCGAGCGTGAGCATTACGCGCCGGGCGGCGCTGGGCCTGCGGCCGCAGGTTCGGGCGCGCTCGGCGACGTCGGCGCGGCGCCTAGCCCCTCGATCCGGCGCACGACGCGGCGGGCGAGATCGTCGGCGAGCGCGCGTCGCAGGATCTCCTCCTCCGACGCCTTCGCGAGCACCTGCGTCTCGTCGAACGTGTAGCTGCGCGTGACGACGAGCGTCTCGCTCTGGATGAGCTTCTGGTCGCCGACCTGCAGCGAGAACGTGATCGAGTAATAGACCTCGTACTCGCGCGGAATATTGCGCGCCGACACGGACAGCACGCGCTGCCCTGTATCGTCGGACGTCACGTTGAGCTGCGCGGCGCCGGGCTCGTTCTTGCCGACGATCGTCGCGCCCCGCACGCGCAGCGCATCGGTCACGCTCGAGACGAAATCCGAATGCGGCGCGGCGCTCACGACGTACGTCTTCGCAAGCACCGGCGGCAACGTACCCGCGCCCTGCAAGTGGAAACCGCAGCCGCCGAGCGCGCTTAAGATGGCGAGCGCCGCCGCGTGTTGTGCTTTGACGACTGTCGGAAACCTCATTGGGCGCGCGCCAGGCTAAAGGCTCGTGGCAGAATAGCACCGTTCATCCGCACCGTTGACAGCCGAAGAGCAAACCTCTGCGGCCTTGAGAGCGATGGCTTATCCGTTCACGGACGTCGAGGCGAAGTGGCAAGCCTATTGGCAAGCCAAGGGCACATTCCGCACGCCTCCGAAAGTCGATACCACGCGGCCGAAGTACTACGTGCTCGACATGTTCCCGTATCCGAGCGGCGAAGGCCTGCACGTCGGGCATCCGGAGGGCTACACGGCGTCCGACATCGTCGCGCGCTACAAGCGGATGCGGGGCTTCAACGTGCTGCACCCGATGGGCTGGGACGCGTTCGGACTGCCAGCGGAGCAGTACGCGCTGAAGACCGGCACGCACCCGAAGATCACGACCGAGAAGAACGTCCGCCGCTTCCGCGAGCAGCTCCAGAAGCTCGGCTTCTCGTACGACTGGGACCGCGAGGTCAACACGACCGATCCCGCGTACTACAAGTGGACGCAGTGGATCTTCAAGCAGATGTTCGAGCGCGGGCTCGCGTATCAAGAGGAGCTGCCGGTCTGGTGGTGCCCCGAGCTCGGAACCACGCTCGCGAACGAGGAAGTCATCGACGGCAAATCCGAGGTCGGCGGTTTCCCATGCGTGCGCCGGCCGCTGCGCCAGTGGGTGCTCAAGATCACCGAATACGCCGACCAGCTGCTGGAGGGCCTCGACGCGCTCGACTGGCCCGACAGCACGAAGGAGATGCAGCGGAACTGGATCGGGCGCAGCGAAGGCGCCGAGATCGACTTCCCGGTCGACGGTCACCGCGCGCTCGCGCTGCGCGTGTTCACGACGCGGCCCGACACGCTGTTCGGCGCGACGTACATGGTCGTCGCACCCGAGCACGAGCTCGTCGACCGGCTGACGACCGACGCCCAACGCTCGCTCGTCGCGGCGTACAAAGAGCAGGCGTCGCGCAAGAGCGAGCTCGAGCGCACCGAGCTCCAGAAGGTGAAGACCGGCGTGTTCACGGGCGCGTACGCGATCAACCCCGCGACGAGCGGCAAGATCCCGATCTGGGTCGCCGACTACGTGCTCGCGGGCTACGGCACGGGCGCGATCATGGCCGTGCCCGCGCAAGACCAGCGCGACTTCGAGTTCGCGGCGACGTACGGGCTGCCCGTCATCCGCACCGTGAAGCCGCCGCCCGGCTTCGACGGCAACGGCGCGTATCTCGGCGACGGCGAGGCGATCAACAGCGGCTTCTTGAACGGCCTCAACGTCGCGCAGGCGAAGGCCAAGATGATCGAGTGGCTCGAGAAGTCGGGCGCGGGCGAGCGGCGCGTGAACTACAAGCTCCGCGACTGGCTGTTCTCGCGCCAGCGGTATTGGGGCGAGCCGTTCCCGATCGTGTTCGTCGACGCACAGGCGAAGACCGTGGGCGATTCGGCGTTGCCGGTGCTGCTACCCGAGCTCGAGGAGTTCAAGCCGAGCGGCTCGCCCGAGGGCCCGCTCGCGACCGCCGGCGCGTGGCTCGAGATCCGCGACGAGAAGACGGGCAAGCGCGCGCGGCGCGAGACGAACACGATGCCGCAGTGGGCGGGCTCGTGCTGGTACTACTTGCGCTTCATCGATCCCAAGAACGACGAGCGGCTCGTCGATCCCGAGCTCGAGCGCTACTGGATGCCCGTCGATCTCTACATCGGCGGCTCGGAGCACGCGGTTCTGCACCTGCTCTACGCGCGCTTCTGGCACAAGGTGCTCTTCGACGCGGGCTTCGTGTCCTCGCCCGAGCCGTTCACGCGGCTCGTGCACCAGGGCATGATCTTGGGCGAGCTCGAGTTCACGCTCTATCGCGACGAGCAGGGCCGCGCGGTATCCGCCGAGCACGTGCGCAACGACGTCGACACGCGAACGGGCCTCGCCGTCACACTCGATCACGCGGACGAGGAACAGGTCGAGAAGCGCGGCGACAAGTTCGTGCTGCGCGACGCGCCGGACGTCGCTCTCGAGGCGCGCGCATTCAAGATGAGCAAGAGCCGCGGCAACGTCGTGAACCCGGACGACATCATCGCGCGCTACGGCGCCGACGCGTTCCGGCTCTACGAGATGTTCATGGGGCCGCTCGAACAGGTGAAGCCGTGGAACACGCGCGGCGTCGAGGGGACGTTCCGGTTCCTGAATCGCGCGTGGCGGTTGATCGCCGGCGCGGCAGACGACGAGCGCGATGACGAGTCCGACGCACGCGCGGCAGGCAACGGCGGCGGGGGATTCGCGGCGGGGTCTGCCGACTCTCGCGTGCACGACATCGAGCCGACGCGCGAGCAACTCCGCGCGGTGCACCAGGCGATCGCGAAGGTCACCGAGGACATCGAGGCTCTGCGCTTCAACACGGCGATCTCCGCGCTGATGGAGCTCGTGAACGCCGCATACAAGTGGCCGAGCCTACCGCGCGCGGTAGCCGACCCATTCGTATTGCTGCTCGCGCCGCTCGCGCCGCACATCGCCGAGGAGCTGTGGCAGCGGCTCGGACACGCCGAGTCGCTTGCCTCTGCGGAGTGGCCGGCGGCGGATTCCGCATATCTGCGAGCGGATGTGATCGAGATCCCCGTGCAGGTGAACGGCAAAGTCCGCGCCAAGATCCAGGTGCCTGCCGAGGCCGGCGAGAGCGAGGTCATCGATATCGCACGCGCGGATCAAAACGTCGGCCGGCATCTCGACGGCCAGACGGTGAAGCGCGCGATCTACGTGCGCGGGCGAATCGTCAATTTCGTGGTCGGCGGTTGAGGCCGCTTGCGGGAGCGGCGACGATCCCTGCGACACCCTTCCACGCGTGCGCACCTGGCTAAAAAAGAGCCAGGACACCGGCAAGACCAAGCCTGCTACACAACCGCCTGCAGATAAATCCCGGGTCGACGCAATAACCGGCCGACGCCATGTCCAAACGAATCGTGATCAATTGCTGGGGCTCGCACGGCGACTTCTTTCCGTACGTCGGCCTCGCGCTCGCGCTAAAGGCGCGCGGCCATACGCCGGTCGTCGCTACGGCGGACATTTATCGACAGGAAGTCGAGCTCGCGGGCGTCGAGTACGCGCACGTCGGGCCCGATCTCGACCCGAACGACAAGACGCTCTACGACCGGGTGATGGATCAGACACGCGGCAGCGAGGTGATCATCAGCGAGCTCCTGATGCCGAAGCTCGAGGAGACGCACGCTGAGCTCACTGCCGCCGCTGCCGGCGCGGATTTGATCGTGGGCCATCCACTCACCGTGTCGGTGCCGCTGGTTGCGGAGCGCGCGAACGTACCGTGGGTCTCGACCGTGCTCGCACCGATGCTGTTTTTCTCTGCGACGGACCTGCCCGTGCTGCCGCAGGCACCCCTGCTCGGACGCGTGGGCCGGCTCGGGCCGTGGGCCGCGCGGCGCGTCGTCCGCTTGGCGAACCGAATGACGAAGCCGTGGTTCGAGCCCGTAGAGCGGCTGCGCGCGCAGCTCGGCTTGCCGCGCGGTGGTCATCCGATGTTCGCGGGCATGTTCTCGCCGCAGCTGACGCTCGCGCTCTTTTCGCGTGTCCTCGGCGAGCCGCAGCCAGATTGGCCGCCGCACGTGCGCACGACCGGCTTCGTGTTCTACAACGGGCCGGACGCGGCGCTATCGCCGGAGCTCGAGGCGTTCTTGGGCTCCGGCCCGCCGCCGGTCGTATTCACGCTCGGCACATCTGCGGTGGGTGCGGCAGGAAGCTTCTATCAGGAAAGCGCGGCCGCCGTTGCGCGGCTCGGCGTACGCGCGGTACTGCTCATTGGCGCGTTCGAGAAGAACAGGCCCACCGAGCTCTCGCGTGACGTGCTCGTGGTCGATCGCGCGCCGCACCAGCTGCTCTTCCCGCGCGCGAGCGCGATCGTGCTACACGGCGGGATCGGCACGACGGGGCAAGCGCTGCGCAGCGGGCGCCCGGTGCTCGTGGTGCCGCACGGCCACGATCAGTTCGACAACGCGCATCGGATCACGAAGCTCGGCGTCGCGCGCACGCTGCATCCGAAGCGGTATCGCGCGGCTCGCGTCGCGCGCGAGCTCGCGCGACTCCTCGGCGACGCCTATCGCGGGCGCGCGGAGCCGGTGGCCGCGATCGTGCGCAGCGAGGGCGGCGCGGGCGCGGCGGCCGAAGCGCTCGAACAGCTCGCTGCCTCATGACGGACGAGCCTGCCCTGCCTCATAACGGACGAGCCTGCCCTGCCTCATGACGGACGATCCTGCCGAGGCCGGCCGAGACGACCGACGAGCGCCGGCAACTGCGTGAGCGTCGCCCCGATCGCGAGCAGCACGACCGCCCAATTCCCGAGCACCGCATACGGCGTCGCGCCCTCGAACCCGCGCACCGTGGCCTTGAGCACGGCGGTCTTGAACTGCGGCAGCGTCGCCTCGACGCGGCCCGTGTCGTCGACCACGGCGGTCACGCCCGTGTTCGTCGCGCGCAGCAGGTAGCGTCCGGCTTCGGCTGCGCGCACCTGTGCGATCTGAAGGTGCTGGTGCGGGGCGATCGAGTCGCCGAACCACGCGTCGTTGCTCACGTCGACGAGCAGCGTCGCAGCGGGTAGATAGCGCAGCTGCTCCGCGCCGAAAACGTCCTCGTAGCAGATCGTCACCGCGAGCTGCTGTCCCGCGGCGTCGATCAGCGGCTGGTTCGGCGCGCCGGCCGTGATGTCCGTATAGGGCAGGTTCATGAGCCGCATCCAGCTGCGGATGAACGACGGCACCGGGAAATACTCGCCGAACGGCACGAGATGGCGCTTCACGTACGTCTGCGTCGGCTGCGTCAGCGCGACTACGACGTTCTGCTCCCCGTGCGACGCGGGATCGGCGCGCAAGATTCCCATCAACACCGTGCTGCCGCGCTGCGCGCTGGCTTTGCGCAAACCGTCGACGTAGTCGCCCACGTAGTCGATCAGTGTCGGCACCGCAGCTTCGGGCCAGACGATCAGGTCCATGCCGAGATTTTGCGTCGTGAGACGCGCGTAGAGCGTGAGCGTGTCCTCGAGCTTCTCGGGCTTCCATTTGAGCTCCTGCGCAATCGAGCCCTGGAGCAGCGCGACGGAGATCGCGCGAGACTGCGGTGTCGTCCAACGATGCGAGCGCGCGGCGAAGCCGCCGGCCCAGACTGCCGCGACGACGAGCACGGCGCCGAGCGCGCCGGCGTATCGCGTTCGAGGGGGAGCAGCCTCACCGGTGGTTCGCGCTCTCGTCGCGGCTTCGACGAGCGTCACGAGCGCGCCGGCCGTCACGAGCACGGCCCAGCTCATCGCGTGCACTCCGAGCAGCGGCGCGTAGCCCATGAGCCACGAGCTCGTCTGGCTATAACCGGCCGAGAGCCAGCCGAAGCCGGTGAACATCCAGCCGCGCGCCCACTCGCAGAGGACGAACAGCGCGGGCAGCGTCACGAGCCGCGCCGCGACCCCGCTCGTTCGGAACCAGCGCGCTGCGATGAAGCCCGCGGCGCCGACGAACGCCGCGCAAACCATCGTGAGGCCGACCGTGAGAAACAGCGCGACCGCGAGCGGCGCGCCGCCCATCTCACGGACCGCGATGTAGGTCCAATAGGTGCCGCCGCCGAAGCTCGCGCAGCCGTAGACGAAGCCGAGCCAGAACCCGCGCCCACTCGGCACGTCCTTCCAGCAGTAGAGGAGAACCGCGTACGACAGCGGCGCGAGCCAGAACCAGCCGAACGGCGCGAATGCGAGCGGCAGCACCGCACCGGCCAGCAAGCTCAGCGCGTAAGGCCACACGTTGGATGGTCCGTGCTACTTCGCCGGCGCCGGCGCGCGCGTGACTTCGAGCGTATGGAGGCGACGGCGGTCGCCGCGCAGCACCTTGAAGCGGAACCCCGCGAAGTCGAGCTGCTCGCCGCGGCGCGGCAACCGGCCGAGCTCGTGCATCACTAACCCGCCGACCGTGTCGTACTGCTCGTCGCTGAGCTTCGTGCCGAAGAACTCGTTGAACTCCTCGATCCGCGTGAGCGCGAGCACGATGTAGCGGCCGTCTTCCTGCGGCTGGATCGTCGCGGCCTCTTCCTGGTCGTGCTCGTCGTCGATCTCGCCGACGATCTGCTCCAACACGTCCTCGATCGTCGCGACCCCGGCGACGCCGCCGTATTCGTCGACGACGATGGCCATGTGGTTGCGGCCCTCGCGAAACTCGGCGAGCAGCGTGTTCAGCCGCTTGCTCTCGGGAATGAACACGGCGGGACGCAGCAGCGGCTCGATGTCGAACGACTCGCGGCTCGCGTCTTCGACGAAATGCTTCAGCACATCCTTCGCGAGAACGATGCCGACGACCTCGTCGCGGTCGTCGCCGATCACCGGAAAGCGCGAGTGGTTCGACTGGATGATCGTCTTGAGCAGCTCGTCGGGCGCGTGGTCCTTGCCGAGAACCACCATCTGGCTGCGCGGCACCATGATGTCGCGCACCTGCGTGTTCGAGACGTCGAGCACGCCGAGCAGCATCGCGAGCTCGTC
>Ga0163162_10003778_pt1 | contig 14516 bp, 6 predicted proteins | sample S55metaG_FD_115310 | JGI IMG/M metagenome (GOLD analysis project Ga0163162, IMG submission 115310) | Switchgrass rhizosphere microbial communities from Kellogg Biological Station, Michigan, USA - S5-5 metaG | ecosystem: Host-associated > Plants > Roots > Rhizosphere > Soil | place: USA: Michigan...
ATCACCTTTTCAATCAGTTGCACCAATGATCATCAAGTTTTCCAAGGACTGGGTGAATTCCTTAATTGTGCGAAGTAACCCGGGAGTATCTATGTCAAAAATGATCAACACCATCAAACCAATTTTTGAAAAATATAGTGCTCAATTCGAATATCAGTTTGCTGATGAAGAATATGCCAAGAAATTTAATTACGAAGAGCTGGTAGCCCATCTTGCTTTAATAATTACTGCCATAGCAATTTTTATTTCATGTCTCGGATTATTTGGGCTTGCTTCATATATGGCAGAACAACGGACCAAGGAAATTGGTGTTCGAAGAGTATTGGGGGCAAGCACTCTTTACATCTGGCAATTGCTTTCAAAAGATTTTGTCATGCTGGTTCTAATAGCATGTATAATAGCCATTCCCATTTCCTGGTATTTAATGAATAACTGGCTGAGAACGTATCAATACAAAATCAATATTGGTGTTGGGGTTTTTGCATTGGTAATGGTCGCGTCTGTCGTAATTACATTATTAACAGTGAGCTTCCAGGCAATAAGAGCGGCGTTGGCAAATCCTGCGAAAAGTTTAAGAACCGAATGACAACGTGAATCGTGAATCGTGAATAGGATCTCATAACGTAAAACGTACAACTTAAAACTCATAACGTGTTCAAAAATTATTTTAAGATCGCATGGCGTAATCTTTCGAAAAACAAAGTTTTTTCAATTATCAATATTTCAGGCTTTGCCATTGGCCTGACCTGTTTTGTTTTGATCGCCGTATTTGTTATCAGTGAATTGAGCTATGATAAATACCCCGCTGAAGCAAAGGATATTTATCGTATTCATTTATCCGTTACGGGTAACGGGGAGACAGTTGTTTATCCTCTGGTAGATGTAGCCGTTGGCGAAGGGATAAAAAATGCATTCCCGGAAGTAAAAGCATTTACCAGGATCTGGCAGGTGAGTGATTTTGTAAAATATAATGACAGGCAATTCAAAGAAGAGCATCTTTCTGTTGCCGATTCCAATTTTCTGCAGGTATTTTCGATCCCTCTTATTGACGGAAGCACAACCAATGCATTGGTGGAACCGAACAGCATAGTTGTGTCAAAATCGTTTGCAAAAAAATACTTCGGCAGTGAGCAGGCCATGGGTAAGTCTTTAATGATAGGCACACGTAACGTGATTTATAAAATCACTGGCGTCATTGACAAAGTACCCGATAACTCTCATTTTCATTTTGATGCGCTTTTAAGTCAGTCGACTTTTCCCAATCCCAACAAGACGTGGAGCAACCTCGGTTACTACACCTACCTGCTTTTGAATAAAGATGCCAACCCGAAACAACTGGAGGCTAAATTCCCACAACTGGTAGCGAAATATGTTGTTCCCGAGATCCAGCATGATATGGGTGTTAGTCTTGCCGAGGCACAGAAATCAGTAAACACATTTCGATTTACATTGGTTCCTCTTACTGACATTCATCTGCGCTCGAATACCAAGATGGAACTGGAACCGGGCGGGGATATACAATACGTTTATATTTTTTCTGTATTGGCCTTGTTTATATTGCTTCTTGCCTGTGTCAATTTCACTAATCTTTCTACAGCCCGTGCCATCAAACGCGCAAGGGAAGTTGGAATTCGTAAAGTAATGGGCTCAGTAAAAAAACAACTGGTCATTCAATTTCTTACCGAGTCGGTGCTGTTTACTTTCTTTTCCATGCTGCTCTCCTACATTTTGATATTCCTGTTATTGCCTTACTTCAATCAACTCGCCAATAAAAACGTCAGTTTTGACTTTTTCCTGAATTATCAACTGGTGCTTTCTGTTTTTCTCGTAACCTTTATGGCAGGAATATTAGCCGGCATTTATCCTGCGTTCTTTTTGTCATCATTTAACACGATCAGCGTATTAAAGGGTGCTTCCATGCAAGGTTCACAGAAAAAACCATTACGTAGCGGGTTGATCGTCTTCCAGTTTTTTGTTTCGACGGCGTTGATAATTGCTACCATCATTATATATCAGCAACTGCATTACATGCAGAATAAAAAATTAGGGTATGACAAGGAGCAGGTTATATTTCTGCCCGATGCACGACTTTTGGGCAAGGATCAAAGCGCATTTAAGCAACAGCTATTACAGGATAGCCGCGTTGTATCGGCAAGTATTTCCAGGTCAATTCCTGGCGGCCCGATCATGGACGGAACGGAGATTTATCCGAAAAATGAACACTCAAACGGAACTGAGATCCATGGGAATATCTCTCATGTCGATTACGATTATTTGCGAACTCTCGGCATCCGGATATTGAAGGGCAGAAATTTTTCAAAGGATTTTCCAACGGATTCGTCCGGTATTGTGATCAATGAAGCCGCTGTACAGCAGCTGGGATGGACAAATGATGATGCAGTTGGAAAAAGGATTGTTCGCTCCGGCCAGCAGGAATTTCATGTAATAGGTGTTGTTGCAGACTTTAACTATGCTTCCTTAAAACAAAAGGTCGCCCCTCTGCTGATGATGCTGGGAGGCAATTTCGGAGGTTTAATTGTTAAGATCCATGGAACGGATGTAAAAGGATTCCTGGCTGATCTAAAAAAACAATGGAATGCGTTCAATCCTCCCGGTCCGCTTGAATATAATTTTCTTGATGAGAAGTTTGCCGCATTATATGCAACTGAACAACGAACAAAGCAGATATTTTCTGCATTTGCTATCCTGGCGATCGTCATTGCCAGTCTTGGTTTGTTTGGTCTTTCGGCATTCGTGATCGAGCAGCGTACAAAAGAAATAGGTATCCGAAAGGTATTGGGAGCGTCTGTACAACAGGTCCTGCTACTGGTGTCAAAGGAATTTTTGTTATTGGTCGGGATCGCTTTTATTATTTCTGTTCCTATTACCTGGTGGGCCATGAATGCATGGTTAAAAGATTTTGCATACAGGATACATATTGGAGCGGGTGTATTTATCGCGGCCGGTCTTTCAGCGATCCTGATAGCGTTCCTGACGATAAGCTTCCAGGCGATCAAAGCAGCGATCGCCAACCCTGTGAAGAGTCTTCGCACTGAGTAGTGCTGTGGCTCTTGCAAAAGTTTGAGAACAAAATAAATCAGGCTACGAGCAGTGAGCGACGAGCTCATAGCTTATAGCTAACAGCTAAAAGCTTTTTTATGCTTAAAAATTATTTTAAAACCGCGCTCCGGAATTTATGGCGATACAAAGGCTATGCGTTTGTCAATATCATAGGACTTGGCGTTGGCATTGCCGCCATGGTTTGGGGCTATCAGGATTACCGCTTTTCTTTCAGCTTTGATAATTTCCATCCCGACATTGATCACGTTTATCGCGGTCTCACTTTCCGCCAGGGCGGCGAAGGTGCCTATGGAGTATTTCCCATGCCCGCTGTGCAATCTGCAAAAAAAGATTTCTTTGGGATCACCGAAGTAACAAGGGTAAATAAAAGCATGGTAAATATAAAGTCTCCTAAGGATGAGACCTTTACCGAAGTAGTCGACTTTACCGATCCCTCTTTTTTCAAGTTGTTTAATTTTCCACTCATTGAAGGCAGCAATGATCTGAACGATCATAGTGCTGTGCTCATCACCGAAAAAACGGCGCAAAAGTATTTCGGCAGGATCGATCCGGTCGGAAGAACGTTGCTCTTTTATGCAGGAGAAAGTTTTGCATTTCCTCTTACCGTGACAGGTGTACTCAAGAATCCGCCAATCAATTCAACCTTGCAGTTTGATTTCATCACGGGCCTGGATAACGTGATGCAAAAGGATGGAACCAGGATTGCGGAGAACGACTGGAGCTTACTGCTTGATGTCGCCTATTTTAAAATTCCCAACGAAGCAGATGTGCCGACTATAGCACATGGCATGAAAAAATACCTGGCTGTACAGAACAATATCAGGCAGGATTGGAAGGTATCTGGATTTAAATTCATTTCCATTCGTGAAAACGCTTCGCTCGATAATGCTATCCAGTCAAACAGTTTGTTTCACCGTCCTTCGGATGCTGCTGCATATGGTGCCTTTATCACGGCTATCCTTATACTACTGTGTGCATGCCTGAATTTTTCCAACACAACCGTGGCCCGGTACAATGGCAGGTTGAAAGAAATTGGAATACGCAAAGTGATGGGTGGTACACAAAGGCAATTAATTATTCAGATGTTGCTTGAATGTTCGGTCGTGGTCTTTGCGGCCATACTATTATCTGCCCTCCTGAATCACTACTGGTTGCCCCTGTTCAATCGCATGTTTGTGCATGTCGACGTTCGGGCAGATTACCTGAGCGACGCCAATCTCCTGCTTTTTCTCGCAGGCATGTTCGTTTTTACAACACTATTGGCGGGCGCATATCCTGCATTTTATATCAGCCGTTATAATCCCTCACGCATTTTCCGTGGAAGCGTAAAATTTGGTGGTTCTAATTTATTCTCAAGAATTATGCTGGGTCTGCAAATATCAATTTCACTGATTGCGGTAATCGGTGGTATTGCTTTTGCTAAAAATGCAGCCTTTCAAAACACCTTCGACTTTGGCTTTAACATACATAATACAGTGGGTGTATCCGTGAAGGATCGGAATACTTACATGGCCCTGAAAAATGAAATGGCAAAGTTACCGGAGATAACAGCGCTTGCGGGAACAAAAAATCACATTGGTTTTGATTACAGCCGGCAAGTGGCGGAAGCGGAAGGGATAAAAAAAGAAACAAGATTTTTCGAAGTGGGGCCAGATTACATACAGACGATGAATTTGAAAATGGTTGCAGGGAGGGCCTTTGACCGCGCTTTAGTAAGTGATTTCTCAACAGGAATATTGGTAACGGAAAAATTTGCCGCGATGTATGGATGGAAACCGGCCAATGCATTGGGCAAACAGGTGCACATTGATAAGGACGCATATTCAGTGGTAGGAGTGCTGAAAGATTTTCATCCCGCAAGTTTATTTGAACCTTCATTCCCGGTCATAATGAAACTCACGCAGGAGGACAATTACCGTTACCTCATTATGCAATCGAAGAATAGGGACCTTACCAGTGTCTATAACACCAGCAGGGATATTTGGAAAAAGCTTTTTCCGCTCCAGCCGTTTAATGCGTTTTACCAGGACCAAATGCTTGCTGAAAGCTATCGTGCAAGTACCAGCATAGCCAAAATATTTTTATGGCTGTCTATCATAACCGTATTGCTTACAGCAACAGGATTGTTGGCATTGATCTCACTCACTTTGCTGAAACGGATGCGGGAGATAGCGGTAAGAAAGGTGGTTGGAGCAACGCCGCGGGATATTTACCTGCTGGTCAACAAAGGTTATTTCTGGATTGTCCTTGCTGGAACCGCGTTGGGGTGTTATGGAGGTTGGTCCTTATCCAAACTGCTGCTCAATCAAATATACCAGATCAATAATGGCGTTGCAACATTTACTTTAATTATCTCTGTTGTAATAATGATCTTGATCGCCCTGTTTATCACAGGAATAAAAATTTGGCAGGCGGTTAAAACAAAGCCGGTGACTCTTTTGAGAACGGAATGAAGTCGTGCAGGAGTACTTCGGATACTATTGACAAAAAATTTATAGCCATGTTCAGAAACTACTTGAAAACCGCCTTCAGGAATTTAAAGAGAAACAAGAGTTATGCTCTTATCAATGTGCTTGGGCTCACCGTTGGCATTGCAGCAAGTCTGCTGATATTTTTGGTGATCCAGTATGAAACGAGCTTTGATAATTTTCATAAAAAGAAAAATAGTATTTATCGCCTGGGCACTGAGTTTAATACCCAGGATGGTGTAAGCTATTCCGATGGAATTTCCTTCCCGGTGGCAGCTGCATTGAGAATCGATTTTCCGCAGGTAAAGGAGGTCGCTTCTATTTTTAGAGATGGGAACCAGGTAACTATCGAGCAAGGCGATCGACAATTGAAGAAACTAAGGGAAGACAATTTTTATTATGCCGAACCACAGTTTTTTAAAATGTTTGATTTTGCATGGCTCGCAGGGAACCCTCAAAGCAGTCTGAATGACCCGCATAGCGCAGTATTGGCACAGTCAACAGCAGAAAAATATTTCGGTAACTGGAGATCAGCCATCGGAAAAACGTTTAAGTATGATAACAAGACTCTTTACAAAGTAACCGGTATTCTGAAAAATACTCCGCCGAATACCGATTTCCCCCTCGCCGTTGTAGTTCCTTATACGGCCATTCAAAATACTTACATCAAGGATAACCTGAACGATTGGGTCAGCACTTTTGGAGGTGCTTACACATTTGTTGTATTGCCACCGGAATTATCACCTGCAAAATTCGATACGCAACTTAAAGCATTTGCAAAAAAGCACAAGCCTGCTGAATATTCAAAGGATGGATATGTAACGCAACCATTGTCTGAAATTCATTTTGATGATCGCTTTGGGAATTTCAGAGGTCATACATTTAGCCATTCACTCATCAGGGCGCTTGCGTTCATTGGCCTTTTTCTAATCCTTATTGCCTGTGTAAATTTTATAAACCTTGCCACAGCGCAAGCCATTAATCGTTCCAGGGAAGTCGGTGTCAGGAAAGTTCTCGGAAGCAATCGTCGCCAGTTAGCCTTGCAATTTTTGGGTGAAACAGCGTTTATTACTGTTGCAGCGGTTGCTCTCGCTATTTCGGTCGCTGGACTTACATTGCCGCTTCTCAACAGATTGCTTGAGACAAAAATGACAATGAATTTAGTGTTCAACCCCTGGCTTATCCTGTTCATTCTCATCATAACTTTTTCTGTTACTATTTTGTCAGGTCTCTATCCCGCCATCATTCTATCAGGTTTTAATCCCATTACTGCATTGAAGAGCAAGATCACTTCCAAAATGGTCGGTGGTATTTCCATGCGGAGGGTTTTGGTTGTCCTGCAATTTGCGATTGCACAAATATTAATTATTGGTATGCTGATAGTAGTTAGCCAGATGAATTTTTTCAGAAAGGCTTCGCTGGGTTTTGATAAAGCTGCTATCATAAACGTCCCGATGCCCGGTGACAGCCTGAGCAAAACGAAGGTGGAATACATGCACAACCAGTTGCTTTCTAATAAGAATATTGTCAGTGTCAGCTTTAGCTTTGCAAGTCCTTCTTCTGAAGGCAACTGGAATAGTGATTTCAAATTTGATCATGCTGCAAAAACGACCAACTTCAGCGCCAATCTTAAATGGGCTGATGCCGATTACTTTAAAACGTTCAACTTGCAATTTGTGGCAGGGCGTCCTTATTACCCCAGTGATACCGTTCGGGAATTTGTTGTGAACGAAACCTTACTTCGCAAATTGGGCATTCAAAGACCGGAGGACGCAATTGGCAAAGAAATAAATTTCTGGGACGGCCGCAAGGTCGCCAACATTGTGGGCGTAATAAGAGATTTCAATTCATACTCGCTCCGGGAGCCAATGGCCCCCGTAGTGCTAAGTACGTGGAAAGATGTTTACCAAACCATCAACATCAAAATAAGACCCGGGAGTGAAAAGGCTGTCCTTCCTTTTGTCGATAAACTGTGGAACGAAAATTTCCCTGACTATGTTTACCAGTATCAGTTCCTCGACGAGACCATTGCAAACTTCTACAAACAGGAAAACCAGCTATCCATACTATATAAAATTTTTGCCGCCATTGCCATATTGATCTCGTGTCTTGGTTTATATGGACTTGTTTCTTTCATGGCTGTACAAAGAACAAAGGAAGTGGGGATTCGAAAAGTGCTGGGCGCATCGGCACGTCATATTGTTTACCTGATGTCAAGGGAATTTACATTGCTCATTATTATCGCATTTGCTATTTCTGCTCCCGTGGGATATTATATCATGCATAAATGGCTGCAGAATTATACCTACCGCATACCGCTGAGCGTATCAATATTTTTGTTGGCTGTTGTGGGCTCCATTGTCATAGCATGGATAACTGCAGGACAGAGGGCAATCAAATCGGCACTTGCGAATCCTGTGAAATCGTTGCGAACCGAATAAATCCAGCTGCGGGCGGTGAGCCAGAAGCACATCATTCAAAGCTGGCAGCTAAAAGCTTTCTTTATGTTTAAGAATTATTTCAAAACAGCATTGCGACATTTTTGGAAGAATAAAACATCTTCTGCTATCAATATAGTGGGATTGACCATCGGACTCACTTGCTGCCTCCTGATCGCCCTATATATTCAGCATGAACTGAGTTATGATGATTTTGAAAAGAACGGAAAAAGGATCGCCCGTGTGATCATGGAATATCAGTTTGCAGGAAGCAGTGCATCTACAAAAGGGAATTTCACCAGCGTACGAGTGGCGCCGGTATTAAAACAAAATTTCCCGGAAGTAGAATCATCTATAAAAATGACGCAGTATGAAAGGGTCGTTCGCTACCAGGAAAAAATGATCAATGAAAAAAAGTTCCTGTACGCGGATTCCACTTTCTTCGATATTTTTTCCTTTACATTGTTAAGAGGCGATCCTCACTCCGCATTAGCGGGGGCCCATAAGGTTGTAGTCACGGAGTCCTCGGCAAAAAAATATTTTGGCGATGAAGATCCTGTTGGCAAATTGTTGCAGGTGGGCAGCGACACAGACCTCTATATGATTACCGGTGTAGCAAAAGATTGCCCTTCTAATTCACAAATAAGATTTGATTTCCTCGCTTCATTTTCTTCGCTGGGCATTACAAAAGATTATGAAAGCTCCTATTGGGACGCGAATTACGTTACCTATCTCTTATTAAAAAACAGGACGTCGATTGAGGCATTGCAGGCCAAACTCCCGGCATTTATGAAAAAAGAAATGGCCGGGCAGGGAGCTACGGTCAATATGTATCTCGAGCCCTTTAATAAAATACATTTGTATTCACCTTATGACGCTTTTGAAGCGAATAACAGTATCAACTACATTTATATACTTGCAGCAGTTGCTTTATTGATACTGGTCATTGTGGGCTCTACTTATATTAATCTCAGTACAGCGAAATCCCTGGAACGGGCGAAGGAAGTAGGAGTGAGAAAAGTGATCGGCGCGGGGAAATACCAGCTATTCTGGCAATTCATTGGCGAATCTGCATTACTCTGTTTGCTTTCTGTGACTCTGAGCCTCGTGGTCTCCATACTGTTAATGCCAGCCTTTAATCAATTAACAGGGAAGCAACTCCAGTCCGCTTCGCTTTTTTCATTGCCATTTCTTTTATTTTCTTTCATTATTGCCATCGGAATAAGTTTTTTGGCCGGAAGCTACCCGGCATTCATCCTCGTTAAATTTCAACCGGTAAGAGTACTAAAAGGCGCTTTTAAAAATACCGGCTCCGGTCAGTGGCTCAGGAGATCGCTGATCGTTTTTCAATTTGTTATTTCCGTTTTCCTGATCATTTCAACGTTAAGTATCCAAAAACAACTGTATTTCATTCAACACAAAAAGTTGGGTTATGATCGGGAACATGTATTGGTACTGCCAATGAATGATAAGATGCTTGCAAATATAGATTTGATCAAGCAGGAATTCAGATCCAATCCGAACGTGATCAGCGTTTCCCGTTGTGTTCGCTCGCCGGTCGAGGGTGGTGGTGGCTACAATATGCGTTCAGCGACCATGCCCGAAGATCAGCAGGTAAATGTGACTGCAAATCCAATTGACGAAGATTTTGTTAAGACAGTGGGTCTGCAGATCATTGCCGGGTCAGATCTTACCAGCCAGGATGTAAAAGATGCTTCAACTTCTGATTGGGAAAAAAATGTATATCATTTTATCTTAAATGAATCAGCAGCCAAACAACTTGGCTGGTCGCCACAGGAAGCGGTGAATAAAAAAATGTATATGGGGTCCCGGGCTGGCTTCGTAAAAGCTGTCGTGAAAGATTTTCATTTTGAAACATTACATAATCCTATCACGGCTTTTGTATTATTTACCGAGTTAAGAGGAAGGGAATTGCTGGTTAAGCTCAGCGGGCAACACCTTCAGCAAACGATTTCATTTCTTGAAAGTAAATGGAAAACTCTCGTGCCGGATCGTCCTTTTGAATACCGTTTTTTGGATGATGATTATAATAAACTATACAACGGCGAGATACGCCTGGGGAAGATAATGGATCTTTTTTCAGGGATCGCTATCTTGCTTGCCTGTCTTGGCTTATTCGGCCTTTCTTCCTATGCTGCACAACAGCGGATCAAGGAAATTGGCATAAGAAAAGTATTGGGGGCTTCAGTAAGAAATATCACGTTCGCTTTGTCGAAAGATTTTGTGATCCTGGCCATTGTCGCTATTGTGATCGCTTTCCCTGTTGCCTGGTGGGCCACGAACAAATGGCTCCAGGATTTTAGTTACCGGACCAATATTAATTGGAGCATTTATGTGGCTTCCGCTTTAGTGACGATCTTATTAAGTATAATAACTGTCGCTTTCCAGGCTATAAAAGCAGCCATTGCGAACCCTGTGAAATCGTTACGAACCGAATGAATTAAGCTACGAGCCTTGAGCCACGAGCTCATAGCTTAGAGCTAGCAGCTAAAAAGTTTTTTATGATCAAAAATTATTTAATCACTGCGTGGAGAAACCTGTTGAAGAATAAAACATTTTCAACGATCAATGTTTTAGGTCTTGCGATTGGCATAGCAGCTTTTTTACTCATCATAAACTATCTCCGATTCGAATACAGTTTTGATGATTTCAATGTCAAAAAAGATACAGCGGTTGCAAACCCTGTGAAATCTTTGCGAACAGAATGAAATGATGAGTGGTGAGTAGTGAATGGTGAGTAGATTAGCGACTGGTGGAATTTATAGTAACAATTGAAAAAAACCATGATTGACAAAAAATAAAAAACTATGATCAGAAGTTATCTCAAGATCGCATGGCGCAATATTATGCGTCACAAAGCCTATTCAGGGATCAATATTCTCGGGCTTGCCATCGGTATTGCGGCTTGTTTGCTAATCCTGCAATATGTGTCTTGTGAGCTGAGCTATGAAAATTTCCAGGCAAATAAGACCCGGCTCTATCGTGTACAGCAAGACAGGTATGACAAGGGAAAGCTAAGCACGCAATGGGCGGCAGGTGCGTATGCAGTTGGAAACTCATTCAAAGATGCCATACCTGAAATAGAAGACTATGTAAAGGTTGTACAGAATGGAAGAGTGACTACGGACGTAAGCAACCAACCTCTGAAGATTGAAAAAGTATATTTTACAACGAACTCATTCTTCAACGTATTCACGTATCCCTTGATCGCTGGTAACAAAAGCAATGCATTAAAGGAACCATTTACCGCGGCATTGTCGGAAGCAACGGCCAAAAAAATATTTGGAACAACTGATGTTATTGGCAAGCCCCTGGAATTAAACCGTAATAGTAACTATAAAATAACCGCAGTTTATAAAGATGCACCCGCCAATACACAGCTCAAGCCGGAGATGTTGTTGTCTTACGCTACTTATTTAAAATGGACAACTGATTCAAGTGGCAATGGACCTGAAACAGCCTGGCAATGGGATGGCTGTCTCACTTATTTGTTGCTGCGTAAGGGAGCAGATCCTGCAGCGGTGGAAAAGAAATTCATTCCTGTTGTAAAGAAGTTTACGGATGAGGACATGAAGAAATACAATGCAGGGGTTGTATATCATTTACAACCCTTGACCGATATTCATCTGTACTCTCATTACATGATGGAGCCCGGTGAAAATGGTGACGGGAAAACAGTCTACCTCCTTTTAGGCATTGCATTCTTTATTGTAATTATTGCATGGGTTAACTATATCAATCTTGCCACAGCGCGGGCGATCACTAGAGCAAGAGAAGTCGGTGTGCGCAAAGCGATCGGTTCGCAGCGTCGCCAGTTGATCGTCCAGTTTCTTTCCGAGTCAGCTTTATTAAATGGCTTTGCTTTGCTGATGGCGATCGGGATTGTGCTGCTCGCCATTCCGGGTTTTAATCGCCTATCGGGGCAGCACCTTAATTTTTCTCTTTTTGGAAAAGCCGATTTTTGGATCGGGCTCATTGGTTTGTTTCTCGTGGGAGTATTTTTTTCAGGTTTATATCCGGCATTTGTATTGTCAGGCTTTAAACCCATCGAAACGCTCAAAGGAAAAATGGGCACTGCCAGCCAGGGTTCCTTTTTAAGAAAATCGCTTGTGGTTTTCCAATTTACGGCTTCGCTGTTTTTGTTAATTGGTACAGTGACTGTGTACCGGCAGATCCAATACATGCGTCAACAAGCGCTGGGAATAAATATTGATCAAACATTGGTCATTTCACCGCCCATTGTTGGTATTGACTCCACCTTTTTACAAAAGATGACCAGTTTTAAACAGGAACTGCAACAACAGTCTTCTATTCGGGATATAACTCTATCAACCAGCATCCCTGGCGAAGCGGTAGGGTGGAATGCAGGAGGAATAAAACTTGTTGGCGCCGACGAATCTACTCAAAACCAGTATAGAGTGATCGGGGTCGATTATGATTATATGAAAACGTATGGATTGAAGCTGATCGCGGGGCGCGCATTTTCAAAAGACTTTGGGTCAGACAAACATTCTGTGATCTTTAATAAGAATGGAATTGAGCAATTGGGTTTTAATAATCCCGCCGACGCTCTTGGGAAAAAAATTGATTTCTGGGGAGATCAATATACTATAGAAGGTGTAACAGAAAATTTTCACCAGCAATCGTTGCGTGAAGCTTATGAGCCACTGATCCTTCGCTTGATCCCTGACGTGAATGGCTATCTTTCCGTGAAAACTAAATCTGCAAAGGCAGGAGAAGCAGTGACCTTAGTAAAGGCTGAATGGAAAAAATTCTTCCCGGGAAATACATTCGATTATTTTTTCCTTGACGATCATTTTGATGAGCAATACAGAGCTGATCAGCGCTTCGGGCAGGTATTTACTTTATTTACAAGTCTTGCTATCCTGGTAGCTTGTCTTGGGTTATTTGGTCTTGCTTCATTCACCACGCTGCAAAGAACAAAAGAGATCGGTATAAGGAAAGTGCTGGGCGCTTCTGTCACTAACATTCTAAGATTGCTCTTCCGCGAGTTTGCGATTTTATTATTGATCGCATTTGTAATAGCCGTGCCCATTGCCTGGCTGACCACATCAAAATGGTTGCAGGGTTATGCATTCCGCATTGGCTTGCAATGGACCTTTTTTGTTTTACCATTCGTTGCCATTGTAGCGATCGCATTGATAACAGTAAGCTTTCAATCGATAAGAGCCGCTATTGCGAACCCGGTGAAGTCGTTGCGAACGGAGTGAGTGGTGAATGGTGAGTGGGTTTACTCATTATTCATTAATCATTAATCAATGATACTGTCCGTGTTCTTTGTGAAGCCTTGCACTTTGTGTTCTTTGTGTCTTCTTCGTGCACTTTGTGACCTGCAAAAAGGGGTTACAAAGAACACAACGAACCCCGAAGGTCACTAAGAAGTTGGTCAATAGGGTTACTATCAGTACAAGTGTGCGACGCAACCGGCGATGATAAAAATTACTAAAGTTGGTAAACAAAACATTTAAAGATCATTTAAATACTATTTCCATGTTTAAAAATTATTTCAAAACCGCGTGGAGAAACATGCTTCACAACCGGACAAGCAGTTTGATCAATATTTCAGGCTTAAGCATTGGTATTGCCTGTACTTTGTTGATCGTAATTTTTATAAAGAACGAACTGAGTTATGACCGGTTTCACAGGAACGCCGATCGAATTTTCCAGGTGGTATTGAATGGCAATATGGATGGCCAGGAATTTTGGGCCGGCAACACACCGCCGCCGGTTGGGGCTGCACTTACCAGCAATATTCCGGAGGTCGAAAGCTTTACAAGATTTTACAAGCCTAATGATATGGTCGTTCGCTACGAACAAACTAACGCAGCAGAAAAATTTTTTACTGAAAAAAATGTATTAGCGGTTGATTCTAATTTTCTGCAGCTTTTCGATTTTAAAATCGCCGAGGGTAATGCAGCGACGGCATTGATGAAACCCGGTTCCGTGGTGATCACTGAAGAAATGGCCAAAAAATACTTTGGCGACGATCCCGATAGCTATCGGGATCCCATTGGAAAAACACTTTTGATAGGACAGGATAAAAAACCTTTCGCAGTAACAGCAGTGATAAAAAAATTGCCTTCACAATCTTCCATTCAATTTGATTTCCTGGCCCCGGTAGCTGATTTTCCGGTGGTGAAAAGATTTAGCTGGAGTTGGGTATGGTTGCAAATGATGTGTTATGTCAAACTAAAGGAAAATGTCCCCACCGACAAAACAAGTATACACCAACTCGAATCAAAATTCCCAGCGATGGTGAAGGTACAGGCGGCAAATGCTTTTAAACGCATCGGAAAACCCTTTGATGAATTTCTTAGCAGTGGTGGTAAATGGAATCTTCATTTAATGCCACTCACGGATGTCCATTTGCGATCTGCATCCATAGCCATGCCCTGGCTGAGCCACATCAGCAATATCAAATACATCTACATTTTTGGAAGCATTGCTTTGTTCATCGTGCTGCTGGCTTGCTTAAACTTTATGAACC
>Ga0163162_10003780_pt1 | contig 14510 bp, 16 predicted proteins | sample S55metaG_FD_115310 | JGI IMG/M metagenome (GOLD analysis project Ga0163162, IMG submission 115310) | Switchgrass rhizosphere microbial communities from Kellogg Biological Station, Michigan, USA - S5-5 metaG | ecosystem: Host-associated > Plants > Roots > Rhizosphere > Soil | place: USA...
CCACACATGTCCCTCGACGACAAAAAGGTGATCAATGGCTGGACGATGTACGACTGGGCCAACTCAGTATACAACCTCGTCATTACCACAACGATCTTCCCCGCCTATTATGTAGCCGTAACATCCGACAAAGATCCGAAAACAGCAGATTATGTCGATTTTCTTGGCATGCGGTTCATCAACAGCTCGCTTTACGATTATACGTTTGCGTTAGCCATCCTGATCGTTGCCTTTCTTTCGCCGATACTTTCATCCATCGCCGACTACAAAGGAAATAAGAAAGCCTTCATGAGTTTTTTCTGCCTGCTGGGAAGCATGTCGTGCAGCGCCTTGTTTTTCTTTCGGGGCATTGAAACACTTTGGGTGGGCATTTTCTTTACCATCACTGCCTGCATTGGCTTCTGGAGCAGCCTGGTGTTTTACAACTCTTACCTGCCCGAGATCGCCAGTTACGATCGCCGCGATGCTGTAAGCGCGAAGGGATTCACCATGGGTTATATCGGCAGTGTACTGATGCAAATCATTTGTTTTGTTTTTGTTTTCAAACCCGAGTGGTTTGGCATGCAGAACGACGGCACCCTGCCAGCCCGCTTTTCGTTTTTGCTGGTTGGCGTTTGGTGGTTGGGTTTTGCACAAATAACCCTCCGGCGACTGCCGAAAAGTACGCCGGCCGCTACCCGGCCCGGCCACAGCATTTTCACCAACGGCTTTATTGAATTAAAGAAAGTTTGGAACGAAGTGAAAAAGCAACCCCTGCTGAAACGCTACCTCAGCGCTTATTTCTTTTATAACATGGGTGTGCAAACCGTGATGTTGGTGTCCTCCATATTCGGGGGAAAGGAATTACACCTGGCCACGGAAAAACTCATCATTGTATTTCTTATCATTCAGCTGGTGGCCATTGTGGGTGCCTGGGGTATGGCAAAAATTTCCGCCAAACTGGGCAACCTCGTTACCCTGATCGGTGTTGTATTTGTATGGATACTGATTTGCATCGCAGCTTATTATATTACAGTTCTGCATGAAGGTGGTGTTGACGTGGAATTTCATTTTTACGCATTGGCGGTTGTAGCCGGACTGGTTATGGGAGGAGTGCAATCATTGAGCAGATCTACTTATTCTAAACTGATGCCCGTTACCAAAGACACGGCTTCTTATTTTAGCTTTTACGATGTGACCGAAAAAATCGCCATCGTTATTGGCATGTTCAGTTTCGGACTCATTGAAGAACTGACCGGCTCCATGAAGAATTCTATTCTTTTTGTGATGATCTTCTTCATCATCGGCGTGGCGCTATTGTTTTATGCCCTTGGCTGGCACAAAAGACAAATTCAAACGGCATGAGCACTGAACTGTTTCCCTTGCATACCGGCAAGTTCAAACTGGACGGGGGCGCGATGTTTGGCGTGGTACCGAAATCCATCTGGAACAAACTGAATCCCGCTGACGAAAAGAACCTCTGCACATGGGCACTCCGCTGCCTGCTGATTAAAGAAGGCAACCGGTTGATACTGGTTGACAATGGCCTTGGCGACAAGCAGGATGAAAAATTCTTTGGCCACTATTACCTGCAGGATACCAAATCATTCGATGAATTATTGGCCTCGCACGGCTTTCACCGCGATGACATTACCGACGTTATTTTAACCCATCTGCATTTTGATCATTGTGGCGGTTCGATCGTTAAAAAAGGCGCCTCATTGGTTCCCGCATTTAAAAATGCCGTCTACTGGAGTAATGAGGTGCATTGGAATTGGGCCATTCATCCAAATGAAAGGGAAAAGGCCTCGTTTCTGAAAGAAAATATTCTACCCATCCAGGAAAGCGGACAACTGCAATGGATACCTGCAGAAGATGGTTACGCATTTAGCGAATCCATCAAATTGCGGTTTGTATACGGTCACACCGAAGCCATGATGTTGCCGCAGGTCATGTACAAAGGAAGATCGGTCGTTTTCATGGCTGACCTGCTGCCTTCTGCGGCTCATATTCCTATGCCTTACGTGATGGCTTACGATGTTCAACCGCTTCTAACTATGAAAGAAAAGAGAGCCTTTCTTACCGAAGCGTTGGCGAATAACTACATCCTGTTCTTTGAACACGATCCTGTGGTGGAATGTTGTGAGTTGGAAGAAACAGAGAAGGGCATCCGTGCCGGGCGGAGCCTAAGCCTGCATGAAATCTAGTTACGCAAGCTGATCATTGAACTGAGCGGGTAACGAAGGTTGTGATAGCCCATCATATCTACTTTCACGCTGCCCACGCTAATCGGACTTTCAATTCTTAGGGGAATATGATTGCCATCATCACTTACCCAAACCGTCATTTTTTCGCCGCCTTCAAAAATGGTTCCCTTGATAAGAAGGGGTTTGAATTTATGCGCATTGAATTTGCCATAGCGTGTTTTAATCACTTCCTTTCCCAGATAACGAATATATAAGTCGTACACTTCGTTATCGATAAACATGCTGAATGGAATCTTGTCTTCCGGTTTGTATTTGTTGAAATCGATGTTGCGGGCGTAGTACATTGTGCTGATCACATCTTGTACGCAGGGTGGTATTTTAACAACGCCTTGGGTGGAAATGGCTGTTCCTGCCGTATGATTGAAAGTAATGTTCTCGTATTTCTTGTATCCGCCTTCATCGATGTTCCTGATAAACTTGTAGGGCTTTAGGGATGCAGTATCGATATAACTTTCGTAACGGTCTCTTACCTTGAAGATAAAGTCGTATGAAGAATTGGAGTTGCCCGTTCCCACCAGATGGTAAACGGGTTTGCTGTTCATTTGTTCGATCCCTGCCGTAAAAACCGCTGTTCCTGCATCCACATACAGTCCGAGCACATTATAAAATACCTTGAAAGTGATCGATTCTCCGTTCTGAAAAGCCGAATTCCGAATACCACAAAACTCATCGATGGCAGTTAACCGGATGGTCAGCAGTAGAAGAGTAAGGGTAAACAGCATTCGCCGGGTCATAGCTTGTCTTTATAAATTTTGATACCAAGAATCAGCAAACTACCTGCCAAAGCCGGAATTACCAGGTTGATTAGCCAAATTCCTGTAGCAGTGGCATATATTCCGACAATATTGGAGCTAAAGAGTTTAAAAAGTTCAACACTGGCACCCCATCTTATTCCCAGTTCTGCCAGTGCGATGGTAGGAACGATGGCGAGCACGAGGAACAAAATGCTTGTTGTCCACAACGCCTGCCATTCACTCATCTCAACGTGCATCACCCGCATAAGCAAGATGTATTGGATAACGAAAACGATGTATCGTCCAGCCGATAGGCTGAGCACTCTTAACAAAATTGTAACATTGAGATCTTCAACTATACGTACGTGATAGATGAGTGACGACAGCCCCGGCAATTTTTCGAAGCCCTTCAACAGCCAGCCCAGCTTGAAATATACCAAAACCCCCAGGGCACCCATGATCACAACCAGGTAGAACACCACATTGAACCAGATGGTTGAACCACCACTTCCCATTCCCCTGCTAACGATATCACCACTGAGAAAGAACAATCCGAGTGCCCCCATGAACATCGTGATCAGCAACTGACTGAAGCTACCCACCACCGTTAGTGAAATAGCCGGAATTCGTTTTCCTTCTTCTACATATAAAATTCTTCCGCCATACTCGCCTATTCGATTGGGCGTATTTAAGGCCAGCGACACACCCGTCATAACCGCTTTAAAACTTCGCCACAAACTGATTTTCTGCAAAGGCTTCATCAGCACCTGCCATTTGCGCGCTTCAATTCCCCAGTTCAAAAACATCAGGGCCACCACCATCCAAAAGGCAAAAGCGTACGAGCCGTTGGCGGCTTCACGAATATATCTGAGGGATTGACTAAAATCAGGCTGGTGCCGGATTTTTTGATAGATGGAGAAAGCAACCCAGACAAACACCAACGGTCCCAAAAAGTAGTTGAGGGATATTTTGATATATTTGTTCAGGCCAGTCAATGTTTTACCAAAAATAAGCTTACTCTTTGCAAAACGCTTCTAAAATTATTTTAGGTATCGACCCTGGTACACTCGTAATGGGGTATGGCGTGATAGTGGTAAATGGCCAGCAGTTGAAACTGATAGAAATGGACGTGTTGCGTTTGCCGCCAAAGCAAGACAATTACAATCGCCTTCAACTGATTCACCACAAAGTTCAAATGGTTATCGCCGCATACAAGCCGGATGAGTTCGCGATTGAAGCGCCCTTCTTCGGACAAAATGTTCAAAGTATGCTGAAGCTGGGACGAGCCCAGGGTGTTGCCATCGCGGCTGCCATACAAGCGGGCATTCCCGTAACTGAGTATTCTCCCAAAAAAGTGAAACAGTCGGTAACGGGCAATGGCAATGCGGATAAGGAGCAGGTTTGGAAAATGCTGCAGCAAATATTGCAGGTAGATGCGGCGCCGAATTATTTTGATGCTTCCGACGCAGTGGCGGTGGCTGTTTGTCATCATTTCCAATTCGGCACACCTATTCCTGCCGGTCCAAAGAAATTGAAAAGCTGGAAAGCGTTTATCCAGCAACAGCCACATCGCGTTAGCCAGAAATGATTACTTGAATTTTTTTCTTTCCCACCAGAAGATCACCAGTGGAACAATTAAAAGCAGTTCCCAAAAACTGAAGGCGTTATAATAATAGTCGGCGCCCCATTTTATGAACATCATTAGGGCGTATAGCCGTGGTCCCCATCTTTCCATATTCAGCACTCCTGCCAGTGAGGCAAACAGGATAATGATGCACAATACATTCATTGCCGAATACAGGTTTCCGTATTCGCTGTAAACACCGGTGAAAGAATAAATGATGGTACCCAGCCCCCATGCAAATACAGCGTAACTGGCGAGGGATACCAGCAGCGGCCTGTTTGTTTTTTGTGGGGCTGTCACAGCGTTAAAGGTTGGAAATAATTTTTTGCTGAATGGCTTTAAATTCGTCGGTGGTGAGTTTCAATTTGTGCCGCGTGAAATTCAGGTCATTGCTATCATTCAAAGGCACCAGGTGAATATGCGCGTGAGGCACTTCAAGTCCAATTACACTTAAGCCGCAGCGGTTACAGGAAAAGGATTTTTCAATGGCCTTTGCAATGGGTTTGGCAAAAATCAACATCTTTGAAAGCAATTCGTCCGGCAGGTCAAAAAACTGGTCGATTTCAATTTTAGGTACTACCAGCACGTGTCCGCGGACCAACGGAAATATGTCGAGGAAAGCGAAGAATTCATCATTCTCCAAAATTTTGTAGGCAGGAATCTCTCCGGAAATGATTTTTGAAAAAATGGTCATGGCCTGTCAAATTTGCTGGCGTTGCGGGTCAGGGGTAAAGGTAAAAACAAAAAGTCGGGCTCGCCCGACTTCCTAATGAGATTTCTAAAAAGGTCAGGCTGAAATTTCTTCCACCTTGAATTTGAGCACGCCGTTCGGCGCCTGTACTTCAGCCAGTTCACCAGGCTTCTTGCCCAGGAGGCCTTTGCCAATGGGAGAAGTGATTGATATCTTGCCCGATTTGAGATCAGCTTCCTGTTCGGATACAATTTGATAGGTAACCGTTTTCTTGGTGGCCAGGTTGGTAATGGTAACACGGGTAAGGATGCTCACCTTGCTGGTGTCAATATTATCCGTATCCAATATTCTCGCGTTGGCAATATCAGATTCCAGTTTTTGGATTTTTGCTTCCAAAATACCCTGCGATTCTTTCGCAGCATCGTATTCGGCGTTTTCTTTCAAATCGCCTTTTTCCCTGGCTTCGGCAATGGCCCGTGAGGCTGCGGGGCGCTCAACGGTTTTCATACGCTGAAGCTCCAGCCTCATTTGGTCGAATGCCTGCTTTGTCACATAATTAACTCCGTTCATACACGCATTTTTATCGAAAACAGAAAAAAATAACAACGCCTCAGTTCATGTACTGAAGCGTTGCATCTCTGTATAGAATACAAAGATAAATAAAATTGACAATTCCAAGGGCTGGGGCCTGGGTATTAAATTCCCAATTTTTTTAACATTACTTCGGCCATTCGAAGGAAGGCTTCGTGTGAATATCCCGCTATGTGTGGCGTTACCAACACATTGGGCTGCGCCATCAGCCAGTCCAGCCTTTCCTTCTCCGCTTCGGTGTAGGTATCCAGTTTTTCATTTTCCAACACATCAAGCGCGGCACCGGCGATTTTGCCATTTTTTAAAGCCTGGACTACGGCTTTTTCATCGTGTACCTTGCCCCGGGAAGTATTAATAAAATAGGGCTTTCGCTGGAGGGCAGAAAAGAAGGCGTCATTGGCCATATGCCGGGTTTCTTCAGTGAGTGGAACATGCAAACTGATTACGTCGGCATAACGGGCAATTTGTTCGGGATTGGCTTCTTTGATCGGACCACGACTGAATCCGAATTTGTATTTGTCGTACACCAGCAATACCACATTAAAACTGGCCAATATTTTCGCGAATGCGCCACCCGTATTTCCATATCCAATCAGGCCTACTGTTTTTCCCGATAATTCTGTCCCGCGATTCGCATCCCGAATCCATTTTCCATGCGCTATTTCCGTTCCTGAAGAAGAAATATTATTCATCAGGTTCAGCAACATACCCAATGCATGTTCAGCGACGGCATTGCGATTGCCCTCAGGACTACTGACACATAAAATTCCCTTTTGCTCCGCATAAGGAACATCTATCAATTCCATTCCGCTTCCCAACCTGCCTATCCATTTTAATTGTGGACCCGCGTCTATCATGGCGCGATCAATCTTTAGCCGGGTGGTCACCACCAATCCTTCCACGTCAGTCAATTCCTGCATTAAAGCGTCGTAACTAACAGTAGGTTGTTGGATCACTTCATAGCCCCTCTGTTTCAACTGGTCTGTCAACCAATCGTGTACTTTGGCGGTAATAATCACTTTTTTCATGAATCTGTATTGCTATCGGTTGGTTTGATCGATGCCGGTGGCCTCATTCTAAAACTAAGTGCGGCAAAATCGTCTACGCTTAGCTGTTCTGCTCTCTTGTTAAAGAAGTCATCTTCCAACTCTTCTGGTGTGAACAATCCTTTCACCGCATTCCGCAGCATCTTTCTTCTTTGGTTAAATCCCGCTTTCACCAAAACAAAAAAATCTCTTTCACTGCGCATGGCGGGAATTGGATTTCGCGGCACCAGGCGTATCACACCACTTTTAACTTTCGGCGGGGGTTGGAAAGACTGTTCATGCACGTCAAAAAGATATTCCACGGTAAAAAAAGCCTGCACCAGCACACTGATCACGCCATAGGTTTTATTTCCATGGGGCGCAGCAACGCGTTGTGCCATTTCCTTCTGAAACATCCCCACCACGCATTCCACCTGGCTTCGCCAATCCAGAATTTTAAATAGGATCTGGGATGAAATATTGTAAGGAAAATTCCCAATCACGGTGAAGGCATCCGAAAACGGAGGCTTCATATCCAGTACGCTCTGGTGAATAATATGAGATGCAAGCTGCGGAAAATTCTTTTCCAGGAAAACCACTTTCTCTTCATCCAGTTCTACGGCTTTAAAATCGACATTCGGTATTTGCAGCAGGTATTTTGTGAGCGCGCCTCCGCCCGGACCAATTTCGAGCAGGTTTTTGAACGGATGGACCTGCAGGGCCGCCACTATTTTCTGGGAGATGTTCTCATCTTTCAGAAAATGTTGACCGAGTGATTTCTTCAATGTATACATAATACCGTAATACGCAAAAATAGGCAGTGTGGAGTTGCTTTGGTTGCCGGTTTGAAAAAAGAACCCCGCCCCTTATGCAGATGGGCAAAAAAGCCTAAACTTGCAGACTCAAACGAATGATTATGCAGGAAAAGCCCATTATCGGGATCAGTATTGGAGATATCAATGGCATTGGCCCGGAAATTATCATAAAAACCCTCACCGATTCGCGCATCATTGACCTTTGCACGCCGGTGATTTTCGCTTCTAATAAAATCATCAACTTTTACCGGAAGGCAGTTCCGGAATCAACTTTCAATTTTCAAAGTGTAAAGGAATTGAACCGCCTCAACCCCAAACAGGCCAACGTGTACAATTGCTGGGAAGAGGAAGTTTCCATTACACCCGGACAAATAACAGAAACGGGCGGCAAGTATGCCGTTAAATCTTTGCAGTTTTCTGCTCAAATGCTAAAGGAAGGAAAGATCAACGCCCTGGTTACAGCGCCAATACACAAGAAGAATATCCAGGTTGCCGATTTTCAATACACCGGGCATACCCCTTTTCTGAAAGCATTCTTCAATGTGCCCGAAGTCCTAATGCTGATGACGGCGGAAAACATGCGTGTGGGACTGGTTACAGAGCATCTCCCTATTTCAGAAGTGAGTAAGAACATCACGCGCGAAAACATTCAACGCAAACTGGTTATTCTGAATCAAAGCCTGCAAAGAGACTTTGGCATCGACAAACCCCGGATTGCCCTATTGGGTCTGAATCCACATGCCGGCGACGAGGGTTTGATTGGAAAAGAAGAAGAAGAAATCATTAAACCGCTGGTGAAAGATGCCAAGCGAAATAATATCATGGCTTTTGGTCCCTACAGCGCTGATGCTTTCTTTGCACGCGGTGCACATGAAAAATTCGACGGCGTGCTGGCGATGTACCATGACCAGGGATTGATTCCATTCAAATCCTTAGCTATTGGCGAAGGCGTGAATTATACAGCCGGGCTGAATGTGGTGCGCACATCTCCCGACCATGGAACCGCATTCGATATTGCGGGTAAGAACAAGGCAGACGAATCCTCATTCCGCGAATCCATATTTCGCAGTATCGACATTCTCCGTAAAAGGAAAGAGTTCGAAGAGAATCACCGGAATCCGCTCAAAAAGATGTCATCTGTGGTGGTTGCCAATGCAGAAGACGAAAAAATTGAGGAAGAAAATAATGGGGCTTAGTAAGATGGGAATGCGCACTATTCAACTTCAAAACTGATATTCACGTTTACCCGATATTCAGTGATCTTCGATTTCTTGTCCACCACTGCACTGAAATTCGTTACGTTTACCGACCTGATGTTCCTGAGACTTTTTGACGCGTGTTTTACTGCACCCTGTGTTGCGTCTTCCCAACTTTTGGTTGAATTTGCGAGTAATTCGATCACTTTAAGAACTGCCATAGGAAAAAATTTAGACAGTCAATTTAAGCAGAAAAGACCAATAATGGCGGGAAATGTTTATTTAAAAGCGGCGTCGGAGATTCCGTGGTTGATGATGTAATTGCTGTAAGCAATTTCAATTTTCCCTTTTCTGTTTTTCATTTCTTCCGTTTGCGCTGGCTTTTCGCCATCCTCATATTCAAAGGTGATACCCTTTGGTAACTTGTAGTTTTTTGTATTGAAGGAAAACACCAGTTTATCGGGTAATCCCCATTCGGCCCATTTTCCATAACTCAGTTCCGTTTCATAGGTACCGTTGTCCCGGGTGGTTGTCGTGGTTTTGCGTATCAATAGTTGTGCCTCATCAACATACAGCGTGGTGAGCACCACCTCTTCTTCCTCACCCAACGGAATAAGTTTGATAATTTTCAGCACGGTATTTCCGGAATTTATTTCGCCCGCCGCAACAGCCGCATAATGATCAGTATTCAGCAAATTGCTGAGGTTCACCTGCAGTCCGCCTTTGGGAACAATGGAAATGCCGCCTTCTTTCTTAACCCGTAATCGGTCGGGCTTCTTATAAAGCACCTGCACATTTGCAATCGGCACCTTGATGAAGGCGATATCGGTTTTCAATTTTCCGGTTGCTGTGTAGTCGTTCACTTTGTCAAGTTTTGCTTTGATCCGCATCAATAAATCGTGAACATCCTGTGCCTGTGCGCCACAGAGTGAAAGGATAAGAAAGAAGATGGTCAGTTGAAATTTCGTCATCATCATTTTCGGAAGACACGCACTCACACTTTGAAATTATCGCTATCACGATAGGCTTTAATCAGGGCCTGCTCGCCTTCCTTGCCGGGCTTTGCATTGCCGTGTTCCATGCCCAGGATGCCGGTGTAGCCTTTGGCATGAATGTGTTTGAAAATATTTTTGTAATTCACTTCGCCGGTGGTGGGTTCATTGCGACCGGGGTTGTCGCCAATTTGGAAATATCCGATCTCGTCCCAGGCCATGTCCATGTTCGCGATCATATTGCCCTCGTTGCGTTGCATATGATACATGTCGAACAGGATTTTGCAGGAAGGGCTGTCCACGGCTTTGCAAATGGCATAGGTTTGATCGGAATATCGAAGAAACAAATCCGGTGTATCGCTTAATGGCTCCAGCACCATTACCAAGCCGTGTGGCTCAAGAATTTCAGCGCCTTTTCTTAGCATGCCAATCACATTGGCTGTTTGGTAACCCATGGGTATGGCGCGGTTGTAATTGCCGGGCACCACGGTAATCCATTTGGCCCTGCATCTTTTAGCTACTTCAACGGCCTTTTTGCTGTAGTCAATAAATTTGTCGCGCCAGTCTGCATTACCACCAGTCATGGAAGTGTGTACCGGCCAGTTATCGAATGCATGCACAAAAACGCCCATGCGCATGCCCAGTGATTCGAGCGTGTCGCCAATTTTTTTCTGCATTTCGGGAGTTCGTCCCATCATGCCATTGTCTTCAATGGCAGTGAAACCCTGGTCGTGCGCAAATTTTATCTGGTCGATAAAGTCGTCGCCCGCGCTGTTTTTAAACATGCCATCATGAATGGCGTAGGCCAGGTTGAATGGCGTTGCAGCTGAAGGTGCGGCATCTGCCTGCGTTTTGGCGTCGTTTGCCAGAATGGATTGTCCGGCCAAAACAGATCCTCCTGTGAGGATTGACTGTCGCATGAAATTTCTGCGCTGCATAAAATTATTTTGGATGAATTTAGGTAGAATTTCAGGGATTTTTGACTTTTGCCTTTCGGCCTCTCTTTTTAAATAAATTGCATTCTCAATAAATAATCATTGACAAAACTCACTCGTCCGCCAGGCGAATTGGAAAGGGACGCAAAGAACACAAAGGTTTCGCAAAGTGCGCAAAGGAAGTCTACTACTTCGCGCACTTTGCGCTTCTTCGCGACCATTGCGTCCCTTATACTGCTGTTTGTCTTTACAGGTTCCGCGCAGGATGATTTCAAAGCATACAACCAGTCGGTATCCGGCACCACTGTGAATTTCAAAATGATGCCCATCCCGGAAGGAAAATTCAAAATGGGTAGTGCCGATAATCAAAAAGGACATCGACCTGATGAATCACCCCAAAAAGAAGTAACGATTTCGGCATTTTGGATGGCTGCGCTGGAAACTACGCACGATGAATTTGGCGCTTTTTGGACCGACCAGTCAGTTACCATCAATTCCTCTGTTGACGCGGTTACCAGGCCTACTTCACAATATATCGATCTAAGCTGGGGAATGGGAAAAGAAGGTGGCTTTCCGGTGAATAGCATGTCGCAAACAGCAGCGCTCATGTATTGCCACTGGCTGTACAAAAAAACGGGCATTTTTTACCGGCTTCCCACCGAAGCTGAGTGGGAATATGCCTGTCGCGCTGGTAGTGAAGCTACTTTCCCCTGGGGCGATGATGCCAATGAAATGAGCAAATACGCCTGGTTCAAAGGAAACAGCAAAAGCAAATACCAGAAAACGGGCACCCTGCTACCCAACACATGGGGATTGTATGACATGCTGGGCAATGTAGCCGAGTGGACCCTTGATCAATACGACAGCGCCTATTTTTCAAAGCTTGCTGATCCTGTTCGCGATCCGCTGGCGTCACCGCAATCGCGATATCCGAAAACTGTAAGAGGCGGTTCTTATGTTGATGGGCCTGAAAACCTGCGACCTGCAAGCCGGCAATATTCTGAACCGGCATGGAACAAAAGGGATCCGCAATTTCCAAAAAGCCGCTGGTGGCTTACTGATGCCGCCTTCGTAGGCTTCAGGATTGTACGACCCGTTAAGCAGCCTACCGCCGAAGAAGCGGAGCAATTTTTTAAGGCATATATCGGACAATAATTTATTACCTTTTCAAAAAATCATTCAATATGAGTGCAGATAAAACGACGCGCCGCGACTTTGTAAAGGGCGGCACCCTGCTTGCCGGAGGATTGATCGCAGCTCCCCTTCTTTCAAGAGCCAATTATTTTTCTGGTGCGGCCGACACCATCAAAATTGCGCTGGTAGGTTGCGGTGGACGTGGCACAGGCGCCTGTTTGCAGGCCCTGCTAACCAAACAAAACGTAAAGTTAGTGGCCATGGCAGATGCATTCCGCGACAGGCTGGATTCCTGTTACAAACAAATCAATGCCGACGACCTCACCGAGTGGTCGGGAAACAAGGGCAACGTGAAGAATAAAATAGATGTTCCTGAGGAAAGAAAATTCGTGGGCTTCGATGCCTACCAAAAAGCCATCGCCCTTGCCGACGTAGTCATATTGGCTACGCCTCCTGGCTTCAGGCCCATTCACTTTGAAGAAGCCGTTAAACAAGGCAAACATATTTTTATGGAGAAGCCGGTGGCTACCGATCCGGCGGGTATTCAGCGCGTACTGGCTGCCGCAGCCATCGCCAAACAAAAAAAGCTAAACGTAGTAGTGGGCTTGCAAAGGCATTACCAGAATTCTTATCGCGAACTGATTAAACGCAAAGATCAAATCGGCGAGATTACGTCCGCGCAAGCCTGGTGGAATAACGACGGTGTGTGGGTGAGGCCGCGTCAACCGAACCAAACCGAAATGGAATACCAAATGCGCAACTGGTATTATTTTGTATGGCTTTGCGGCGACCACATTACCGAACAACATATTCATAACCTCGATGTGATTAACTGGTTCAAAGGATCTTACCCGGTTAAAGCGCAGGGTATGGGCGGACGCGAAGTGAGAAAGGGAAAAGATTTTGGCGAAATATTCGATCACCACTACGTAGAGTTTCATTACGCAGATGGTTCAATTCTTAACAGCCAATGCCGTCATATTCCGCATACCATGAGCAAGGTGGATGAAATGTTCACCGGCACCAAAGGGAAAATATTTTGCGGCGAAGGAAAAATTACCGACCTGAAAGGGAATGTGATTTACCAATTTGACATGAAGACAGAGAACGATCCCTATCAAACCGAACACGATGAGCTATTCGCTGCCATCGCAAAAGGAGATTACAAATTCGCCGATGCAGAAAATGGCGCAAAAAGTACCATGACTTCCATCCTGGGAAGGCTGGCTACCTATAGCGGTCAGGTTGTAGAGTGGGACAAAGCCATCAACTCCGGACTGGACCTGCATCCCAAGGTTTACGATTGGGCGGCAGCGCCACCCGTTTTGCCCAATGCCGACGGACTTTACCCCGTTGCCACGCCGGGCATTACGAAATATGCTTAAGGCTATTTCACGCGACCTCTCCCCCCGACCCCCTCTCCGAAGGAGAGGGGGAGTATCCATTGCCAGGTGGGCCAACCTTTCGCACAAATAGTTTTCTCAATTCCGAAATCAATTTCGCCGTTACAATATTTTTAAAAAATCTCCTTCCTCCCCCTCTCCCTCGGAGAGGGGGTCGGGGGGAGAGGTCGCGTGAGGCCTTTAACTAAGCAAGTCTTTTCTCCGGAAAATAAATATCGCCCCACCTACAAATACAATAACATGCAAAATCAGTATGAGCGCTGATTTCGTGATGGCATGCATATGAACGGGATTGTCGAAAAAGCCCTTCCACCCGATCATATGAGAAGTGAATAACCAGGGTTTGATGGCATTGAAAAGCGGAATATCCAAGGTGCTTAAAATGGTAAATACAATTACCACGCTCATGGTTGCAACGATGGGTCCGATTGCGTTTTCAGCGAATACCGACAGCAGGAAAGCAAGTGCCGCTACGGCTGTCATGGCCAGGGCGGCGAAACCAAATGCCGCGAAATATCGCCACAGCACGTCGGTCCTTTCCAAAATCACCACCTCTTCGCTTTTTAAAATAATCAGGTCGCCGGTGCCGAACAATGCTACCGAAAAAAGCAGGGCCAGGATGCCCATCCAAAATAAAAGCAACAAAGTATAGATCCAGGCCGCGCCGAATTTTGCAAGCATGAGGCGGGTACGACCAATCGGCTTGGTAACCAGCAACCGGAGGGTTCCCAAATTCGCCTCACCGGCTACCATGTCGCCCGCCACTAGTGCAATCAGCAGTGGAACATGAATCAGCAGGGTTTGCAATACAAAAAAACAAACCAGGTAGCCATTGAGAATTTTCCCTTCAATGGTGAAACTGTTAGTCAGCGGTTGCATTCCAAATGCCAGCCATTTTTCTCCATCAACATACAGGGCCAGTTGTATCAGCAACACAATTGCAGCAATGGCCACGAACGCAATGTAGGTGCGTGGTTGTTTGAATATTTTAAACAATTCAATTTGCAGCAGCGTGTACATGGGTGGCGTCTGCGGTTAGTGAAAGAAAATAATTTTCAAGCGAATGGCGGGGTTGGATCGACAAAATGCCGATGCCCAATTCCACGGCCGATGCGGTGAAGGCA
>Ga0163162_10003781_pt1 | contig 14509 bp, 10 predicted proteins | sample S55metaG_FD_115310 | JGI IMG/M metagenome (GOLD analysis project Ga0163162, IMG submission 115310) | Switchgrass rhizosphere microbial communities from Kellogg Biological Station, Michigan, USA - S5-5 metaG | ecosystem: Host-associated > Plants > Roots > Rhizosphere > Soil | place: USA...
ATCCGGATGCCGGCTACACCCCGTTCCGCGGGACCAAAGGTACCGTGCGTGAGGGCGGTAACCGGGTACCGGCCATCGCCGTCTGGCCAGACAAGATCAAGCCCGACACGAAAAATCACGAGAGTCTCGGTGGCCTGGATTTGATGGCGACATTCGCTTCTGTTGGCGGCGTGAAGCTGCCCGAGAAAGATCGTGAGGGTCAGCCGATCATCTTCGACAGTTACGACATGACGCCAGTACTCACCGGCAACGGCCCCTCTCCGCGCAAAGCGTGGTTCTACTTCACCGAGAACGAATTGTCCCCGGGTGCGGCCCGTGTTGGAAACTATAAGGCCGTGTTCAACCTGCGGGGCGATGATGGCGCGCAAACCGGTGGTCTGGCGGTGGACTCCAACCTGGGCTGGAAAGGCGCCGTAAAATATGTGGCCACGGTGCCGCAAGTCTTTGACTTGTGGCAAGACCCGCAAGAGCGCTATGACCTGTTCATGAACAACTTTACCGAGCGTACCTGGACGATGGTGCCGATCAGCCAGGCGATATCCAAGCTCATGCAGACCTATGTCAAATACCCGCCTCGCAAGATGCAAAGCATGACCTATGACGGACCGATCGAGTTGTCCCAGTATCAAAAATTCCAGTCGGTTCGCGAGGAATTGCAGAAAGAAGGCATTAACCTGCCAATGCCAGCCGGCAACTAGTTAGTCAGGCACGGCGGTTCATACATGGAAGGATAATCAGGGTGGCGCTTACTTTGGAAACAACAGCGTAAACGCCACCCTGAACCCCCAGCCCTCAGCGCCATCTTTCGGGCTGTCAGCCCAATAACGCGGTCCAACTTGCACGGTCATGGGTTGATGACCCACTTTGAACAACTGGGTGACCGACAGGTTGATCGGCACGGACCATTCACGGGTCTGCCAATCGTAGGTGGATTCGGTGTTGATGCCGAAGGTGGTGTAGGTGTGGGTGGTGTAGCTGAAAAACGGTTGCAGGAACGTCGCGTTGACCTTTTCCTTGTCATCGGGTGGGCTGTTTTCCAGTGACCAGATGTGATTGGCCAATATTCCGCGGGTCCAGCCATTGCTCTGTTTTAGGAGCACCACCGTAGGGCCTAACCCCCATTGCTCATTGCTCAAAAGATCATTGCTGCCGGTCGGCACCAGAATGGCCGGTCCCACCCCCCATATCCAGCCATTCGCGGTTGGTTTTTGGGGTGAGAAAAAGAAGCTCTGGGTCACATCACCGGCTCCGGATTTATCTGCCTGCCCGCCAGGCACCAGACCATGCTGATCAATGATCGGCAGGATGGTCCGCGATATCAGGTTCCACTCGTCATTGAGGCTGAATGGCAGCACCGGCTGGATGTTGGTTACGCTTTGGTAACCCTCGCCACTCGGGCCGAGTTTCTGGTTCCAGTTGTACTGAATCGGTAGGCTGTACAGCGCGGCGACGGGATTCAGTGTTTGCTTGGCCAGTTCGGCCTGACTATCGTCAGGGAAACCGGTTTGTGGCCAAACCACCACACACGCCAGAACAGGAGCCAGTTGAAAGCGTTTATTCATCAGAACCTCGTATCAGAAATCGGGAACCGACCTCTCCCCAATCAAGGTGAATGACCTGTAACCCAATTAGCTTAGTTGAGATTTTTCTGAGTGTTTTTGCGACGAGTGACGCTCGCGTTCCATCTTTATTCAGCGTGGGCACGAGCGTTACGGAGCGCTGTCAGGTCGTGCGTTGATTCACCAGCACCCGGAACGCGGCCACCCTTTGATCATCGCACGCTGATAATCCCCCTCCTCTATTGATCGAGGAGGCCACCGTCTACCAAGGAAAAACGATGCGGCTTCTGTTGCTCTGCCTGTTCAGCCTGCTGGCTGCCTGCCAATCCCATCACGTCTCGCCGCCCCCGGCGCCCATCGCCCCGCAAGGACGGGACCATGCCGACCTTGGCGTCATCCGCGAACTCGCCACCGGTCGAACGCTGACACCACAGGAACTGGTCGAACGTCTCGCCGTTGCGCCGCGTGTGCTGGTCGGCGAACAGCATGACAATCCGGATCACCACGCCCTGCAATTGTGGCTGTTGCGTGAGCTGGCGATTCAACGCCCTCAGGGCAGCCTGCTGATGGAAATGCTCAATCCCGATCAGCAAACCAGGGTCGACGCGGCGCAAACCGCCACCCGTGCCGGGCAACCACCGGCCGACGCGTTCAAGGCGCTGGCCTGGCAGGCCAATTGGGACTGGAGCGTCTACGGCGCGCTGGTCACTTACGCGCTGCGCCAACCCTATCCGCTGCTGGCGGCCAACCTGGACAGGGCGCAAATCATGCAAATCTACAAACAGCGCCCGGCACTCACGGGTACAGCGTCCACCACGAAAGCCGTGCAAGCCACCTTGCTGGCGAATATCAGAGAGTCCCATTGCGGATTGCTGCCTGAAGCGCAAATGCCCGCGATGCTCGCCGTGCAACAGCAGCGTGACCGACGCATGGCCGAACACCTGATGGCTGCACCGACACCGGCGCTGTTACTGGCCGGGGCTTTCCATGTGCGCAAGGATCTGGGCGTGCCACTGCACCTGACGGACCTCGGCGCTGGCGAAGGCAACGCGGTGCTGATCCTGGCTGAGGCGGGCAAGACGGTGACCGTCGAGCAAGCGGATTACGTGTGGTATAGCGCTGCACAACCGGAACAGGACTATTGCGCGACGTTGCGCCGTTGAAGATCGGCTAGCGTCAGGCACAAGCCTGGCCGCCCGTCGACCAGCGAGGGGCTCCGTGGACTACTCCTCGAAACGCCCGGCGGCCTCACGGTCGTGCTCATATCGCCGCGTATGCGCAAACACCGGCAACCAGGACTCGCGCCGAACGGTCCAGCTTTCGTAGGTTGGCGGCAGTTGGTCAGGGGCATCCAGGGAACCCAGGTTGACTTCGACCTCGTCGGCGGTGCGGGCGAAAACCGACGAACCGCAGCGAGGGCAGAAAAACCTCCCGGCGTAATCGCGCGTTTCGCCCTCGATCGTCACCGCCTCCTGAGGGAATATCGCGCAGGCATTAAAAAGCGCCCCATGATGCTTGCGACAATCGAGGCAGTGACAAAGGCCCACGCGGTATGGGCGCCCTGAAGCCACAATCCTGACGTTGCCGCACAGGCAACCACCGGTGAATCGGTCCATGTTGCACCTCCTCGTCAATCACGCGGTTGGAACGGCCCTTTAAAAATAGCAGCGATCCAGTCTGGGGTCGTTTCACGACTTTTCAGCGTTTTTCATCGAATCGATCCCACTGAATCAGGTGTTTTCACAGCACCGGCGCAGGCGTGGCGGTTTACTGCAGACCTAAGCTTCCGGCGCGTGTCCGGAGCGGTTGTCGCAGGAGAGACCATGAGTCTGGAACGTCTGAGCAAACTCATTTCGGCAGGATTTGGCATGGCGGTGATTGCTTGCCTGCTGACCCTGTCACTGGATGAGTATTACGGTGCCCAAGCCGCGCGCGCCACGGATCGACGGCACCAGACCATCACCGCCGTTGCCCGAATGGCGACCCTCAACCGTGAACTGACCCAACTGGCGCGCCTGTATGTCGGCACGGGCGACGAGCTGTTTCTCACCCAATACAACGAAAAGTGGCAAAAAGGCCGGACTTTCCACGACACCAAACTGGAGCTTCAAGCCGTCGGACTGAATGATCAGGAAGCCCGATTGCTGGCGACAGTCGAGGACATGGATCTCAGGCAAACGAGCATGGAGCGCCTTGCGATGAAACAAAGTTTTCATCGAGGCGGTCCGACACAGCTTGCAAGCACCACTTACATCAATACCGAGTGGAATTTTGCCGACGCGCTGAATCAACTGACCACCTCGACGACCCAACGTTTTAATAGCGACTTCGAGGCCGCGCGAAACAAAGCCCAGTTGGCCAGCCACATCAATGTCTTGATGCAATTGATCACATTGGGCGCAGGTCTATTGGCATTTCTGGTGGTCCTGCGTCGCCAGTTGATGATCCCGTTGTTGCGTCTTTCCGAGCGCATGCGCCGCCTGCACGCCGGCGAAGCGCTTGGTGAGCCGGCGCAGCGCCAGGGGCTTGCTGAAGTCGTGGCGCTGGCCGAGGCATTCGATGCCTATGTCGACGTCAATGAAGAGCTGCACCGACAGCACTGGGTCAAGGGGCACCTCGGCGAGCTGGTCCAAGCGTTGCAGTTGTGCACCAGTCGGGAGGCATTCGCCGCAACGTTGCAGCAAAAGCTGGGCGAGTGCCTGGGTTGCAAGGCGATTTTGCTATTCGATGCTGAGTCCTTCGACATGCCGGCAGGCCACTTGCACTACAGTTTGCCACTGCAGCAGGACGGGCAGCAGCTGGCGAGCCTTGAACTCGATTTTGCCCATCGCCCGGATTGCGCTCAGCTCCAGTTGCTCGACACCCTGCCCAACCGACTCGCCACGCTCCTGAATTTGCTGGATCAGAGCACGCACAATCAGCGATTGCTGCACCAGGCCCACCTGCAGGCCCGGCTGCTGGAGCGCCAGGCGCTGATTCTGCAACAACGCCAACAGTCGCTGGAAGCCACTGAGGGCTGGTATCGCAGCATCGTCGAGTTTGCCCCCAAAGCACTGCTGGTGTTCGACGAGGGCGGCGTGATCCTCGCCAACCAGGAAAGCGAAGCAACCTTTGGTTATGCCCCCGGCACCTTGCTTGGCCAGAGTTACCGCGCGCTGGTGCCGGACAGCCAGCTCGAGACCGTTGATCGCATGCTTGAGCGAGTGCACCTGAACAAGGTGCTCGACACCGCCGAAGTGATTGCGCGGCGAGCCGATGGCAGTGAGTTTCCCGCTGAGTTGCGCCTGTGCCTGCTGCCCGTGCGCGAGGATCGTGGGCAATGCCTGTGCATTGCGATACGCGATCTCAGCCAGCGTAAATCCGAAGAGCGCTGCCTGCGTGAAGCGCATGAGCAGCAGCAGGCCATTGTCGGCTCGGCGCCCTATGGCATTGCACTCGTACAGGGTGGATTGATCGCACAGGCCAATTCGCGTCTGGACGAATTGCTGGGTTACGCACCCGGTGAGCAACTGCAGCGTTCCCCGCTGATCTGGCTGGATCAGGTCATTTCGGCGCAAACAGTGCAGACACTGGAAGCACAGATTCGCGAGGCGCTGGACCGTGGCGAAATCTATCAGCAGCAGCTGCAACTGCGTCGCAAGGACGCCCGATGCTTCTGGGCCAGCGTCAGTGCGCGAGCCATCACGTCCGCAAACAACTCCCGAGGCTCGATCTGGATCATCGAAGACATTTCCGCCCAGCACGCCGCGGCGAACGAGATGCAGCAGGCGCGGCAACTGGCCGAAGACAGTGCGCGTATCAAGGCTGAGTTCCTGGCCAACATGAGTCACGAGATTCGCACGCCGATGAACGCCATCATTGGCATGACACACCTGACCTTGAGGACGGAGCTGAACGAATCTCAACGCGACTACTTGAACAAGGTACAGAGCTCCAGCCGCCATTTGCTGGGCGTGCTTGACGATATTCTGGATTTTTCCAAGATCGAGGCCGGCAAGCTTCAACTGGAGGTCCGCGACTTCAGCCTGACCCAACTGCTGGAGGAAGCCCTTGACCAGGTACGTGCGCGTATTGCCGATAAAGGCCTGGATGTGCGGCTCAACATGGGGGCGGACGTACCCGATCGCGTGTGTGGCGATCCGCTGCGACTGCGGCAGATATTACTCAACTACCTGAGTAATGCGGTGAAATTCACCGAACGTGGGCAGATCCGTATTGAAGTCAGTCTGCGCCAGGCCGCCGCCGATGACGCCTTGCTTTGCTTCAGCGTGAGCGATACCGGCATCGGCCTGTCGTCCGAGCAGTTGAAACACATGTTCCAGAGCTTCCAGCAGGCCGATGCCTCCACCACACGACGCTTTGGTGGCACGGGCCTGGGGCTGGCCATCGCCAAACAGCTGTCCGAGTTGATGGGCGGCCAGGTGGGTGTTCAGAGCGTGCTGGGGGAAGGCAGTCATTTCTGGTTTGAGGTGCGCCTGTTGTTGGCCCGCAACACGGTCATTGAAGGCCTGTGCGCAGCGGAGCATTACAGCGACTGGCAGGCGACCGAAGGGACCCGCGTTTTACTGGTGGAAGACAACGAGTTAAACCAGCAAGTGGCCACCGAATTTCTGCGGGCGGCCGGTTGTCGGGTCGAAATCGCGACGGATGGCCGCCAGGCGCTGGATCGATTGGCCGAGGAGCGCTACGACCTGGTGTTCATGGACATGCAGATGCCGGTGCTCGATGGTCTGACGGCCACCCGCCTGCTGCGTCGGTTGCCCGGCATGGACACACTGCCCGTCATTGCCATTACCGCCAATGCGAGCCAGCGTGATCAAGACGCTTGTCTGGCAGCCGGCATGAATGACTTTGTCAGCAAACCCTTCGAACCGCAGACGCTCTACGCGGTGTTGCGTCGCTGGCAGCCTGAGACATCGGTCCAGCCTGCGTGCGAGGCGGAGCTGGCGCCGCTGGCAACGCAGAGTTGCGCCGAGGCGAGCTTCAAACTCGACGGCGTGGACACGGTTGCGGGCCTGCGACGGGTACTGGGCCGGCACACTCTGTATGCGAATTTGCTGCGCAGTTACCAGACCCACCAGAGCCACTTGCTCAAGCAGTTACGCACGGCGTTGATGCAGGGTGACCTGGCTAAAGCCGAACTGTTGGCCCATAGCTGCAAAGGCGTGTCAGCGACCATCGGTGCCGACATCGTCGCGCAGGCGGCAAACGAGTTGGAGCAAGCACTTCGCACAAAGCGCCCCAATGAAGCGCTGCAAATCGCTCTTCAGGCATTGTCTGAACCCTTGGAAGCCCTGCTGGGGCAAATGCGGGAGCGGTTGCCCGGTGAAATCGAGACGGCACCGACAGCGGTCGACTACGTCGAGTTACGACGGATCTGCCGACATCTCGAAACCCTGCTGAGTGATTTTGATGCGCAGGCAGTGCCCTATTTGTCCTCAAATGCGGGTGTATTGCGAGGCGCGTTCGCGCAACGCTTCCAGCCACTGGACGACGCGGTGAAACGTTTCGATTTTGAGCGGGCGCAGGTCTGTCTGAAGGAGGCGATGCAGGCGGTGGAACCCGCGCAATGAACGAATAGAAACGTTGAGGCAACACACACTTCATGACCTCAAAAGCAGGCTGTTCAGAAGTTTTCAGCGTTTTTCAGCACCCGGCGGAAAAGGCTCAGTCCATTTCAGAGCAGAGGTGCAAGTGGCATGCGTTACTGAAAGTACTTTATCGACACATCCGTGACTGCCGTCACAAGGAAACCCCGTGAACAGCTCAACCCAAAGACCCATCGTGCTGGTGGTCGACGATGTGCCGGCCAATCTGCAGCTGATCAGTGAGCTGTTGCGTGAGCTTTATCACGTACGAATTGCTACCAGCGGTGCCCAGGCCTTGAAGATCGTCGATCGGACGATACCCGACCTGATTCTGCTGGATGTGATGATGCCCGAAATGGATGGCTATGAGGTTTGTCGTCGTCTCCAGCAAAATCCGCAGACACGTGATGTGCCGGTGATGTTTCTGAGCGCCAGGATTCAGCACGAGGTTGAGTGTCACGGTTTCGCACTGGGAGCTGCCGACTATCTGTTCAAGCCGATCAATCCAGCCATTCTGCTCGCACGGGTGCAGACACAGTTGCGCCTCAAGGCGACGACGGACCTGTTGCGTTCGCACAATGCCTACCTCGACCAGGAAGTCCTGGCGCGAACCCGTGAGCTGCAGGCCACCCATGACGTGACCATCCTGGCCCTTGCCTCGCTGGCCGAGACTCGCGACAACGAGACAGGCAACCACCTGCGGCGCACACAGCACTATGTTCGGCTATTGGCAGAAAAATTAAGCGAACACCCGCGATTCAGCGCGCATCTGGATGATCAAAGCATTGAGTTGATATTCAAGTCGGCGCCGCTGCACGATATCGGCAAGGTCGGTATTGCTGACCATATCCTGCTCAAACCGGGGCGCTTTGAACCCGCCGAGTTCGAAATCATGAAGACCCACGCCCAGCTGGGTTACCAGGCCCTGGTACATGCCGAGGAACTGTTGGGCGCGCAGGTGCCGTTCCTGCGCATCGCCAAGGAAATTGCCCTGTGTCACCACGAAAAATGGGATGGCAGCGGTTATCCCAATGGCCTGGCCCGTGACGCCATTCCTGTCAGCGCCCGCTTGATGGCAGTTGCCGATGTCTACGACGCGGTCATCAGCCGACGGGTATACAAGTCGCAGATGTGCCACGAGAAGGCATTCGCGATCATCTGCGAGGGTGCCGGACGGCATTTTGATCCGGATGTGGTGGCCGCCTTCATCGACCTGGAAAAAGAGTTTGAGCGGATCGCCGAGCGCTATGCCGACGCCCCTGCCGAGGATGCCCTTGAGGCCTTGGCCGGGTAGACCACTGGCAAACAACGACTGAGCTCGCCACCTATTCAGCGCAGAGGTTGGCCAAAGCAAGGAATGGCCGCTTAACTCTAGAAGCCAACGACACGAATCCGACTTGTCTTCTTGCCACGCACGGAAGCTCGCCATGGGCCAACTGCTGATTGATGAACACTTGGTGTTCGACGAGAACAACTTCCTGTTGTTTCGTGTCGACGCCGCCAATGAGGAGCCTCTGCGCCTGGGTGCAATCGCCAGCCGATGCCTGGCCATGCTGCTCAGGTCTGGGGGGGCTGTGGTGCGCAAGCGCGAACTGATGGCCGGGGCATGGGGACAATACGGGCTGGAAGTGACCGACAACAGCCTGGCCCAGGTGGTCCGCCAATTGCGGCTGGCGCTGGAAAAACTGCAGCCTGATCGAGAATTCATCCAGACCTTGCCACGCATCGGCTACAAGCTTGCCGACGGGGTGACAGTCGAAGAGTTGACTGCGCACCCGAAACCGGCGCTGCCATCATGCACGATGGTCACTGGCAACGAAGCCCCCCTGCCCCTTGAGCCTGCTGTATCGGCCATCGCTGATACAGAGGGAGAAGCTGGCGAACCGCCTTCGATCAAGCCAATCCCTGCCTCAACGGATCCCGCTCCCGGTCCGATACCTACGTCTGCGATTGCAACCCCAAGGCGTTGGCACTTGTGGCTCGCATTACCCGTGTGGGGAGCCTGTGCATTTGTGCTGGGAAGAATCTGGCTGGCACCGCCGCTTGAAGTGGAACCGCCAGCGTTCGCCGCTCCCGTAACGATGGATGATGTGCTCGTGCACTTGCCCACTCAGGACGTACAGCCGCCAGTGGCGCCCCACTTGCAATTGATGGTCGAGAACAGTCGAAAACTGGCGGGGATTCTAGGTCTTTCGACGCAAAACATGCACCTGTACTTGTTACCGTCGCGTCGGGGGGCCGATCAGATTCTCTGCGATGGCGCGCTGGAAACGGCGAGCAGTCGCTGCATCGGTGTACAACAACATGACTAGACGCGCCGCCATCTCAGCTTGGTGCCTGGCCTTCGTCGTCGTGGGGCTTTTGGGTGTTGCACTGGGACGCCTGACGGGCGAGCACAAGGCCAACCTGGACTTCTGGTGCACCGGGGAGAGCGCGCATCAAGTGCCCTCGGCATTGCCTGCTGCGTGGCTGACGACGCGCTTCAGACTGGACTTGAGGCCCACCGGGCTCAGTCACATGCGCATGGTGGCCCAACTGATCGATACCGGCTCCGGTGCTGAAATTGACACCCTGCGCCGCAATAGTGCCTTTAGGGTGCAACAACAGGGACACCGCTTGCAGGTCACTGTCGTACGGAGCGCCAAGGGCGAAGCGGACAGCGCAACGCCTGAGCTGGCGGGGACACTCGGCCTGTTTATCTTCCGCTCGGACACCAGCGTGAGTTACTGGATGCGCTCGCTGTCACAGACGCGTTACCTGTTCGATGATGGCAACGACATGTTCATTCTGTGCAGCAAACGATGACAGCGATAAACGCCCCATACCCGCTAAACCGATCTAAAGGCAGGCGCGAGAGCGTCTAATCTTTGAAAGGAAGGACACGCCTTCAGCCTCTTGATCGGGGGAAACGCAATGACCAAAACAGCAGCGCGCCAATGCGGGTCATGGGTTCTCCCCTGCCTGCTCGCCATCAGCCTGGCGCTGACGGCGGGATGTTCAGGTAAACACTCCAGGGACCCCTATCAGGTCGCCGGCTCAAATTGCTACGCAAAATCGCTCCCCACAGCTGGCGAGGGCGGCCTGGCCTGGGGCGCCACCTTGAACATTGCTCAGCAAAAATCCATGAACAACTGCATGCGCTATGCCGGCCGGTCCGGGGGCACGCCCAACACCTGCCAAGTGGTGGTGTCGGAGTGCAAAAACCAATAGCGTGAACACGGCGCAACACTCCACGTCAGCGCCGTGAACCTGTCATGAAATGAAAAAAAACTGTCGCCGAATGTACGGCTGCCCACCCGAAAAAACGCGTAGAACGAATCGCGAGCTGAATCGGTGCCAAGCTGAAACGAGTACAAGGGGATGTTGTAGCACAAGCACTGTTCAGTGCTTGCCGTGCGCCATGGTTCCGATTTACACGCTCAACACCAGAATAATAATCCGCAAAAGGATCGCGTTAATGCGTGTGAATCTGCCCGTCACTGACCAAGAAAGAGCGTTCCCTGCCAACCAGCGTTTGATCTCCACGACCGACCTTGATAGCCGAATCACTTACTGCAATGACGCATTTGTGGCCATCAGCGGGTTCACTGCCGACGAATTGGTCGGCCAGCCTCATAACCTGATTCGACACCCCGATATGCCACCCGGGGTATTCATTCATATGTGGCACACCCTCAAGCAAGGCAAACCCTGGATGGGGATTGTAAAAAACCGCTCGAAAAATGGCGATTTTTATTGGGTCAATACCTACGTCACGCCCATGTATGAAAACGGGCGAATGAGTGGTTACGAGTCGGTACGCTCGGTGCCCAGCCGCGACCAGGTCCGTCGGGCATCAGCGCTCTATGCAAGGATGCGCGCCGGCAAGCCGATTGTGGCGCGCAGTGCCCGGATTCTGCGGCCACTGCGAAACGGTTTTCCATTATTTGCGGCTGGCGTGCTTTCACTGCTGGGTGCTCATTGGCTACCGGACACGGCGGCTCAATGTGTCCTGGTGGCGAGCCTGAGTCTTGCCTGGTACCGCATCGAGTCCCGACATCGCAGCTCCATCGAGCGCACCCTCGCCGAGCATCCAAAAGCATTTGCCGACCCGTTGGTCGCGCTGACCTACAGCGACAACTACGGCCCCCAAGGCCGGCTGGATATGGCCATGCTCAGCGAGGAAGCCCGTTTGCAAACTGCGTTGAGCCGGCTTGTCGATGCCGGGATCAGCGTGAAGGCCAAGGCAGCACAGTCATCCGAACTGTCCGGCTCGCAAGCGCAGTCGCTTGATCGCCAGCGCAGTGAAACGGATCAGTCCGCCGCCGCCATCGCGCAGATGGCGGCAACGAATCAGGAGGTGACTCAAAACGTCATCACGACGGCGCATGCCGCGTCCGAAGCCGACCAGTTGACTCAAGAAGGCAGTGAGCTGGCCCGGCAAAGCCTGCACGCCATGGAAGCGATGAATGAGGCCGTCAACGAAATCGGCCTGGCGGTGAACGCATTGGCGAGCGAGACGCAATCGATCGGCAGTGTCGTGGATGTCATCACTTCCATTGCCGAACAGACCAACCTGTTGGCGCTCAATGCAGCGATCGAGGCGGCCCGGGCAGGTGAACAAGGCCGGGGTTTTGCAGTGGTTGCCGACGAGGTGCGCTCCCTGGCACAGCGCACCCGCACCTCCACCGAGCAGATCCATGGCTTCATCGCGTCGCTGAACAACGGAGCCGATCGCGCCGTCTCCACGGCCGCGCGGGGCGAGCAGATTTCCCGCGACAGCATGCAGCGTGTCGAGGCGGTGCAGTCGGCGCTGGTCGGCATCAGTCAAGCCGTCAGCCGCATCACCGCCATGAGCCAGCAAATGGCATCGGCATCAGAGCAGCAAAGTCACGTGACGGAAGATATCAATCAACAGATCACGCGCATCGCGCAACTGTGTGACCACAGTGCCGGGCAGGCCGAGCAAGGCGCCGCGATCAGCCGCGATCTCGAGGGAATGGCCGATTACCTGCACAGCCTGGCCGAACGTTTCAACCGATAGCCAAAAAAGCAACTAATCTCCATGGCTGCCTGCTGCCGGTCTTGACTGGCAGCTATCGGCTATCAATGGAACGGGAATATGCAACACACTGGGGTGTAAGCATCAGGCGTTTACTGAGTGATCGGGCAGCGACCTGAACTGGCCAGGCGTGCATTGAGGGCAGCGGGAAGGCGCTGACCAGACTGCCTGGCTGTATCCCCCGTTCATTGATAAAGGTCTGAACATTGAACGGTGAATCCTGATAATGCTTTTAGATTTTTAGGCAGGTTGACATGACTCCCCAGCTCTTTTCGGTTCACGGCCTCGTGAGTTTTACCCTCGCCATCCTCCTGCTGTTCCTCGGCAAAACCCTTGTCCAGCGCAGCACCTTGCTCCGCCAATACTGTATTCCCGAATCGGTTGTCGGTGGCTTCGTCTGTGCGGCGGTGACGAGCCTGCTGTACTTCGGACTCAAGATCCAGATCGAATTCGACCTGCAGGTTCGCGACACCCTGCTGCTCTATTTCTTTGCCGGCATTGGCTTGAAATCGGACATGCGCCAACTGCTCAAGGGTGGACGCCCGCTACTGGTCCTGCTGTTGCTCGCCGGTGTGTTCATCGTCCTGCAAAACGCGCTGGGCATGGGGGTGGCCGAGGCATTCGGGCTAGATCCCAAGGCAGGATTGATGGTGGGCTCCATTTCCCTCACGGGTGGGGCGGGTACCACGCTGGCCTGGGCGCCGCTTTTCATCGAAAAACTGGGCATCAGTAACGCCCATGAACTGGGCATGGCCAGCAACACCGTCGGGCTTATAGCCGCGTGCGTGATCGGCGGCCCTATCGCCAATCGACTGATCAGCCGTTATCGCCTGAAGACTTCCGGGGATGCGACGCTGGAAGTCGGCATTCTCGAGCAACAACCGAGCAAGGGACTGGACTACTACGACGTGCTCTGGGCGTGGATGTGGCTCAACCTGACCCTGATGCTCGGCTATGGACTCAACCTGCTGCTGGAAAACGCCGGCATCACCCTGCCCAAATTCGTCAGTTGCCTGTTCGCGGGTATCGTCATTCACCACATCGTTCTCGCCGTGGTAGGTGATCAACGGCTGAAAACCTGGAGCGGCGCCAGCCTGGGGCTGGCGCTGATCTCCGACATCTGCCTGGGCATGTTCCTGACCATGGCCCTGATGGGGCTTCAGCTGTGGCAGCTCAGCGGCGCGCTGATGTTCATTCTGTGCGCCTTGACCCTGCAAATTCTGCTGACGGTGCTCTACACGTATTTTGTGGTGTTCCGCTTTATGGGACGCAATTACGAAGCCAGCGTGATTGCTTCCGGGTTCGGGGGGATTGCCCTAGGCTCCACGGCGACGGCCATCGTCAACATGACCACCGTGACGCAAAAATACGGCGCAGCCCACCAAGCCTTCCTGATCGTGCCGCTGGTGTGTGGCTTCTTCATTGACCTGGTCAATGCCGTGATCATCGGCCTGTTCAGTGGTATTTAGCGACGGCCCCTTCGATCGATCAAAGCCCGGCTCGGCGTCGACCCATGACGCCTGAGCCGCGAGCGTAAAATGACAAACTCCCGGGGTGGATGACTTATCCGGCGTCGCTCGATACCCTTGCACGCCACGTCGCCCGACGGTAAAACCCTCCTCCACCCAGACGAGCCATGTCATGAAATCCCCCGCAGGTTTGCTGCTGTCGGCTATCGAACTGGACCGTGCCAGCGCCATCCCCTTGTACCGCCAGTTGTACCTGCAGATTCGCAAACAGGTACTCAGTGGCCGGCTCCAGGGCGGCGTGCGCTTGCCGTCGACCCGGACCCTGAGCAAGGAACTGGCGCTGTCGCGGATCACCATTCTCAATGCGTTCGATCAACTGATTGCTGAAGGTTTCCTGGCCTCGCGCACCGGCGCCGGCACCTATGTCGGCAACGAGTGGGAAAATCGCGGTATCACCGACGATGGGCAACAGCGCCCGCCACCGCGCCTGTCCGACCTGAGCCAGTCGATGTTGTCACTGCGCAGCGATCATTTTCGCGGGGTGTCTTATGCCGACTGGGACCCCGCGACCCCGACCTCATTCTTGCCCAGCCACAGCACTTACGATGCCTTCCCCCAAGCCATCTGGCGACGCCTGATGAACCGCCACCTGCTGAAGCCGACCAAGGCCATGCTCGGCTATGGCGAGCTGCAAGGCTTGCAGGCGTTTCGCACGGCGATTGCCGAATACGTGTTCGACGCCCGTGGCATCGACTGTGATGCCGGGCAAGTGGTGATCGTTTCCGGTGCGCAGCAAGCGTTCAACCTGCTGGGCATGTTGCTGCTCAATCCGCAGGACAGCGTCTGGATGGA
>Ga0163162_10003784_pt1 | contig 14506 bp, 27 predicted proteins | sample S55metaG_FD_115310 | JGI IMG/M metagenome (GOLD analysis project Ga0163162, IMG submission 115310) | Switchgrass rhizosphere microbial communities from Kellogg Biological Station, Michigan, USA - S5-5 metaG | ecosystem: Host-associated > Plants > Roots > Rhizosphere > Soil | place: USA...
AGTGCCCACATAGTTTCCCCTAAGGGGCTTGTGTGAACACCCCTACAGTTAACGAAGATTATCCGTAGGCTTACGCCTCGGAAACAAGTCCATGAAGACACAGATCGGCCAAAGAATGGAACCGATAATATCTTCCAGTACTTCGCTTATACCATCCTGTTCGTAAAAGATTGACAACATCAGGAAGTAAGCCACTGCAAGACAGAGGTAGATGTGGACAAACGTATCCATTACTTCAGATCATTCCACGTCCACTTGCCTTGATCCGACTTGACAACGTTCTGCCATGCCGGACTCGTACCTGTCGTCTCCTGGAGATCATCCAGATTGTTGTAGAAGCACTCACGATAGTTCTTGAGCGCATTCACGAACTTGGCCGACTTGTATTCACGCGTAACCAGAAGCGAAGTGATCGATACCGTCTGAACGCCAGCCGCACCCAGGTTACGGTAACTCACACGAGCCGGTTGATACACCGCTTTGAGCTTGTCTTGAACCGTAGCCGGAATAGCCAGGATCTTGAAGATCGACGGCAGAGCTTCGATTTCTTTCATGGGCTGACCGCCGACGATGACCACTGCATCGACTTGTTTGTTCGTCAGTGCGGACAGGGCGTCAGCGTTCGTGTTGAATTCCTGAACGTTGTACGTAAGCCCGCCTTGGAACTTGATCACTTTCGCAGTCAAAACCGAGCCTCCAGCAGCGCCGATGGTACGACCATTAAGGTCCGAGATGTTGTTGAACTTGATCTCTTTTCCGCCGATACCCATGAAGCCGCCTTCCTTCACGCCATCTCCACGAGCCAGGAAGTGAACCTGTTCCGGGTGAAGCGAGAACAGCGTCTTGATCTTCGAGAGATCTTCGGTCTTCGCACGAAGCACGAGAACGTCAGTCTGCACGATTGCGCCGTTGACTTGGTTGGCAACCAGCTTGTCGATGTTGTCGTTCGACCCGAGGCTGTTGATTTCCTTAACTTCGCCAAGACCACAGCGCTGATTCAATTCCTTGAACATTGCCGAGTACGTACCCTTCGGCCCGCCAGTTGCCACGGTGAGTGACTGAGCGTGTGCATTGTGCATGACCAGCCACGTGATCAGAGCGCCTACGATCATGCCGTAGATCCAACGACGGTTGTTGTACTTGTTGTTGAACATGTCAATTCACCTTGAGGTCTTTGAAATTGTTATCGTCCGAAGACGTTGAGGCAGCCGGAGCCGCCGTTTGGGTTTGCACTGCGTCAGACGCCTGCTGAGTCGATCCGGAGTCATGGTTGAAGGCGAAGTAGCCACCAACACAAACCAGGACCACCAAGAGGCTGCAAATCAGTCGGTACACTTTTGAGACTCCTGCATCAGGTTGATCATCTTCACGTTGAATGCGGACAGGCGATCCCGCGCATCTGTGGAATACTCATCCGACAACTTTTGACGATGAATAGGTGTATCAAAAGCCCCTGCGAAGGCCAGATACGCATCTTTCCATTCGGCATACATCTCTGCCGAAATGGTTACTTCTTTCTCAGGTCCGGGTTGGTGAAGCTGAGACCCGCCTTGGGGATCTACCCAGCAATACTGCGATAGCGGTGTCTGGTCTTCATAACGCTTCTTTCCTCGCCACATGTTTCCCGAAAGCCTCGTAGGAGCTAATACAATCGGGACCTTGCAGTACTTACAAATCCCTTCGAACATGTCTAACCCCGGTTGAGATGGGAGAGAAGAGCTTCTGCTGCGTGCTCACCTATTACATAGCAGATAGTAGTGCCTTCTGGACTAAGAATTCCCCACGCATTACGGGTTCCATCTAGTTCTTTCGTGTACATGTTTAACCCCGGTTGAGATGGGAGAGAAGAGCGTCAGCTTGAGATTTCGAACCGACTTCTGCAATTACATTTTCCTGCGGATCGAGAATATTCCAAGCACATTCAAGCCAGTTCCATTCTTTCTTGTACACGTCAAAAGCTCCTCGTGGTTATTTCTTTGCGACACTGGCCACAGTTAAAGCCATCACGGCCTTCGCTACCACCACCAATATCCCTTCCCCGATACAACTCTCGCACATCTACGGGGAGATACTCGTTGATAGCACCGCAGTTCTTGCACGTAATGCGCTTTGATACGGCGCTATCCTGGCCGACTACCTTAACCATGTCACACCTTTTGAGCAACCTTCACAGTGGAGAAATCCACCACTTGTGCAGGATCGTTGGTAAGAAGCGAATCCGACTGCGGAGTTACAGCCTGTCCTGGAACTTCAGTCAGCAGCGACGTTTCGAGCTGAGCCATAGACCGGTTAAGGTTCTCACTCACTTGATCGATGGCAGTCTTCGATTTAAGTTCTTCCAGCAGCTTGTCCGAATCCATCTGGGCCATGCTGTTGAGCTTCTGCATCTCCATCGCCATGTCGTTTACAGCCTTGCACTTCTCGATTTCAGCAAAGTAAGTCGAGAGCGCAGAGTCTGCAAGACGATAGTTGTCTTGCCACTTCTTCAGAACCAGCTTCATGTTCGCATGATTCGTTTCGAACACATCAGCTTGATCCGGAAACTTCTGCTTGAAACCAGCCAACTTGTCACCGAAGTTCTTGATCTGTGTGCTCAGATTAGCAATTGCAGTCTGAGCTTCCTTCAGCTTGTCCTGCCGAGCGTGAGCAACGTTGATCATTGTTTCAATCGGATTGCTCTTGGCTTCAGCTACGATGGCCTTGATCTTCCAGTTGGCGAACTTCATCGAGATCACCGGCGCGAAGTTGACAATAGCCAACGCCACAATACCAGCGATACCGATACCAACCAAGCCCTTTACTAGCAGCATGATTGCAGGAGCCAGGATAGCAATCGCTATAGCGCCGATTGCGACTTTGACGATCCCCGCAACCTTTTTACGTTTCAAATCGATGTCGTTCACTTTGATTCTCCCTTTCCGGATTGGTAACCTTTGTTCCAGGACGCATGAAGCGGACTGAAAACACTGTAATTATTTTGAATCTTGCCGTCGCCAGTGATTGCTGCAGTACGGCCTTCTTCAAAAGCTTCTTTATGCCACTCACTATCAATCTGACGCCAGCCCATGATTTTCCTTAGTAAACTTCGGTTCGTGTGCCTTCGTAGCACTCGTATACGTAAACATGTTCAGGCTTAGTACAACCCTTGCCGCAGAAAACCCTACGTCCAGTAGGAGCTTCGGTGAGAAGGTTACATCCGTGTATACGAAGATCTTCACTGTGCTGATATCGTGCGTAAAGACTCGCTGCAACGAAGACCAGCACAATTAGGATCACTCCCCATACCAGATTTTCCTGCGATAGAAAATCGTACTCTTGTCTTCTGTACCTGACCATCAGCCTGCTTCTCCATTGGCAATTTTGGATGCTTTCCACGCCAACTCTGCCGAGGCATAGTCCATGTTAGAACCGTCCATGCAGTGACGTTCCCACCAGTTGCTGAAGGTTTCACCTTTAAAAGATAAAGGCTCTTCTTTTTTTGCAAGTCCTTCACTAGCAGCGAGAATGGTTCGCTTCAATCCTGCGAACGTCATCATGACTGCCATGTCATCTTCAGGTTGTTCAGTCCAAACATCGATTCCAGCCTTTCGAAGAGCATTCATTGTGGCTTGATCCGTCAGCTCACACTTGTCTCTGTCCGACATCTTCGTCGGAACATCAGGAGAAGTTTCTAATACTTTCGTCTCGTAGTGGGCACTAGTAACCATTGCCCGCCATTCTCTGAGAGACACTTCCTCCCACAGATTGCCTGATGCGTATTTTCTGCCGTAATAACGAGTTGTCATTTGTTGTACCACGCTACATGAGTTGCCCATTCCGGCTTTGTAGCGAAACTGTCAACCACCGACTCTTGCTTCTCGCCTTTACACCAGAAACCAGTTCCATCAGAAGGAATGAAAGCACCACATTCGACACTTTCAGCCCAATCCTTCGCCGTCATAACGTCTGCGTATCCCGGCACTTCGGTGAACTCATACTCAGTCATGTCACCACCACTTGGAAAGAAAATGGAATCCTACGAAAGCAACCGTTCCGAGGACTCCGATACAGATGAGTGCCACCAACACGAACCACAGTTCGATAATGGTGAATCCTTTTTGTTTGTGTTTCGAGAGCATGGCACTCCTTGTTAGTTAATTGCCAGGTCCATAGAGATTTATAGTAAAGCTTACAGCATACGTCAACGCCTCTGAGAGCGTAATCGTAACTACATTACCACTTACAACCATTTCTGCATTAGCCCCGCCTAGATCATTATCTGTACGGAACTGTGGGAACCAGTTTGAACGACTGCATGCTTCAAAGTCCAGAGCAGTGTAAGTCGCACTTAGCGAACCAGCAGGGATGTTAATCACTGGCAGGTTATATGTTTGCGGAATAATACGTGCACGTGTTGTACCTGACAGGAATGTCTTTCCTGCTGCAGGAAGGTTGTGTAGTCTCGTAGCTGAAATGCCACGAGAACTACTATTACCAACCTTTATCACACCAGAAGTAAATGCTGATAGAGTTCCAGCACCACCAGACTCTAGAGTATCATTAAGATCAAGACCTTCAATGTACCCAGCCTTTATTGCGAAGTCTTGAGCTTCACTAGGAATCACTGCTGCACCACTTACGAACGAATCCCAACCACTATCTTCAAGCTTGAGCTGATAGAAGTTTGAATCAGTAGGCAACAGGTTAATAAATGCGTTACCGAGTCGCTCACAGCCAATACGCCTCCATCTACTAGAGACAGTCATACCGGCTGTTACTGTAGATGCTAGACGGGGATCAAGAACATTGTCCTGATAGACGAAGTAAGGCGCATAGCCATTAAAGTAATCGTCCATGTCTGCATGTACGCCGAAGCTACCATTTCTCGGCAGATAAAATGCTGCACGTTGCTCTGCGTTACTGGAACATTCTTTCCATGTCCAGTCTCCACCAGTGCTTAGAATATTCCACGTTGCGAAGTTACCTGTTGCACCAACGTTATCAAGTGAGCTGTGACCGTCATTAGTCCAAGCTGTATATGCGAAACGCACGCCTGTTACAAAGAGATCTTTAGCATCGAACTTGTGATTACCACCATTACCGAAAATAATGCCATCCATCAAACAACCGGTCGTTCCAATTACTGCACCCTTCTGACCAGGGCCCATAATCTTGAAGCCACGATACTTAGCTGTGTCAAGCTTCCTTGGACCGTTGTACATCTGTAGACATGCAGTGCCAGCACCCATGTCTTGTGACCAGCGAAGAATTACGCCGTCGTTCTGCCCACCCATTCTGTAAGATGAGCAAATGATGTGTTTATCAACTGATTTGAGTTGTACGCCTGAGCACAGATACATGCCCCGAACCAGTTTAACGTTTGCGGTTAGAGGCGAATCAAGAGCCGCTTGGACTTTTGTACCTGTTTGGCTTAGGCCAGTGAAGTCAGCGCCGTACCATACTGCTGAGTGATAATCGTTGTAGATAGTACCAGCGATAGTGCCGCCCTTAGACAGATCGAAAATAATCTGGTAATCACTTGCGTCGATAAACGCGTTTAGAAAAGTTACTACTACACCTGCTGCTGGTTGAAGAACCCCACCTTCATCGAAGATACAACGTCCGCTAAACGTTGTGTTAGCTACTACTGGGGTTAGACCTGATATGCGAGTTACGTTCATGTTTGTACACTTTAAGTTAGGGTGATGCTTATATGCAGAGAGCATGTAAGACACCTACCCTAAACATAAAAGTAAGTACTATTCCTACAACTCTCTTATACCAAAATTAGGCTTTGTAATTAAAGTCCGGACCGGTAATATCTGGATTCTTTTAGATACTTTTTAGATTCCTTTAGAAGATGTTTCTTCAAGATATTCCATTGGCTCCATTCAAAAGTACACTGAGCCGTGCTCGGGGTATAAGGTTGTTTCAGATGAATATGTTTCCACTGAGGATCCACGGCACCAGTAATCACAGGTTTATCATCAATGAGATAATCCCCGCGAACTACAGTTTTATCCTTTGTAAGGATCATTCGTTTAAGCCAGAAATCTCCGAGGATTTTCTTAACCCACTGAGCCTTCTCAGAATGACAGAGCAGATCTTCAAAGTCAAGTTCAGGGGCGCTACAGATGTAAGGTTCGATAAAGTCCTTACAATTCTCTTCAATGTCCTTCATCGCCTCAATTGAACCCGGAATGGTTTCAAGAGAAGCATAGAAACCCTTCGTACGGGGAATCTTGAGAAGATCTTCCCGGTGTTCTTCCGGAAACAACCCTTCAATGAAAAACTCTGTTACATCTTCTTGCTTGGGAACGAACCGGTCAGGGTACTTCTCCGTATACGTACTTAGTACACGCTTGGTCCAATCGGCTTGAACGCCGTCCATGTCAATCAACAGAATTACTTTATTAGTCATCAATTTCCCCGAAGAATACAAAAAGAATACAGCAGATTACTACTACTATTTCAATCGCTGCTGTTACGTAATTACCCCAACCAATTGCTAGACCAGCAATAAAAGCATTTAGTAAAGCAATGCTTAGTAAAGTCTTATGTGGCATGCTCATCTCGTTACTATCTCAGCTTCAGTTTCCAGCCACACTCGTGCTCCACATGACAGAGGTTTGTCAGGCGAGTATATCAGTTTGGATGGGCCGTTGATTTCTACTTCACGACATTTCGTGTTCGACTTATAAGTCTTTACGCTAATAACAGGCAGATCAGTACCGTTCTTACGGTTTGCTCTGATAGCGTGTTGGTCAATATGAATTCTGCTTTTCATTGTTAAACAAAAAAGAAAGCCCGAGAAATCCCGGGCCTTAAATTACTTCCGATCATTCCAGATCTGGAGAGGCGCTGTGCATTTACAATTCCGACATTTAGCCAAGTCCTTTTGAGGATTGTTATAGTCGAGACAGACCTGCACTTGATCTGACTTACAGAGAGGACAAGACAAAGCGTTAATCAGCTCTCTGGGCTTGAAGAAATTAACCGCCACCGCTTTGCTCCTGACCGACGCCCTTGAGAGTTGCAAGCTCTTCGATGGTGACCTTCAGAGCGGAGATCGACTCTGACAGTGCCTTGCTAGCTTCCCGCTGTTCTTCTTGACGGCGAGCGTAGCCTGCGACGAACATGTTCAGCAGTTCAGCACGAACAAGCATTGTCTGACCAGGAGTCAACTGAATTTCTCCAAGTTCAATGGTCTCCATTGCCGATTCAATCATGCCGTTCATGTGTTCAGCTGTTTTCAAAGTTTGCGGCGACATTTTCAGTTCCTGTTATTAAATTAAACTTCGATGTTTACGCGGCCATAGTTCTGACGGGAGAACATATGGTACGGAAAGCCGAGTTCCGGCGAGTAGTGCGTGCGGTTCAAGAACTCTTGTACGCCTTCATCCCAGAAGATCTGGTGCGCAGCGATATCCGGATGCGGCTGATCCGCAAACACAGTATGGAAGGTGGGGAAATGCAAGTCGGTGAGCTGAACTGCAATTCGCTCTTGCAAGTGGAACGAGCTTTGCAGTTTGTACGCAACCCTGTCTTTCCAGGCTTCGGTATTCATTTTGCACTGCGTATAAGCAACGCAGATAATCGCCAGCGTGAAGATTGCGAAAATCACAAGAATCAGTTGAACGATAAACATTTTGGTTAGGTCCTTAGGTCGATGAAAAATAATATAATTTTCTACTACAAGATTCTTATACCAAGTTTGTATCGAAAAACTAAAAAAAGAACAAATGAAAACGGGGCCGAAGCCCCGTGTGTTAGTCGTTTTCTAACATGTCCTTAGCTTTCGCCAAGGCTTTGCTGATAGAGTAAAACCGATTACCCTGACACCAGTTGCAACTGCCGTGATTACGACATGTACGGTCCACGCTTTTGGCATAGTTATACTTGTAAACACGACGGTTGTCTTTGCGGTTAGGGTAGTTCTTATCAGTTTCAAAAGCCATGAGTAACTCCGTATAGAATTATTTCATAGCAGTTCTCCTTTTAGATTGCAGCGTTCCTGCGAACTTCGTTGAACGTCAGTTCCTTCACGAGCTTACCGCCAGTGTATACGACTTCGAGATGATCGTCACGACCCATTGCATTTTCACGACGGATCGTAGTAAGTTCACCGCTTTCGTCACTGACCAGTGCCAGACGACCACGCTTGCTAGTCTTGCCACCAGCGACGGGGTCCTTGTACACGTCATTCCACTTACCATCGATTTGAATTGCCGAAGCCTTCATTGCAAAACCAAACGTATCACGGTCAAGCTTCTGGTGAAGAGCACCACCCATACCGAATGCAACGTTCTCAGCACTGAAACCATCCATCTTCAGAGCCGTGAGAATAGCTGCGATTGAGGTAGGGTTTACACCGTCGCCTTGGATGACACGAACCTTGTTCAGGACTTTGAACCCTTTACCGTTCGTCGCGTATCCGAACTTGTCTGCGAGAATCCCAACAACCGTCCTAACAACCGACACCGGATCTCCGGAATCAGGTCTAACAACGAGAGTACCAGGCAAAGCAATGACAAAATCACGAAGGGTATCGCCCCAGACGTTTTTGACAGCATTAAAGATGTCGTAACTATCAGAGACAACTGCGAAAAGGCCACTGCCGAACTTCTCAGCCATATTACGATATGCGTCCGCTTCTCCTGAACGCCCCCAACTAGTAATAGTACTATGCTCAGCAGCAGGGATGCTAAACCCAAGAGAATCACGTTCTGCTCCGTAGAATTGATGAGCGTACTCCATGCCGAGCATGGTGTCCGTACCCATGAAGTTCACCAAGTGTGCGGCACCAGCAATAGCAGAAGTTTCTGCAGAACTAGCACCACGAGCACCGAAGTCATGAAGCTTAAAAGGAAGCTCGTCAAGAGGCTTATCGCACGTATCGACCAGTCCTTTGAAGATGATTTCTTTACAGTGACGGCTGATCGTCGCAACTGTGGTACCAAACCAGGCCGCACGAAGGATTTGCGTTTCATAGAATGAACCCATCCAAAGCATTTCGGGATCGTGACATTCGACGTCAATGATAACATTGCTGATAGGCACTTGCGTACCTTCAGCTACAGCACGGATCGTGATAGGCGCACGACCTCCGTACACTTCTACCACTTTACGGAATGCGCCTTCTGCAAACGGCTCTCCGTGAAGCTTACAGATACGTCCTGCTTCAATCACGTCGTCAAGCGCAATCGGAGTCAGAAGGTGATCCTTGATGTAGCCTTGAAGGCCGAACGGAGTTACGTGGGTGATACCGAAACCGCTATTGTCCTTACGGGGTTCTACGTAAGAAGACAGAGCAGTTGCACCAGCCGGGTATTGCAGGAAGTGGCTGTGCTTGTATGAATCGGTATTGAGAAGCGGATTGATTTTGAATTGTGACATTATTAACACCTCGTTAATTAGAATGCCCAGAATCTATTTCTGGGACTTTTGTTTTAGATACCAAGCATCTTGCGAATGATCGATGAGTGATCTTCGAAGATCAGTTCAGCGTGACTGAGTACATAGTCGATCTCGTACCAGTCTGTAGCCTTTTGCAAAGCGGTGCTTGCGACTGCATCGTCGCCACCCTTTACCTTAGGAAGCCCCGGCTTTTTGTCCGACTTATCCAGGTCAAAAAGAAAAGCGTGCGAAATAGTGCGCCCACGCAAACTACGGCCAGGATGATCAAAAACAACACCGGCAGACATACTACCGCTAAGAAGACCTCTAGGGAGGTCAATCGAAGTTTCCTCTTGTAATTCACGGATCGCCGCATCTTCAAGCCTTTCATTTTGTTCCAGGAATCCTCCAGGTAATGCAAGGAGTCCTTCTCCCGGTGCAGCCTTACGCTTCACCATCAAAATATGGCCAGCCTTCTTGACAATCGCATCGACAGTCACAAAGGTTGGTGCATACGGTGCTGCTTTCCAGGAGTCTTTGTACTTCTGTACCATCTTGTATTCACGTCCAAGACGTAGATACTCCGGAGTCTTGATGAACTCCTTGATGAAGCTAAAAGTGTACTCCGGAACCAAACTCTTGAGAAGCTCAATGAATCCAGGCTTCTCAAAGATTACTTCACGGATAGCTGTAGCATCAAAGCCGAGCTTGACTTCGTCTACTGCAACGTAATCGTACTGCGGGAAGAGATCAAGGTAGTATGAGCTTTCGTCCTTCTTGTTACCGACGATTGCAACCTTGCTTTTTACATCTTTGTCTGCCCAACCCTTTCCTGCCAAGAGAACAGTTGCTACTTCGTTTTGCACGGAAGTAACCCACTCATCATCTGAGTAGAGGTTATCCACAAGCGGAGCCGTGAAAATGTTCGAAGTACCAGCCGCTTGAATAACCATCTGCGAACGTTCATCGTACGTAAACGGATTCTTGATAGTGCGGGGAGCGTGCGAAGAACCGATAAGAACCAGTACCTTGTCAGCCACCATGAATGCCTTGTTCAGGAGAATCTGGTGACCTACATGCAGAGGTTCGAAACGACAAATGACTACAGCCAGGTCGTATTGCTTTTCTTCTGTGGATACTGCGAGTTGTTTACTGCCAAAAGTAGCTGCGTACATTTCAGCCACTTCATGATAAAGTTTACTATGTGACATTCGAGCCTCTCGAAAGTTAAAAGAAGCGGTAACTCTCTGCTACCGCTGATAAATCAATTTTACTCGGATTTGCCGAGATTATCAAGCATGCTTTTTACAGACTCCATGCTGATACCCTTGAGCGGAGATTCCTCACCGCCTTCAACCGACTTGATGACCAGGTTGTGTTCGAGCATCAGGTCCGTCAATTCGAACAGTGCCTTCTCGAAGTTTGATGCAAAACGTTCGCAGTCAGCCTTCATTACGTCAAGCTTGAAGTTCTCCCACAGTCCTTCGGTAACTTGGAGTTCCGCTTCCGACATGAATTCCTTCGTCGCTTGGAAACGCCTCCAGCTACGCTCGGTCTGCTCCACCAACTTACGTTCTTGCATTGCAAGGCCGTGAACGGTCTTACGCATGTCGTTGAAAATGTCGTCAATGCTCTTGCCAGGAGCTTCGCCTACGAGTTCCAACTTGTCTTCCTTTTCTTCGATGACGAAGCAAGAAACGCCAATCGGGATGATGATGTAGTTACCGGACTTGATCATTTTGAGTCTCCTTAACGCTAAAGAAAAAGTGCCGAAAACGTTATTGTTCCCGACACTGTGCTTATACCAATATTTAGTTACTTCTTGACAATGTCTTGCTCACCACGGCGAACAGTCCAGTCATCAACGTCCTTATCATAGAAAACTGGGACACCATAGTCTTCCAGATACTTACCAAGTGCCTGAGCAAATGGACGGACAGTAGCGTGAACAGTTTTACCAGAACGAAGTTCAGCTACGTACATAGCTTGTTGAACGGTGTACTTGAAAGCCACCTGAACAACATTACCCATCGGGAGAATGTATTGACCGAAAGCTAAGAAAGCTTCGTCGCTTTCACGAACATCCAACCTGTCATACGTATCCTCAATTTTTTCAAGCAACTCATCAGCCTTCTTCTGAAGTTCAGGCGTAAGATTGTCGTAGTACCAAGGATGAATACCATACTCTCCTGTTACAACTGGCATTGTGCAGTAGCCATTACGATGACGTTGGATATCCCGGAATGAACCGAAGTCCATTCTAGACTCGGTCCAAATAGTGGTTTGAGAAACAAGGGAATGTTTATGGAGTTTGGTACGCTTGGGGCGATCTTTAAACCCAGGACACAGAGCCCTGGAATCTTCGTCTTCAATAGCGACAGTAAATGTTCCCAATTCAATAGGGTCTGTTATCCTTTCGTAGCCCGTCACCTCTTGATACATAGCGTAGAAGTTCTGGAAGTCAGAGTTAAACTCATACACGTTATTGCCTTCGATGTTCCTAAGCTCACGCTCAAACTCTTCTTGTGTTGAGCAATTAGCTACGATTGCGTAATCCAGACGGAACGAATTAGGATACTTCATCTGCATCTGTTGATACGCCTTAGCTCCAAGAACTCGAACTTCCTCAAGCGGATGGTGCATCATCCAAATGAGATGCTCACCAGCGTTGCTAAGTCGTCCAGTCCAAGCCACATTGGTAGTAGCACCGACAGGGAGAAAACCACGAAGAATATCAAAAGCACGTGCAGCAATAGCCTTGTCATAGGTAACTAGCTTGTCGCCTTCCTTGATTGGGTACACTGTCTTGAGATGAGCCTTCAGAGGCTCAAGACTCTCGACATAGAACTTACGATACTCAGCGTAAAGATTTGCAATCCGACCGCTCATTTCTGAGTTCTTCGGAGCAGGATCATAGAAGGGTTGATAGCTGAAATCGATGTAACGTGAGCTACACTCCTGTCCTACGAAAAGAGGGTTATCTTCAATAGCCTTTGCAGCTAGCATTGAGATACCCTCGAAATACATTGTTTCAGAACCGCAGTCACCAATAGACGCATGTCCGTATCCCAGGTAGTATCGGGACATGAAATTACTTGAACCGACCTCATCAATCTTCTTGATGTGATCGGCTACGCTATCGATACTACGTGAGTACAACGCTTGAAGCATTGCGTTGTCTTCTGCATTCATGCAGGTATGAAGGATGATTCTGGACATAATATGTTTTCTTGTTTACTACTTTGTTGTTTTGGGCCTTCTTTCCGAATGTGCCATGCGTCACACTCTTTACAGAAGTAAGCTTTGTACTGACCTAACGCACTACCAGTCTTCGGCTTCTGAAACCTATCCTTGCGGGTAAGTCTCACAGCTTCATTCTTTGCAGTAAGTTGATCGTACTTCTTTTCGTGACACTTCTTTTCAGTTGACATGGTGTGAGCCCCCTTTGAGCGCAGTGGTTTCTGGAATTAGAATTTTTACCATTATCCTTATACCAAATACGCTCTTGGCTAATCAAAAAAAAGGCGCTTAGAAACAAGCGCCAGAAAGGAGGACCACGATCAAATCTTTGATTAGTTCAGTGTCACACGACTTCCCGTAGGACAATCTTGAAGAGGACAGGAGCGGTATTCTACCCCGCCACGAAACTCGTGTCCACACTCACCGCATACAGCGATGACGGGATTGTGCAGCGGCGGGTTGATAGGCTTTTTCGGAATCAGAGGGCCTCCGAGACGAGAAGCTTTCTGCTTAGGAGTTTCTTTCTCGAATTCTAAATCAGCAGCTACGAAAGGCTTTTTACCAGGAGGATCGATATACATTTAAACTTAGTCCTGCTTGTAGATGATACGAACTTCCCAACCCGGACTGCGCTGAAGAACTTCGTAGTTGGTGATGGGAATTACTTCCCACGGATTTTCCATGAACCGACCTTCGTAGCGAAGGACTTCTTGCCCAACTGAGAGGTCAACAGCATCACGAGCAGACATGTTCTACTCCTATTTGACTACCGGTTCGAGAAGACGAATGAGAGTTGCACGATCACCAGCATTTACTTCTTGCGTAGCATCATTCAACCGGAACAGAAGTCTTTTGAAGGCTTCCTTGTTTTCCTCGATTTCATAGAGCATCTTTGACTCAGCGTGTTCGAGGCCACAATCCATGCAGAATATTTCACTTAGAGTCATGTCATTCTCCAACCAGTTCGGAGGTAAGTTCCTTCTCAAACTGTTTCTTGGTAGTACGTTTATCTTTGCGGTTTTTATGCTCACCGCCTGTTTTAGCCTTTATTACCAGGCCTTCGTTTAACTGCTCGTGCCTCGGAGGTCTTGGTTTAGAGGCTCGTCGTTGAGAGGCCATAAGAAGCGGTATCCTTCACGAAGAATGCGGGTGCGGGCTGCGTAGCGCAACTCGCCATTGTCATCAGCATTACCATCAGTACAAATCTGTTCTTGAGTTTCATGATTGGTTTCCATTTGAATACTGCTCCGATTGGAAAAGCCTTAGGCATCACTGATTGGACTCGAACCAATTACCCCAAGCTTAGAAGGCTTGTGCTCTATCCGGATGAGCTACAGTGATCCTAAGACCTTTCGATTGGTGGACGTGACGAGACTCTCACTCGCAAGGGGGACTCAATTCAGCCCCTACCGTATTACGCAGGTTCGGCCTGCTACGATTCGCACGCCCATAGATTACTTAGCGACTTGCGCCGACAGCGAACGTCTTGTACAGTGAGCTTGCTACTTCGAAGTTCTGGCTCCAGCCCCATTCGTTCTGGACGTATTGCTTGAACAACGTTTGATCCAGTTCGATGGTGTCGCTGACCGACCATTCGAGCATTGCGATTGCATCTACGTACTCTTTCTCGTAACTCTGAGGAGGAGCGAACTGGACTGCACGGACTTTGAGAGCTTCTGTCGCTGTGCAGGCCTTTACTTCATACAGCTTTACCTCCAGATCGTCCATCAGTTTCAAACGATAGCCGACTACTGCTTCAGCGTAGTCAATCTTGTGCTGAGCCAGGTTTACTTTCAGTTGTTCGATAAGCTTGAGACGATCAACCGTCACCGAGCGTTGATGTGAATTCATCATGGTCTATTCCATGTTAGTTAAATGGTCGGCGCATCCG
>Ga0163162_10003785_pt1 | contig 14504 bp, 13 predicted proteins | sample S55metaG_FD_115310 | JGI IMG/M metagenome (GOLD analysis project Ga0163162, IMG submission 115310) | Switchgrass rhizosphere microbial communities from Kellogg Biological Station, Michigan, USA - S5-5 metaG | ecosystem: Host-associated > Plants > Roots > Rhizosphere > Soil | place: USA...
AGGAAGACTCGTCGAACTGCATTTCCAGACTGTCGATGATGTCGTTCAGTCGAACAGTCGCGGGCATAGCTTCGAGACCATCATACTGCCTACGATGAGTTCCGATAATACGTGACATCGGGCGGTAATCAACGTAGAGGTTCTACGTCTTCCGTCGACGCAGGCGCGGCAAGTCTTATCTCCTAGCCGGAGCTGTGGGCGACGGCATGGTCCGTCGGCCATTAACGATCGGCGGCAGACCCTTCACCTCGTACCAGGTCTCGGTGATATAGCGCCTGATGCTGCTCGGATCATCGCCCGCCGTGTTGGCGTCATAAGGCGCTGTCAAGTTGGCGGCCAGCACCTCGTCGAGCGTCTTGCCCTGATTCACCAGATTTTTTACCTTTGCCAGGATGTCGATCAGCATGGCGCGATAAGGCAGGAGATCCTTTTTGTGGATCAGGGTGCCGTGCCCGGGAACCAGCACGGTTTTGTCGTCAGAAAGCGATCCCATCATGTCGACGGCTTCCACCATGCCGTTGATCGAGCCGCCATTAGCCTGATCGGCAAAGGGATAGCCGAAGTTCCGATAGAAATCCTCGATATAGATCACGTTCGCCTTTTCAAACTTGATGATGGTGTCAGCGCCCAGATGCGAGGGCATCATCGGAATAAAATCCACCGTTTCGCCATTCATGTGGACGGCAATGGCGGGCCTGCCCTTGCTGGTTGCGTCGTACTTGTAGGTGACCATCGGCAACGCCATTGGACCGGAGGTCGAGTCGGCTGGGCTCCCAACTGGCATCATTTCCCGACGCAGATCTTCTTGGCCGAACAGAACCGCGCCCTGCTTCTGGACGAGAGCCATGCCGCCGCTGTGATCGGGATGGGCGTGGCTGGTGACCAGAATCCTGATCGGCTCCCTCGACAGAGTACGAACGGCATCTATCGTCTTCTGGGTCAGCTCTTCGTCCTGAGAATCGACCATCAGGACGCCATCCGGTCCATACAGCGCCATGACGCGGCCGCCGGCGGCATCGGGGTGAGTGGTGTCCAGTTTGGGTGAACCATGCAGGATAGCGAGATTGTTGCCGTATTTGGTTTCAACGGTGATCTCGATCTTGTCCCATTGCGCGAAACTGCGGGAGCCGGCGGCGCGGGCTGGACCAGCAGCCTGTGCGAGAGCAATCGCAGGTATTAGCTTCACCGCGGCGATCACTGTGATTAACAATGACTGAGTCTTCATCTGTCCCTCCTTCCCGATTGAACCATGGCACTTACCACTACCTTCCCGCTTCGAGCAAGCGGACTTATAACAATGTCTCACGCGCTCCCGCGCTTTGCAGGGAAATGCGCAGAACATTGATGGCGTTCCATTTGACCATCGTCATCGCCGATGCAGGGGAAGCCGAAGGGGGTTTCCGATAATAGTTCTTAACGGGCAGTGATTAGCGCCCAGGCAAAACAGCCGTTTCTGCTGGATCTTTAGGCTGCCCAAAACATCTATGTATCACAACTCTATGCATCAGACGCCGGAGACACTGCAATCTTTGTATTTGGACGACGTTTACGTTGGGCAACAGTTCACCTCTAGGGACTATCGCATGGATGAAGCTCGCATGAAGGCCTTCGCTGCTGAATTCGATCCACAGGCGTTCCATGTTGACGAATCTGCGGCGAAAGCGAGCATCTTTCACGGCTTGGCCGCCAGCGGTTGGCATACAGCCGCTGTAACCATGCGCCTCATGGCTACTGGGGGCTTACCCTTCGCAACGGGCCTAATCGGCCTGGGCGCGGAAATCAGTTGGCCACGTCCAACTCGCCCCGGCGACACTCTTCGCGTGGAGAGCGAAATCATAGAGATATTGCCCTCGCGCTCCAAACCCAACCAGGGCATCGTAACCGTGAAGAGTGTCACCTTTAACCAGAACGGGGAGCCAGTGCAGGTGCTCACCACCAAAATCTTAATCTTCAAACGCCCGGTAGCGTAGGGCAAACGCAACCCTTCTGCTCAAAGCAACGCTTTATTATTTGCATAGACCGCCGATAATGTTCGATAACGGGCAGCAAAGACGGACTCCGCTCTACGATTTGCCCACGAACGTCTAAGTGGATAGCTTGCGCCAAAACACATTACGTCCGAGGACCACTCGGACGCTATCCGGGGAACTATTTTCCAAAGCCGCCGCTACCGATTCAGCAGCCCCGTCCAGTTGAGCACTACGTAGATGTCGGAATTATCGGCACCGCCTGTCTCGGTGGGCGCCGTATCAATAAAAAAAAAACCGTCAGGGCTAACGTCCCAGAGCCAAGAAGAAGTGTTAAGTACCAGGCCCCCGAGGCTCCTGGCGAACAGAACCTTGGGAGTCCCAGCTTTAAAGGCAGCGCCGGTGCTGACTTCGACGGCTGTCCATGCGCCACTCGGAGCAAGATAGAAGATTTCCTTACCGTCCCGCCGCCAGCGAGGTTGCAGGCCACCACTGTTCGAGAGCATCCACTTGCCTCCGTCTTCCGCAGTGGGAGGAAACGGACGGACGTAGATTTCCATTCGGCCGGATTCACCCGATTGATACGCTACCCAGCGCCCGTCGGGCGAGAACTTGGCGTTTGTCTCGTACGCACGCGTGGCCACGAAAGGAACTGGCTTGCCCCTGCCGTCCAGCGGCAGCACGAAAATATCGGAGCTGATCGGCGTTGATTCGGTGTAGAGCAGGTTCTTGCCATCCGAAGACACGTCTGTCGGGGCTATGGCCGTGCCAACCGGTGCCTGAAGGACCAACGCCTCCTGCCCCGCTCCGTTTGCGCTTTTGCGATATAGTTCCGCATTTCTTCCTTGACGGGTGATGGAAAAGAAAACTTCGTTTCCGTTGGCCGACCAGGCTTCCCTAACGGTTTGTCCGGGATTGAAGGTCAGTCTGGTGCTGGTTCCTCGCGTCGAGTCCAGAACCCATAGGTCGTCGTCATGGCCGGTGATGTCGTACCGGCCCAGGGCAACGCGAGTACCGTCCGGCGAAAGCGCGAGTTCGCGATAAACCCCGGGCTCCCCAAATGTACTTAGAGCTTTTCCCTGACGGTCAAACCATCGGAGCTGGCGCCTGCTCTGGTTGACCGTACGGTAAATAAGCGCGCCATTCTTGGAAACCGAGAAGTAACTCGTTGACAACCTATTGCTCCCCACGTGCTCGGCGACCGGAGCCGGTTCACCTGTGAATTGCAGACGGTCATTGTCAAACTTTCGGGCCATCAGGGTGTCACCTTGCAGAAACAGTACGTAACCGGACACGGAATCGGGGCCAGGCGCGTAGCCGACACCAAGCGAACCTGGCAGCAACCGCTGCCTGCTCTGTAAATCCGGCTTCACTTCCAGCGACCCGAGATAGATGCCTTGGGCCTCCAAGTCGATCGAAGCACGCACATACAAAAAATGTTTGCCGTCGGGTAGGAATACCGGCCGGCCGTGAAAAGTCTCCTGGCGCGCCTTGTCCAACGCGGTTACTGCGGTTCGAGGTCCCCCAGTTGCGGAAACCCGGGAGAGCGCACCGTACTGATTGCCGATAAGGATTACATCATCCCGATTCCAATCCCCTCCAGCGGTGTTCTCGGGCAAATCGCAGATGATTTGAGGAGGCCCGCCCGCAATCGGGATTTTCTTGAGTTGTCCCTCGGCGCTGAACGCGATGAAGCGGCTATCGGCCGACCAAAATGGATTAGTGGCATTATCCGTACCACTCAATATGTGCTCATCGAGTGAATCCAGACTCCGCAACCACAGCCGGTCATGGTCCTCCGTCCCACCGACGAATACGATGTAGCGTCCATCTGGCGAAATCTGAAGGAAGGCAGTACTAGTCGGCTTCTCCTGCGGCCGAACCTGGAACTGCACTGTCTCGGGTGTAGTGGGAGCCTTACGCCACGGCGCCCACAGGGCAACCGCAGTGGCCGCTGCCAGGAGAGCCGCCACGGCCCAGGCCAGCCAAGAACGGCGAGCGATGCTGGGCTCCGCGGTTCCGTTAGGAATCGCCGTCGAGGTCGCGGCCCACTGTAACTCCTTGCGAACATCACTCGCTGTTTGCCAACGTTCGGCTGGATCTTGTTCCAAGCAGCGCTGGATTACATGAGTCAGTTTCTCGGGTAGATGGTCCTTCTGTTCCGGCTCCGCCCTCCTGCCCGTCGCCATCTCATGAAGGATGAGACCAAGGGCATAAATGTCGGTCCTGCTGTCGCACTCGTTGCCTTCGCGCTGCTCGGGAGCCATGTAGGCCGGAGTACCTATCACCATACGGGTGCCTGTCAGGGTTTCATCTTGCGGAGACTTCGCCAGTCCGAAATCCAAAACCTTTACGCCACTTTTGCCGAGCATGATGTTGCCCGGTTTCAGATCGCGATGCGTGATCCCTTTGGCGTGTGCGGCGGCGAGTGCATCTGCGATCTGTGCGCCGTAACGGAGCGATTCTTGAATCGACAGCTTGCCGCGCTTCAGACGCGCCGCGAGAGTTTCGCCTTCGCACAGCTCCATCACCAGGTAGTTGGGACCGACATCATGCAACGTGCAAATGTGCGGATGGTTCAACGACGAGATCGCACGGGCCTCGCGATCGAAGCGCGAACTGAATTGCGCTGCTGAAGTTTTGATTGCGACTGCCCGCCCCAGCCGCGTATCTGTGGCGCGAAACACCTCGCCCATGCCGCCCGAGCCTAGTGGCCCTTCGATCTTATACGGACCTAGCTGGGTGCCTGGCGTCAGGGCCGCGACGGTTGATCCGAGCAGACTCGCGGCACCTTTCCAGGCGGGATGATCGAGAGGCGTTGCGCCACTCTCCTGCGCCAGCAGCGATTCCACTTCGCCGCGCAGCTTCGGATCGACCCGTTCCAGAAGCGCCGCGCGTTGTCCCGGCTCACACTCCAGCGCGGCGTGGTACAGTTCCTCGACCTGTTTCCAGCGTGATGGAGTCATGAACCCTGGATCCTTAAAGTTTCGACCATGGTACTACGGGGCAACGGCCAAGGTTTTCATCTGTCGCTCCCTTTCGCTGGAGTAAGCGAAACTGAAAAGGAAGAACTACAATCCGGCTAGCGATTTTTCTTTATACCGGTCATCATGCCTGAATCCCCGGAAACCACCGTATTGTGAGTGTTGGCCGGTGGGAACCGGCACCACTAGACCGGCTGACACCTCTGGCTTACTTAACCCAATAAGCTGGATGGGTTTCACTACCGTTAATGTTGCTTAACGGCACAAAAATTGAATCAGCTACCACCCAATACGCCGGGGCTCCCACTGATTGGTGCGGTGCGAGGCGACGCGGACGGGCATGGCAAAGAGCTTCACCAGCACAAGGCCCGCCATGAATCCTCCGACGTGCGCCCATACGGCAACACCCCCCTGACCCGCACTTGGCATCAGTCCACTCGCGAGTTGCAGGAATGCCCAATAGAGCAGCATGACCCAGGCAGGCAGCGCGAATGAGGTCACAAAGAATCCCAGCGTCACCAGGGTAAATACCCGAACGCGCGGGTAAAGGACGAGGTACGCGCCCATGACACCGCTGATTGCGCCGGATGCACCTACCATCGGAACGGGAGACTGGGGCTGGGTAAACACCTGCATTAGCGCTGCCGCGACTCCGCATAACAGATAGAAGATCAGGAATCGCGGCCGGCTCATGGAATCCTCGATGTTGTTCCCGAACAGCCACAGGAACCACATATTGCCGAGCAAGTGCAACCAGGAGCCATGCAGGAACATCGAGGTGAAAATGTGAGAAAGCTGACGCCCCGGATCAGTTGCACATACTAGCCCATTGCCCATCGGAAATTCGACGCCAGGAGATAGCGCGCCGGTGAGCTCCCCCGGAATCAGGCCGAGATTACAAACGGACTCGGGTAGTGCCATCCCCATACCCGCGCCCTGAACGAGAATCCAGACCAACACGCACAGCGAGATAATGCCGATTGTTACATACGCTGTTCGTTGAGTCTGGTTTTCGTCGCGATAAGGAAACACAGAATCTCGCAGTCCGACTCTTGCAGTCTAGCAAGAGATGAGATTTCGCAAGTCACAGGTACCGTGGTTCCCCTACCTGCGTGTGATTCAGGCGAGCTTATAAATGCTCTTGCCCGACGCTTTGATGTGCCAAAAGGATTGCAGCTGTATTTTTTTAGAAGGCGCAACTCTTACGTTGCCCCTCCGGCTGTTGATGTTCCTCGCCAACAGAGGTAATGTCCTTATGACGGCTACCGATAATGCCCATTATCGGAAAGTAAAAAAGGCATTTTAGAGGCTGGGAGCCATGCGTGCTCGCGGGCTGTCACAGCGGGCAGACGTGGAACCTGTGATCACGGTCCCCCCGGCGCCGGCGCCGACGCAGGCTTGCTGAACGCCGGATTGCGCCGGAGGGCCTGAAGCGGGGCGGCCTAACCATTAAGCAACAACTTTGCCTGCTGCATGTCTAATAATCGGGACGGACCGTCACCTCCGTCGGTTTGCGGTTTATCGAAACCGAGCGCCGGTCTCTTTATCCGTCGCTTCCCAACTTCGGCCCGATGGGCGCGTTCTCACGCAGTGTCGTCCTTCGCGGAGTAGTTGCGTTTAATATAAACCAGGAGATTTGCTGCAATTGAGCAGCCGCCAGAGTGCCTAGCATCAAAAAAAATAGAATCCCCACCCTTCCGTAGGCATCTAGCCCGGGAACGGCATACGGCTGCGGTATTCAACTCAATTTGTTTCCCAGCCGAAGGAGGCATTTCCTCCGGTACTTGCCGGGACAGGAGTACTCCAACTTGGAGATTCTTCCGTCAATTCTGGGTAGCTGCACGAGTGGCCTCGCTCGTGGGTCAAAAGGTCCACGGGGCCTGCCAGCACCCCCTACTCTTTCCAAACAAAATACATAGGGGGAGTGTTATGGCACGTTGCGCCTTCTGTAAAACTCAAGAGACAAAGTCACGCGAGTACAGCGTTCCAGTTTGTTCCGATTGCCTAGACATCGGGAAGCCGGAATCCAATCGCAATACGGGCATACACTCCATTTTGTGTCACGGTCTTGCTGAAGCTCATTTTCGGTTTGAAGCCGCATCTACTAAGCTCAATGCCATTCCCCGCAGCCTGCCTCACTCGGATGGTGTTCAGTGCCTTCTGAATGCCTCTAGCGAATTGGCCGCTGCACGGATAAAGCGGAAACGAGCGCAAGACCGACTGGATGGCTATCTCAGTCGTGGGATCGTGCCGGACGAATTGAAACACAGCGACTGAGCCTGTCTGGGATCAGGCAAATCGCTCTTGCGTTTTGACCGTATTGCGGAGTGTAAGAGGGCGACCGCGAAGCTTCGGAAGCTAGCCGGCTATAGAGTCACCACGCAGGGAGCGTAAAGAGAAACACCGAGCCGACGCCGATCTTGCTTTCCACGCGGATGTGCCCCCCGTGTCCTTCCACGATTTTCCGCGAGATGGCTAGGCCGAGCCCCGTGCTGCGCTCGCCGGCGGTCGCACGGACGCTGGTCAGACCGAAAGGTTGAAATAACTTGACGTGTTCGGCTTCGGATATTCCGGGACCCTGATCACGGACCGAAATCAGCACGCCATCATCTTCGGTCGCCGCGCGCACTTCGACCGTAGTGCCGGGCTGCGAGAACTTGATCGCGTTGGAGATCAGATTGTTCAACACCTGCTCGATCTTTCCTTCGTCGAGAGACAGTTTGGGTAGTTCGCCTTCGATTTGAAGTCCGACATGAATGTGTTTCTGGGTTGCGAGCTTGGAGTTGAAGCTAACGTTGCGCCTGAGCAGCTTGCGCAGATCCGACGGGCGGCGCTTCAAGTGCAAAAGGCCCGCTTCGATCGAGGACACATCCAGCAAATCGTCGATCAACTGCAACATGAACCTGCTCAAACTCTGGATATCGGAAAGATATCGGAATTGTTCCTCGGTGAGCACGTTGGCTACTTCTTTGCACAGAAGGCCGGCGAGGAAGAGGTTCGTGCCGATAGGGTTCCGCAGGTCGTGCGCAGCCATGCCTAGAAACTCATTCTTGAGCTCGTTAAGGTCTTCGAGTTTCACCAGGGCTTGCTTCAAAGGAGTCACATCGGCAGCAGCACAAGTAACACCCACGACAACCCCATGAGCATCGCGAAGTGGCTCGACAGTGAGATCGAAATAGTACATCTCGCCTTGAAAGGTTACCGTAGTCTCCGTACGACACCCGATGCCGTTCCGTAAGACTTTTTGCTTGATGGCCATCAGGCGGACGCCCTCTTCTCCGCCGACGATCTGCGCATCTGTTTTGCCGAGATAGTCTTGGACAGCCCAGCCAAGGACAGGCGAGTTGATCCAGGTGTAACGCAGCTCCTGGTCCTGATTGAACACAACAACTGGCGAGTTCTTGAGGGCAACCCGGAAACGCTCCTCGCTCACACGCAAGGCCTCATTTATCCGCTTCAGCTCCGTGATGTCGGTCTTGCGCAGTGCGTTCTCTTTCCCAATCGGAACCCGCCGTTAGCGTAGCTTCACTTTCCCGAACCTCTGCCACACATGAAAATCTCGCAGACCCCGATTGTAGTCTTCCAGTTCAGCGTGGGTCAGCCATACCTTAGCGGGAAGAATGCAAGTAGGCGCACCGCACATTAAGAGCGGTCCCAGTTCGGGTAGGTGGGGATGAAGATATTCGACCCTTGTCCCTTTGGGCGGTCCGCATCTTTCACATCGCGCCACAGCCATCCTGAATCCCTTCCGTTCCGGCCCACTGGGCAAGTGGACTGGCAACGCGCAAGAGTTGAGTGCATGTGTCAGTTGGCATAAGCCAGCCGCTCGATTAACAACCCTTAATATTCAAGAACGTCAACCGTCGCATCTTGGATTGTCTCGGTGACAATTTTTGGTTGAGCTCTGAACGGCCTAGTCATTCGGAAATCACGTCCCCGGTCACGCCCAAGCCTCGCGCCGGGCAAGAGATCCAATCGGAATGGGGGCTGCGACCGGCGGCACACATCCAAAACGACCGTTTTGACGTTTATTGATGTGATGTAAGTCGTTTCACGATTCGCGGCGCTTGACGGAAACCATTGCATTGTTAGACTATTTCGGTTGATGGAGGCCAAAACGGAACAGCGCGAATCCGAGACGAGAGTCCTCGGCGACCTGCTTTGTGGCAACAATACTGGGGTTCGCGTATCCGAGCAGGATTTGGCCAGCCTCGTCGCGTCCATCGCCACCGGGGATCAGGTTGCTCTATACGCGCTTTACGAGCAGACCCATAGGATCGTTTTCACCTTGATAGTGCGGATTATCAATAATCGCGAAAGTGCTGAAGAACTCACCGTGGATGTGTTCCACGATGTGTGGCGAAAGGCATCGTCGTACGATCCTGCAAACGGATCGGTTGTGGGATGGATTATGAATCAAGCGCGCTCCCGGGCGATCGATCGGTTGCGATTCGAACATCGAAAAAAAAGACTCAACACCGACGGCGACACCACCCTGATAACGACGGCGTCGAATGACCCGCATCAGGCCTGCCAATTGGAGGAACAGGGCCGCCTCTTGCGAGCGGCGCTGGAACTCCTCACGCCAGAAGAACGCCAGGCTATTGAAACCGCATTCTTTTCCGAGTTGACGTACGAGGAAGTCGCGACACGATTGCAGCAACCCATCGGAACCGTTAAGACACGGATTCGTTCCGGACTTGGCAAGCTCCGACAGGCACTCGCTGCGATAGCAGGGGCCCTATGAATTCGGTATTGGATCACCACGATGAAGAGCACCTGGATGTGGTGTTCCTCTACGCCTTGCAAGCGCTCCCCGCGAGCGAAATGCCCGGCGCCGAGGCGCAAATCTCCCAATGTGTGGCATGCCGCGTGCAACTCGAGGCGCTTCGTCCGATTGTCGGGTCCTTTCTCTCCTGGCCAACCGACGTGCTCCGGCCAGCCGTGCCGCTGTGGGGGCGCGTTGCGCAGCGCATCGCAGCGGACACGGGCGAGTCCCCGATCACCCTGGTCTCACCACTAGCAAATAAGCCGGGATGGGAAGAAGCGGCGCCCGGCATTTCGTACCAACTCCTTGCGACCGATACGGAGAACGAACGCGTCAGTATGTTGGTGCGGCTCGGGCCTGGGGCTGATTACCCACGTCACCGTCATGCCGGCGTGGAAGAATTGTATCTACTCCATGGCGAACTCATGATTGATGCCAAGAAGGTTTCTCCCGGCGACTACGTACGTGCCGAGGCTGATACCGTCGATCATCGTGTATGGACTAATACCGGCTGCACGTGCCTCCTTATTACGTCAACCAGAGACGTGCTTCTTTGATTTCGTAGCCGTACCTGTCTGTAGGCGCCATGTTCCTGTGGATTGCCGTCGCCTTTATGCCGTGAGCGCCCTCGGTCTATCGGCCCTGCGCATCCCTCAGTAAACCATCAAGGTATCTGCATGCCCCGTTAAATCATCCTTGCCGGCAGCCTCCGCACGCCTGACGACACATGTCCGGTTTCAGTGTTGGATCGTGGGCTACGAAAGAGGATAATGGGACCTCACAAGGAGAACATCCATGATCGTGGTACGCAACTGTTTTATCGCAAAGCCGGGCAATGCAAGCAAACTCGCTACGATGTTTCGAGATATCGTCATTCCTGGGGTCACCGACGCTGGTCTTGTCAAAAGCGCCCGTGTACTCACGGACATGACCGGCGATTTCAATCGAGTTGTGTTTGAATACGAAGTAGAAAACCTCGCCGGCGTGGATGCAATGATGCGCGAGTACACCACAAATACGAAGGTTCGCGACTCCATGAAGGGTTACACGGACCTTTGGATCACGGGCTCCCGTGAACTTATGCAAGTTCTCTAAGGCTGGGCCCAATATAGTCTCAGGGCTTGCGCGAGTGCACGCTCGATTGCGGTGCTAGTTACTGCGCGTACGGGATCGTGCCGGAAGACCTGAAGCGTAAGGCAGAATTGATCGTAAGATAGCCTAGCTTGCGAAAATAAAAAGCCGCATACTTGCGGAAATGGACACAGGCATCTCTTCTGAATGCCTGATGGACGGGAGTGGCCTGCCCCAAGTCGGGCGCTCCCGCTCCTAGCTGATGATTATCCCCGTCTAAAATGGACCGTAGTGGCTCAATTCGAGCATGATTTAGGGCGGTGAAGATCGAGTTGGGCCGGCTTCCGCCCAACACACGTCCAGTTCGTAGCGCACCGAGGGGTCGGTTTGCTTGAGCAGCATTTTGTTTCTGCGGCCAACTTCGCTGCAACACAATGCCACATATCTTGCAGACGGTTCCAGCTTCCTGCTGTGACGCTAGCTCCTTCAAGACCCAACTGGTGTCAGGCCAAATATTGCATAGCGCAAGATGGTCCGTTGACAGGTCCTTTAGATGGAGTTTGGACACGGGTTCCCCTTTCACGCTAGGGCGCTACCGGGGACCCATGACGTTACTTAGTGGATAGGGCAAATGGCCCCGGAGTTCCATCAATAATTTTGATCCCGTAGGCCGAATTGGCCGCGACCCCCCTTCAAAGTTTGGGATTGGGCGCCGGTCACCCCGCAGTTGACCAAAGGTGCAGCCCTTGACAGAGAGTCTGAGAAAGCCGAGCCCAACCTGCGTTGGAGCAGCATTAGGGGCGCGTACGTCAAGGGGACCTCACATCTGGAGAGAGTGCGGTTCCTCCACATATTGGCCATTCTAGGGCATTAGGCCTTGGCCGGCGTTAACCAGAAGGCGGAGAGTTTTCGCAGTGGAAATTTTTGGCTCCCCAAATATCCGCAAGTTCGAGCCGTCTCTCCTGAGACCCAGATGGATGCAGATGGTGTCAGATGGCATGGCTGGCCCTGGCCCTTGGTGATCGTACAATACGGACGATTATTCTTATTATCAATCAAATATGATCGAATACCTCATCTAAAACATCCGTTTCTGCGCTCATACTCATCGCACCGCAGAGCGGCTACGACGCATAACTCTTCCTGCCAACGTGTCCCATTTCCCTGAAAGGTTTAGAATCAAAGCTATAGCCTTGGGGGGCAAAATGAAAGAACAGCCGAATGATCCGTATCCGACGAAACTCCGGGCGGTACCTAAAGCGATTCGTAGCAAGGTGAGCGAATACATAGGGAAGGCCTCACATCTGGGCATCGAACCGTCCCGTGTGCTGGTCTGCGCATGCTTGCTAGCTACTACGCAGCGTGATCCGGACTGCCGCCTTCCGCAAGGGCGAACTCTTTCGACATTTCCTTACCAAATAATCGGCTCGTGGTTTGGCCTATCAGGGGAGGACTGCGATCCAGAAATCGTAGTTCGATTATACCGGCGGGCGCGGAAACCTATGCAGAAAGCCAATCAGTCGGCAAATGCGGCACTTCGACAACTCCAAAGGTTAGACAGAATCTTGGAAGACAGCCACAAAGTCCTGCCAGAACATCTCAAAGGTTTCCGCTCTCGAATCGCGGAGATCAAGGAGTCCATTATAGATCTCGTTCTTTGGACTGGAGGCGATAACTTGTTGGATCGCAAGCGACCGAAGGCGGCGACGGAGATCTTTAATCCCACGCAGTTGGCATTCGTTTGGTGGCGAATGTGCCTTGCAAGCAAGCATACCCCGTGGGAGGACATGTTCAAGCTTGCAAGAATCTGGAGATTAACCGACTCCAGAAGTGCCACTAACTTTCGACGCCACGTGGTACGGCTGTCGAAAAGAGCGACAGGCATTTGGCCACCCCCGGCATGGTGCCTAAAACTCTGTCACTCCTGACGCGCCGACGCATACCGATGTAAGGGTTGTGAACAAATACTGCGTTCCAAGAACGAGTCACCGAGAAGACTCCCCCTCGCAATCGATGAATGTGAGTATTGCGGCGACCGAACCCGCTCTGGAAATATTGAGAGCCAAGTCGGCGACCACGATCGTTCGTGACGCCGGTAGCGACTACAACCCAGGTGACGCGGCGAATGCAACAGAACAATTTAGAGAGCGTGTGCTCCAGGAGACACTTCAATGACTCTGCAAACGATGGTGAAGCACATCGAGATATGGCCCATTGACAGACTGATTCCGTATGCCCGGAACCCACGGACGCATAGCGAGACCCAGATTGCCCAGATTGCAGCGAGCATTTCGGAGTTCGGTTTTAACAATCCGATCCTCGTCGATACGAGCGATGGCATCATCGCGGGCGGCGGACGACTCGATGCTGCGCGGATAGTCGGGCTCAAAGAGGTCCCCGTCATCGTTCTCGATCATCTCTCTGACGCTCAAAAACGCGCTTATATCATCGCCGACAACCAACTTGCCTTGAATGCGGGCTGGGACGAAGATTTGCTTCGTGTAGAGCTTTCCGGGCTACAGCAGGATAACTTTGACGTAAGCCTGATTGGCTTTGAAGACGAGGAACTGGCACAATTACTCGCTGGGCAGGACGAGGTCAAAGGTCTTATTGACGAAGACGCGGTCCCAGAACTTGAGCAAACGCCGATTTCTCAGCCTGGGGATCACTGGATCCTTGGAGAGCATAGGCTACTCGTCGGGGATGCAACAGATAGCTATGTTATCTCGAAGCTGATGGCCGGCGCCGGAGGAGACCTTGTTTTTACGGACCCTCCTTATAACGTTGCGTATCAGGGATACACTGATAAGCACCTGAAGATCGAAGGCGACAGGATGTCCGACGTGGACTTCAGGCACTTCCTACAGGCCACATTTCGTTCGTATCGGAACGCCATGAAGCCCGGCGCTTCGATATACGTTTGCCATTCCTCTTCGTGGCAACGTGAGTTTCAAAACGCTCTGGAAGGTGCGGGCTTCGAAATTCGATGCCAGATCATCTGGGCTAAGAATACTTTTGCGTGGGGCTTCGGTCGGTATAAGTTTCAGCACGAACCGATATTTTACGCCCACGTAGCTGAACAAAAGGACTGCTGGTACGGCGACAAGACCCAATCGACGCTCTGGGAAGAGAAGAAGCCCGCAGCGAACCGCATCCATCCGACAGCCAAGCCGGTCGAATTGGTCGAGCGTGCGTTGGTGAACAGCAGCAAACCCGGCGACATCGTTGTCGACCTATTCGGAGGTTCTGGATCTACCTTAATCGCCTGTGAGAGGCGTGGCCGTCGCGCGCGCCTGACAGAGATCGATCCGATGTACGCGGATTGTATTGTTCGACGATTCCAAGAATATACCGGAGGGCAGGGAAGACTCGAGGGCGACGGCCGCAGTTTTGAAGAAATCGCACTGCAGCGCGCAGGGACGCCCGCATGAATACGGCTGCACTTTCGCGAGATTTGCACTAGGTAGTACTCCCAACACTGAGGGGAGCGAAACAATTCGGGATGAAGCGTATTTGACTCATAAGATGGAGAACTTTTTGATGATTGGCCACGGAACAAAATTCCCAAGGAGAAAGGAAGCGGCAATCGCTGCGCTATTATCTGAGCGGAGTATACAAGACGCCGCCCGCGTAGCGGGTGTTGGGGTCACGACTCTATTGCGCTGGCTTAAGATACCGGAGTTTAGGGATGAGTGGCTCAGGGCGCGCCGTGAA
>Ga0163162_10003786_pt1 | contig 14502 bp, 13 predicted proteins | sample S55metaG_FD_115310 | JGI IMG/M metagenome (GOLD analysis project Ga0163162, IMG submission 115310) | Switchgrass rhizosphere microbial communities from Kellogg Biological Station, Michigan, USA - S5-5 metaG | ecosystem: Host-associated > Plants > Roots > Rhizosphere > Soil | place: USA...
CAGCGGAAGTATGTTGTATGAAGATTTTACGCCCAACCGGCTGGAAGCGGCCAAGCAGGTGGCGATTGATTTTGTAGACAACCGACCCACGGACCGCATTGGCCTGGTGGTTTTTTCGGGAGAGAGTTTTACGCAATGCCCGGTTACAGCCGATCACAATGTGTTGAAAAGCCAGATCGCACAGGTTCACCAGGGTATACTGGTGGATGGCACCGCCATCGGCTCCGGACTGGCAACCAGTGTTGATCGTTTGCAAAGCAGCAAGGCGCGCACTAAGATCGTCATCCTGCTCACCGATGGTGAAAACAACGGCGGAATGATTGATCCCAAAACCGCCAAAGAAATCGCAAAGTCAATGGGCATTAAAGTATACACCATTGGTGTGGGAACGGATGGGTTCGCCACTATTAAAGTGCAAACGCCAACCGGCATCCAACTACAACAGGAGAAAGTGAATATTGACGAAAAGTTATTGCGCGAAATTGCCACCGAAACCGGCGGTAAGTATTTCAGGGCAAAAGAGAATGAGGGACTGAAAACCATCTATAGCGAAATAGACAAGTTGGAAAAAAGTAAGATAGACATCAACACCACACGAAAATACACGGAACGGTATTACCCCCTGGCGCTCGCCGCACTGGTGCTGATATTCCTCGACTTCCTCTTACGCTTTACTATCTTTAAGAAATTCCCTTAAGCGAATGAAGGCATGGGTGTATAAATCTACAGGTAGCTGGTACCAGGTAAAAACGGAAGCCGGCGATTGGGGTAGCGCCCGGATAAAAGGCAAGCTGAAACTGGACGAGAGCACCGCGACCAATCCTGTTGCCGTAGGCGATGAAGTGGAATTGGAAGAAGAAGCCGGCGGCGAAAACCTGTATATGATAACGGCGATCCATGACCGAAAAAACCACATCAACAGGCAGGCGCCGGGACAACGCATGCACCAGCACGTAGTGGCGGCCAACCTAGACCAGGCCCTTGTTTTTGCAACCTTGCGCGAACCCAAAACATCATCCGGTTTCATTGATCGCTACCTGGTAGCCTGCGAAGCCTATCATATTCCTGCCATCATTATCTTCAACAAGGCCGACATCTACCGGTCCAAAGAGACAACCTTGTTTGAGGAACTCAACCACCTTTACCAGGATATCGGTTACCGGGTTGTATTGATGAGCGTTCACGACGGAAGGGGTGTGGCAGAAGTGAAAGAGCAATTGAAAGGCAAAACCACCCTCATCAGCGGACACTCCGGCGTTGGGAAATCAAGTTTTATAAATGCTGTATTTCCGGAGCGTCAATTGAAAACGCAGGAAGTGAGTGGTTGGAGCGGCAAAGGCATGCACACAACCACCTTCGCCGAAATGTTCGATCTGCCTTTTGGCGGGAAAATTATCGATACGCCAGGCTTACGCGAATTCGGCGTAAAGGGCATCGAAAAGCCGGAGCTATCGCATTATTTTCCGGAGATGAGAAAATTACTCGTTCACTGCCAGTTCAATAATTGTATTCACATCAATGAGCCCGGCTGCGCGGTTAAAAAGGGATTGGAAGAGGGTACGGTTAGCGTTGAACGTTACGTTAGTTATTGCAACATCCTCGATAGTTTAGACAACAGAACATACTAACCGGCACTCTACCGGTTTAGGCTACCTGCAGCAATTTCGCCAGGGCCAGAACGGCTTCGTTCTCCTTTTCCACGGCGTCTTTAATTTTACGCGGGAAGATAGAAACACCGTCATAAATGTTGTAGTGAAGGGTCAGTTTGTAGCCCTGGAAGCTGAAGTCCCAGTAAGAAGTATCAGAGTCGTCAATCTTGTTAGTGAAGCGGATATTGAATTTATCAGAGAGAAGGTCAGCCACCTTATAGAACTTGTCAAAACCACAGTTTTCGTCGATCACTGCTTCAGTGCATCCGAAGTCAGTTCTTAGGGTAAGGGTCATATGATTAAGATTTGGTCTCAGGCCTTAAACTTCTTCGCCTTCGGCAACTTATCACCACTCAGAATCCTTTCAGCACCTACGTTCTTGCCATTACTCGGACAACCATACTTAGGCGAACAAGAAAAGAAAAAAGCTACGATCACAAAAATCACAACTGCACGAACACAGAAATGCGGTTTCATAAAATTTGACTGTTTTGAGGATATTGGGTTTATTCGAATTGGACTATTCTTTTGCATCTTTGAACCAGCCGCTGTACATCACATAATTATTAGCGATCCGGTCAATCTCCCCATGGATGAGGTCGGGCGAGATATCTTTTACTTTCCTGGCGGGAACCCCGGCATAGATGGTTCCGGCTTCAACTTTCGTGCCTTCCAAAACCACGGCGCCCGCGGCAATAATAGAGTTACTCCCTATTTCGGCATTGTCCATCACGATGGCGCCCATGCCTATCAGCACATTATCTTTAATAACGCATCCATGTACAATGGCATTGTGCCCTACCGATACATTATTTCCAATGATTGCGCGGGTTTTTTGGTAGGTACAGTGCACCACGGCCCCGTCCTGTATATTCACCTTATTTCCAATGCGTATGGCATTTACGTCACCCCTTAAAACGGCGTTGAACCAAATGCTGCAGTCAGCACCCATAATAACATCACCCACAATAGTGGCGTTTGGGGCTATATAGCAGTTTTCCCCAATTTGGGGAAATACTCCTTTTACGGGTAGAAGAGTCATATTGGTTTAAAATTTAATGTTTAATGTATAAAGTTAAGGCGGTAAGCAGAAGGTAGTATTTTGGGGTGCAAGTTAATGGTAGTTGTAATCTTGCATTACAATTACCTAATCCTTAAACTTCAAACTTTAAACATTGAATAACCGAGAGCTGTTTTTTCGACATGTGGCCCAAACATCTCCCTCACCCCTGGCCGTAGAAGTGGTTAGGGCCGAAGGCAGCAGAATTTGGGATGCTGGCGGAAAGGCTTATCTCGACCTGATAGCTGGAATCAGCGTTTGCAATATCGGCCACCGGCATCCCAAAGTGGTGGAGGCCATCAGGCAACAGGCCGATCAATACCTGCATGTGTTGGTATACGGCGAAATGGTAGAATCGCCCCAGGTTAGGTATGCGGAACTCCTTACCCGGCATTTGCCACTGTCCCTGGATGCTGTTTACTTCACCAACTCGGGAACCGAGGCAACGGAAGGCGCCATGAAATTGGCTAAGCGCGTCACCGGGCGAACAGAAATGGCAGCTTTCCGTCATTCTTATCACGGATCCACACAAGGCGCACTCAGCCTGATGGGAGATGAATACTGGCGAAACGCCTTCAGGCCCCTGCTTCCTGGCATTGCGCACCTCGATTACAACGATCACGACCAACTGTCACGTATAACCGAAAATACGGCCGCCGTAGTAGTGGAAGCCGTACAGGCCGAGCGGGGTGTGGTAACCGCCGATGCGCAATGGTTGAAGGCGCTCAGGGACAAGACCCTGGAAACAGGCGCTTTACTGATCCTGGACGAAATTCAAACGGGATTTGGAAGAACAGGAAAACTTTGGGCCTTCGAACAGTTCGATATTGTGCCCGACATTCTGCTACTGGGGAAAGCCCTGGGAGGCGGATTGCCACTCGGCGCCTTTGTTGCATCGAAGGAAATGATGTGGAAACTAACAGAAAATCCGGTGTTGGGACATATCACCACTTTCGGTGGTCACCCGCTCAGTTGTGCCGCCGGACTGGCAGCAATGCAAGTGTTGTTGGAAGAAAATATGATTGAGGCCGTGCAGAAAAAAGCTGGCCTTTTTCAGAAAATGCTCAACCATAGCGCGATCATCAATACCAGGCATGCCGGGTTGCTGATGGCCGTTGAATTTGAAAGCTTCGAAAAAAACAAAACCCTGATTGACGAGTGCCTGCGCCAGGGAGTGCTGACTGATTGGTTCCTCTTTGCACCACATTGTTTGCGCATTGCGCCACCACTGAATATCTCCGACGATGATATTCAATTGGCCTGCTCCGTTATCAACAAAGCGCTGAATTAGAAACCGAGGTGGAAGCTGAAGAATACGCCGAATCGTGCATAGCCCTCTGGTGGCAGCGGCTGCGGCAGTACACGCCAGATGAAGTCGATGCGAAACACTTTGAAAATGTTGTCCACACCGGTTCCCAATTCAAGGTAGGGTTTGCCGTTCAGGGTTTTGAAACTGTAGCCATTCACAAAATTATAATCCTGGTTGGCCTGGCTCAAAGAACCTATCAACAATTTGGCCTGCCAAAACTGGCGGAATTTCAGCCTGCGTGTAATGGGTATTAACCTGAACAAGCCATTGCCAATATTGTGCTCCACATTGATGCCCGCGTATTGGTCACTAAGATATTCATACCGCGTCATCAGGTTAAACGCGTATTTGTTGTAATACCAGAGATTGTTTCCCGGATGCACTTCCAACAACATATAAGGGAGCGTTCCAAAAACTTTTCCCGCGTACACGTTATAATACAAACTTCCAAAAGGCGCAATTTTCATGTAGTCTGAAATACTCGCCGACATTTTGTAATAATCGTAATTGCTTTTGAACACGCCAGGTATTCCTTTCGCATACTTGAATTCGAGAATGGGGTAGTCGCTGCCTAAACTGGTTCTGAAGAAATTGTTCTCCAGGAATTTTTCCAGGTAGGCAAAACGAAAACGTACGGATGCCTCGAAATTATCCAGCGGCTGGTTGCCCTCGTTAGAAGGATAATATTCCTTGGGAGGCAGGTTTTGCAGCGGGTTGAATATTTTGTGTGTGGTTGACAGTAAGACGGAAAATCCATTGTGCCATTCTTTGAAGTATTCAAACTTCTTCTGTTCAATGTGCATATAACGGTAGGGGATACCCGGTTTTCGCACCGCGATGGCAAACAGGTTATCGGTTCCTACCTCGTCGTAGTAGGTTTGTCCATTATCGATATCGTTGGTATAAGACCCGTAAATGTAGGAGCGGGGATGTTTGCCCAGCAGGTACATGGCTTCCGCCCTGCCTTTGAATTTGGCATCGACGAAACCGTAAGCCAGGTAGCCGGCCAGGTATAGCTTCTTACTGAATCCGGTATTTGTGCCCAGGTCGAACCGAAGCCGCAAGCCTTCATAAGCGTTAATGGTAACCCAATTGTACCAGGGTCCGATTTGATAGTTCCCCACGTTCTTGTAGCCGGTTCCAATAAAGGTGAGCCACTCCGTCGCTTTGATAAAGGCGGGCATCTTCTGCAGTGTGTCCACCATTTTGTAAATGGACTTCTCATTCTTACTCAATTCTTCATGCCTGGAGCTAATCCAAAAAGAATCGGTCCTTGTGGCAGCCTTGTCCAACATCACAATTTCTTCCTTGATCTTATTCTTGCCAAGGTTTTCAATCACCGAACTGTCGTTGATCTTAACGTCGCGGTAGGTGGTCGTTTTTCGCCCGGTAAAGCTGATGGTCTTCTTACCGATCAGCACAAAATCGGCCACAAATTTGTCTTTCGACAAAAACCAGGTAGAGTCGTTTACCAGCGAATATTCCTGTACCAGGCTCAGCTTCTTTATAAAATTCACATTGGCCTCGCCGGAAATCCGCAGGTTCATTTTCTGAACGGCGAATGTGCTGTCGGCAATCCAGGCGTCGCCGATAAAAGTATTCTCGCCCTTGTGCTTGGGTGTAAAAAGAAAATGGAAGAACCGGTGACCACCGATGTACTGTGTATCAGGCACGCGATAGTTATAGTACGCGTCACCGTTATCACTAATGGGACTCACAAACTGTTTGTCGAAAACCGGGATAAAATTGTTGTAAACATTCACATTCTGGTACATTCCACCCATTAGCTTCGCCACACTTTCATTGTTGACGCCCACCATTTTACTCCCTTTGATTTCTTCCCGGTATTTTTTGGGTGATTTTTGGTAGAAATAATCTGAAATGGTTTCGGTGATGTAGATGGGAAGAAAAGGCTTGTCTTCCGAAACGCTGTCGATGTTGTCATAAATGAAACGCAGGGAACCCGGCGTAAATCGCCCCAGCTTGTCTTTGTTCACGTTGTTCAGATCCGCTTCCAGCTTATTGTAGAGCTCGTAGGAGTAATTGGTGAAGCGACTCCTGTCGTTGATGGGTTTGTTCTTTACAATCTTTCGCCAAAGAATCAATCCCCGGCCAATCTTTGATTTCACGATCACTTCCCCCGTTTTCTTTCCCCTTTCCAGGTTTACTACCAGTTCTATGTCGTTTTTGGAAGTGTCTAATGGAATCTGGCGGTCTTCAAATCCAACATAAGTCACCAATAAAGTATCAGACGGCCAGCGGCTGAGGTGAAAAGAAAAATTGCCCGCTGAATCACTGAGTTTGCCCTGGGTTGAATGTTTGAATTCTATAGAAGCAAATGGAACCCGCTCCTCGCTGTGTGAATCTCTAACAATACCTTTTAGGTGTTTTGTTTGCGCCCAGGCACAAGTACTTAGCAACAGCAGGATAACGGAGCACCATCCACGATGTACCAGACCGCTTAAATCCATGACACAAAATTAGTTATTGCAGGTCTCATAACGGTAAACGGGCGCTAATATTTGGCTGTTAATAAGGAAGATATCGTGAAAAAAATTTGCAAATGCCGTTTTGAGTCGTTTACTTTGTATTTCAAAGTGCTTTTGTTATGAACGAGCAACAACAGGGACTCGATACTTTACAGGACATTAAGCGAATGATGGAGAGAAGCAGCCGCTTCATTAGTCTCAGCGGACTAAGCGGCATTGCTGCCGGAATTTGCGCGTTAACGGGTGCCTGGTTTGCCAATTCAGTGATTGCTGACCACCCGGGCCGTCTTTCCAATGACGACTCCACCTTCCAGGATGGTATTACCCTGCGGGAATTTATGGGAGAAAGCCTGTTCATGATTGCCGCTCTCACTTTCGCCTGTGCATTTGTGCTGGCATTTTTGTTTACCTGGCTACGTACCAGGAAAAACGGCATTCCCATTTGGGGAATCACCTCCCGGCGTTTATTGGTTAGCGTTGCCGTGCCGATGATAGCGGGCGGCATCTTTCTTTTTAAACTCATTCAATCGGGCGCGTATGGTCTGATAGCGCCGGGATGTCTGATATTTTACGGACTGGCACTGGTGAACGGCAGCAAGTTTACACTGGGTGAAGTTCGGTGGCTCGGATATGGTCAGATTATTTTGGGGATTATCAATCTTTGGTGGCTGGGGAACGGTCTGTATTTTTGGGCGCTGGGTTTTGGCGTGCTTCACATTGTATATGGTGCATTAATGTGGTGGAAGTATGAAAGAAATGCAGACTAAACATCTCGCAACCTTTGGGAATTTTACTAACATGAAGAATCCGATTGAACATCTGAATAAGATTTTTGACAGCCGAATAAGGCTGGGGATAATGAGCGCGCTGATGGTAAATGCAGAATTGAATTTTAATGAACTGAAAGAACTGATCGCAGTTACTGACGGAAACCTGGCTTCCCATATGAAACCACTGGAAGAGAATGGCTATGTGAAAGTGCAAAAAGGATTTATCGGGAAAAAAACGAATACCACTTATGCTGTTACAAAGTCGGGCGAAAAAGCATTCAAATTGCATATCGAAGCACTGGAACACATGATCAAATTAATAGGGTGATCCTTTTTTTTATCCGTATACTTTGAAATACAAAGCACTTTTAAATTTATTTAAACTTTTTAAAGAAAACACTAGTCATGAAACAGAAATTCATTCTCACACATGTGTTTGCTGCCGCCATTTGCAGCATATTGATTCTGCTGGTTTATGCCACGGTGCAACAAAATTATCGCGGCAACGCCAACAACCCACAGGTAGAACTCACTACCGATATCGCCAATCGCCTGAATCGCATGGCGTCAATTGAGCCCTTTTTCACCGGTGATACAATCGATCTTGAAAACAGCCTGGGTGCTTTTGTTGTGCTGTATGATGCAACAGGACAGCCATTGCGATCCAATGCCGTATTTAAGGGATCTGCACCCCAGTTGCCAAGGGGCGTTTTTGAATTTGTACAAAACAATGGAGAGGAGCGCGTGACCTGGCAGCCCGAAAGAGGAACCCGGATTGCCATGGTTGTACGTCGTGAAAGCCACGGTGAAATCGCTTTTGTAGCAGCAGGCCGATCCTTGCGCGAAACAGAAGACAAGGAAAAAAATCTCCGGAAAATGATTATTGCCACCTGGGTGGTTTGTATGGGCTTGATCATAGCGCATGCAGCGCTGCAATGGTTTGACCAAAAATGGACTGAAAAGAAATCTTCAGCATTCCGTCACTCTTAAATTTTTTTCATGAAAAAGTTAGTCAGCGAAGCAAGCCCGGTCAATTATCCGGATCCGGGCAGCAGGTTGCGGCACTGGGAACCTGCGGCGCGAAATTTCCTCCATTCGGTTTGGTATGCAGCCATCGGCATATCCTATTTTTTTCGCAGTGAACGAAATGCGCGCATTCAGTTAATGCTGGCTGCCCTATCAGTCGTTGCCGGGATTTTGCTTGGTCTGGAGAAAACCGAGTGGATCGTGATTGTGATCTGCATTGTGTTGGTATTTGCATTGGAAATGGTAAATACAGCCGTGGAGGAATTGTGCAATTTGTTAACAACGGAATTTCATCCGGCGGTGAAAATCATCAAGGACCTTTCGGCTGGTGCAGTGGCTACAGTAGCGCTTGGCAGCGCAGCCACCGGCCTTGCCATATTTCTTCCCAAATTAATTGAACGCATACAATAACACCGATGAATAGAAATAGTAAGACGCCGCGCTTGTTTTGGCTTTCGCTCCTGATTTGTCCGGCCTGGCTGGTGATGAGGATTTTTATTGCAAACAATACAACCTTCCTTTTCCTGGTGTGGAATTTATTTCTTGCATTTCTGCCCTATCAATTGTCGTTGTATTTGGAGAAAAATAAATCCGCTCCGGCCTGGCGTTCCGGTTTAGTGATGGCCGCCTGGCTGGCCTTTTTTCCAAATGCATTTTACATCATCACCGATCTTTTTCACCTGCAGGAACGAAAGCCTGTACCATTGTGGTTCGACACCGGGTTACTTTTTTTCACAGCCTGGAACGGGCTCATGTTGGGCATTCTGTCGATGATGAAGGTGCAGGATTTCCTTGAATTCAAATTCGGAAAACGTTGGGCTGAAGGGCTGGTGATGGTTTTATTTCCCATATCAGGTTTCGGGATCTATATCGGTCGCTACCTGCGATGGAATAGCTGGGATCTTATTACCAGGCCGCACGCAATCGCAATTGATGTATTGCCCAGCATTGTACATCCCGGCCAGCATCCGGGCACATGGGGAATGTCGTTGGCATTCGGGTTGTTTCCGGCGCTCATTTATTTTTCACTGAAAAAAATCTACGCTTCCCGCAATTAACCAACAATCGAACGACATGTATTTCAAAATTTGGAAAGACTGGTTTGAATTCAACCGCAATCATTTTAGTCATATCGACTGGCAGGGGTCGGTTGCACTCACGAAAGAAGAAAGAAAATCAATCGCAGCATCAATTCGGCAATTTCAAAAAGGAGAGCAATCAGAGGGGAAGCATCTTTTAAAATATGCCCGTACCATGAATGATCCTGATTATACTGCTGCCATTGTTCTGTTCATCAGGGAAGAGCAGAGCCATGCGCGGATTTTAGGAAGATACCTGGACATACAGGGCATTCCGAAACTGCGTCACCACTGGGTAGACACGGCATTTCGTGGCTTGCGGCGGCTTGCCGGACTTCGGTTAACCCTTACCGTTTTGCTTACGGCAGAGATTGTGGCCGCCGTTTATTACCGGGCCCTGGGGAGGGCATCGCGCGATCCCCTGCTGGCCGCACTATGCAACCAGATATTGAAGGATGAAGACCGGCATATCGAATTTCAGTGTGATGCCATCAGAATTTGCGACGAAAGAGCCGGCTTTCTGAGTCGCCAGGTTTATTCGCTATTCCATTTGGTTTTAATGACGGGCACCCTGGCAGTCGTTTGGCTGGGACATGGCCGCGTTTATCACCGGGCCGGTTATTCAATCTCCCGCTTTTGGAAAAACGCTTATCACATTTTTTCGATCTGCCAGAAAAATATTTCACAACCCCGAACCCGCACCAGGCTCATACCAACCTGAAAGTCGAAGCTTACCTCTGAACATAATGCCAGGATTGTAGAGAGACGTTCCCGGCAAAAAAAAGCAGGCGTGTCTACGCCTGCTTCATTTTTATATATAGAAATTGGGCTAGAAATCAAGTCCAAGTGCGAAATACCAGATTGGTTTTCCTTTAAAGAAACCGTCCATCGGCCAACCGGTGTCTACGCGGAGGAAATAGCCAAGGATTGTGCTTCGCGCGCCAAAGCCGTATCCACCAACGAAGGGACCAATGCCGCCGGTTCTAATCAGGATTTGAGTGGGCGGCGTACCGTATACTGTGCTGGGACGTTCAATGGATTTATAATCCCCGTTCCACGCCGTTCCCAAATCGAAGAACTGGACGATCTGGAAATTCCGAATGAATGCATTGTTGATGGGTTTGTTGAAGAAGGTGGTCAAAACCGGCAATCGGAATTCACTGTTTAGCACCACCGCGTTGTTGCCGTTGGCGACATTCTGTTTGTGTCCGCGCAAATTAACGGCGAGGGTTTGGAAAGCATAGTTGTTATCGGGCGCCGGTGCATTTCCGAAATTGAATTTGGGGTCGATCCATCCGTCTACACCACCGAGGTAATAAATCAACTTCTGTTTACCAAAGGAGAAATCAGCACCAGCATGTCCCGCCCAAATGAAATTCCTGAAAATGGGATAGTAATAGCGGATGTCTGTTCCTGCATTGAAAGTGTACTTTCCATCCTGCTTCGATTTGTCGATATTGGTATTCCAGTCAAGATAAATTTTGTAACGAAGTCCGTTCAGGATGTTCAACACTTTGTTGATGGTATTGTCGTGCACATACTCGATATGGAACAAAGCATTCCTGATCACTGAATCGGAATAGGTTAGCGAGTTCGGGAAATTTGCATCCGTGCGAATCGATACCTTGTCGTGCCGGTAGCCCACGCGAGCGCGAATGCTTCTCACAACGTCGAAGGGATATGCAAAGTTCACCTGGTACAGGTTTGAGCTCAACCTGTTACTCAGTTGGCTCTTGATGAAGTCCTGGTTGGGATCATAAATAGGGTAGTTGTTAAGCACCGAATGGTAATACAATAAACCCCAGTCGATTCTTCCTTTCAGGTTTTGAAAATGCAGGAGGTAGTCGTTATCGCGCAAGTTGGTGCTGAGGCGATAGCCGCCGATAAACTTAATATCTTCAAATAAGTCAGATACGCCGATCCGCACAATACCATTCAATAATCCGCTACCATTTTCCAGGTAAATCGGACCTGCACCATATCCATAGGGCTGCCAGCGGCTAACCAATACGGAGTTGTTGAATCCCGATACCACGTAGTCAGATGAAAATTTAAGCCGGTAGTCGTACAACTTGGCCTTTTTCAAAACAGGATCGGGTGGCAGCGGCGCGAGTGGATTGTTATCGACCACATTATTGGCGGCATCCGGTGCACGTTTGGCAGCTGCGGTATCTTTGTCGTTGCTGAATTCATTTTGGAAAATATCTTCCGGTTTGCTTGCACTGTCTTTTACGGGATCCGTTTGCTTCCGGTACTGTGTTGTTTCGCCGCGCGCCAGTCTTTCCTGCGCAAGCAGTCGCTTCATATAGTCAGTTGGACGCGCGTTGATATTTCTTCGCCTCAGCGCATCTTCGTTCACTTTTAGCTTGTACAGAAATTTCAAATCGCCCTCCTGGCGCACTTCACTTACCTGGCCATTGTCGCCGGCAATGCGCGTTTCCTGCAAACTGCTTTGGTAATTGGTTAACGGGAAGGAATAAGCGCTATCGCTGGTAACGGCCATATAACCGATCGAATCGGGTTCTGTTTTGTTCCAGGCTTTGAGTGTAGAATCCAAATCGCGGGGATCAGGATTTCGAAGTATTTCGTCTCCCACAATGAACAAGGTGTCGATACCGCGATTCTTCGTGGTGAAAAATCCCGCATAGCGGTTACCGATGCCACTTTCATCGCTCACGAAAGTAAAGTGGTTGGTATTGTACTGCATTGGGAAACGTGCGTTCCCGTGCTTCATATTGGTGAGTTGGGAAATTTGGCGAAAATCACTCTTGTTCCAATTGTCAACCATGAAAATATTGTAGTTATGGTCGGATGCCAGCACCGTATCTTCCTTGGAAGCATCGGGCGATGGGCGATTGGATGAATAGATGATACCGGTTTTATTAGGAAACGCAACAAAGGTAGCGTCCAGGTCATCGTATGGATCATTCGTAATCTGATCGAGGGTTTGCTCCTTGATCTTGTAGACAAAAATGTCGCTCTGTCCGTTTTTTACCGCGCTAAGCAGCAGGGTATTGTTGTCGAGCATGTATTTGGCATCCTGGATCTGGCTAAGGTCGTCCGGCAATTCCTGCTTGTACGTTTTCATTTTATTCAGCAGGTCATACACAAACATTTTGATCTTGCCTTCTTCTCCATAAATCACCAGCAATCGCGATCCCTTGGGATCCCAGGCCATCAACGGATAATTTGGATTGATTTCATTCTGGTTGCTCAGCACGCCCGCTCTTAACAGGGTTTTTGAACCATTGGCATAATCTTCGAGCAGCACGCGATAAATTCCCTTCTTGAATTTAACCACCGCGTAGGTATTGTTACGCAAATTGGGATTGGCCTGGTAACGGTAAAAATCAACACCTTCCCGAACATCATCAACGTTCACCACACTTCCCTTCGGTGCATTACGCCTTCCTCTTAAATCGGCATAGTAAGTATCGGATTCTTTTTGCATGAATTCGGCCAGCAATTCTTTCACCTTTTTCTTGGTCACTTTTAACGTGGCACTATTCAGACTTTTGTAAATGCGTGACAGGTAAAGGAGGTAAGTAACATTTTCCTTTTTGTAATTGTCGGCAATAAAATGCCAGAAAGCATGTCCGGCAAGTGCGGGCTTGTCGTATGCGAATTGGTAGAAGTTGCGGTATTTACCGGACAGCAGTGCTGACTTGAGTTGATCGTCGAGTTCGGAGCTCCAATTCTCCCCTACAAAAGCTACGTATCCATCCACCAGCCATTGCGGCAAATCAAGCAATGCCTGGTTGCCGGCAAATTCGCCTAGGTCGTCTCCGAACAACAGGTTTTCCGTGAGTACGCGGGCAAGGCCCTCGCGCAGCTGCTTCTTCATGTTGGAATGGTCGGCGTTGTAGTAAATCACCATCTTGTTGTTCACCAGTTTGGTAACGCCGCCCGTATTTTGCCAATCAATCCCCAGTCCGATATTGGACTGTTGCAATTCATTGAAATTGTTATACACCACAATATTTACCCTTCGTTGCAGTCCATACTCAACAAAATCTTCGATGCCGGGTAATTCTTTTTCAGCCAGCTGTGCGGTGAATTTGCCCAGGTTCAATCCATTCTGACTAAAGTAAACATTGAAATTTTTAGTTTGATAGTAGCGCCATTTGAACTTTTTGTATTGAACCCTGTTTTTTCCAAATTCAACCGCGTTCAGCTGGGCCCGGGATTCAGTAGCGAAAGCAAGTAAAATGCACACTCCCACAATCGTTCGTAAAATGCTGTAGTTCCTCGGTATTCGCATAATTTCGTGTGATTCGTGAGCTAAAATTATAGCTTTTTAAGCTACAAAAATCATCCCATGTTTAGCGTTAAAGTTTTCATATTTAGCCCTATACAAGAAAATACATACCTGCTGTATAACGAAGGCGGGGACTGTATCATTATAGACCCTGGTACTTATTTTCCGGAGGAAAAAAATACGCTTTCCGCATTCATCGAATCGCATTCACTTCGGCCCGTTATATTGCTAAATACGCACTGCCACCTGGACCATGTTTTCGGCAATAAGTGGATTGCTGCAAACTATGGCCTCACGCCCCGGATTCACGAAAAAGAAAAACAGGTGCTGGAATATGCGCCTGTTGCGGGGCTGATGTGGAACCTGCCATTCGAGAATTATGAAGGCCCTCTCGAGTTTATACACGCAGAAGAAACCATAAGGTTGGGTGAAGACCTGTTAAAAATATTGTTTGTGCCCGGCCATTCACCCGGACACTTGTGTTTTTATTGCGAAAAGCAAGGATTCGTGATCGCCGGCGACACCCTTTTCAAGGGAAGCATTGGCCGCACGGATCTTCCCGGTGGGGATCATGATTTATTGATCAACGGCATTAGAAGTCAGCTGTTCACACTGCCTGATTCGGTTATCGTGTACCCGGGTCATGGCGAGTTTACGACGGTTGGGCTGGAGCGAAAAGGAAATCCTTTTCTTGGTTGATTGGTTGATTAAGTTGATTGGGTTGATTGGGTCTATTAAGTTGATCAGTTGATCTGTTGGTCAGTAAAATCGACTTAATCAATCCTATCGGCCGATCAACCGATCAACCGATCAACCGATCAACTGATCAACTGATCAACCGATCAACTGATCAACTGATCAA
>Ga0163162_10003788_pt1 | contig 14498 bp, 5 predicted proteins | sample S55metaG_FD_115310 | JGI IMG/M metagenome (GOLD analysis project Ga0163162, IMG submission 115310) | Switchgrass rhizosphere microbial communities from Kellogg Biological Station, Michigan, USA - S5-5 metaG | ecosystem: Host-associated > Plants > Roots > Rhizosphere > Soil | place: USA: Michigan...
ACAAGTATCTCATTCACATCGCCTGTTGCAAGCAGCTGTCCTTTCTTAAGAATGGCTACGTGCGTACAAACTTTTTCCACCTCGTCTAATAAGTGGCTAGCCATAATAATAGTTTTGCCTTGCTTATATAGCTCCTTCATCAATTCCCTTATCTCTGCTATTCCTTCGGGGTCAAGACCATTTGTGGGTTCGTCAAATACCATTACTTCGGGATCTCCTAAAAGACAGGAAGCGATCGCCAGCCTTTGCTTCATACCAAGAGAATACGTACTGAACTTAGAATCCTTCCTTTGCGTTAGCCTTACTATGCCTAACACTTTTGCAATATCCTCTTTTCCTCTTCCTTTGATCTCTGCAGCTATCTCCAGGTTCCTTTGGCCTGAGAGATAATGATAAAAGTTAGGAGTTTCAAGCAGCGTTCCTATTTGTCTGCGTTGTACTTCCGTAGGCTCCTGGTCAAACCATTTATATGTTCCGGAGTTGGCTCTTATTATATCCATCACTGTACCAAGCAGTGTGGTTTTTCCGCTTCCATTGGGTCCCAGTATTCCAAATACGGAACCCTTAGGAACTGTAAAGCTTACATCTTTCAGCGCCTGGACCTGGCCATAACGCTTAGAGAGATTGTCGACTGATAGTATCATATTGGTTGTCGTTTGTAGTCTGTGATTATTTCAGATTCTCAATTAAATAGTCTGCTATTTTCTGGAACAGATGTGCTCTGTCCTTCCCTCTTACATTATGCTCATGCCCTGGATAGATCATATAATCTACCTGCACACCTTTATCAATCGCAGCTCTTACAAGCCTTACACTGTGCTGCTGTACAACAGTATTATCCTGCAGCCCATGTATTAGCAATAGCTTTCCTTTAAGGTTGCCTATCTTTTGGGTAAGGTCTGTGGATGCGTATCCATCAGGATTCTCCTGCGGCGTATCCATATATCTTTCTCCATACATGATCTCATAATACCTCCAGTCTATAACTGGTCCACCTGCAACAGCAGCTTTAAATACTCCGGGATGGGTAAGCATAAAATCAGTTGTCAGAAAGCCGCCATAGCTCCATCCGTAAAGACCCATTTTTTCCTGATCGATATACCGGTATCTCTTCAAAAAACTCATACCAGCGACCAGGTCTTCCATCTGTGCATCTCCTGCATGCCTGAAGATTGTTTGCTCAAAAGCCTTACCCCTGTTATCACTCCCTCTTGTATCTATTGTAAAAACAACATAACCTCTTTCTGCCATGTATTGAAACCAGTAATCATTTGCACCTCCATTCCAGCTATTTGTTATCAGCTGTACATGAGGGCCACCATACCAATAAACAATGAGTGGATACTTCTTGCTGCTGTCAAAGTTGACAGGCTTAAATAAGCGGCAATACATCGGGACACCATAAGTAGTATTAATGGTAAATATGCTCATCTGTCCCATGGCATAATCTGCCACAGGATTAGGAGCACTAAACAACTCTTTCGTTTTACCTGATCTAACCTCTGTTAATTGAATAACTCGAGGTATGTTCGGAGCGCTAAAGTTGTCTAGAATATATTTCCCGTCAAAACTTATTTGTGTTGAGTGTAAAGGATAATAATAATCGCTAAATGTTCGTTGTGTTTTATCCGGCCCATATGCCGTATAAGTAATAAAAATCGGAGTAATTCTTTTAGTCTTACCTGTTCTTATATTGATTGAATACAAATTTCTTGTTGTTGCTCCCTCTTCAGTCGACACATAAAACACATTCTCTCCCTTCTCATCAAATCCTTTTACATCTGTTACTTCCCAGTTTCCTTTTGTCAGTTGCTTAATAAGCTTGCCCTCTTTATTATATAAGTACAGGTGGTTCCATTCGTCCCTGTTGCTTTGCCATATGAATTGATCAGGATTGTTCTTAACAAATAACATAGGCACCAGTGGCTCTACATATTTATCATCTGTTTCTTCAAAGAGGGTTTTAATAAAATCACCTGTTGCTGCATCATATGCATTAAGCTTCATATGGTTTTGCTCCCTGTTCAATACAGCGATATAGACTATCCTATCATCAGGGCTCCATGCAATGTTGGTAAGGTATTGCTCTGCAGGTTCTCCTGTTTTCAGATAAACCAATGAACCGCTTTGAGTATTATAAACTCCAACTGTTACGTGATGGCTTTTATCTCCTGCCATAGGATATTTAATGTTCTCAACTTTCGCCGGCGTAGCTGTCCAGTCTATGATAGGATAGTCTGTCACCATACTTTGGTCCATCCTGTAAAAAGCAAGTTGCTTTCCGGTAGTGCTCCAGAAGGTTCCTTTATTAATCCCAAACTCATCTCTGTGAACGGAAGAAGCGTAAACAATGTCCTTGCTTCCGTCTGTAGTTATCTTCTTTGCATTCTTGCCGTCACTTATATATAAGTTGTATTCATCTAAATATGATATATACCCCCCTTTGCTTTCTTCTACATTCTCCTTCGAGTTAATGCTCTTGTCAATGATGATCCTTACTTTATTGGTAGCAGGGTCAAGGGCTATCTTTCCTGCTTTAAGCGTCATTATCCACTCAGGAGAAACATTGAACTGGATAGAAGGCATCCCCTTTAGGGTATCCATTCCCGCAACTCTTAGCTTTTTATTAAGCTGGGCAAGAGTAAGAAAAAGCTTTTCCTCTTTCATATTCCCTCTCATCCACACATCATTACCGTCCACTTTCTTTGAATAAACATAATCAGCCGTAGCATATATAAATTGTAATTGCTTTAAATTTTGAGGCGCCAGACTTGTGTTAACAAGATCCTGAGTGGTAAATAATTTGTTCTGGGACTGTCCGAAAAGTGTAATTACCGATAAAAGCAGGACTGAAAGAAGTTTTCTCATTACAGAAGTATTTCAGACAAATGTATAGTTTTAGATAGACACTTGATCTGCAGGGGTTGTCTATTATATTAACGGTAACATTCAAACCCTAGACACAAAACTGTCCTAATCAATATTAATATTAAGTAACAGCTTTCTTGTGGTTTGTTCCCCGTTCCTGACTATATCTGGAGTCTCTACATAATATACTCTCAGATTCTTGTATTCAGAAAAAGCCTTTCTTGTCTTATTGATGTTAAAAGTGTAGAAACCCGGTTTTAATTCTTTAGGCCTTTCTTTTACATCAAATATGGGTTGATCTTTATCGTCTGTTATTTCAAGAGTTCTTTTGTATCCGGCCCTGTCCATATAAGCAGGCTCTACTTTCAGACTAACATTATGAACTATCCCAAATTTCTTTTGCTGCACTTTTACAATGTGAATATCACTGTTGACCTTCACCTCTCCTGCGGGTTGCTTATTAATAAGGAGCTTTATAGTTTCCTGTCCGAAAGATGTAGATATTAAGAATATGGCTATCAGGGAAATAATGAAAGATTTGGTCTTCATAGTATTTGATTTTAGTTATTCATGAATCTCCCAAAATCACGCCATTCTGATATATGAACCTTGATCTTCGGGTTTGTATATCAATAGGTTATACTCATTTTTAATTCTTAACTCTTAATTTCTTAATTCTCTTCCTATCTTCACACCCCTTTATAAGCTTATGAAAGCTATTATTCCGGTTGCCGGGGCAGGAAGAAAGTTAAGGCCCCACACTTACACACAGCCTAAAGCGCTTATCCCGCTAGCAGGAAAGACCATTCTCAGTATCAATGTTGACCAGATGCACGAGGCGGGTATCAACGAGTTTGTTTTCATCGTTGGCTATCTCGGAGAAAAGATACAGGACTATATTACAGCACGCTATCCTCACCTTACCTGTCATTTTATTTACCAGACAGTGAGAAAAGGAACTGCCCATGCGATAAGCCTTACAAAACAAATAGTAGATGATGATGAGGTGGTCATTGCACTTGGAGATACCATATGCGAATATGACCTGAAGGCTGTTTTAGAAAGCCCTTATTCTATGTTGGGAGTTAAGAAAGTTGATGACCCGAGAGGCTTTGGTGTAGCAGAGATAGGCGAAGATGGCTTTATTCATCGTCTTGTAGAAAAGCCTTCTATCCCCAAGTCTAATATGGCTCTTGTGGGTTTATATAAAATAAAAGAAACTCCATTTCTTTTCAACTGTCTTGAGAATATTATTACCAATGACATAAAGAGTCATGACGAATTCAATCTTACTGATGCTTTGGAATGCATGATAGAAAGCGGTGCTAAATTCAAGGCCTTTAAAGTAGAGAACTGGTTCGACTGTGGTAAGAAGGAGTCATTGATACAATCCAACTCCACATTATTAAAGAAGTTCGGAGGAAACATCGCCGAGTCTAATAAATATGAGAATACCATCTTCATTCCTCCCGTAAGCATTGCAGAAGGATGTGATATCAAGAACTCTATCATAGGTCCTCACGTGGCAATGGGAGAGAATACAATTGTTCATTCATCAATTATCAAAGACTCTATAATTGGCTCTTTCTCCAAGTTGTATGATGTGGTACTTGACGACTCTCTTATAGGCAACGACACTGAGATAAAAGGGGAAACAAGGTCACTGAACATAGGAGACAATACAGAGATCGACCTCGGTTAATTTATTCAATAATAAATCTTCAATATTAAATTGTCGAACAGGGTAACCAATCTTTTTAATATACAATATCCCATTGTCCAGGCAGGCATGATATGGGCCAGTGGATGGAAGCTTGCAAGTGCTGTCAGCAATGCAGGTGGCCTTGGTCTTATTGGCAGTGGCAGCATGTATCCTGATACTTTAAGAGAACATATAAGAAAGTGCAAAGCCGCAACTTCAAATCCTTTTGGAGTGAATGTTCCACTCCTTTATCCAGATATCGACAAACACATACAAATTATCATAGAAGAAAAAGTTCCTGTGGTTTTTACATCTGCGGGCAATCCTGCAGCATGGACCCCAATGCTGAAAGAGAAAGGAATTACTGTTGTTCATGTTGTCAGCAGTTCCAAGTTTGCTATAAAGTCTGAGCAGGCAGGTTGTGATGCTATAGTAGCTGAAGGTTTTGAGGCCGGCGGACATAACGGAAGAGAAGAAACTACCACAATGGTTTTGGTACCAATGGTAAAAGATGCAGTAAAGATCCCTGTTATAGCAGCAGGAGGAATTGCTACTGCACGGCAAATGCTTGCCGCTATGGTGCTTGGTGCAGAAGGTGTGCAAATGGGAAGCAGGTTTGTTGCAAGTGAAGAAGCATCTTCTCACATCAATTTTAAGAATGCAGTTATCAATGCAAAAGAGGGAGATACTGCCCTTACCTTAAAAGAGCTTACACCCGTAAGACTTATCAAGAATAAGTTTTATGATGAAGTTACTTCAGCACAACACCATGGAGCAACACAGCAACAACTGAGAGACCTCCTTGGTCACGGCCGTGCAAAAAAAGGAATGTTTGAAGGACATCTTGAAGATGGCGAGCTTGAGATAGGTGAAGTTAGCTACATGCTCAGAGATATTAAACCTGCAGGACAAATCGTGAAAGAGATATGGGAGGAGTTTGAAAGATTAAATAAAACCCCTCTCTGTTAGATTAATTAAAGTACAATCTAATCTAAGTGACTCCATACTGATTCCATATTGACTCCACACTGACTCCATGTTGACTCCATGTTAGTAGACATGTAGTACCTACATAGTGACCATATATTAGCCATACAGCAACTCCTACACTCATTCTAAACTTTACCCGTAAAACCTTAAACTTCCTTTGTATTTTCGCGCCCAATGATTGAACCTGAGATACTGCTTATAGCCTACCAGCAAATGTGCAACTCGCGCTCTATGGCCGAGATATATGAGGCTAATAGACAGATATGCAAGTATGTTCATTCTAACTCCCGTGGTCATGAGGCTATTCAGCTAGCTACAGCTATGCAATTATTGCCCTGCGATTATGTAAGTCCTTATTACAGGGACAGCAGCATGTTACTGGGCCTTGGGTTCACTCCTTATCAGCTCATGCTCCAATTGCTGGCAAAAGGAGAAGACATCTTTACCGGAGGAAGGGAATATTATTCTCATCCTAATTACAGGGGAGACGACAAGCCAACGATCATTCATCAAAGCAGTGCCACAGGGATGCAGGCAATACCTACGACGGGCATTGCACAGGGAATACAGTACCTCGAAAAGATCAACTCAGATAAGCTGAAAAGAGGCCTCAATGGAGAGCTTCCGGTTGTTATATGCTCTCTTGGTGATGCAAGTATTACAGAGGGTGAGGTTAGCGAGGCTTTCCAGTTCGCATCACTTAAGCAGCTGCCCATTATATATTTAGTGCAGGATAATGACTGGGGCATTAGTGTCACTGCTAAGGAAGCAAGAACGACGGATGCATACAGGTATGCAAAAGGATTCAAAGGCCTTAACAGGGAGACTGTTGATGGCAGTAACTTCTCTGCAAGCTTCAAGACAATGAAGAGTGTAGTTGATGAGGTAAGAAAGAAGAGAGAGCCATGGCTTGTTCATGCAAAAGTTCCCCTTCTTGGTCATCATACAAGCGGAGTCAGGACAGAATTTTACAGGGATAATGAAGAGCTTGCTCAACAAGCGCAGGATGACCCTATTCCAAAGCTTAGAAAAAAGCTTCTTGAGCTTGGTTATTCTGAAGAAGTTCTTCATAAGATAGAACAGGATAGCAATGAATATATAGCCCATCAATTTAATGATGCTGTAGAATCTCCCGAGCCTGATCCTGCAAAAGTTTCGGAACATGTATTTGTTCCTACACCTGTCACAGAAGAAGCTGGAGAGCGCAGCCCTGACGGTAAAGAGAAAGTGATAATGGTTGATGCTGCCTTATTCGCGATAAGAGAGATCATGGAGCAATATCCTGAGGCAGTTTTATATGGCCAGGACGTTGGAAGAAGGCTGGGAGGTGTATTCAGAGAAGCTGCAACCCTTGCAGAGCAATTCGGAGACCATAGAGTATTCAATACCGCGATACAGGAAGCATATATCATTGGCTCTACAGTAGGTATGAGCGCTGTCGGCCTGAAGCCTATAGTCGAAGTGCAGTTTGCAGATTATATCTATCCAGGCATCAATCAATTGGCTACAGAGATCGCAAAGAGTTGCTACTTAAGTTGCGGCAAGTTCCCTATTGGCACAGTTATAAGAGTTCCTATTGGTGCTTATGGTGGAGGCGGTCCTTATCATAGCGGATGTGTGGAAACTACCTTGCTTTCTATCAAGGGCATTAAGGTTGTCTATCCCTCCAATGCAGCGGACATGAAAGGACTTATGAAAGCTGCCTTTCTTGATCCCAATCCCGTTATAATGCTGGAGCATAAAGGATTGTACTGGAGTAAAGTTCCGGGCACGGAAGATGCCAAGAGCATAGAGCCTGCTGCAGATTATATAATACCACTCGGTAAAGCGAATATTGTTCTGAAAGCGGATAATGATAAAGTCGCTTTTGGTGAAACTGTTTGCATTATCACTTATGGTATGGGTGTTTATTGGGCAAAAGCTGCCGCTAAGAACTTTCCTGGTCAGGTCGAGATAGTGGACCTTCGCTCCCTCTTCCCTCTTGATGAAGAAATGATATTCAGCTCAGTAAAGAATCATGGCAAATGCCTTATCCTTACAGAAGAGCAACAAAATAACTCCTTTGCAGAAGCCCTTGCAGGTCGCATCTCCAAAGAATGCTTTACTAATCTTGATGCCCCTGTCCAAGTACTGGGAGCGCTAAATCTTCCTGCCGTTCCAATGAATATTGGCCTTGAAAAGGCTATGCTACCTAATCCTGAAAAAGTATCTGCTCTTATAGAGCAACTTTTCAGCTATTGACCGCATATTCTCACTTTAAACAAGCTATAAAGCATTTTTATTTATTCTGAAAAAATTATTTCCACAATTGTTAATAATAGTTTAATTTTAAGAAGCAGACCCTATAACTACCTGTTCATTAAAATGATAGAGTAATGAGAAAGTTTCTTGCCCAAATAAGCTTCGGAACTCACAAGGTAAGATCTACTTCAAATGTGCTTTTTTCAGGGATGCGTAACCCCAAATTATATGGGGAAAATCCAAAATCGTTCTGCATTATTTGCTTATCCAAAATTTTTGCCCTATGACTATGAAAATCCGTTTTACATTATTATTACGCAGAAGTTTATTGGTCCTATTGACTTCCATGGCAATCTGCTTTAATTCAAAAGCCCAGGTTTGCGGTGGTACTTCACCAACTTTTACTGTAACTTTTACTGCTACCGATACAACTACAACCATTCCCGGAGTTTCCCGTAATGGATATGTTTGTCCGCCCAATGATCCCGCTGATAATTGTATAAGCTTTACTGTTTATTTTGCCCCGGGCACAGACCTTATAAACTTTGATGTTATTAATCCATCTCCCAGCGGCTCGGCAACTTACCAGATAAACTGTGGTACATCTTACTCTATTGGTACTCCGGCATGTTTATCAGGATATACTAGTCCGATTTGTATCTCATATTGCAAGGTTGGTAATGATAGGCCTGATTATGTAATTACTGCAGTATCTGCGGTGGGAGGATCTCCTATTCATGTGCGTGAAGGTTGTTCAGATTCTCTTCGTGTTGCAGGATTAGTTCCAGCCTCAATTGTATGGACTTCCATTTTTCCGGGTGCAATAGGAACTTACAATTCATATCTTAGTTGTACAGCAGGATGTGCAACAACAAATGTTTCTCCTGTACCTGTTGCTCCTCCATATGTAGATTTTCAGGCTACAGGAACAAGACTATCAACTTGTCCCGGAACGGCTACGGCAGTAATTCGGGTTTACATAGCACCTGTAATGACTGCTACGATTTCTCCTAATCCTGCAGTGATATGCTCGGGTGCCAGTATTACTCTCACGGCAAACCCTGTAGGAGGCACAGCACCATATACATATCTTTGGAATCCGGGAGGGGCCACAACCCCCTCAATAACGGCCAGCAGTCCTGGTCTGTATACGGTTATAGTTAGCGATACAAATTCTCTTGCAGGATGTTTTCCTACACCCTCTATTACTGTTACAGCCAGCGCCAGGCCAAACGTTACTAATGCCCCTACTTTAAGCATTTGTAGCGGCTCAAGCCCTAATATTACTTTAACCGCTGATATTCCAAGTACTTTCACATGGACAATAGGCACAATAACAGGAGGCATTACTGGCGCCAGTGCAGGTTCAGGGGGGGTAATAAATCAGATTCTTACTAATCCAAGTAATGCCACTGCAGGCACTGTTCAATATATTATTACCCCTACCTCGACAGCAGGTCCTTGTGTTGGACCAACATTTACTATTACAGTTACTGTTAATCCTATTCCTGCAGTTACAAATGCACCCACTAAACAGATTTGCAGTGGTACAAGTACTAATATCATATTAACCTCAAGTGCTGCCAGTACATTTACCTGGACTATTGGAGCCATTACAGGAGGTATCACTGGCGCGAGTGCAGGTTCTGGCGGAACAATAAATCAGGTGCTTACTAATCCGAGCAATATCACTGCTGGAACAGTTCAGTATATCATTACACCAACCTCAACAGCAACTCCGGCATGTCCCGGCGCTCCTTTTACAATTACAGTTACAGTAAATCCAACCCCGGTTGTCACTAATGCTCCGTCTAAAGAAATATGTAGTGGTACAAGCCCTAATATTACCATCACATCAAGCGCCGCAAGTACATTCACCTGGACGATAGGAGCCATAACGGGGGGTATTACCGGTGCAAGTACAGGGTCAGGCAACTTAATAAATCAAATACTCACTAACCCAAGTAATGCAACAGCCGGAACCGTTCAATACATTATCACACCAACCTCAACAGCAACTCCTTCATGTCCCGGCCCTGCTTATACCATCACTGTAACAGTGGATCCTATTCCTGCTGTAACAAACCCGCCTACATTGCAAATATGCAGTGGCACAAGTACTAACATAACTCTTACTTCTTCTGCACCAAGTACATTCACGTGGACAATAGGTGTGATCACTGGTGGTATCACAGGAGCCAGTGCAGGTTCAGGAGGATTGATAAATCAAATACTTACTAATCCCAGCAATATAACAGCTGGAACTGTTCAGTATATCATTACTCCAACATCAACAACCACTCCTGCATGTCCCGGATCTCCTTATACGATTACTGTTACAGTAAATCCAACACCTGTTGTTACTAATGCACCTACTAAAGAAATATGCAGTGGTACAAGCACTAATATTGTTCTAACATCAAGTGCTGCAAGTACTTTTACATGGACTATTGGCGCAATTACAGGAGGTATAACAGGAGCTTCTGCAAGCTCTGGAGGTACCATTAATCAGGTTCTTACTAATCCCAGCAATAGCACAGCCGGCACCGTTCAATACATTATCACCCCAACATCAACAACCACTCCTGCATGTCCCGGCCCTGCATATACTATTACAGTAACCGTCAATCCAACTCCTGCTGTAACCAATGCACCTACTAAGGAAATATGCAGTGGAACGTCGACAGGAATTACTATTACATCAAGTGCACCAAGTACATTCACCTGGACAATTGGAACAATAACTGGTGGCATCACCGGAGCAAGTGCAGGTTCGGGAGGAACAATAAATCAAATACTTACCAACCCAAGCAACAGTACTGCCGGCACAGTTCAATACATTATTACCCCAACATCAACGACAACACCTGCATGCCCTGGATTGCCCTATACTATTACAATTACTGTTGATCCAACGCCTGCAGTTACAAACCCTCCGACAAAAGAAATATGCAGCGGCACCAGCACTAATATCACCCTAACATCAAGTGCTGCAAGTACTTTTACATGGACCATCGGCACAATAACCGGAGGTATCACAGGGGCTAGCGCGGGCTCTGGAGGCTTGATAAATCAAATACTTACTAACCCTAGTAATGCTACTGCCGGCACAGTGCAGTATGTTGTTACTCCTACATCTACTACAGCCGCATTATGTCCCGGCTTACCTTATACCATTACAGTTACAGTAAATCCAACGCCTGTTGTTACCAATGCACCAACTAAAGAAATATGCAGTGGCTCATCAACTAATATAACCCTTACGTCAAGCGCCCCTGGCACATTTACATGGATTATAGGAACTATTACCGGGGGTATTACAGGCGCAAATGCAGGTTCAGGCGGCACAATTGGGCAGGTACTTACTAATCCAAGTAATAGCACTGCCGGTACTGTTCAATATATTATCACACCCACTTCTACAACTACACCTGGTTGCCCTGGTCCAGCATATACCATCACAGTTACAGTTGATCCTATTCCAGCGGTTACCAATGCACCAACAAAGGAAATATGTAGTGGAACATCAACAGGCATTACTATTACATCAAGTGCGCCAAGTACTTTCACCTGGACAATAGGAACTATAACGGGAGGTATCACAGGAGCTTCTGCCGGTTCAGGCGGAACAATAAATCAAATACTCACTAACCCAAGTAATGCAACTGCTGGCACGGTCCAATATATTATTACTCCTACATCAACAACAACTCCGGCTTGTCCCGGACTGCCATATACCATTACAGTAACTGTTGATCCAACACCTGCAGTAACGAATGCAGCAACTAAAGAAATATGTAGTGGTACAAGCACTAACATAACAATCACATCTAGTACTCCAAGCACCTTCACATGGACCATTGGCACAATCACAGGTGGTATCACCGGAGCTTCTGCTGGTTCCGGAGGATTGATAAATCAAATACTTACAAACCCAAGTAATGCTACCGCAGGTACAGTTCAATACATTATCACCCCTACCTCAACTACCGCGGCACTATGTCCCGGGTTGCCTTACACCATTACAGTTACAGTAAATCCAACACCAGTTGTAACCAACGCACCGACCAAAGAAATATGCAGTGGCACATCAACTAATATTACCCTGACTTCAAGCGCACCAAGCACCTTCACATGGACCATTGGAGCAATAACCGGAGGTATTACAGGTTCTTCAGCGGGCTCAGCCGGGATAATAAATCAGGTATTAACTAATCCGAGCAATAGTACTGCAGGAACAGTTCAATATATCATCACTCCAACATCAACCACTACTCCTGCTTGTCCCGGATTGCCTTATACAATTACAGTAACAGTTGACCCTACTCCTGCAGTAACTAATGCACCTACAAAAGAGATATGCAGTGGCACATCAACAGCCATTACCATTACTTCAAGTGCACCAAGTACTTTCACATGGACAATCGGAACTATAACGGGAGCCATCACTGGAGCGTCTGCCGGTTCAGGTGGAACAATAAATCAAATACTCACTAACCCAAGTAATTCAACTGTAGGTACAGTTCAATATATCATTACTCCAACATCAACAACAACTCCGGCATGTCCGGGCCTTCCTTATACCATTACCATAACTGTTGACCCAACCCCTGCTGTAACTAATGCACCAACAAAAGCGATATGCAGCGGTACGTCGACAGGAATTACTATTACATCAAGTGCTCCTAGCACATTTACCTGGACAATTGGTACTATTACAGGAGGTATCACCGGAGCGTCTGCAGGCTCAGGCGGAACCATAAATCAAGTATTAACTAATCCAAGTAGTACAACAGCAGGTACTGTACAGTATATCATTACTCCTACTTCTACAACAGCTGCATTATGTCCCGGTTTGCCTTACACGATCACTGTAACAGTAAATCCAACCCCTGCTGTTACCAATGCACCAACAAAAGAAATTTGCAGTGGTACAAGTACTAACATAACTCTTACATCAAGCGCTCCAAGTACATTCACATGGACCATTGGCACAATTACCGGCGGTATCACTGGAGCTGCTGCTGGCTCAGGTGGAACAATCGGACAAGTGCTTACTAATCCTAGTAACAGTACAGCTGGTACGGTTCAATATATTATTACACCTACTTCTACAGCCACCCCTGCATGTCCTGGGTTGCCTTATACAATTACAGTAACTGTTGATCCAACTCCTGCTGTTACAAATGCACCTACTAAACAAATATGTAGTGGAACAAGCACCAACATAACTCTAACTTCTTCTGCTCCAAGCACATTTACCTGGACCATAGGAACAATTACTGGTGCGATAACAGGAGCATCTGCAGGTTCAGGAGGGCTCATCAATCAGGTATTAACGAACCCAAGCAATTCAACTGCAGGTACAGTTCAGTATATTATTACACCTACTTCAACAACCACTCCTGCTTGTCCCGGCTTACCTTATACAATTACAGTCACAGTTAATCCTACTCCTGCAGTTACTAATGTTCCGACTAAAGAGATATGCAGTGGCACTTCGACAGGAATTACTATCACGTCTTCTGCACCAAGCACCTTTACCTGGGCTATAGGAACAATTACCGGAGGAATTACCGGAGCAAGTGCCGGATCAGGTGGAACCATAAATCAGGTGCTTACTAATCCAAGCAACTCAACAGCTGGTACTGTTCAATATATCATTACACCTACTTCAACAACAACACCTGCATGCCCCGGCTTACCTTATACAATTACTGTAACAGTTGATCCAACTCCTGTTGTTACCAATGCACCAACTAAAGAAATATGTAGTGGCTCATCAACAAATATCATCCTTACATCAAGTGCACTGAGCACTTTTACATGGACAATAGGTGTTATTACTGGTGGAATTACAGGTGCGTCTGCAGGTTCAGGCGGAACAATCGGCCAAGTGCTTACCAATCCAAGCAATTCTACAGCAGGAACAGTGCAGTATATAATCACTCCTACATCTACTACTGGATTATGTCCAGGGCTTCCTTATACTATTACAGTCACAGTTGATCCTACTCCTGCAGTTACCAATGCACCAACTAAAGAGATATGTAGCGGCACAAGCACCAACATCACTCTTACATCTAGCGCTCCAAGCACTTTCACTTGGACTGTCGGAGCTATCACAGGAGGAATTACAGGTGCATCTGCAGGATCAGGTGGAATAATAAATCAGACATTAACTAATCCAGGCAACAGCACAGCAGGTACTGTTCAGTATATCATAACACCTACTTCAACAACAACTCCTGCTTGCCCGGGGCTTGCTTTTACGATAACTGTTACGGTCGATCCGACCCCTGCAGTTACCAATGCGCCAACAAAACAAATATGCAGTGGTACAAGCACCAACATAACTCTAACTTCTTCTGCACCTAGCACTTTCTCATGGACTATCGGAACAATTACAGGCTCTATCACTGGCGCTTCTGCAGGATCAGGTGGAACAATAAACCAAATTCTTACTAATCCCAGCAACGCAACAGCAGGAACGGTTCAGTACATCATTACTCCTACTTCAACCACAGCTGCACTATGCCCTGGCCTTCCTTATACAATTACTGTTACGATTAATCCAATCCCGGCAGTAACCAATGCCCCTACCAAAGAAATATGTAATGGAACAAGTACTGGTATCATATTAACTTCAAGCGCACCAAGTACATTCACCTGGACTATTGGAACAATTACTGGAGGA
>Ga0163162_10003789_pt1 | contig 14498 bp, 13 predicted proteins | sample S55metaG_FD_115310 | JGI IMG/M metagenome (GOLD analysis project Ga0163162, IMG submission 115310) | Switchgrass rhizosphere microbial communities from Kellogg Biological Station, Michigan, USA - S5-5 metaG | ecosystem: Host-associated > Plants > Roots > Rhizosphere > Soil | place: USA...
AGAACACGATCGTTATTCACAAGTGTTGCGTAGAGTCTCTCATTGGTACAGGAGTTTGTTCTTAGAGCAGGGTGTGGATGCAGATGCTCGCAGGGCACGGGCGATGCCCCTGATAGCTCAGGATGAATCAAGGGTTCCGGACCATCTTTTCAGTGGTCCTGACCTGCCATCGGATGAGTCCGTACGACGAAGATTCTTTGGTGAAGACTAAGATCTGTCAAGGAAACAGTCTTAAGGGGTTAAAAAGGGCGGCCACGGAGTGCCGCCGCTACATCGTTAGGGCGGGTACTGCCTGGGCGTTGTGTTCGCGGTTGACGTGTTTGTAGAGAATGTCGCGCTGCTGTGGTACGAAACCGGCTTCACGAATCAAGAACTGTAGCATCTTCTCATCGGCTTCATTATTTGCTCCTGCCGCTGAGACCACATTCTCCTCGATCATGATCGAGCCCATATCGTTCGCACCAAACCTTAGCGCAACCTGGCCCAACCGCAAGCCCTGCGTGAGCCATGACGACTGGAAGTTCTCTACGTTGTCCAAAAACAACCGCGATACCGCAAGCATCTTCAAATAGTCCATGCCCGTTGGTTCGTCCTTGATCTTACGTCCAAGTGCGGTGTTCTCTCTCTGGAATGTCCATGGAATAAAGGCGGTGAAGCCACCCGTCTCATCCTGAAGATCCCGGATTCGCTGTAGATGCCTAACTCGGTGTTCAATACGATCTCCGATACCAAACATCATCGTCGCAGTCGAACGTAAGCCAACGCGATGCACAGCGCGCATAACCGCCAGCCATTCATCAGTAGTACACTTGGTGGCAACTCGTTTACGGACTTCATCATCAAGGATCTCCGCACCACCACCCGGAAGGCTATAAAGTCCCGCCGCTTTCAACCGACTCATAATTGTCTCGTAATCCAGCTTGGAGATAAGGTGGATGTTATGGATCTCTGGAGGTGAGAAACAGTGCAATTGAAAGTTTGGATATTTGGCTCGCAGCGAACGCAGCAGATCCTCGTACCATTCAAGGCCAAAATCCGGATGCAGCCCACCCTGCATTAAAACGCCTGTGCCCCCGAGGGCAATCGTCTCATCAATCTTGGCGCAGATCTCATCAAAGGTACGAACGTAAGTATCAGCAGCTCCAGGCCGTCGATAGAACGCGCAGAATGTGCACACGACATTGCAGACGTTCGTATAGTTGATATTGCGATCGATAATGTACGTGACGATGTTGTCAGGATGCCGCCGCGCTCTCACCTCGTCAGCGGCGACTCCCATACGAGCTATCTCGTGTGATTCCAACAGAGTGGTACAGTCCTCGACAGACATCCGTTGGCCCGCCAGAACGTTATCAAGTATCGCCTGAATTTTGCCTGAGGCAGTCATGATGCAAGGATACTAAGCGATGCCTAAAGAGTTTTCAAAGGCTTAACCTCGGGAATCAAGCCATGCTTCTCGGCCAGAGAAAAATAGAGGTCGAGCCCGCGGTGTAACTGTTCATCTATGCTAAAGCAGATATTTTCGTAAAGATAGCGAGTAACGATTTCGGAGGAAAGGCCGAGCAACGTCGTGTAATAGTCGATGATCGCGGGTCTACTCGCGAGGCCCTCGTCCCGCGCCGCCGCAAAATCGATCTGGCGCGCCACTTCAACATGCGTGTCATTCGCCATCCACATCGCAAAGACAAAACCCAAACCAGTGTAGCGTTGCCATAACGCTGCCATGTCCCAAACGTTTAACCCTTCGCGCGGGAAAGTCATTCCGGGATCACCGATTATGAGTGCCGCATCATTCGTTGCCAGCATTTCTCTAAGATTCGGGTTATATGTGGTCCATGACGGTTCGATTTTCAAAAACTCGCGAAAGATGATCTTGAGCAGGGTCGCGGATGTACGTGAAGACTCGTCTAAGGCGACACTACGAATGTTCTTGAGTTCTGAATCCTGCGAAACCAGGACTACGCTGAGGACTTCTCTGCGTGACCCAACACAAACGTCTGGCACCAGTGAGACATTGCTGGCTCGCTGATATTCGATTACTGGTACAAGCGCCACATCAACTTCATTGTTGGCGAGTAGTTGCGCACATCGAGAGGGTACCGCTTCATAAAAATCGACTAAGTCACGTTTCGAGCCACGTAAGAAACTCCACGTCAACGGTGCGCTGTTAAGATAAGTTGAGGCTGCGATTCGAAATCGCGAGGAATGAGTTGCAGTAATGGTTGTGTCCTCGACAGATGGTCTCGTTAGCAACAAATGCTAATCGAGTAACAACAGGTACGCAACTAAGGCACGGCCAGGTTGCGTTGAACGCCTGGCGCCAAGTGCCAGCCTGTGGAGGTACCGAATTGATTTGATGATTAACAATTGATAATTCTCAATTGATAATTCTCACTTAGTCAGCCTTTCCTCTTGAAAAACTGCACTTGTTTTTCGTGTTGCGCCGCCTGCTCGCGCGTATCAAAAGTACCTAAATTTTTTCGCCGCCCTGTTTTCGGGTCAATCTTTCGTGAGTAAAGCCGGTATTTGCCCGATTTCAATTTCCTTATCACTGCAGCTCACCTCTTTAACAATAAACGAACCAACAGTAATCCCACCGAAGCGGTTAAAACAGCAACCGGCGCAATCGGCATTGAACGTATCCTGCGAAATTCAGCACCGTTTGCCGATATCTCAATAAAACCAACTGGCTGAAGAATGATTCCGCCGCCACCACCTCTGCCTCGTTCTTCGCCGCGCTGACCACCGCCACCACCAAAGCCCCAACGAGCACTGGCAACCGGAATTACTGTGATTCCATCTCTAATCACCGGCTCGCCAAAGACAGTCGAGGCGCGCGCGGTCGCACCGATTGTTTTGGCAAGCCTTTCAACGAACGAGCCTGACTCGGTCGGTTTAGAGTCGGCCACTTCTTCTTTGACACTTTCAGCTATTTGCATTTTTGGTCCTCACTTCTAGTTGCTCTCGATGCATCATAACTGAGTTTCCGATGCTCCACACTTCACTCTAAGGAGCAGGCGATGGACTAGGATCGGGTGACGCCGATGGACTTGCTTCCGGACTCGGAGTAGGCATCGTCGTTGGCGACGGGCTAGCGCTCGGCATTGGCGTCGGTAAAGGAGTTGGCGATGGATTATCCGTCGGTCGCGGCGAAGGTCCTGGTTCTGGAGTAGGGCTGGGACTTGCCTGTGGTTGGCTTGCCCGCAGTCCGGATTGTTCTGGTCCACCGATTACAGGTCCAAGACCAATCAATGCAATTGAAAGACAAAGAGTTACAAGTGAAACGAAAGTCGCTGTTCCTTTCTTCATATGGTTCCCCCTGATGCTACGCAGTCATTGCCGCGATTTTACTTATCAACTTCGTAGGGGGCGTCACTCCGAGGGCATTCCAACATCAACCACGTCTGACAATCGTGAGTTGCCTCTACGAAACGCAAAGTGATCAGGGTCGGGTACACATTGTTTATAAAATGCAATTGGTGTCAGAAGTGCGTCACACCTCTGGAGCTTTGCTGTGAAGCGGCTCTGGTCCCAATTGGCGGAAAAGATTTGTTTAAGGCAACATAGATGTAATTCAGATGACACGAAACCGTCCGCACATCGTCGCCGTTAGTGGGTTCTCGTCGAATGTCGGCAAGAGTACGCTGGTCTGCGAGCTTTTATCCAGACTGTCGGGTTGGGAGGCCATCAAGCTGACTCGGGGCCACTATCGCTCATGTGGTCGGGACCCGGAGGCCTGTTGTGTTAGCGACTTGATAGGCGATGAGCCGATTGTTCGTTCTGGACGGGGCGGAAACTACGAAGCAGGAAAAGACACCGGCCGCTTTTGGGACGCTGGTGCTGTCAACGTTCACTGGGTCATCGCGAACGACGAGCAGGTGAGACCAGGAATCGACGAGGCTCTGAGTCGCGTCCAAACTGAGGGAGTGATTATAGAGGGTAATAGTTTTCTGGAATTCGTTTCACCAGATCTTGCGATCATGTGTGCTCGAGCTGAAGGCGGCACCTTCAAATCATCCGCGCGACGTGGGCTTGCTCTCAGTAATGTTCTTTACGTCACCTCGCTCGATCTCGGTGGGGGGGAAGCTCTCGCACGGTTTGAGCGATGGCGTTTGTCAGCGAACCTCTCGCTTAATGGCATCCCCATCATGACTCACGACGACATCGAAAAATTGGTGGCGAAGGTCAACATCGCTTCGCTGCGATGAAAACTCAAGAATGATCCACAGATTGCACCGATTACGCAGATGATTCACAAAAAGCCACGTCACAAATGCGTTCTAAAAAGAATCTGTGCAATCGGCGCAATCTGTGGATTATTCTTGAGCGTTGGTTGGGATTCTAGTTAGTTTTGTGACTGCTTGATTGCGAGGTCGACTTCTTGATTCGCTCGACAAGGGCACGAGTCTCGACGGCAAAGGTACCTTTCGGCTCGAGGCGTAGATATTCATCAAACTCAGTCAATGCATCGTTAGTTCGCCCAACCTTGAGTAACAGATTGCCCTTTAATAGATGAGCCGCGGCTAAGTGAGGATTAAGCTGTAACGACCGCTTAACTTCTTCGTAAGTTTTCTCCAAAGCTGGTCGCGCCTTATTGATATCTTTTTCCTGTCGCGACCGTTCCCAGTACACGCGGGCGAGGTTCAGGTGACCCAGGTACGATCGATCCTCAATCTGTAATCCCTGCAACAACACACGCTCTGCATCCTGACTCTTATCCTGACGTAAATAGATTTCACTGAGGGCAAACAGAGCATTCGCTGCCCTGGGATCTATTTCAACTGTTTTCAGCAAAACTTGTTCTGCCTTATCCCACTGTTCAAGATCCATGTAAACAGTGCCCAGCTTCAGATATGCCTCGACGAATGAGGGATAGATTGCGATAGCTCTTTCGAAGTGATGAGCAGCCTCGCTGGTCTTCTCCTTAGAAGTTGACCCCAGGGATGAGAGGCCTTTATCAAACTCCTTCTGCGCTGCAGGTGGCACATTGGCGTTAATACTGCTGGCCGTGCCCGGACTCGATGAGCGCGTGTTCTCACGAACCAGTTGCAACATCACGTATCCGTTTGATGAAGTTTGGAGATCTACATGCTGTTGCGTGTCGAGAAAACCTGATTGGTGGACTCTAATGATGTATTGGGCGGGGGACAGACCTGAAAATCGAAACTTGCCGGAAGGGTCGGTGAATACTTCACTCAGCGATCCGCCACCGTCGTAGCTCTCGAGTCTTACGAGGATGTTCTGAGCTGGAGCTCCTCCTTCTGAGAAGCGAATCTGACCGTGAATATCGCGTGAGACTACTGAACTGGGACTATTCTGATCCTGGGCAACGCCAACAATGTGACTGAGCACAAGAGCAAATAGAACCGCAGACACTAAGCGCAGTTTGCTGCAGAACATGGCCAATCTCCGGGGAGTCAAGATTGAAGAGATTTTTGATGCGCGCCACATTCTACTGCAGGAAGTTAGAATAAGGGTAGGGCGTCCCTCCGTTGACGCCCCATTCAAATATTCCCTCTAGTGAGGTTGGGGGCGCCCACGGAGTGACGCCCCACGCACTACGCTAGAATTCAAAACGCATTCCTAGACGCATTGAAAAGGGTAGATGAAAACCAGACGTCAGCGTAACAATTGACGGCTGGAGAAAATCTGGATTGTTCGCACCCAAATCCAGTTGACGGAATTGATCGGGTACTCGCACGCGCCGATTGTTCGTCACGTTAAAGAAATCCGCGATGAAACTAACCTTCGCCCGATCATTGATCACCCAGGGATAATCGACGTGTAGATCTAGTTGAGCGAAGTATTGAGTGCGACCGAGTTTTCCTCGCCCACCTACTGGAATTTCACCAGCATTCAAGTACACGGGATGAGGCAGAAACTCGCTAATCGGAATACCAGACTCCATGTGGAGTCCTGCGCCCAGATTAAGTCCCGTCAGGAAACCGGCGGTAAGAAATCCGCGATCCTTTCCGAACGAGTAATTGCCGTAGATATTCGACACGAACTTCCTATCCGTGTTGAGTGGTCCAATGGCAAACTGATCGCCCAACAGGTTGAAGTCTCCCGCCGTAAAATCAAACAGCGAACTAATGCCGGGATCGGTTTGCGCGTTGTCGTTACGCAAGTGACCTTCATAGTTACCTTTCAACGACGCGATGCGGAAGTTCGACAGTAGTTGCCAACCATCCGAAAAGCGCTTGTTGAGCTCCAGTTCGAACGCTTTGTACTTCCGAACTGGATTCGGAAAACCATCAGGGACACCGTCGGGAATGTTGATCGAAGCCCCCGTTAACGGATTGATACCCGTCTGGGCGAAACAGACATTTGAAATCGGAGCTCCTGTTACTGGATCGTCGACTTCAGTCTCGAATCCTGAAGTGCAACCTGCCGGCGCAGTGCCACCAATCGGAAAAGTAAAGGGCACCAGGTTCGTAGCTGCATCCAATTGCGTACTCGGGTTGCCAATGAAGTATGTTTGTCCCACACCGGCGTTAGCGGCTTCCGGGGAAAGAACAGCCATGTCTTCGATGATCCGTTTCAAGTTGCGATACTGGTAACGGACCGAAAGAACCAGGTTCTTTGGCAACTGAAACTCAGCGCCAATAATGTGTTCATCCTGGAATCCAAGTTTGGTGCCGGGAGCGATGGCGCTCAGATCTGAAGCGGAAACTGTGATCGCGTTTGTCAGACCACCAGCGTCCTCAGTTCCACTTAATAGGTGAGCAGCATCAACAACTGGTATAGGCGACCCATTTGGAGAGAGCGTGACGAGTCTCTGTCCAGCCCCATTGGTCGTAAAGGCCGGAGCAAATCGCGCTCCCGTGAAATCGAGTTCCTGTGAGAGCGAACGCTCAGCAGCGTCAAGCGGCAGGAATTCGAAGAAACGGCCATAGTTGTAATAAAACTTCATATTGCCTTTTCCGGTTGGATCTACAGTGACGCCGAGTCGTGGCGCCCATTGATCTGTAAACGAGTAGCCGTAGCGACTACCACCAGTCGAAGCCACCGGACTGCCAATGACCCGCTCCTGCTCCATGCGCAGGCCAAGCAAAGCTGTGACGTATCTATTGATACGCCACGTATCTTGAACATAGCCTGCGTTGTACATTCCTTTGGTATCGAAATCTGGCGGACCAAACTCGCCGCGATATACCTGCAACGAGATCGGAACGAGAGTACCTCGCACGTTCAAGAGAGGACATAAGGTGCAGGATGCATCTTGAGCACGAGCTCGCCACTGAACGTTGAAGAGCTGCCCCACGGCAAAGTCGGGAATGCCAAGTTCCGCACCCGGAGTTCCGATAGCATTTGTCGACGGAATGGCAAAACGTGGTCCACTTCGTTCTCTGCTACCAGAGTAAAGTGAACGCTGGTAGGTATAGCCAAGTCCGAGCGTATGCTGACCAAACTTGTTCCATACCTTTTGTGTGTTGACGTCCCACTTCCAATTTGTAGTTTCAGTCGGTTCGAAGAATCCGTGACCTTGCGCAAAGTAGTTACCGCGAATGGGGTCTATCGGTAGACGGATCGCAATTTGATTGAGGTCAGCGAAGCCGGTTTCGTTAAACGAACTGCGTCCCTGACTGAACGAAGAGTTCAACATCCAGGTCGACGTTAGCGATCCGTTGTAACGCACCGACCAGTTACGCGTGCCGTAATCTAAAACACTATCCGCAGTAGTGTTGTCGACGTTGAGAAAAGGAAACGAGGACAGATTTGTCTTGGTTGGATCCCCGAAAATCGAGAATGTGAGTTGGTGATTAGCATTCACCACATAGTCAAGTTTGCCGGCGTAGTTATAAGTGCGATACCGCCGTGCAAACTGTCCGCGTTCATTAAACAGCCCCGAATCCACAATTGCCCCGTTCCCAGCCGCGATGTCGCTTTCGTTCGCTGAGACCCCTTCGACTATTTCGCGTCGAACGGTGGGGTTGAAGGAACCGAAGAAGAAAAGACGATCTTTGAGACCCGGAACATAACCGCCAAAGTCTGCCCCGACGTCGTAGTTTTCCTCTTGCAAGAGTTTTCCTTGCTTGTTGACCCTGGTGTCGTCAGGCTGACGTCGAGTGGCTTCAAAAGCACTTGGGCGCGCGAAGCCATAGATCGCTCCGTGATAACTGTTGCCACCAGACTGTGTGATGATGTTGATGATGCCGCCTTCTGATTGACCGTACTGGGGCTCGAATCCACCGGTCTTGACCTGCACCTCTTTGATAAACGATGTGTTGATGCCAGTTCCCAATGCTCCATAAACACGAGAGAAGGTACCAATACCACCAAAAGCTGAGTTGGTGATGTTCACACCATCAGCGATGTAGAGGTTGTCGAGTCCTGAACCGCCTGCGATCGAAGGATTATCGCGACCTCCATTGATGCTGTCGCCAGCTCCAGGCGAAAGATAGAAGAGACTCGATACCTGACGCTGAACCGGAACATTCTGAAAGAGTTGATCATTGAGATTTTGTCCCGCGGCCGTACTCTGCTGATCGATACCACCGACGTTGGCTGTCACGTCAACGGTCGCAGTGACTTCGCCTGGTTCGAGTTTTAGATTTAGCGTTGACTCACGGCCGACATTTACGGTGACGTTGTTGGCAAGAGCACTCTTGAAGCCGGTTTGCTCAACCTTCACCGAATAAGTGCCAGGCGTGAGGTTATCAATACGGAAGATTCCACTGTCGCTGGTAGATTCTGTCCGCTCTCCGGTTCCACCTGTGACTACGACTCGAGCACCGGGGACTGCAGCCCCAGTCGAATCAGTAATCACTCCTCCTATGGAACCTTTGGTCTGTACGTCCTGAGCGCTGACGACTGAGATCGTCAGACTAAGACATACAAGCAACAATAAGCTTAGTTGTCTCATTGTCTGTATTCGTCCTTTCAAGCGTTGTTGTTTCTTATGTTTCCGCCCCCACACGATTCAGGGAGACAACATCGCGAAGGTCTAAACGTAACGAGGCTGTTTCAGAGCAACGGTTTCGTTAAAACCGCTCAGAAAAATTGAACGGCGAGTACGACAATCTGTGCATCGTCTTCTCAAAGTTATGGATAGGCAATGAGGGTGCCAACTTGAACGATCCAAATACATGCATTACCGGATTGTCAGATGTTGAAGTTTGCGTGGGCACGTGGCAGGGCGATCCAAATCTTTCGATCCTGTGTTGACTGGAATATCCAAGGAGTCATCAGTTTCCAAATTCGTAAAGATTCACGAAATTGTGCCTGCAAAACTTTGCTCGTGAATACAAAACTTCGCCGACTCGTCGCGACGGTGAGTACGCACACACTGAAGTCGCGGGACCGTTACAACGCCGAAGGTCTTCGCGAGTTCAAGCCCAGGACCTTCGGTGTAAAAAGCTTGTCGGGAAAACAAGAAGTTGTCGGTTTGTTGCACAGCGGAAAATTGAGTGCATTCGATCGCTTCGCTCTCAGTACGGTACCAGTCGGATGTAACGACTCGTTGGGACGGTGAGTATCGAGCCGCTCCGAGCTAGATCAAAAAATGAGCCGGATGGAATTACTTCCACCCGGCATTTAAAAGCTTCGCTCGCGGTAATGTAATACCCTTTTAGGGCTTTGCTGCGCGCGCAGCAGGAGTCGGAGTCGTAGCGGTCGTGTTCGCGTTATCGAAACGAGCAGTATCGATAACCCTTAAGTTGTTTTGAACGTGACTTACTCCTGAGACGTTTTCGGTTACGTCTTCAGCAAGCCGTTTTGCACGACGGTTGTCAACGCTCCCGGTTAGAGTTGCCTCTGCATCTTTCACAGACACATCGATGTTTGAAGCATCGAGATAGGGGTGGTCTGTGAGTCGATCGTTTATGTCTTCACGAATCCGCTCATCAGATCTGCGGTAGCTCTTCGGTCCCCGACCACGATGTCTTCCTTCCTGCATCTCGTCGTATTGCCGGCGTCGGCCAGCCTCTTCATCACCAAACCAGGATGCGACTTCATCACTGGCTCTGTCCCACCACCCGCGATCCCGATAGTCGCGGAAGTTGTTCTCGCGATTCCACTCATCATTTCGACCATAGTCGGGCGGTCTGTTGGTCCCTTCGTAATAGCGACTCTGAGACGAGGAGTAGTTCCTGCCATAACCTCGTTCCGAGGCTGGCGTGTTACTGTAATCATAATTCCGGCCATAGCTGTTGGCCCGGTAGTCCGAGCCACGACCATAGCTTGAATTCCTTCCATAATCAGCTGGACCATAACTTGAGTAGTCAGAGCCACTCACGTAGTCAGCGCGATTATCGTAGTCAGTGGATCGTCCGTAACTTGACCTACGGCTAGTGTCAAAATCTCGGTTTGAACTCGTGCCGTACCTACTGTCATATCTTGAATTCTCACCGCTGTAGCCATAGCCCGAACGGTCTTCCCAGTTTCTGTCACGCTCGTACGTGCCTGAGTATCCCACGCCCTGGTGTCGTCCTTCGGCGTTTCGCGAATAACGCCTTCTCTCTCTATCCCATTCGTCATCACGATCGTAATAATTAGCCATTGATTCCCTCCTTGAAGTTCACTGCCAATGTACGACTTCCCGTTATGAAAACGAGATAGTAATGAGTTCTAGCGAGATTCGTACCAGCCGGTTCAAACACTCAGCCATTGAAGCGAACCGTTATCAATATTTATCAACGTCAAAAGCAGCGGAGGCATTGTTGGCCTCACATTTGCACAGTCTGTTCGTAGAGTTCATCGGTGGGTGCATTGTGAGTGTTTGAATTCATGAGAGTTTGTGTTGTTGAAACAAGAGGATCTCGTCGAACGAACACTTATGAAACATAGCTCGAACTCGAATTGATCAATCGATCAAACAACAGTGTTTGCGTACGAATTCTGATCAGGTTGATTAGATTTGGAGGCGAAAAGAGAACGTGCCTGGAAATTTTGGACGAGGACTATTCCTCGTTGAGGAGGTTACACAATGAGTTTGATCTTGATTATCGTATTGGTGCTTCTGTTACTTGGAGCAGTTCCGAGGTGGCCCCATAGCCGCAACTGGGGTTACTGGCCCAGCGGCGGCATTGGTGTGATTTTGTTGATTGTTTTGATTCTATTTCTTTTAGGAAGAGTTTAGTTCTTTGGAGTGCGCCGGCCTGACGGCGCTTTGTTATCGAGGCCCTAACTTGGGTAACTGTTTTTTGCCTGTATAACAAAGCGCCGTCAGGCCGGCGCGCTCCCAAAAAAATTAGTTCAAGCGACTGAGATCTTGAGTTTTCAATGCTTGAGTCAATAGCGACCACTCTCGTTTATCGCGCGAGAGCTTTTGGAAATCGCCACCCTTATCCGACTCCAACCCATCCAGCATTTCCGTCGCTTTACCATTCTTAATCGCTTTAGTAGCGGCCGCCGCAAGTGCATTAAATGCGTCACCCTTTGAAGCGGCATCGCGCGCTTTTAACACCAGTCTTGCGCGCTCATACGGAAACCGATAATCGTTTGGATATCGTTTCTCGGTTCGCGCAAAACTTTGCATCATCCTGGTTTGATCAACTGAACCACGATCGTCCAGTCGTTGCTTCAACTTTTCGAGTTCTTGATCTTCCGGTCGCACAGTCTCAACAGTTTTCGTTGCTTGCGGCGTGTTTGCCGCTGGCGCAGCTACTGGCTGAGTGGAAGCTTGAATGGGAGCGCCTGATTGCTGAGCATTTGGTAACGCTTGCGCAGCGGTCGCCGAACTTATTGGTGACGATGATCGTGTCAGTGCAAAAATCGCAAATGCCGCCAACAAAGATCCCAGCCCCACAATCAACAAGAGTTTTAATATCGATCTTCCACCTGAATTGCGTCTTGGCTCATCAGTTTGTCCCCAGGAAAAACCACTTGAGCGGGGTTGGCGTCCTTCGTGTTGTACAGTGAGTTCCTCATCTTCTAGCTCTGCGGTTGAGCCAAAACTGGTATTCACACCATTTCGCTTGCTCCGTTCGAAGTCTTTCCCCGAAGAAAGGCGATTTCCACACTGCCAACAGAATTCGTACTTCGTCTCAACGTAAGATCCACAACACGTGCAAAGTGTCGTGTCGGGGTTTGCTGAGTTCGGCTCCGAAACTTCCACTTCTGGTTGAACAGGCTCTCTCGGTGGCTCTGGTTTAACCTCAAGCAATGATTTAGCTCGTGCCTCTTGTTTCGGCTGAGTCCGCGGCGGTGGTGGTGGTTCGTTAATTTCCTGGACCTGCTTTTTTCGCGATTCTACGGAGGTCCTCTGTCGCAATTCCTGGTCTAGTCGCTGATGTATCTGATTTGCGCTGACGCTAATTGTCTTTTTCGGTTTATCGGTGAGAATTTCGAGGATGCCGGTTGCCTGTAGACTCCAACCATTTCCGGCTTTAGCCACTCCGGCAGGACTGATCACTTGCACTTCACCGGCATTAGGTCGGGAACAGTGGTAGTAATCCTGATAGAACTCGTAGAAATCTCGTTTGCTATTCAACCGCGGCGAGCGGGGCACTACCACCGGCTCACCAGTTTCTGTGTCGCTCTTAATCAGGACGAACTCTCCGTCGGGTACTGGCACAAAGAGAGCGGTATCGTAGTCGAATGTGACACTCACTTTATTTGCCGTTCGAGTCCTGCGAAGGTAGTCGGCAACGGTAGATGGAAATGACGGGCCAATATCAAGGCGTTCCTGGCATAACGGACAAACATCGAGCGCCGTCATGAACGACGCCCCAAGAGTGTCGCAGGTGTGTTCACGCAAATCGGCCGCAGTTTCCTGCAAACAACCCGGGCATGACGGCTGAGGAAGACCTTCGGAGCTAATAGTGAAGTTTTTAGTCTCGAGCGTTGTGTTCGACTCAAAACTGACTGTATAGCATCGGCTACACATAAACACGAGCGAACTGCGCCGGGTACAGACTGGACAACGTTGAAATCCTTCGTCGTTAAATCCTATGGGGCAGAAATGCTCACAGTTACAGCAATATTGCCACCGCACCGCGGCCGGGGATCTTGCTTCGCCTTCAAAATCCAAATCTCCCAAAATGTGGCCACGATTCTCACACTTAATCGGGCTCTGTCGGGGAGCAAAAAAACCCTTCTTGTGCTCTGGGCAGAATACTCTCATCTTGGGTAACCCCTTTCCAGATAGTTTGCCGTTCAAGCTTTGTTTAGCTCGCAGCATGACGTTGAGATATAGATGGGGGAGACTGCTGCCGGCGTTGTTAGGCCGGGCACCAAATTTGAAAATTGTCGGAGAGAGGTTCAGCGTGCTCGCGCTGTCGGGCGTTTAAGACACGATGCAGGTTCTACTCGGCTTAGATTAATACCTAACAGTTACTTAGCACAAGCCCGGAATGTATTGAGATTCGGTGTCAACCCAACCCACAAAGGGCGATTATTGGACATGATCGTCTCTCCATTTCTAAATTTTTCATTTCTGATGGTCAGGTTTGAGTTTGTTCAGACGTTCGAACCCGACCCTGGCACCACCACCCAGACAAAATGAGTTTGATAGACTAGTCGTTCGACACAGAAGGAAAAACCGTTAGCCAACACTAATTTTCCAGCTTTTACATAAAAGTGACATACGAACAATACAGAACCATCAAGCGAAGCGACCGGACAGTACACTGAACGATCGCTTCGACTCCCAGTACCGTACTCATCGCCGTAGAGGTGGAAAATCGTGGACCAAAATGAATCGATTGCAATCGTCACCGGAGCTAATCGGGGAATCGGACTCGAGGTGGTACGCGAACTAGCAAAACTCGGCTTCAAGGTGTTCTTAGGATCGCGAGAACTCAGCAAAGGTCAATCGGCCGCCGCGACCTTGCAGGACAAGCGAGTCGAACCAGTTCAATTGGATGTGGTTGATCCCTCGAGCATCGAGCGATTGCGAGAGACTATCGAGCAACGTTACGGCAAGCTGGACGTGCTGGTGAATAATGCGGGAGCTCTTTACGACTCCTGGGAGCGAGTTACAAATGCAGATCTAAAAACTGTGCGCGCCGCGTTCGAGACAAACACACTCGGACCTTGGCGCATGGCGCAGGCGTTTATCGCCTTGTTAGAGAAAAGTGCGCACGCAAGAATCGTAAACGTCTCTAGTGAAACCGGTGCGCTGTCAAGCATGAGCGGAGAAACACCAGCTTACAGCATCTCCAAGCTTGCATTAAATGGACTGACCAAGATGCTTGCGTCAGATTTGAAGCGCGCCAACATCATCGTTAACTCAGTTTGCCCGGGCTGGGTCGCAACGGATATGGGTGGACCGAATGCTCCACGCAACGTGAGAGAAGGAGCGGCAAGCGTCATCTGGGCCGTCACACTTCCTGATGATGGACCAACTGGTGGGTTCTTCCGCGATGGCCAACCACTCTCGATGTGATCCTGTCATTTGTCATGATAATCCCCTCCTCTTGTCTAGCCAACCGAACGGACTTACTCTATCGCGAACCGGACAATTAAGAATCGCCCATGAGTCCCAGAATCGGATTGTCTCCTTTTATCAGATCCGCATTTTTTCTGATCGCGCTATCAGCGCTGTTCACCTGGAC
>Ga0163162_10003790_pt1 | contig 14497 bp, 14 predicted proteins | sample S55metaG_FD_115310 | JGI IMG/M metagenome (GOLD analysis project Ga0163162, IMG submission 115310) | Switchgrass rhizosphere microbial communities from Kellogg Biological Station, Michigan, USA - S5-5 metaG | ecosystem: Host-associated > Plants > Roots > Rhizosphere > Soil | place: USA...
CCATATTGCCAAAATTACGAGTCAAGAATCATAGAATAATCCGAGAAATTCTTAAACCACGAATAAAGAATGAGAAAGATAGCCATAATTGGCGGCGGTCCGAGTGCAGTAGCGGTATTCTTACAACTCGTCAAACGAAAAGCCGCAACGGAAATAGTCATATTCGATGTCAATCCCGTCGGATTCGGACTTGGCTTCAGTAGCCACAGTGCAAGCCATCTGTGCAATACCTCCGCATGCGTAAATTCAATCGATGTCGATGATGAACATGATTTTCTCAATTATCTGAGATCCAACGGTTGGTCGGTGAATGCGGAGGCATTTGTGCCACGTTATGTCGTGGCGCAATATTGTCGAGAGCGCTTTCTTCGCTATGCAAAATGTGGAGACGAGCAAGGCGTACGAACGACTCACACGCCAATGATCGTTAAAGGAGTGAGGCCGCACAAGACCATAAGGCAACTCGAGATAAGAACGTCAGAAGGCTCACACATTGTTGATGCGGTGGTAATCTGCGTTGGCGCCCGGGGAAAAGCAGACTTCAGCCGAATGCAAACTGACGGTTTCTCATTCGATCCGGCTATCAGCACTGCGCGCCCCTTCCCTGCCGAGCAACTTCTCCAATATGCGCGGGACAAACAACATATAGCAATTATAGGCTCGAAGCTGAGCGCAATCGACGCCGCCATTTCGCTTTGCGAAGCTGGAAAGAACGTCACTATGGTATCCCGGTCAGGGCACTTTCCCTCTGTCCGCACCAGGCTTGCCAAACTTCCTCGGAATCCCTTCTTCAGATCAGGCGAACCGCCTCGAAGGGCATTCGACTTTATTCATGAAATCAACTCTGTTCTAAAAGCAAACATGGCTAAAGCGAGCAAAGCTTCTGGCCATGCCGCGCGCTCGTTGAACTTCGATATTTTATCAGCCGAAAGCGGCAATAACATCTGGCAGGAATATGTAGCAGATATTATCGATTCCGCGAATAAGTATCTATCGGAAGCGCCGGCAAGAACCAGAGAAAAGATCAAATTCAGAACAAAGCATTTGATTTCACGATACATTTCCTCCATCCCTTTATCAAACGCTAAGAAACTCCAACAATTCTGCGAGAAGGGCACGCTGAGAATTATCGTCGGTAACGCACATCAATTCAGAAGGCAGGGCGAAAAAATATGCTTTGGCCCGATGGATTCGCCACATTATTGCGATGGACTTGTGATAGCTGACGGCACCATCAATCCGGCCATCAGAAGAGAGCATGGTGAGCTTCGTGTCAGCTTCGCCAGCCTGCCTGAATTTCATGAAACGCTATCTATCGAAGAATTAAACTCGGCCGGTATCTGGCTGTCGGGCGGCTTGAGTGCCTCGAAATTTCCCATTGTGAACTATCTGAAATTTTCGGTCGACAACGCAAAATCTATTGTCGATGACCTCATAAGGAAAAGCTAATGAAAGTTGCGCTGGTGAATCCGGTATCAAGTGGTAATTCTCTTATCAGTGCCTTCGAAGACTTTGGATGTGGAATACTCTCGATTTCCAGCGATGGCATTTCACTTCCCGATGGAACATCCTATCAACACCGTTCCTTCGACGAAACCTTGAATCACCTTCGTGCAGCTTCTGTCAACCACGTTCTGGCCGGGAGCGAATATGGTATTGCTTTAGCCGAGCAGTTGGCGCACGCACTGGAACTGCCTACCAACGACATGTCTATCCAGGAAGCGAGACTGAACAAGTTCTCGATGTTCGAGAGATTAAAAAGCGAAGGCGTTCAAGTCGCCCCGTTTTACAGCGTCGCTCATGAGTCACAACTCGACGAACTGATACGAGCAGGTTTGAAATATCCGATTTTTATAAAACCTAAAGCAAGTGCCGGCACCGACGGCTGTTTAAGATGCGAAAATCATGTTGACTTGACAAATGCGTTTTTGAAAATCTCGAAACAGAGAAATCTTCTGAACAGAATCAACAGTGAAGTGCTGGTTCAGGAATACATTCGCGGAACGCAATACATCGTAAATACGGTTTCGCTCGGAGGCCATCATTTACCATGCGAAGTATACAGAGTTCGAATCGATGAGATCGACGGTATTCCCGTTTATCGAAGCATAGTTGCCTGCGACATTGACTACACCGACGCCACCATTCAACAAGCCGTGGCCTACGTTGAAACCTGCCTGAACTCCCTCGGCATATGCAATGGGGCTGCGCATACCGAGCTTCGAATGACCGAAAATGGGCCATCCTTAATAGAAGTCAATTCTAGAATCATGGGCCCGGCGTTATATGTGGACGCCTTTTTTAATGCCTTCGGTTATAGCCAATCTTCGCTCCTCGCTGAATCATGCGTACATCCAGAGCGGTTCAAGAGACGATTTGTGCTGCCTAAAAAAATGAAAAAGCACTTCGCGATGGTTTATCTCAGAAACGGCCAAAGCGGCGGTCGAATTGCAGGCCGATCCGGCCTGGAGATCATCCGTCGCCTGCCAGCTTTTCACAGTCTCGTGAAGATTCCGTCACTCGGCGGGTCAATCAAGCACCCGCTTCTTACCACGGGTGAGTTTGGAATTGCCTATTTCGCCCATCATGATTTACCGCTGTTCGAGCATTCATTGAATGTACTGCACGCCCTCGAGGACGAAGGCCGACTCTATGAAGTGGTGTAATCGGGGCAAAAAATGAAATATCTCGGCTATATCGTCTTTTCAGTATTTTGTCAATCCGTGTCTTACGGATATATCACGCGCTCGATGGATTCGTGGGCCGTCTTAAGATTTGTGTTTCTCTCTTTTCTAGTGACTTCGATTATCTACACGACGGTATCAATAAGGCGGGCGCGCCGCGTCTCGATAAACGATCTGGGCTATCTGATATTGCTAAACGTTGCGACAGCTATGGCGTTCGTTTGCTTCTACGTGGCCATCGCATTTGTACCCGGCTCGATTGCAAGCCTTATCGAAGCAGCCGTTGGGCCATTGTGGGTTCTGATAGTGGGACGGCTCATCTTCAAAGCCCGATTGCGACTACAGGAAGCGAGTGTGGCTGCGGCGGTTACGGTATGCGCACTTCTCGCTGCCAAGACATCGAATCATCTGGAATCTCACGCGGAGCTACTCGGTTTGTGTCTCGCGGCACTGGCCGGAGGCGGAGCGGCGCTGGTTGCCTTATTTTCCAGGAAGGCAGCGTCGAAGGGGCTTGCAGCGGAAGTCATACTTGCGCATCGTTTCCACCTTACGTATTTAATTGCTGCCGGCTTGCTTACATGGCACGGCCAATGGCTGTTTGAGCCCGTGTTAAACGTCAATGGAGTTTTGGTCGTTTTAATCGGCGTGATCATTCCGATGTATTTTCTCCAATTGGGGATGCAAAGTGCTGAGCCTGTGGTGACGATGCTGTGTCTCAGCCTTGTGCCAGTGATCACTTATGCATTCGAACTTGCCTTTGGTGATTCTTTCCGCTGGGACACGTTCGCGTTTATCGCGAACGGCGTGTTTATTTCAAGCATGTATCTAATTGCGAAGGCAAGGCGGCCTGGCGCCAGTTGAAACCGGATCGGATTTCGGCTCGATTCGAAGGTTTCAGGATCCACTGGTCGATAATAGTTCCTCGTCGAACGATGCTGAGCAACGATACTTGATGTTCAAATGGCGGCGGGTGCGCCGACAGGTGTGGATGGATTAACTCGACCGTTAGTTGCAATATCAGAGCCATCTGATTCCACATCGGGCGCGTATATGAGAGGTGAGCGACGTGGCCCGTTGCCGATCAAGGAGAACGATGATGAAGATGTCGACACTGCTCGCGATCTGCACGCTCGGCGCGCTGCCCGCACTGGCGCACGCCCAGACGCCGCCCGATCCCTCCGCTGCGCCCGTGCGCATGGCGCCTGCGCCGACCAACACCGCGATGTCGCCGGAACCCGGGCAGACGCAGGGGCCGCTTACGCGCGCCCAGGTGCGCGCCGATCTCGCGCGGGCCCGCGCCGACGGGACGATCCCGCCCTTCGGCAATCCCGACCCCTACGGCCCGGGCAGGTGGGGCCCGGGCACGCCGCCGCGATATCCGTCGAACTGACGATCCCTGAAACGGGTTCACCGGATCGTCGCGTCCACGAATCCGGTCACGAAAATGGCGCGCAGCTTTCACCGCTGACAGCGCGATCCTTCGTCTGATGTGCGAACTTGCCGCGCAATGTAGCATTTGCCTGCGAACAACCCGGCTGTACTCGCATCGGGCGGTCGTGCCGGATATGGCACCGGACTTGCTCGCGAGCGATGGGTTGCCACCCGCCGGTCATCGCCGGCGGGCCGCAGAAGCGTTGCACCAGCCAGCGCGCCGACGCGAAGCCTCCCCGCGCCCGACGAGCCAGCCAGCGCAGCGCCCTCTCAGACCGAGCGAGGAGCGTCGTATCGCCATGTCTCAAACGAAAGATCCCCACAGCACCGAAACGTCCAGCGAAACACCCGTAGCGGAGAAGCCGTCGCGGCGGCGCTTCCTGCAATCGGCCGCCGCGGCTGCGGCCGTCACGGCGGCGCCGCATGCGCACGCGCAGCAGTCAGGCGCGGCCGCCCCGGCAACGGCCGCGCCGCCGCCCGCTGCCGCGCCGCTGATGCCGGTGCGGCTTGCCATCAACGGCCGTCCATACGAGTTGCAGCTCGAAGCGCGCACGACGCTTCTCGACGCGCTGCGCGAATACGCCGGCCTCACCGGCACGAAGAAAGGCTGCGACCGGGGCCAGTGCGGCGCGTGCACGGTGATCGCCGATGGCAAGCGCATCAACTCGTGCCTCACGCTTGCCGTGATGCACGACGGCGGATCGGTCACGACCGTCGAGGGACTCGCCGCCGGCGACACGCTGAGCCCGATCCAGCAGGCGTTCATCGTGAACGACGCCTTCCAGTGCGGCTACTGCACGCCGGGCCAGCTGTGTTCGGCGACGGCGCTCCTCGACGAATTCCGCGCAGGCGACGCGAGCGCGGTCACGGCGAACGTGCGCGCCCGCCCCCCGCAGCTTTCCGACGACGAAATCCGCGAGCGCATGAGCGGCAACATCTGCCGCTGCGGCGCGTATCCGAACATCGTCGCGGCGGTGAAAGCCGTCGCGGCCAAGGCGTAGGAGCGCGACATGGATGCCATTTCCTACGAACGCGCGACCGACGTCGGCGCGGCGGTCGCGGCGGCAAGCCAGCCGGGCGTGGTCTTCATCGGCGGCGGGACGAACCTGCTCGACCTGATGAAAGGCGGCGTCGCGCGGCCGGTCAAGCTCGTCGACATCACGCATATCAGCGGCATGGACCGCGTGAGCGCCCTCCCCGACGGCGGCCTGCGCATCGGCGCGCTCGTGCGCAACAGCGATGCCGCCAACCACGCCTGGGTGCGGGAGCGCTACCCGCTGCTCTCGCAGGCGTTTCTGGCGGGCGCGTCGGCGCAACTGCGCAACATGGCGACGGTCGGCGGCAACCTGATGCAGCGCACGCGCTGTTATTACTTCTACGACACCGCCTTCGTCCAGTGCAACAAGCGCAACCCGGGCAGCGGGTGCGCCGCGATCGAGGGCAACAACCGGATTCACGCGATCCTCGGCGCGAGCCCCCAGTGCATCGCGACGAACCCGTCGGACATGAGCGTCGCGCTCGCGGCGCTCGATGCCGTCGTGCGCGTCACCGGCCCGCGCGGCGAGCGGGCGATCCCGTTCGCGGACTTCCATCGCCTGGCCGGAGACAGGCCGGACCTCGACACCACGCTGCAGCAAGGCGAACTCATCACGGCCGTCGATCTTCCGCCGCCGCTTTTCGCGCAGCATGCGCACTACCTGAAGGTGCGCGACCGCGCGAGCTACGCGTTCGCTCTGGTGTCGGTGGCCGCCGCGCTGCAGATGGACGGCGGCACGGTGAAAGCCGCGCGGGTCGCACTCGGCGGCGTCGCGCACAAGCCGTGGCGCGCCACCGCGACGGAGCAGGCGCTCACCGGCAAGCCGCTGTCGCGCGACACGCTGCAAGGCGCTGCCGCGCTCGCCGTGCGCGACGCGAAGGCGTACCGCGATAACGGGTTCAAGATCGCGCTCGCTGAGCGCGCGATCGTCCGCGCAGTCGAACAGGCTGGAGGTGTCGCATGAGTGTCATCGGAAAACCGCTCGACCGCACCGACGGCGTGCTGAAAGTCACGGGCCAGGCGCGCTATTCGGGCGAATTCCCGGAAGCGCAGCTGGCGCACGCGGTGCTCGTGACGAGCACGGTCGCGAAGGGACGCATCGCGGCGGTCGATTCGGCCCGCGCCCAGTCGATGCCCGGCGTGCTGCTCGTCATGACGCACCAGAACGCGATGCGCCTGCCGAACGGCGGCATCGCCGACGTGGCGCCGCCCGCGGTGCGCAGGCTCACGCTCCTGCAAACCAACGAGGTGCGCTACAGCAACGAGCCGGTGGCGGTGGTGGTCGCGGATACGCTCGAACGCGCCACCGACGCCGCACGCTACGTGCAGGTGCGCTACGAAGCCACGGCGCCGAACGCCGATTTCCAGCGCGCGAAGCCGCAGGCGTTCGCGCCGGAGAAGATGAACAACCGCCCGGTAGCGACGCAGCGCGGCGACGTCGCCGCCGGTCTGCGCCAGGGCCCGACGCGGCTCGACGCGGTCTACACGACACCCTACGAGCACCACAACCCGATGGAGCCGCACGCGACGCTCGCCCGCTGGGACGGCCCGAACCTCACGCTCTACGACTCCACGCAGGGCGTCTCCGGCGCGCGCAATTCGGTTTCGAAGCTGTTCGGCATCAGCGACCAGAACGTGCGCGTGATCTGCCCGTTCGTCGGCGGCGGGTTCGGCTGCAAGGGCTCGGCGTGGTCGCACGTCGTGCTCGCCGCCATGGCCGCAAAGCAGACCGGCCGGCCGGTGCGGCTCGTGCTCGAGCGTACGCAGATGTTCGGCATGGTCGGCAACCGGCCGTTCACCGAGCAGCGCATCCTGGCCGCCGCCCGCGACGACGGCACGCTCACCGGCATGCGCCACGACTCGATCTCGACCACCTCGACCTTCGAGGACTGGACCGAAACCTCCGCCATTGTCTCGCGCATGCTGTACGCGGTGCCGAACCAGTCGACGTCGCACCGGCTCGTCAGGCTCGACATCGGCACGCCGACCTTCATGCGCGCGCCGGGCGAGACGAGCGGCTCGTTCGCGCTCGAATCCGCGATGGACGAGCTCGCGTACCAGCTGAAGATGGACCCGCTCGCGTTTCGCCTGAAGAATTACGCCGAGATCGAGCCGCAGGACAAGAAGCCGTGGTCGAGCAAGGCGTTGCGCGAGTGCTACCGCGCGGGCGCGGAGAAGTTCGGCTGGGCGCGGCGCACGCCTGCCCCGCGGTCGATGCGCGAGGGCAACACGCTGATCGGCATGGGGCTCGGCACGGCGACGTATCCGGCGAACCGCAACGAGGCGTCCGCGATCGCGCGCATCCTGCCCGACGGCACCGCGATGGTCGCCTCCGGCACGCAGGATCTCGGCACCGGCACGTACACGGTGATGACGCAGGTCGCCGCCGACGCGCTCGGCTTCGCGCCCGAGAACGTGCGCTTCGCGCTCGGCGACTCGTCGCTGCCGAAAGCCCCGGTGTCGGGCGGCTCGCAGTCGGTGGCGAGCGTATCGCCGGCCGTGCGCGCCGCCGCCATCGAGGCGCGCGAGCAGCTCGTCGCGCTGGCGATCGCCGACCCCGGCTCGCCCTTGAGCGGCATGCCCCGCGACGACGTCACCGTCGACAACGGCTGGGTGACGAGCCGCTCGGCGCCGGGAAAGCGCGATCCGGCGGCGGCGGTCATCGCGCGCAACGGCGGCCGGCCGATCGAGGCGGTCGCGACCGTCAAGCCGGGAGACGAGAGAAAGCAGTACGCGTTTCACTCGTTCGGCGCGGTGTTCGTGGAAGTGCACGTCGACGCCGATCTCGGCACGATCCGCGTGCCGCGCGTGGTCGGCGTGTACGACGTCGGCACCCTGCTCAACGAAAAGACGGCGCACAGCCAGCTGATGGGCGGCATCGTGTGGGGCATCGGCTCGGCGCTCCTCGAAAAGAGCGATCTCGACACGCGCTACGGCCGCTACACGAACGCGAATCTCGCCGAGTACCACGTGCCGGTGAACGCCGACATCGGCACGATCGACATCTCGTTCACCGGCCCGGGCGATCCGTACATCAATCCGCTCGGGGCGCGCGGCATCGGCGAGATCGGGATCACGGGCGTGGCGGGCGCGATCGCCAACGCGGTCTATCACGCCACGGGCGTGCGCGTGCGCGACCTGCCGCTGACCCTCGACAAGGTGCTGCCGGCGGCGGCCGTCTAGGCGCCGGACGTCGTGCAGGCGCCGCGCGGACGCGAGCCCGCGCGGCGCTTTTTTTCATCTTGCCGGGCGCCTCGACGCGCTGCACAATCGACGCTTCCCTTCCCCGCGAACGACCGGCCATGACCTATGCATCGAATGCGACCGGCATCCTGCTCGCCGCCGGTCTCGGCACGCGCTTCGACCCGTCCGGCCTTCACAACAAGCTGCTCGCAACGCTCGCGGACGGCACGCCGGTCGTGTTCCAGTCGGCGCGGCGGCTGCTTTCGGTCGCGACACAGGTGGTCGCCGTGGTGCGTCCCGGCGCGGAAAAGCTCGCCGACGTGCTGAACGAGGCGGGCTGCGACGTGATCTTTTCCATCGACGCCGAGCGGGGCATGGGCGCGACGCTCGCCGCCGCCGTGCGCGCGACGCCCGAGGCGGAAGGCTGGCTCGTCGCGCTCGGCGACATGCCGTGGATCGAGCCGGCAACGATCGAAGCCGTCGCGCGCCCGCTCGACGAAGGTGCGCCGCTCGTCGCGCCATTTCATCGGGGCAAGCGCGGGCATCCGGTGGGTTTCGGCGCGATACATCGGGCGACGCTTGCCGAGCTCGACGGCGATGCGGGCGCACGCGCCCTGCTGTCGACGCATCTCGTGCGGCGCATCGACGTGAGCGACGCGAACATCCTGCGCGATATCGATTTGCCGAGCGACCTGCAGACGCAGTGAGCCTCAGGCGGCAAGGCCGACCGCCGGCCCCCCTTCGCCCGGCGTGAAGCAGCGCCTGCTCACGTCCACCAGCGTCGCGCCGAACCCCTTCTTCGCGCGGAAATCCGTGCGCGCGCTCGTCACGACGCGCGGCGACGCGCTCCATTCGATCGTCGCGCCCGTCGCGAGCAGCGCCTCGACGAGCGCCACGTCCTCGTCCGCTTCGAGCGGAAGAAAGCCGCCCGCGCGCAGATACGCCCGCGCCGACACGCCCAGGTTCGCGCCGTGGATATGGCGATGGCCGTCCGCGTCGGTATAGGTGCGCCCGAAGTGCTCGCGCACGGCGGCGACATGCGGCGACCAGTCGTACACGCCGATCACGCCGCACACCGCGTCCGCGCAGCAGTCGAGCTGCTGGACGAGCCAGTCGTCGGCGACCGTCGTGTCGGCGTCGGTGAACGCAAGCCAGCGCGCGCCGAGCGCGAGCGCCCGCTCGGCGCCGTGCGCCCGCGCCAGGCCGACGTTGCGCGCGTCGACGTGCGTCACGTCGGCGCCGAGCGCTCGGACGATGGCTTCGGTGTCGTCGGTGCAGCTGTCGAGCACGACGATCACGCGCACGTCCTCCCCCAGAAGCCGGTGATGGACCGCGGCGCGGCGGGCGGACGCGACGCATTCCCCGATATGCGCCGCCTCGTCGTGGGCGGGAATGATGATGCCGAGCATGTTGACTCCGAGTTGTTCGATGGACGGCGACGCCGGCCGCGATGCGGGGCTTTCAGCAAGCAGTGTTCCCAGCGTTTCATTCCGTGCAACGGCGGCTGGAACGCCCGCCGCCAAAGGGGTCCGATCGTCCCGAAAAAGTTGCCGCAGCGGCGCTGGCGTCGCTAGAATACTGTATGGATATACAGTACTTTCAGTCCCCTTTTCGAACCCCTTCCGCCAGCTCGTGCCGCCGATGAAAAGCGTCGTCATCGATCCGTCCTTTGCCGCCTGGCGCGGTGCCGCGCGGGATCTGCTCGCGCAGGGCGTGGCGCCGGACGGGCTGCTCTGGCGGGAGTCGCCGGAATCGGCAACCGTGTTCGGCACGGTCGATGCGCTTCCCGCCGACCCGGGCGCGCCCGCGCCCGTGAAGATCGCCCGCGAGTTCCTGGCGATGCTGGAAACCGCCGCGTGCTTCCGGGCCCGCGACCGCTGGCCGTTCCTGTACCGGGCGCTGTGGCGCTGGACGCAGGGCGACCGCGCGGTCGCCTCGCCCGGCGACCCCGACGGCCGCCGGCTGCACGAGATGATCGATGCGGTGCGCGCTGAGGAGAGCGACATGCAGCGGTTCCTGCGCTTTCGGCATCGCGATCCGTCGCTCGGGCCGCCCGAGTTCATCAGCTGGTTCGAGCCGGTGCACGACCTGCTGGAGCACGCCGCGCTCGGTTTCGCGACGCGCATGGGCAACGCCACGTGGATGATCGCGACGCCGCACGGCGCCGCGTTCTGGGACGGCGCGCTCCTGCGCGTGGACCGCATGAGCGAGCCGGAGCCGAAGCCGACCGAGCTCGCATCGACGGGCGAAGCGGTCAGCGGCGACGCGATCGAGGCACTCTGGCTCGCCTATTACGAGAGCACCTTCGATCCGGCGCGCGCCAACGCGGCCGAGATGGCGTCCCACATGCCGGTGCGCTACTGGAAAAGCCGCCCAGGCGACCCGAGCGACCCGGCGCTGATCGCCCGCGCCGATCCCGGTGCGCGCCGCGACCGGCGTTTGCGCAACGTGCCGCCGGAGATGGAAGTCGCGATCGACATGGAGCCGCACGACGGGCCGTCGATGAAAAAGGCGCCCGCCTCGCTCGCTGCCTGCAAGCGCTGCGCGCTCTGGCGCAACGCGACGCAGCCGGTGCCGGGCGCCGGTCCGGCCAACGCGCGCATCATGCTGGTCGGCGAGCAGCCGGGCGATCAGGAGGACCTTGCGGGCAGGCCGTTCGTCGGCCCGGCGGGCAGGCTGCTCGACGAGGCGATCGGCGAGGCGCAGCTTCAGCGCGAGGCGCTTTACCTGACCAACGCCATGAAGCATTTCAAGTGGGAGTTGCAGGGCAAGGAGCGGCTTCAGCAGCAGCCCGCGCAGCGCGAGCGCGAGGCGTGCCGCTACTGGCTCGACGAGGAGCTGGCGCGCATCGCGCCCAGGGTGGTGGTGGCGCTCGGGGCGACGGCGCTCAAGTCCCTGACCGGGCATCGCACGGCGCTCTCCGAATATCTCGGCAAGACCATCGAGCACAAGGGCCGGCTGATCGTGCCGACCTACCACCCGTCCTACGCGCTGCGCGTGATCGATCCCGGCATCCGGGACGAAGTGTTCGGGACGATCGTCGAGGCGCTGGTGTTCGCGCGCCAGATCGCCGACGGCACCGCGAGCGTCAGGACGCCGTTCAAAGCGTGAGTTCCGCGGGCCTTGTGCCGCGGGTTCCCGCCGGACGGCAACTGCAACAGGACGTAACGGGCGTCAACGTTCCCGCAAGCCGGACGTTATAGGGGCGTCGCGCAGCTTTCGGCGCTCACCGCTCACGAGGCACATCGCTCATATGGCCGCTCTCCCGTTCTCCGCACTCCGTCAAAGCGAACAACACGCCGCGCTCGTTCCGAAGTCGGCCGGGCAGCTGAGCGTGGAGCGCGAACGCATCGTGGCGCGCATCGGCATGCTGCTTCACGCGACCATCGCGCTCGCGCTGCTCGGCGTCGCGGCGATCGCGTGGCTGCCGTTTTCGCCGGTGCCCGACGAATTCGTCTTCGGCGCGCAGGAAGTGCTGGCGGTCGCGGTGTTCGCGTCGTGCCTGTTCGTGCTCCACGCACGCACGGAGCTGTCGCTCAGGCTGTACAACTTCGAACCCGTCGAGCAGACGACGCAAGGCGAATTGCGCGCGCTGCTGCATCGCGTGCCGGAGGGCGCGTCGTACCAGAACGCTCTCGCCGCCGACAACCGCACCTTCGTGACCGGCGAAATCGATGCGATCCGCCAGCGCGCGGAAGCGTTCGTGCCGAAGACCCTGCCGGCCGACGACGGCAATACCGAAACCTGAGCCGGACCCGAGCCGGCACGGCCGCCCGCCCGGAATCCACCCGGCCGCTTGCGCGCGCAGGCCGCTCATGCCGGACATCCCGCCGCTGCACTTCGCGCGCCGCGCTGGCGAGCGCGCCGTGCACGGCGCGCTCATGACGTTCCACGGTTTATTCTCTTGACGATCGCGTCCGCGGTGTCTTCAATACCGGTCAGGTGTTGCTGATGCGTGACTGACGAGTCGCGGCGAGCGGCGGCGACGTCACGCGGCATTCCGGCCGGATGCGTGACACATCGCTGCCGTGCACGAGGCGGCGCCAGTCAGGCTTCACACGATGTCACGAGGCTCCAGGCGATGCCACGCGCTCTCGCACCGAAGCGAACACGCGCAGCGCCGCCGGACCCGCAGGCGCAGCCAGGACCGGCGCGAGGCGCGCATGACAGGGCGCCACTGGCACGAAGCATGCTGCACGACACGCGGCCTTTGAGTATCGCCAGATGTATCGCCAGGTGGCCTCGGCGCGGGGCCGCGACCGGTGCACGTCCGGAATCTTCACGCCAGATGCAGGAGCCACGATGCGAGCCACTCCCCTCACCCCGCTCTCCGACGAGTTCACGCTCGTCCCGGACGCGCCCGCGGCCCCGCCCGGCATGGCCGCGCAGCCCGGCACCCCCTATGACGAGCTGGTCGCCTTTCACGGCCTCGAGCGGGAGCGCCTCGTGCTGATCCATCCGGGCAGCCACGCCGCCGCGCCCGCGTGGCCCACCGAGCGCTACGCCGAAGTCGCGGACCTGCTCGCCGCCGACGGCTGGCAGATCGCGATCGTCGGCGATGCGCTCGAGCCCGAGCGCACCGGCGCCGTGCTGGGCGCGATGCAGACCGCCGCACTCTTTCTCGCCGGCACGATGACGCCCGAAACACTGACGAGACTGATCGGCGACGCGCGCCTCGTCCTCTCCGACGACGCCGCGCGGCCCTCCCCGGTGGCCGAGGCCCGCGCGCTCGGCACGCCGCAGATCGCGCTCGACGAACGCCACGGCGAGACGACGAGCGACGATGTCGCTGCGGAAGCCCGCGCGGCGCTCGCGCGCGAGAGCGCCGCGCACCCCGGCGACCCGTTCACCCTGCACACGCCCGCGTTCTCCGATGCGGCCTGAGCCCTTCCACTTCCCGAAGACGCGATCATGAACATCCACATGCAGACCAGCCCCGTGCCGAACCCGATCGCCGATCCGAACCGCGATCCGGAAGCCGACCCGCTCACGCCGCCCTCGCCCGGACATCGTCCGGAGGAGCCGCAGCATCCCGACGCCCCGCCCGACAAGGACCCCATCTGACGCGCGGGCAGCGGCGGCCGCGTCTTCTGCGCCCGCCGCCCGCGTTGGAAATTTCTTATTCTGCAGACGATTGCGCGCGAATCGTTTTTCTATGATTTCGCCGATATAAGGGTATTCCCGCCCCTACATCACAGCCGCCGATTGCCGTAATGCGATCATGCGCGGCATCCTCAGCCGCGCCGAACGACATCGGACATTCGAACAGGCGGCTGGCGGAACACATGAACAAAATGACGTTGAATCAGAAGCTCGCCTCGATGATCGCCGTGCTGTGGATCGGCCTGATCGCGATCGGGGTGATCGGGGCGTGGCAAAACCGGGCGTCGATGATCGAGGACCGGCGCGAGCAGTTGACAGCGCTCGTCAACCAGGCGCACAGCGTCGCCGGGCATTTTCAGGCGCTCGCGGCAAACCGCACGCTCAGCGAAGACGAAGCGAAGACGAAGGCGCTCGACGTGATCGGGGCGATCCGCTACGGCCGCGACGGATACTTTTCGATCAACGACTCGCGCCCCGTGATGGTGATGCATCCGATGAAGCCCGCGCTCGTCGGACAGGACCTGTCGAACTTCACGGACCCGCAGGGCAACCGGCTTTTCGTCGATATCGTGAAGGCGGGCAACAACCCCGGCGGCGGCTTCGTGGGCTATCTGTGGCCGAAGCCGGGCAGCGACGAGCCAGTGTCGAAGCTGAGCTTCTCGCAGCGCTTCGCGCCGTGGGACTGGTATCTCGTCACCGGCATGTACATGGACGACGTGCAGGCCGCCTTCTATACGAGCGCGCTGCGCTGGCTCGCGATCACCGCCGTGCTCGGCGTGCTCGCGACCGTCGCGATGCTGCTCGTGCTGCGCAGCATCAAGCGCAGCCTGGGCGGCGATCTCCAGATCGCGGTGGGCGCGGCGCAGCGCATCGCGCGCGGCGACCTGACGACGCCCGTGCCGGTCGCGGAAGGCGACACGTCGAGCCTGCTCCACGCGCTCGCGAGCATGCAGAACGGGCTGGTCGAGACGGTGTCGCGCGTGCGAAACGGCACGGAGAACATCAACGTCGGCGCGTCGGAGATCGCGGCGGGCAACACCGACCTCTCGCAGCGCACCGA
>Ga0163162_10003791_pt1 | contig 14497 bp, 14 predicted proteins | sample S55metaG_FD_115310 | JGI IMG/M metagenome (GOLD analysis project Ga0163162, IMG submission 115310) | Switchgrass rhizosphere microbial communities from Kellogg Biological Station, Michigan, USA - S5-5 metaG | ecosystem: Host-associated > Plants > Roots > Rhizosphere > Soil | place: USA...
CAACCCAACCAACCCAACCAACCCAACCAATTCACTCAACCTGCAGCACCACAAACTTCAAATAGTGCGTATTCTCCAATCCCCACACAATGGGATGGTCCAATGATTGGGACTGTAAACAAAGTTGCTTCACCCTTCGCTTCGCATCCTTCGCCGCATCTTTCAGGGTTTGTATAAACAGTTCGGGCGATACGAGGCTGGTGCAGGACGAACTCACCAGGAATCCACCGGGCTTTACCAATTTCATTCCGCGCAAATTGATCTCTTTGTATCCGGTAACGGCCTTGGCTACCTGCTCACGGCTTTTGGTAAAGGCAGGGGGATCCAGCATCACCACGTCCCAGACTTTTTGCTCCTTCGACCATTGTTTCAGTTGATCAAAGGCGTTCACGGATTCGAACCGGCATCGATCAGACAAATTATTCAGGGCTGCATTGCGTCGCGCCATTTCTACCGCGGGTGCTGAAATATCCAGTCCCAGTACCGATTTCGCGCCATATTGTGCAGCGTGAATTTCGAACGTGCCCGTGTAGCAAAAGGCACCCAACACATCAGCGCCTCCCGCAATCCTGGACAGCCATTGCCGGTTATCCTGCTGGTCAAGGAAATACCCGGTCTTCTGACCATTCATTAAATCAACATGAAAATTGATCCCGTTTTCCCTGATGACGATTTCCGGATCGAAGGGCTCTGAAAGAAATCCTTTCTGCTGCTGCATGCCTTCCAGTTCCCTGACAGGCACGTCGTTTCTTTCAACAATTCCTTTGGGATTAAAAATATTATTCAGGGCTTTCACGATGGCAGGCTTCCAACGATCCATACCGAGGGCCAGTGTTTGGATAACAAAGTAGTCATTGAACTTGTCGATGATCAATTGCGGCAGCTGATCGGCTTCCCCAAATACCAGGCGACAATTTTCAACATAACCCATCTGTTTTCTATACTGCCATGCCTGCTCAAGCCTTTTTTGGAAAAAGGCGTCATCAATATCTTCTTTTTTCCTCGTGAGTATGCGCGCAACGATTTGCGACCTTGAATTGTAATAGGCTTTCCCCAAAAACTTACCGGCCCCTGTGAGGATATCCACAATGGCACCGTCTTCTACGGGACCGTCTAATTTTTCCACCTCGTTGTTATAGATCCAGGGATGGCCATCCACTACACGCCAACATATATTTTTACGGAGCAATACGCTTGGCATGCACTAAAGGTAAATGTTAGTTTTGTGCACAAATACAATTCGCAAATTTGTTATTCGTGTTAGTTTTCCGGCAACTATTCATATATTTAATAAAATATCATTGGTATGAGAATCCTTTACAAAAATCTCGGCAACTTATGCACCGCTCTTGCAATTACCAGTCTGCTCGCATCATGTGGCGCTTCGCGTTACAGTGATGGATTTAGTTATCGAACAAATGGCCAGGGCCTCGACATGGGCGCAGGTGAAAAATCTGTGGTGGCTTCCACGCCCGCTAAAACCGGCGACGTCACTGCACCGGCAAACACAGCGACAACAGACGTGAATAGTTTGGCGACCAGCAGCCAACTCTCCCCTGCCGACCAGAAAAAAGTGGCCGATCTTACGGAAATGGTAAAAACTGAATACAACAACCAGGTGGCTAATCGCAAAGCCAGCGGCAATACCCAACCAGTAACCGCAGGTGAACTGGTTAAAAATGTGGGTCTGCAATTATCTGTCCAGGGTACCAACGATGTACAGACAGCTAAGAAATTAAGCAGCCTGGACAAACTCGCGAAGAAAGTGGACAAGCTCACTAAAAAGCAAGCTTCAGACGGCTTTCTCGGTTCAGGCACCACCCTGCTGTTCGCGGTGATCGCACTGGCCGGTTTGGTACTTGGTATATTCGTTACCTGGATCGGCTGGGTAATCTTCGCCGTATTTGGCGCCATCTGGCTATTCCGGAAATTATCCTAGTCTATATAACCTCTACATATTGAAATGACCGTTGAACTGCTGTTTAACGGTCATTTTGGCTTATATACCCGATTGGCTTAAGATTTGACACCTTATTTTTGCAAAAAAATTGAATCGCTGATATGAGTACAAAACGCCAACATAATACTGATAATCAAGAATTTACTAATAACGGTGACCTGGGTGATTTGAATACCGATGAGAATATGGCAGGCACCTTTCACCTGAATGAAGACATTGAGGACGAAAGTGCCGTTGAAAAGCTGAAGGCCGAACTGGAAGAACAAAAAGACAAGTACCTGCGCTTGTACGCCGAATTCGACAATTTTAAGAGAAGAAGTGCCAAAGAAAGGGTAGAATATACCCAAATGGCTGGAAAAGATGTGATTGCATCCCTCCTGCAGGTGTTGGATGATACCGACCGTGCTGAAAAACAAATTAAGAATACCGACGACGTCAAATCCATCAGGGAGGGCGTTCAATTGGTTTTTTCCAAGCTCAGGTCGTCTTTGCAGTCGCGCGGATTGAGGCCGATGGAAAGCATTGGTCAGCCTTTCAACCCGGATTTGCACGAAGCCATCACTGAAATTCCCGCCCCAACGCCTGAATTACGGGGTAAAGTGCTGGATGAAATCGAAAAGGGTTATTACCTGAATGACAAGATCATTCGTTTTGCCAAAGTAGTAGTTGGAAAATAGAAAACTGTTGCACACTTATTAAAATCATCTGTTTACCCTCGGTAAGATAAATTTATAAAACCTGTTCATGACCAAGAGAGATTACTACGAAATCCTGGGAATATCCAAGAGTGCTTCACCCGATGAAATCAAGAAGGCCTATAGAAAGGTGGCTATGCAACACCATCCCGACCGTAATCCCGGCGATAAAGCAGCAGAAGAAAAATTCAAGGAAGCCGCAGAGGCTTACGAAATACTCAGCGACGCCGATAAGCGTGCGCAATACGATCGCTTTGGCCATGCCGGTGTTAGTGGAAATGGACGAGGCGGATTTGGTGGCGGCCATGGCATGAACATGGAAGACATCTTCAGCCAGTTCGGCGACATTTTCGGAGAAGATATTTTCGGTAGTTTTTTTGGAGGGGGCGGCGGCCGCACTTCGGGTAGCCGTGGACGTGGTATACGCGGCTCCAATTTGCGTATCAAGATTAAACTGAACTACGAAGAAATTGCAAAGGGCGCTAGCAAAACCGTGAAGGTTAAGAAATATGTGGTGTGTAACACCTGCCATGGCAATGGCGCAAAAGACAAGAATTCCATCCAAACCTGCGGCACCTGCGGCGGAAATGGCCAGGTAAGAAAGGTGTCGAACACTTTCCTGGGTCAGATGCAAACCGTTTCCACCTGTCCTACCTGCAATGGCGAAGGAACTACCATTACAAATAAATGTGTACAGTGCAAGGGCGAGGGCCGTGTTTACGGTGAAGAAACCGTTACACTGGAAATTCCGGCGGGTGTACAGGAAGGCATGCAATTAAGTCTTAGCGGAAAAGGAAATGCGGGTGAAAGAGGCGGCCCCACGGGCGACTTGATTATACTGATTGAAGAAGAAACGCATCCGCAATTGCAACGGGAAGGACTAAACGTAGCACTCGACCTGCACATCTCATTCCCCGACGCGGTATTCGGCACCCAATTGGAAGTGCCTACCATCGATGGCAAAGCCAAAATTAAAATTCCACCCGGTACGCAAAGCGGAAAAATATTCCGATTAAAGGGAAAGGGATTCCCGGGCGTAAATTCATACGAGAAGGGTGATCAGCTCATTCATGTAAATGTGTGGACGCCACAAAACCTCAGTGCCGAAGAAAAACAGGCGGTTGAAAAAATGGTGGATTCGCCCAACTTCAAACCCCGACCGGAAAAATCAGATAAAAGCTTTTTCGATAAAGTGAGGGAGATGTTTCAATAATGGGTAAAGGGTAAAAGGTAAAAGGGTAAAAGTGTCTTTAACCTTTTACCTTTCGCCTTTTACCTTTGTCGCCTTCTCATTCTCCCTTCTTCTTTTTCTTTCCTACACCAGTGTACACTTTGCGGGCTTTTACAATCAGGTCGTAGAATTCTTTTTCCAACGGATCGGTTTCGTCCATTGAGTTCTTGGTCATCACCAACAACTCTTCCCAACCTGATTTCTTGATGTATTTGCATTCCCGTAACAGGCTGCCAAACATGGCAACTGAGGTGGCAAAGCGGATGTAAGGATCAGCCTCATCGAATTCCTGGAATTGAAAAGGACATTTGTAATTAAAAAACCGGGATTCCTTTTTGCCGGGCAAACGATAGTGCAGATTTATCGTTGCAATGGGCCGGTCACGCAGGTTATCTTCCTTTGCATTGTTATTTTTGTTGGAAGGCACAATCTCAAAAATGGCCATCAACGAATGTCCTGACCCCACTTCACCACCTTCCAAACTCAATGAACTATCGGCTAAGGCGGTTCGCTTATTATCAAATCCAATCAAGCGATATTCATTCACCAGTGTGGGGTCAAACGACACGTTCATATACACGTCATCGGCTACTGCGTACAAAGTTTGAGTCAACTCCTTCACCAATACTTTCTCTGCTTCTTTCTCATCATCCAGGTACGCGAAATTGCCATTGCCCTTTTTCGCCAGCACTTCAATTTTTGAATCTTTGTAATTGCCCATACCCACACCCAGGCATGTTAAATAGATGCCGGTTTGTTTCATCTTTACAATCAGATCTTCCAGTTCCTGCTCGCTGGTTTGACCAATGTTGAAGTCACCGTCTGTTGCGATGATCACGCGGTTATTGCCACCTTTAATGAATTTGCTTTGGGCGAGGCGATAGGCCTGCCTGATACCCGCTTCGCCGGGTGTAAATCCTGCCGGATTCAGGTCTTCAATGGCTTCAATTATTTTTTGTTTGTTGGCACCTGAAGTGGGCTGCAACATCACACCCACCACGCCTCCATATACCACTATCGATACCGTATCGATCGGTCGCAGGTTTTCCACGAGTTTGCGGAACGCGGCTTTCAGCAATGGTAGCCTGTTGGGCATATCCATCGATCCCGACACATCAATGAGGAACACCAGGTTGGAAGGTGGAATTTTATCGAGATTAATTTTTTTCGAATTCACCTGCAGGAACAGCAGTTGGTTTTCATCGTTCCATGGACAGCCCGTTAAATGCGAATTCGCTTCGAACAAACTGTCTGATTTCGGTTGAGAATAATGCAGGTTGAAATAATTCAACATCTCTTCAATCCGAACCGCATCAAAGGGCACCACGCTGTTCATATTAATAAATCGGCGCACATTGCTGTACGATGCCCGGTCGATGTTCAGGGTAAGTCCGGTTACAGGATACCTGTCCGCCTTCAAAAATTCATTCGGCACTACCCCATTGTAAGTTTCGTCTGCAACGCTGTTGTTGCGATCGGGATTGCTGCCCAGGTTTCGCGTCAACGAGATCAAATGTTTCTTATGCAAACTGGCGGTGAAGGGCAGCATCTTCATCACCACATTCAGGTATTGCGTTGTTTTAATTTTAACCGAATAAGGTTCATATCCATCGATCATGAAACTCAAACTATCGGTTTCCTGCGATGTGAGAATGCCGAAGGCGCCACCGATGCCGGAGGCATAGGGAATGCCGGTAGAGTGAAGTATGATTTTTACGTTTTGGAGGGCGTTGTCTTTCTCATCCTTTACTTCACCCCTGATGTAATACTGGGCAAAGACCGACGATGGAATGGAGAAAATTAATAATATGAAGACCAGTTTTCTCACCAGGGCAATGCGTTTGATTTTTAGGCGAAGATTGGATTCCATAGCACTCAGGTGCTATAACGCCAAAATTAGTAAAAACTTATGTTTCAACCAGTTGAAAGATAGCTGGTATGTTTCTTCCATGACCGTCATAATCCAGTCCATAACCCACCACAAATTTATCGGGGACGGTGAAGCCCAGGTAGTGAATATCAAGCGGGTAAATGGTGGCCTGGGGTTTATGCAGCAGGGCGGCTATTTTAAGTGATGCCGGTTGCTGGTGTTGTAATTGTGGCAGAAACTGGGTTAGCGTTCGACCCGTATCGATAATATCTTCAACAATCACCACGTGCCGTTCAAACACATCAATGTCGAGACCAATGGATGTGATCACATGGCCCGTGGATTTAGTGCCCTTATAGGAAGCCAGCCGGATGAAACAAATTTCCGCGGGAATGGAAAGTTGCCGGAACAAATCGGCGGCAAACATGAATGATCCATTCAGAATGGCAATGAACACCGGATTTTTTTGCGCATAGTCACGCGTCAGGGCGGCCCCCATCTTCTTCACTTCTTCGGCAATTTGTTCCGCGCTGATGTACGGCTGAAAAATTTTGTCGTGCACCCTGATCGTATTCATCTATTGATTTTTGTAAATGATCAGCTCCTGGCCGACCTTCAAATCATCCGACTGCAACCGGTTCCACTCCCTGATCTGGCTTTGGCTCACATCATATTTCTTAGCAATGCTGTATAGTGTTTCTCTCGATTGCACCACATGCTTTTGCATGTTTGATTCTTTTACTACTGGCGCCTCTTTTACTGCAACCCGTTCGGTAACGAGCACGGGGCGTTCATCTGCCGTGCTTTTCAAAAATAATCTTTCCCCCGGTGCCGGCTCCATGCCTTCTTCCAGCAAATTATATTTCATCAAACTGTTTAATCGCACGGCTTCTTTCTGCGAAATATCATACAGCGATTCACCGTCTTCTACAATATGGAAATCGTTTTCGCCATGTTTTCTTTTGCGCTGCAGGTACAACAACTGGTCTTCTTCCAGCACATTCATATCCTCATTCAAGTCGTTGAAATCGATAAGGTGCTTGAGCCGCACATCATATTCATCACTGATGGCCAGCAATGAGGTTCCCTTCCGCGCATAGATCACTTTGGTATCGTTGATCCTGAATTCACCATCGGGATAATTGGGTTGAACCTTTGTGGCGCCAATGGTGGAATTGGAATTACCAGACCTTCCGCCGTTGCTCCCTGTTGTTCTGTTGTCGGTTGTCTTGGTAGCGCCTGCGTCGCTCTGTGTCTGGCCTTCCGGGCTTTTCCCGTTCATTTTTGCAATCGATTCGTCATTCCCGGGCATTTGCTTCTTGCCTAGTGCTACCAGTGTATAGAACTGCAAATCGTAGTCTTCGATGTACTTAATGAGTTGTTGCGAGTATTTCGGATTGGTAGCGTAGCCGGCTTTTTTCAATCCCCAGGCCCAGCCTTTGTAGTCTTCGGGATCAAGCCTGAAAAGTGATTCGTAGCGCGTGCTGCCTTTTAAGAAGTCCGAGTGATCCCTGTAAGAATCTTCTGCCGAAGCGTATTTCCGAAAACATTCCTGGCGCAGGTCATCGTCGTGGTAAACCTTCTCTCCCGTCCAGTAATCCTTGCATTTGATGCCGAAATGATTGTTCGATCTTCTTACCAGGTCGCTGGTTCCGGCTTCGGTTTCCAGGATGCCCTGGGCAAGGGTAATGGAGGCGGGTACGCCACTGCGTTGCTCCTCGCGAACGGCCAGTGATCCAAAGTTCCTGATGTAAGTCGTGATATCAGGATTCTGGGCCAACGCCGCCGCGGGCAATAAAGTCCAAATCGCAATGATCCATTTCTTCATAGTTTCTCTTATTTCTTTCGAACCAGCAGCAGGCCGTCTCTAACGGTTAGCAATACCTGCTCAACACGGTCGTCGTTTTTCACATGTTCATTAAAAGCAGCGATGGCCAGCGCATTCTTGCCGCTTACCGGCTGTTCAAGCACCTGGCCATGGAATAAAACGTTGTCGGCAACAATCCAGCTGCCGGTTTTCAGCAGGGGCAGCAGGGTTTCGTAATAGCGTATATATTGCGTTTTGTCGGCGTCAATGAAAACAAGGTCCCAGGGTAACCGGATTTCCTGGATCAACTCCAGTGCATCTCCTTCATGAACCCGGATCTTTTTGCCCAAGGGGCTTTTATGGATAAATGCCTGCGACAAAACCACATCGGCCGGATTTTTTTCAAGGGTATGCAACTCGCCGTTCTCCGTGAGTCCCTCGGCTAAACACAATGCGCTATAGCCGGTGAAAGTGCCAATCTCCAAAATATAAGTTGGTTTCAGCATCCGGCTCAAACCGGCCAGTAACCTGCCCTGCACCTGCCCGCTTAGCATATGCGGCTGGGCATGATGGGAAAAAGTATAGTCGGAAATTTCTTTCAGCAACCCTTCTTCCGCTGCCGACATCTGCTCTGCGTATTGTTGTGCCAATGGATGGATAATGTCCAACAAAGAATTTTTCGCAAAGGTAGCCTCAAAAGAAGAAAGGGCAAAAGCAAAGGGCAAAGGATTGATCAGAAATCAACCTTTGTCCCCAGCCCTGCCCCTGTGAAAATTAGAAGTTTGGTGCCAAAGCCCTTGTGCGATAGTACTCCAACATATGGCTCACGACTTCGTCAGCAGTATCGGCCATTTCAAATAAGGCAAGGTCTTCCGGGCTGATATTACCCTCTGTCAGCATGGTTTCTTCCATCCAGCTCAGCAGTCCCGACCAATATTTTCTGCCCACCAATACCATTGGCATTTGTTTGAATTTGGCGGTCTGAATCAGCGTAGCCACTTCAAAGAATTCGTCCAGTGTGCCGAAGCCACCGGGCATCATCACAAATCCCTGGGAGTATTTCATGAACATCACCTTGCGCACGAAGAAGTATTCAAAGTTGAGCAACTTGTCCTTGTCGATAAAACTATTGGGCCTTTGCTCAAAAGGAAGTTCAATATTCAATCCGGTACTTTTACCGCCTGCAGCCTGCGCGCCTTTGTTGGCGGCCTCCATAATACCTGGACCTCCGCCGGTGATAATGCCAAAGCCTTCCTCACTCAGGCGACGGGCAATTTCAACGGTAAGTTTGTAAAATTTATTAGAGGGATCGGTGCGGGCGGAGCCGAAAATCGAAATACAGGGTCCAATTTTGGCCAGTGCTTCGAACCCATCAACAAATTCGGCCATTATTTTAAAGATCTGCCAGCTACTGTGGGCCTGGCTTTCCTGCCAGTGCCTTTCTTTCAGCACTTTAATCGTTCCATTCATGGATTTTCAATTTGGGTTTCAAGTCGTTGAGACTGCGGTCAGCCAACCCGACCAGGTACAGTCCGGAGACAATAAAGCCACCGCACTCTTGCAGTGGCTGTTCCGTATACTTATAACGATGGATTTTTGATTTTAGTTTGCAGGAGGATGTCTTCTTTGTGAAATCATTAACAGGCCCAAAAAGGTGAAAAGGCCATTGATGATGAGCAATTCCAGCCCGAACCGGAAATTGCCCAAATGGCCCGCCACAGCTGTGTTCAGGTAGTAGCACAAGGCCGGCGCCAATACACAAACCAGGGGAACCCATTTTTCTGTCAGTCTTCTTTGCGTTAAAATGCCGAAGGCAAATAATCCCAACAGCGGACCGTAGGTATAGCTCGCCACGCGCAACAGAAAAGAGATGATGGATTTGTTGTCGATGAATTTAAATATGATCACTGCAATGAGGAATACAATGGCGAAACAAAAATGCACGGTCATGCGTAACCGCTTTTTGCCACGCTCGTCAAGGTCCTGCCGGCGCTGAATACCCAGTATGTCGATGCAAAACGAAGATGTGAGCGCCGTGATGGCGCCATCCGCGCTCGGAAAAAGAGCAGAGATGAGCCCGATGATGAACATGATGCCGATGGAACCCGGCAACCATTTAAGCGCGATGGTTGGAAACAGGTCGTCGCCTGCCGCAGCCACGCCTTTGCTCGATGCGAAGAGATACAACAAGCCGCCGAGAAAAAGAAAAAGGAAATTCACCAGCACCAGGATGAAACTGAAGGTGATCATGTTCTTCTGGGAATCGCGCAGGTTACTTACGCTGATATTTTTTTGCATCATCTCCTGGTCAAGGCCGGTCATCGTAACCGTTACAAATGCGCCGCCGATAATCTGTTTTAGAAAAAACCGGGCGTCATTGGGATCGGTGATAAAGACTTTTGTAAACCCTTCTTTGGTCAGCGCCTGCAAGGCTGGCGTAAATGAAAGATCCAGTTGGGAAAGAATATAAATTACGCATACCACCAGTGAAAGCAGCATGAAGGTTGTTTGAAGCGTATCGGTCCAAACAATGGTTTTTACGCCCCCTTCAAGTGTATACAGCAAAATCATCAGCAGGATCACGAAAGCGGTTACATAGAATGGAATGTGCAGATCTTCCAATACAAAAACCTGCAGCACGTTAATCACCAGGTAAAGCCGAAGCGTGGCGCCCATTACGCGCGACACAATAAAAAAGAAGGCGCCCGTTTTATAAGAATAAACCCCAAACCGATTCAGGAGATAATTATAGATGGAGGTGAGGTTGAGCCGATAATAGAGCGGCAACAGGATGTAGGCGATGATAAAATAACCGATCAAATAACCGATCACCACCTGGAAATAAGAGAAGAAATCTGTTTTAACCGTACCCGGCACCGAGATGAAAGTAACACCGCTGAGGGAGGTACCGATCATTCCGAAGGCCACCAACCACCATTTCGAGTTCTTGTTGCCAATAAAAAAAGTTTCGTTGTTGGAGTGGCGGGAGGTGGTGTAAGCAACACCCAGGAGGATCAGGAAATAACCAATTACAAAACTAAAGACCAGCCATGGCGACATAAACGGAAAGGGTTTATATACATTACATTGCGTTTTGAAGGTAGGAAAACAAAATGTATTTTGAGGCACTTATCCTATACCACGTATGCAAACCAAATCTGTAGCAGTTTTTTGCGGCTCTAAGTCAGGCAAAAACCCTGTGTATGAAAAACACGCGATCGAACTTGGGGACCTGATCGCCGCCTGTGGAATTCAACTGATCTATGGCGGCGGAAACATCGGCCTGATGGGCGCTTTGGCGAACAGTGTACTGGCCAAGGGTGGCAAGGTGACCGGCGTTATTCCGAAAGTGTTGATTGAAGGAGAACGACAGCACAAAAGTTTGACCGAGCTGGTGATTTCAGAGAACATGCACGCCAGGAAAAAAATGATGTATGAGTTGAGTGATGCCGCAATTATTTTACCCGGCGGCTACGGAACCCTGGATGAATTTTTTGAAATGATCACCTGGAACCAGCTCAATATCCACAACAAAAAAATTTACCTCCTCAATTCAGAAGGATACTACGCTCACCTGGTGTTTCATCTCAGGCAAATGGAAAAAGAGGGATTCCTGTATGATCCATTCGAATCGCGCGTGAAAATATGCAGCACACCCTCGGAAATTATTAACCAGTTACCCTGACCGCACCGAGCTATCTAAAATGAATAACCGAAATTGATGAAGATACCTGTGCCATAGGGTGAGCGGGCATCCTGCACCACGTCATAGCTGGCACCAACCATGAATGCACCCCGTGCACCTGTTGGAATAGCCACGCCACCGCCAATGAGCAATGAGGGCACAAACCCGTTGAATTTATCACTGGGGATAGCGCTGGCATAATCACGCGTCCACCAGGTGTAGTTGTATTCAGGCTGTACCTGCAAATAAATGAATCGCACCGGGAATGCGCGCGCAAAAAGGGCCAAACCCGTGTAGCCCGACTTGTCCCGGTAGAGCGTATTTCCATAAACATCGTCGTAACGCAAACTGGAGTAAATAAGATTCACCCCCGCACCCGCTGCAAAATATTTATTGAACATATATCCCACCTGGGGAGATACATTCACAAACGTATAGCTGCCGAATGAAAGGCCGAAGTTGCCGCCGAAGAATAATTTCGATTTATCAAAACCTTTTTGTTTGGGCTCCTCATCTTGTGCCTGGAGCAGCTGGAAGAAACAGCAAAAGCCCAGCACCAGTAGAAATCGGCTGATGTTTTTCATACGTCAAAAATTTTACCGGGGTTAAGAATATAATGGGGATCAAAAGCCTTTTTAATTTCTTTCATCAAACGCAACTGGGTATCGTCGAATACGATATCCATGTACGATTTCTGCACCAGTCCAACGCCATGTTCTCCGCTGATTGTGCCTCCGAGCTCCTTTACCTTTTCAAACAGTAAGCGAAGTATCCTCATCATATCTTCATCACCATAGCTATTCGGTTTACCGGCTTTCTTAATTCGGATGTGGAGGTTGCCGTCTCCTGCGTGCCCATAACACACCGCATGAAATCCCTGTTCTTTGCCCAGGGTTTTCACCGCCCTGATGAGTGCCGGCAATTCGGCGCGCGGCACGACGGTATCCTCCTCAATGGTATAACCGTCGGCTTTCACAGCTTCGGCTACCCGCCTCCGTAATTTCCAAAGTTCGGCCTTTTGTTGGGCATCATCTGCAAAATAAACTTCCCCGGCATCGAATTGCGCTAACAATTCTGCAATGGATTCCATATCCTGCATCAGTGTTTCCAAATGATTGCCGTCTACTTCAATGAGCAAGTGTGCCGCGGTTCCTGGCGAAATGGGCACTGCCGCACTGTCCACATACCGACTTACAATTTCCAACGCGTCAATTTCCACCAATTCCATTGCACTCGGTGTAAAGCCTGCGCGAAAGATGGCACTTACGGCCTCACCAGCCTTCTCCAGCGACTGAAATGGCGCCAGCATCAGCAGCTCGTGTTTCGGTGCGGGTAACAGTTTCAGCACGATACGTGTAACGATACCGAGTGTTCCTTCACTGCCTACGATCAATTGGGTGAGATTATAGCCCGTTGAGTTTTTCAAAACATTGGCGCCGGTCCAAATGATTTCGCCGGTGGGCAATACCACCTGGAGGTTTAACACATAATCTTTTACCACGCCGTATTTAACGGCCTTCGGCCCGCCGCTGTTGGCGGCTATATTCCCGCCAATAAAACAGGATCCCCTGCTACTTGGATCGGGCGGATAAAACAATCCTTTTGCCCTGACGGCATTTTGCAATATTTCCGTGATCACACCCGGTTCAGTGGTCACCTGCAGGTTTCTTTCGTCGATATGCAGTATGGAATTGAACCGCTCCATCGATATCACAACACCCCCCATTTGCGGAAGGGCGCCACCCGCCAGTCCTGTTCCGGCACCGCGCGGCGTAACCGGAATGCGGTGCCTGCTGCAGATCTTGAGAACGGCAGAAATCTCTTCTGCTGTCCGGGGCTTCAAAGCGATATCGGGCAAAAAATAAAGGTCCTCGGTCTCGTCGTGCGAATAATCCATCAACGCTTCTTCTTCCACTACCAGGTAGTCCTCTCCTACAATGTCGCGGAACTGTTGCACAATTGATGCGTTCAGGTGAGACGGTGGTCTAACGATATCCATGCCCATACTTTGGGGTAAAATTCGTAAAACCCGGCCATATTTGGAGGGTTCATTTGCTGATGCCTGCAATATTGAAAAATGTTAAAATTTTCAATAAATCATGCAGGCAGTTTTGATTATACGAAACTGATCGTATATCTTTACGAAGAACATCGTAAATGAACATTCACTACAAAATCAGCTTTATGCAAAACAGCTATCAAAAAAGAACCTGGCTTTGGATAACAGGTGTGATCCTACTCATCGTTATCGCCATCACATCTTCTTTTCGCGAAAAAGATCCCCGGCCCTTTCGCGCACCCAGTGCTACAGCCGATAACGATACCACTCCCAAAAAATCACGCACCGGATCTTCCGTGGCTCGCGATGGGAATAGGGATATGAGCACTGAAGAAATGGAACAAACTATTCGGGAATTGGAGAAGAAAGTAGCGGAACTGCAGATTCAGCTCTATAAAAGAAACGGGTATCGCGATTACGACAGGGTAATGGAAAAATCACGCCGTATGTATGAAGATGGTGACCTGCAGCGCAAAATAGCCGATGAAGACCTGTTCAGACTTAAAGAGGAACTGCAACGGTCATTTGACCACATGGACCTGCCACGCCGGAAAATGGAAATTGATGAAGACGAAACACGCGACAGGTGGGAAAAAGTGCAGGGCGAGGTGGAAAGATCCATGCGCCGCAACCAAATGGACATGGAGCTGTTCGACAACGCGGAAATGAAACGCCAGATGGAAATGGCCAAAATGCGGATGAAGATCAACAGTGATGTGATGAGAATTAACAAGAAGCAAATGGAGAAACAGATGCAAATGGCACATGTTCAAATGGAAAAGGCCAACGTGGAATTGAAGAAATTCAAAAAATTCCTCGAGGACCTGCGCAAAGACGGACTGGTTCAAAAAGGCAAACCCTACGAAGTTGAAATCAAGGAAGGCAATCTATATATAAATGGGAAAAAAGTGGATCAAAAGCTGAATGACAAATACAAGAACAATCCCGATTACAAATCCTACTTCGAAAAAGACAATCATTTTAAGTTCACATCAGACGGCAACGAGGAGCACAATAATTATTTGGGCGAAGAGGTAGTTTAAAAGAACCAACAAACGAAGTTTTGGGTTATAAGCGGAGCAGCGGGCCGGCAGATGCTGGCTCGCTTTTTTATTGGCCAGTTAACTATTAATTAGGGTTGGAATGCGCTGCGGGAGGACATTACACTACATCTCCGAATCAGAATTTCG